>Ga0247841_10002049_pt1 | contig 41879 bp, 42 predicted proteins | sample LaCruzMarch2015__2_FD_192410 | JGI IMG/M metagenome (GOLD analysis project Ga0247841, IMG submission 192410) | Freshwater microbial communities from meromictic Lake La Cruz, Castile-La Mancha, Spain - LaCruzMarch2015_18m | ecosystem: Environmental > Aquatic > Freshwater > Lake | place: Spain...
CATGGGTTAATCCTCGCTGGATGGTTGCGCGGGGAAAGGAAAGGTTTGCGGAAAGAAATTCCCGAAGGGACGCGCGCGAAAAACGCGCCCTTTGTTCGGGTTTTGGAGTGAGAGAAAAATGAGAAACAAAAAAATGGGAAAAAAGAAAAATGATAAAAGAAAAAGTAAAGGAAAATGATAAAAGAAATAAAATTGGAGAATAAGTGGGAAAGACGGAGACATAAAAGTATAAATACTTAAAAAAGTATAAGATTATACTAAAAAAAGGATATTATGGAAAATCAAAAAATGTTAACAAAGGAAGAAGTAAAAATAGTTGGTTTATTTAGAGATGACTTGGTTAGAAAATACACTATAAGAGAAATTGCTGGAAAAATAGGGAAAAAATCATATAGCTGGGTATTTGGCGCGGTTGAAAAGCTGAAAAAATTAGAAATTATAGATGTTGAAGCAAAAGGAAATTCAAATTTTTGCTCAATAAATCTGGAGAATATGCTGACTTTAAGTTATCTGGCTATTTTAGAACAGATAAAAATAAATAAAAATCTGCCATTAAAAAATATTAATACTTTAATTAAGTCTATTCATCTAAGTTATTTTACTTTTATTGTTGCCGGGAGTTATGCCGAAGGAAAGCAAACATCTAAATCAGATTTGGATATTGTTGTTATCATAGAAAATAAAGAAGAAGTAAAAAAAGTCTTTAGTGTTCTGAAAAATAAAGGGGATTTAATGATACCTCGCGCGCATATTTATGTTTTCAGCCATGATGATTTTTTGAAAATGCTTTTAGAGAATGAAGAAAATTATGGGAAACAAATTTTTAGAAATAAGATAATCATTTTTGGGGCTGAAAACTATTATTTAATTTTGAAGGAGGCGGTTAAAAATGGATTCAAAGGTTAAAATTTATTTAGAGCGAGCAGAAAATGAATTTAGATTAGCCAGAGCTGTTCTTAATCTTTCTACAAAAGAAAATTTAAAAATTGAACTTCTGGCAAATCCGGATGATACTTTTTATTCTGCAGTTATAAGCCATGCTTACTATTCAATATTTTATTCTGCTAAAGCAATTTTATTATCTAAAGGGATAAAAACAGAAACTCCCGAAGAGCATAAAAAAACATTCTTTGCATTTAAGGAGAATTTTGTTGACAGTGGTTTGCTGGATAAAGAAATGATTAGAATATATGATGATATAATTGTAAAAGCTGATGAGCTGTTGAGCTTGTTTGCATATGAAAAATGGAAAAGGGGGCATTTTACCTATCGGACAATTGCCCAGGCGAATATTGAACCCGCGCAGGAGTCAATAGATAATACAATTAAATTTTTATCAAATATTAAAGTAGTTTTGGAGAAGTAAAAAAGATAATATGAAAAATAAAGAAAGGGAAAATAAAGATGAAAAAAATAACTGAAGATAAAATATTTTGGGAGAAAATAGACATGAAGATGGAAAATGAGGGGAGAAAAACAAAAGAGAAGATGTTGTTAATAGTTGCAGTTACGTTTTTTCTATTTTTAGTTTCTTTAGTTTCAGCAGAACTTAATTACACGACGGGAGAAGCTGTATATACAAATTTTACGTGGCAACCTGCCGTAATAAATGATTCGTTTACTGTTTCGGCATGGATAAATCTCTATGCAAACACAACGAACTATCCAGTTTATTCAACAGATGGCTATATAGTTTCTGTGAATTTAACAAAACTAGACATTAAATTACTAAACTCAGAAAATACAACCGAATTTGCAGGAACCTCCTCACTAGTTTCTCAAAGCTGGAACCATGTCGTTTACATTTACAATGGAACAAATGTAATATTTTATTTAAATGGAAATTTTGAAATATTTAATTATTCTTCCGGATATTTCAATGGCACAAACAATTTGTCCGGTGTTATTGGCAATTCGTATCCTTACTTTTTCAACGGTTCCATCGACGAGGTCCGCATTTACAATCGAACTTTAACTCAAGCAGAAATAACAACTTTGTATAATAACAAATTTACCAGCAACGCTACGATTGTAAATTCTTCTGGTTTAGTCGCGTATTATGATTTTCAAAATAGCGACGGGAACGCAACAAGACTTGTTGACGTCGGAACGGGAATAAATAATGGAACAATTTATGGCGCGGTGTGGACGAGTAATGAGGCTTACGGAAATGGTTTTGTGAGTTACGCGTCGGGAAGTTTGGTTTCCACCGTCGGAGTTGTTGTGACGCTCGTCGACGGAATTTACAACTGGTTTTATGATATTTTTGATTTTGCAGGAAACAAAGTCACGACGGGAAATAATAGTTTTACCGTCGACACGACGTTCCCGCTGATAAATTTCACTTCGCCAACTCCAACAAATAATTCCGGAGCTTCGGGAAGTTTTTCTGCGAACGTTTCCCTGACAGAATTAAATCTCGCGAACATTACATGGAGATTCAATAATACAAATTATGTTTACGGAGGAAATTATTCTTTGACCTCGCCGGTTAATTTAACACAGGGCTTGGTTTTGTTAATGAATTTTGATAATGAAAGCGCTTATGGTGAAAACGCGACGAACGTTGTGGATTTTTCTGGAAACGGAAATAACGGAACAGTTTATGGAAACGCGACGTGGAATTCGACGGGAAAATACGGCGGAGCTTATACGTTTGATGGGGTGAACAGTGCCATAAGAACAACTGCGACTAATTTTACCAATAGTTTTACCTTGTCCACATGGGTTAATCTTAATTCGCCAAATAACACAAACTTTTTTACGAAACATGGCGCTTATTCTTTTGGAATAGATTATCAAGGTTATTTGGAATTTATAGTCTGGATGAATAATGTTTCTTACACTCTTGAAACAACTTCAAGCGTTTCACAAAATACCTGGACTTTTGTTTCTGCAAAGTTTGAAAATGGAGTCTTGAAAATTTATAATAATGCGGTGCTTGTTAATTCAACTGATTTTTCTGCCTATGGGACGCAAATTGACTCCTCTTCAAATGACGGCTTTATCGGGGGGCTGGCAGACAGCTGTTCAGGGAATATGTCCTACATAAATAAGCTGAACGGCTATTGCATTGACCAGTATGAAGCGTCAATGCCGTCGGCAAACTCGACGACAATAGGAAATTCAAGCGATGTTGCAAGAATAGCTAATCCTGGAACAATGATGGCGGTATCTCAAGGAGGAGTTATACCTTGGGTATCTGTAAACCAAACATCCGCGAGAACAGCCTGCTCAAATGCAGGAAAGCATTTATGCACCGACGAAGAATGGCTCGGGGCAGCGAATATAAATGGAAGTTTGTATAATCTTCCTACAGATTTATCTGCTTCACCATATTTTTGCAATACTAATACAGCTTGTTCAGGCTCATATGCTAACGGAAATGCTTGTGATACTGGAGCTAAAACAAACTGCAAATCAGCAGAAAATGTTTATGATATGGTTGGAAATGTCTGGGAGTGGACTAATGAGACCGTCGGTTGTACTAATTCCTATGTGGGTGGAACAGAGGGTTGGAAGTATTGGAATGGAACTACATTTACAACTACGGGTGCAGCAGGAACAGCAAAATATGGAAACGATGGTGTTTATTTTTTAGCTGGAACTCAAACAGGTAGAGCGGTGCTTCGAGGCGGCAGTTGGAGCCATGGCGCGGCTGCGGGGCCGTTTTCCGCGAGCTTGAGTACTGCGCCTTCGGATACGAGCAACAGGGTTGGGTTTCGCTGTTGCAGTAGTTCGTTGAATCTGGTATCTGGAATCTTGGAATCAAAGAAAATTTCAAATTATACAACTGGCTATCAAATTTATACGGGAATAAATTATTTGTATAGAAAAGTTAATGGAAGCATCGATGAAGTCGCAATATGGAACCGAAGTTTATCAGCGAACGAAATAAAACAACTTTATCAGTCGCAGATAAAAAAATATTATAATACGAACGAAATATATTTGAAAACTGATTTTAATATTACAAACGGAAACAGTTCGATGAAAATATATTCTTCAGATGGATTGAACTGGAATTTATTGGTAAATCAATCCGGATTGGGAATTGGTTCGTCATACAATTATCTTGTGAGGGCAACGGACCTCGTGAATAATATTAATTCGACGGAAACGCGGACGGTAAAAGGAAATACTGTGCCGACATTTATTTCTATTTCATACGCGCCGAATGATTCCGATTCTCTCGATCCGGGCGCAGTTATCGTCGTAACCACAAATATTTCAGACACAGATAATAATTTTGATTCGGCAATTCTTCAATGGAAAAATTCAACGGGAGTTTTTGGAGAAAATAATGTTACGATGGAAAATTTAACCGCGAAAGGATTTTACACTTTGCTTAATGCGAGCTTTACTCTTCCTAACTACGAAAGCAATAGAACTTTCAGAATTGTGGCAAACGACACGACGAGCGATTTGGGTTACAGCAATAATTACACGCTACAAAGTTTATGGGACTGCAGCTGGAAATCGACGGAGGATTTAAGTTCGACGGCCGGCTGGGATGAAAATAAGTTCATAGGAAACATCACGATAAACAACACCGGAGACCCGCAGTTCGCGGTAAGCAATTGCTCCCTCGATTTCAGACTGAATCATGATTTGGTTGAAGGAAGAATTTGTTTTGGCAGTAGTTGTCTAAAACCCTCAAATACTTATTCTATTTCTGCAAAATCAAATCAAACAATCTTAATTAATGCAACATTTGGAACTGAGGTTAAACAAGAAAATGTTATAATAACTACAACGGAAGTAACAAATACTATCGGTATATCTTCAACTCGAAGCAGAAATACCACCGCAACAATCGTCTCGAATCAGGCCGGACCTTATTTATACCAGAAGATGACGAGTTATCCGATGTCGGTTTATCTTACGACGGAGAATTTTTCTTTGCAGGGATATTTGAGAAACCTGATGGGCTCGACGACGGTCAATGAAAACAACACGGCGTATAATGTTTCATTTTACTGGACTCTTCCATCCGGACTGACGAATGCATCTGGAAATCTCAGCATGAACTACACAAATCTTACGGACAATAATCTGAACTACAATAATATTTATGCAGGATTTTCTAGTTTAGCGTCGATGAACCCCGGAGTTCAGGAAATTTCCCTGAACTCTTACGGATATAATTCATCCGGAAGTTTAATTATTGATGCAGGAAATAATTCTTTATTAACAAATAAAATTAATGTAAGTTTCCTTTGCTACAATGTTACCGACGGAGTTTGCGTAACTGCATGTGGATATCTTCTTGATCCGGACTGTTCTGCGCCGTCACCTTCTCCAAGCGGTGGAGGCGGAGGCGGTGGAGGCGGAGGCGGAACCGGCACGGTGGCGATTGCAACCTCTGCAGAATATCAATTAGTAAGAGGAGAGCAGAATGAAGTAAAAATTATATTTGAAAACAAGGATGCGAATGAATCATTAAGAAATTTAGTTTTTTCTGTTTCAGGAAAAATATCCAAATATATTGACATTAATCCTAAAACACTTTCTACCTTGGGGCCTGGAGAGGATGCAACAATAATATTAACAATTACCTCTCCAGCTTATATAGAACTCGGAAAACAGGAATTGACAATAACGATGAAAGCGCAGAAAGGTTCATCAGGTTATACAGATTCTAAAAAAATAACTCTGGAAATTCATGAGCTAAGTCTCGCAAGTTCAAATGAGCTGCTGAACGAATCAAGAGAGCTAATAAATCAATTAAATGAGGCAAATTTATCGTCAGATTATTTAACCGGATTATTAAACCAGTCTGAAAATGCAATAAATAATTTTGATCTTGAAGCTGTAAGAAATAATTATAACATAATAAAAGAGCAGGTTGGGTATGCTCTGGATTCCAAAAAAATAATTACTGAACTTGATTCATTGATTAAATCCGCTGAAGAAAAAGGAATTGATGTTTCTGAATCATCAAGATTAGTGCAATTAGCCGAGCTCTCGATGGAGCGAAGAGAATTTGAGCAGGCATACAAAAGAGTAAAAGATGCTCAACTGGCATATGCCCTTGAAGTAAAAGGAGAGTTTGGAAAATTAAGCTATTATCTTAAAGAATATCCGAAAGAAATTTCAATGGGAGCATTTTTCTTTATGGTCTTTTCTTTCGGAGCTTACAACATAAACCGGTTGAGAGTTATAAAAAAGAAAATAAAAAAACTTAAAGAGGAAGAGGAAATACTTAATGAGCTGATAAAAGTTGTGCAGAATGACTGTTTCAAGGAAAAGAAAATGAGCATGAGTGAGTATGAGGTGGCGATGAAAGAATACAATACAAAACTTTCAAATGTTATCGAAAATTTAATTGAGCTGGAAACAAAAAGAGTTCATATGCTCAGATTTACGTCGAAGACAAAACGTCTTATTGCTGAAAAAGAAAAAATAATCAGCTTGATAAAAGAACTGCAGGAAGATTATATGAAAAAGAAAAAGGTTGAAACAAGAACTTATGAATTGAAAATGGGAAGCTTTGACAAAAGACTGTCAGATATAGAGGAGAAGCTTGCGACGATAGAGGCGAATAAAGCTATGAGGGGAATTGGAATATCGTGGAAGCTTCCGAAGGAAGAAAGGATAGGATAAATGAAAGGATTTAAATAATAAAAATTATTGGTTATTTTATGATGAAGCTGGTAAATGGTGAATGGGGGCATGGGAAATGAGAAAGAGAGTTATTCCATTTTTTCTGCAGTTGCCGTTGCTGCTGGTTATTATTGCAAGTTTCTTTGGCAGTATATATGCTGTTATCGAAAAAATAGGTGGTGTCAGTTTGGCTGTCCCAATTATACTCTTTATTGTAATTGCTCTCTACTTTTATGGAAAATATTTAGAAAATAAAAAGAGGGATATGTCTTATTAGAAAACAAATAAAATAGATTGGTAAATAAAAGAGGGTTGAATGATGGTTGCAAGATTAATGTATTGTTTCTAGTGGTAATTTTATCAGTGGTATTTTTTGTATTCTTATCTTTAGTTTCTAGTTCTTTGGCGGCAAGTGTAGTAAGCAATCAGTCAATTCAAGCGAGGGAATCATTAGATCAAGCACAAAGGGATATAGATATAATGGTGTCTAAGAACATAAGCATTTTAAGAGTGAATGAAACTTATCAGGAAGCGTTGCAGCTTTATTCGGCACAGATGGCTTTGGAAGAAAAAGGGAGATCGTCAAATTACAGATTAGTGATTGAATATGCCTTAGAAGTAAGCTCGACTGAAAAAGTTGCTCTTGAAGCAAATGATGAGTTAAGAGTTTTCAAGGAAAATTATGTAATTGCAGAAAAATCAGCTAATCTTTCCGCAATGCAGGATGATTACAATAGCATAATTATTTCTTTTAATGATGAGAGATTTGAGGATACTCTAACTCTGATAAACAAAGGATATGATAAGATTTCGGAAATACAATCCAGCCAAACAGCAGTTAATGCAGTTTATTCGGCGACGTCGAAAACCCTAAAGAATTTTTTTATACAGAACGGATTAAAAATAGCAATTGTAGTTTCCGTTTTCATCATTTTGCTGCTGGTATTTTGGAATGTACTGACAAGGTTAGAAATGAGGATAAGATTAAACAATCTGATTATGCGTAAAAAGTCAATAAATGGGCTGATAAAAGAGATGCAGGCTAGTTATTTCAAGACCAAGAAACTGTCTGAAACGGAATATAAAATAAAATTAAAAAATTATGAAGAGCTCATAAGAGATATTGATAGGCAAGTTATGGTTTTGAAAGAGGAGATGTTCAAGATGAATAAGAATGCGGGAAATAAATTAAAGTTAAGTAAAGGAAAGTAGTTCAAGTATCTCTAATTATTTGAAAAAATTTTTTATACTCGGGTGGTTTGATTTTAAAAATTGGGGCGCTTCTCGAATCATTTTTATAAATTTAGCCAATTTTTCGCACGATTCAATCAATTCATCACCGATGGCCAAGTCACTATATGAATAATTATTTCCTTCTAAAATTTTCAGAGGAGTTCTGTTATGAATAACCCCTCCATCTATTGAGACTAAATCAAATTTATATCCCGATGCATAAGTTCTGGCCTGACGAATATATTGAATAGTTGCGTCGATATAATTTCTGGCAGTTTCCAATTTCCTAAGAGAGCCTAATTCAACTTGATACGGGGCTTCATCAGTGAAAAGTTTGTATGCAATTCCACCAGTTATGCCGACGAAAATTCTTGATTGAGATTCTGCTGGAATGGTTTCTGATTTTATAAGAGTATTTAATCGAGCGCGGACTATCGTTTGTGTGTTGAAATTTTGTGGTTCGGCCATGTCTGGAAGCGATTTTTTTGTTTTATAAGAATTTGTGTGGTGAAAAAAGAGGAGAAATATTTTACAAACCAAACAGTTTTTAATCCCAATAATTCTTAGAATTTTATGACTAACAAAAATGAAACGCCAAAAATTCGCCAGCCAATCATCACTGTTGCAGGGCATGTGGATCATGGAAAGACATCGCTCCTTGATTGTTTTAGAGGTAGCTGTGTTCAGGAAGGCGAGGCCGGAGGAATAACGCAAAAAATTTCAGTCACATGTTTCCCGTCGGAAAATATAAAAAATGCCTGTCATCTTATTGATAAAAATAATATTGAATTGGAAATTCCGGGATTTATGTTTATTGACACACCGGGGCACGCGGCGTTTACGAATTTAAGAAAGCGCGGCGGCGCTCTTGCTGATTTGGCAATTTTAGTTATGGATATTAACGAGGGGATAAAACCGCAGACGGCGGAAGTTATACAAATTTTGAAACATAATAAAACTCCGTTTGTTATCGCGTTAAACAAAATAGATAATATTTCTGGATGGAGGACTGCGAAAAAAGGAGAAAGTTTGAAAGATAGCATTGAAAGTCAGCCGGAACACGTTCAGCAACAATTTACAGAAAAATATTATACTATTATCGGTTCGTTGAGCAGTTATGGATTCGAGGCCGAACTTTATTATAAAGTTACAGATTTTACAAAACAGGTCGCGATGGTTCCGTGCTCGGCGAGAACGAAAGAAGGAATTCCGGAATTGCTTATGATGCTTTGCGGGCTGTCACAAAAATTTTTGAAAGGAAGATTAATTTTAGGAGATGTTGCCAAAGGAGTTATTCTAGAAAGCAAAAAAGACAGGACAACGGATTATTTTGAATTGATTTTATACGATGGAGAATTGAATTCTGGTGATGAAATTGCGATTGCGAGTTTTGGTGATGTTATTGTTACGAAAATCAGAACGCTTGAGGAGCTGCAACCTATGACGCAGAAATATAAAACGGTTGATAAAATTGTTGCAGCGACGGGCGCGAGAGTGCAACTCGCAAACAAAGAAGGCGTTTTATCTGGAATGCCGTTTGTAAAAGTTGAGGGCGACATAGAAAAGGTAAAAGAAAATTTTAGAAAAGACCTCGCTGAAAACATAAAAACGGAGAGCGAGGGAATTATTGTTAAGGCTGATTCTCTTGGAAGTTTAGAGGCTTTGCTTTTAATGCTTCGGCAAGCGAATGTCCCGATTTTGAAAGTTGGAATTGGAAATATAAATAAAATTGATGCAATTTCTGCGAAAGCAAATTTAGAAATTAGTCCTGTCAATTCAGTCGTCGTTGGATTTAACGTTGATGTTGATGATGATGCAAAAGAAATCTCAAGCAAAATAAAATTCATAAACCAGAAAGTTATTTTCAAATTAGTAGAAGATTTGCTTGAGTTCCAGAAAAATAAAAGACAGGAAATTGAAAAAGAAAGATTGATGGAACTTGCGCCGATTTGTAAATTAGAAATTTTGCATAAATATGTTTTTAGAAATACGAAGCCAGCGATTTTCGGAGTTAGAGTTTTAGGTGGAAAATTAAAACAGAATATGTTTATTATGGCGGACAGTGGAGAAGACTTAGATAGAGTTAAAGGTTTGCAGGAAGAAAAAACTTCTTTGACCGAGGCTGAAGCCGGAAAAGAAATTGCGCTTTCATTGCAAAAAGCAAATTATGAAAGAGAAATTAAAGATAAGAAATTTTTATATTCAGATTTGACGCCGGGACAATTTAAATCGTTCAAGAAAAATAAAGATTTGCTTTCAAGCGATGAGATAAAAATTCTTCAGGAAATCGCAGACATAAAAAGAAAAAAAGATGATAAGTGGGGAATTTAATCAGTAATGAATTTCATATTTTGTTCCGCGATAATCAAATGATGCTTGTTCACGGGAAGCAATATTTCTTGTTGAGCCCTTTGGGAAGTTAACTGTTAAAACATCCCCCTGAGAAGGCGCTCTTATTACGACCTTACATCCATCGAAAAAAACAGAGGTTGAATCATATGAAGAACATCCATTTATTGTTTCATGAGGAAGGTCTCTCAACAATTTGGATAATCTTGCTTGCTGTTCTGCACCACCTTGTAGACTTATTCCTTCTAATCTCATACTTTAGCAATTCTTATTGGCTTTAAAAGAATTATTGTGATATAAAAGATATTTAATTGTTAAATAATTTATCAAATTATTGATGAGTTAGAAAGTAAGGAGTAACAAGTCTTCTATCTATTCTCGCAAGATTTTCTTCACTAAGAGTAGTTTCTCCCGTTTGAAAACCAATCTCTTTAAGGACGTCTTCTCCTGCTTCATGTGAGATTCCAACATAAGCTCTTTCAACTGGATTTCGCACAGCTCGAGTTCCGGTTAGATGAATAGCATCGGCATCGAATGTAGAAGGCAAAAAGAATTCATGACCCCCACTCTCACCCCGAGTAATAATCAAAGATAAGTCTCCCCTAAGTCCCTCAAGTATTTGTCCGCCATAAAATATCTTCATGAATTTTGCAAAAATATCTGATTTATAAATATTTAGATTCTTTTTTTGTTAATAATCTTATTAGAAATACTTAACTAAATTCCCAGAAACCACTTAGATAAACTGCTCGCGGGCATTTTATTTGGCCTATCGGAATTGCGCGATATTCATTTGCCTCGTCGATTTTCTTGGAATTAGCTGAAAGATAATCTCTTAGTCTACATTGGCTAAATTCTGCAGAGCAGTAGCGCATATTGCATAATTCACATGGACTTGCTTGGGTAATGAATGCACCTTTATTTTTTTTATTTTTGAAAATTCCCATTTGACTAGATAATGATCACAGTTTATAAAAATTTATATGATTGTTATCCTGGGAGCAAAAATTTGAGTTATCTTTTGCTACAATAAGCTTTTTATAGTCAAAAATAGTGTATTTTTGTGAGAACTTAACTAGTAGAGGCGTTAAGTTATAAAAGAGGCCTTTGGTAAAATTGCCAAAGGTTTTCTTAACTTTTTTTAGTTTTGATTTGCTCTTTCTAGGATTTTAATTATATCTTTTTCAGAAAGAAATTTTTCCTTGCCGGATTTCATATCTTTGATTTTGAATTTTTTCTTTTTTACTTCTTCCTCACCAATAAAAACAACTTTATTAAAATTATAAGAGTTTGCATAATCAAGCGCTTTCGAAATTTTTCCGAACATTACCGAGCAAATTATTTTATTGTCGCGAATTTTTTCTGCTAGCTCGAGTGTTTTTTTATCCTGTCCTATTGAAATGAGCAAAACTTTATCTTTTTGCTCTTTTAATTTTGCAAGCTGCATTATTCTATCTAAACCGAATGAAATTCCGGTGCATTGTACACCGTTAAACATATAGCTTCCGCCGCCGTTAATAGTTTCTTTGACTTCTTTAGTTTTTACTTCGAAAATATTTCCGTTGTAATAAGAAAGTCCTCTTGCTAAAGATGGCTGAAATTCAAATTTGACGTCGTAGAGTTTGCAAAAATCTTTTAATTCTTTAATTTCGGAGTAGGCTTGATATTTTTCAAAATATTTTTCTTTCTGTTTAAAAATTTCCAGAACTTTTTCCGCTTTGAAATTCTTTAGCTCGTCTTTTATTTCTTTTTCAGTTTTTTTATCTAACTTGTCGATTATTTTTATTACAGATTCGAAATTTTCATTTTTAATTCCGGCGTTGTTCAGAATTTCATTTAGAAGTTTTCTGTTATTAACATAGATTACAAATTTTATATTCAGAGCTTTCATAACTCGCTGAACAATCGCGAGAATTTCCGCTTCTTCTTTTGTTGATGAACCGACAATGTCGACGTCGCATTGAGTGAACTGCCTGAAACGATTTGTTGAAGTCGGTTCGTCGCGGAAAACCGGGCCAATTTGAAATCTTTTGTATGGCAATTTTTTATTATTCATAATTCTTTTCAGCTGGAAAGTAAATTCATATCTTAATGCTAAATTTCTCTCTCCTTTATCTTTGAGTTTGAAAATATCTGAAACTGCTTCGTCGTTTGGATTTTCTCCTCGGACAAATTCTTCTTGCTCAATTATCGGCGTTTCTGCATATTCAAATCCGTAATCTTCGAAAATTTCAATTAGAATTTTTTGTATGGATAGTCTTTTCTCTGCCTCTTCTCCGATATAATCTTTAAAACCTTTTACTGTTTCGGTGTTCATTTTGCTTCCTCTTTTGATGATATATCGATATTTTCTTTATTTATTAAGGTTTCTTTATCTCGCTTTAAATTTTCTCTTTCAATGTCTTCTATAGAAACTCCTGCTTCGGCCATAATAACAAAAAGAAAATAAATCAAATCTGCGCATTCCCAAATTAAATTTTCTTTGTCTTTTGCAGTAATTACTTCGGCCGCTTCTTCTATTAATTTTCTTTTTAGCAATAATTTGTCTTCAATTAGCTTCTTTGTATAAGACTTTTTATCTTCACTATTTATCTTTGAAATAATTTTATTGTATAAAGCGTTTAAATCAAATTCTTTTTCTTCTTCGAAGCAACTATATCGGTTCAAATGGCAAGCATTGCCGTTTTGTTTGACTAAAAAAATAAGTGCATCTCCGTCGCAATCTGTTTTAATATCCAGTAATTCTTGAGTGTTTCCTGATGTTTCTCCCTTGACCCACAATTTATTTCGGCTTCTGCTGAAGTAACATCCCCGACGCAGTTTCAAGGCCATAGCTAAACTTTCTTTGCTTGAGTATGCCAACATCAATATGTTTCCTTCTATATCTTTTACTATAGTCGGAATTAATCCATTCATCTTTTCAAAGTCCAAATCTTCTAAATTAATTTTCATATTTGCCTCCGATTAAAACTATATCTGATTGGAAAATTTTTTCGTAGACGCACAACCCTGCTTCTTCTGCAGATTTGCCGGAGCATACAATGTCAATTACTAAATCGACGACTCCATTGGAAAAAAATTCTTCCGTCGCTCCAGATGCATATATTTTTTCTATTCGGTATCCTTTATTTTCTAAAATACTGAGGCAACATTTTTTCGCCAGACATTTATATTTTGAGTTTATACATACTTTCAATTCCTTCGGCATATCGCTAAATTTTTTAGTTTTAGGGCCAAGCAAACAAAGAGTCGGCTTGCCGAATATGCATTCTGAATCGTCCCATTTAATTCTCTCGATAATTTTAAGTCTAGAATTATAATTTTTTATAGAAAATTCCTTGAACAAATCTTCACCGGTGATTCCAATAACTTTATTTTCTTGGGAAATTAATTTTGAAGTAATTAAAGGAACGTCCTCGCCACGAACTTCCAAATATTTTCCCGATAAATTGTAATTTTTAATTATCTCCTTGCATATTGTTAGGCCAGAATTTTTTGGAACAATGAATATAATCACAGTTTTTTTCAACTACCATGTTATCCTCCAAGAAGAATTTTTAGAATCAAAGACGGAAGGAGGTGCTTGTGAAGAAAAATTTTGCTCAATTGCATAAAGGACGGAAGGAGGGAATTGAACCCTCGTCTCACGAGCCACAGTCGCGCATTCTACCATTGAACTACAGCCGTCAGTATAGATTTGTTTAACTAAGAATAAATATTTTAGAGGATTATTAAAGGTTTTTATATAAGGAAAATTAACAAAGTCACAACTAGAATAGATGAAGATAACCAGCGCCGTTTGACGCCTTTGCTCCGAAATATTTTTGTTTTTCCATGAATTTCATAGATAATTTAACTATATAAATTTTTCTCTGTTATTCATAATTTATCTGTTAAATGGGTTCCAGACATATTTCTTTGATCAATAGGTTCCCAGACTGAAAAAGTAAAACCGATTGCGGGAGCGTAACATTCAGACGTCGTTTGAAGAACTTCTAAAACTTCAAAAGTATATGATATGCCGACGGTATTTCTTGAATTTCTGATTGCCAAATCTATTACTTTAACTCGAAGAACATCGTCGAAATCGCGATAATATTTTATCTCTCCTTTAGCTAGTATTAACATAAGATAAAATAATTTTTATTGATTAAATAGATTGTTGTGATAGAGTATAGCTATTCTTCGTTCAGTTCTTTTTCAGAAAAATTTTTCCTTACCGGATTTCATATCTTTAACTTTAAATTTTTCTGTAAATTTTTTATGGGTTATTTATATACGGGTAATTCTAAGATATTGGGGCAAGACCGGCTGTCAAAACATACGTGTGAAAGATGAGAAAGACGGTTTCTATTGCACCAATAACTGCGGGATTCAGATATTATAAACAGTCTATCTATTCCCAGAATTACTTCATTTTCGGGAGGAGGATTATCTTTCGCATAGTATTTAATTTTTTCTCTTAAGTGAGGAAATCTGGATTTTAGTTCGCTTAATTCTTTGGGTTCCAATAAAAAAACTTCCGAGGTCTGCTCACCATTTTCATAAAGTCTAAAACCTTCCTGGTTCCCAAGAAGATAGTCGTGGGGGGACGATTGACTTCCAGTAAATCCCGGCGTAGGAAAAGATATACTGTATCTATTGAAATGACTCTCTCTCGTTATACCTCGAAATTCTTCAACAAATACGAATTCTTTTTCTTTTCTATGTGGGATTCGGAGTAATGAACCTAGGGGAATTTTTATAGGTGATGGACCTTGACTTTCACATTTACCAGCTGATTCAAGACTTTTGAACCAACTCTTGCATATTCCACATTCAAATATTATTGGTTTTGCCATCTGAAAGTTTACGACTCTTCGTTTAAATATATTATTAAAATATTTTTAATATTATTATGAAAAAGTTTATAATGTGACATTTATACTGAATCGTATGAAAATAATAAAATCTGATGGAAAAACTCAGCTCTCGGTCTCGACGCAAGAAATAGAGCCGAAAGACATGAAGAGTCTAAATGAAACTTCTCTAAGAATAATAAATATTCTAAAGAAAGAACCAATGTATCCAAAACAAATTGCAAATCATCTAAGAATTCATGAACAAAACATATATTATCATATACGAAAATTAGAAAAATCTGGTATAATAAAAATTTCCGAGCAAAAGAGAGTCCAGGGGATTATGGCGAAAGTATACGCACTTTCATCAGATTCTTTCTTTTTCAAATTTTCAGATTTTAGAGAATGTCAAAAAGTCGTGGAGAGAGAATCAAAATTTTTTAAGCAGTTTTTAAAGAATGGAGAGCTGGATGCCACAATTGTTGTTGGAAGTCCGGATCCACACGGACCACAAAAAGCAAGAAGCAGAGACGGATATTTTGGAATAGATCTTGCCTTATTTCTCGGATCTTTCATTACAAATATATCTGAAACAAAAGTAAAACTGGATATAGAAATGACTGAAAAAGATCTTCGTGAAAATCTGATTGTCATAGGTGGACCCATAGTAAATAAGATCTCTGCATCACTGAACAGAAAGATGCCAATATTTTTCGATGATAAAAAAGGGCTCCATTCTAGCTTAACAAAAAAATATTATGGCGATGAAAATATCGGAGTCATAAACCGATTTAAAAATCCCTATAACAAGGAGAAAGAAATAATTTTTGTTGCGGGAATAAAATATTTTGGAACAAAGGCAGCTATCCTTGCTTTTTTGAAGCATTTTGAAGAAATAGAAAAAGGAAATAGATCCAATAAAAATTTTATGTGCAAAGTTGTAGAGGGAATAGACAGGGATTTTGATGGAATAGTTGATGATGCCGAGTTTTTAGAGTAAAAAAATATAACTATTCCTCGTCTTCTTCTTTTAACTTATTTTTTCCGTGGAATTTTTTGTTATCAAACTCTGGAACTTCGTCGTCCTCTTCAAGAACTTCTTCAATTTCTTCTATGGCCTCTTTTTCTTGAAGTTCTTCTATTAATCTGTCTGCAAGAGGATTATTTTTTTTATACACATGAGAAAGCCAGATGAAAATTTCTTCAAAATGGCCATTCTGCTCGAGCCAGAGCTTGTCTTGATTTTCAAGATGAAGAAGAGAAACGAAAGTCATTATTTTTTCGTCGCGCTCTTTTCCTTTGACCAAAGTTGTGAAATCTGTTTTTAATTTGTCGTCGCGGAGAAATCCAATTATTCTTTCGTAGACGGATTTTATGTGGTCGTGTATGTTTATCGTTTTTTTCGGAAGCGAAATATCCGTCATGGTTCGCGCCTGTTTGAAAAGAATATGACGTTTTATTCTTCTTGTTTCAGTATTAATTGCTTTATTTAATGCTTTCATCAATTCTTCTAAGGTAACGCGTTTGTAACGAGGAATTGGGGTTCTTGGAACTAGAATTGGGATTTCGTCTTCATCAAGCTCGATTCTTGTGAATGCTTTTTTTGCATCTTCTTTTTTTCCGAGGAGAATTTCGTCAATTGAACGCAAATATTTTTCTGCAAGAAATTCTGTTTTTATTCTGTGGAGCAAAGTCGCGGCGAGAAGAATTTTTCCGCTTAAAATAAAATTTGCTTCTTCCAACTCTCTGACTTTTTCCAAAAATTTTTCTACTAGAATTGAAATATCTAAATCCCATGGGTCGAGCTGTTCGCTATTAACTAAATCATAAATTATCGCCTGCCAGCTGAGCTCGTCGCTGAAAAGCAGTTCGTGAATTTGTTCTTGTGAAACGTGTTCCTGCGATTCAATATTTTTGTAAGCTTCTGATTTTAATAATTCAGAAACAGTTAATGCCTCTTTTTCCATAAAAAGCTAATGCTTGGTTGGTTTATAGGGTTTATGGATGAAGAATTATTTTTCGTTTAATTTATCAAACATTTGCGGATCATATTTGTGTTTGCTTACAGTGGGATGTTTTGGATAGGTTCTCGTGCTTATTGATTTATCAAATCGGCTATCAGAAGATTCTGGATTTTTATGAAACCGGAAGGAGTGAAAAACTTCTCTGGGAACTTCAAGACCTTTTTTTACCAATAGTTCAAATAACTCTTGTATATTTGCAATTTTATATTTTAACGAGGGATCAATATCCAGTGAATGAGTGTAATGGTCGCCTGCTCTCGCGTAAACGACTGAACAGGAATTTCCCGTTCGAGGATTTCTTTCTAGCCCAAGTACTTGCATAGGACTATCAGTATTCTTCATGCTCCCAATCAGACGGGCAAATAATATTCTTGGATGAGAGTAACCTTTTTCAGGACATTCGCGTTCTGGACGCATCATAACGAACGCAAAAGAGGGATTTTTACCCGACTCTTTGAAATGCTGTTCGTTTGAAAAGTCAAAATCGTATATATCAAAATTTGAAAAGGGGGGTTTACATTGTGAAGCAATTAAGCCTATACTGTGGCGCCTTATTTGCGGTGGAGCGAGAAGAACGGCTTCAATATCGGAGTGTGAACTTATACCACGAAGAAGAACTGATTTTGGTTCTCCCACAGAATATGAGTTTAAACGACGGACTTTTTTGTTTGGTTCTAATAAATCTTTGAAGGTTTGTAGTGCCCTATATGTTTCATTGTATGGAATCATGGAAATCTTATTAAATCATCATTTTAAAGATTAATTGTTGTGAAAAGTATGTTTTGGGAAATAGGAGTTACGATGGAATTTTAACAGACCGTTTCACTTTGGCGTGAAATGATGTTGTCATTTACAAAAAGTAACATGAGCGAAAGATTTAAATAGTAGGTAGAGTTATGTAAATTATCACCTCTTTTTGCCCAGAAGAGAGCGTTAGTGGTACTATTTGTTTTCACTAACTGCTCCCTTCCAGGGTTCTAATAGTCCATCATCGAGGGTAAAATAGTAAATCCGATCTAAATCTCGGCACGATTACAAATTACTCTTGGACAAAAAATAATTCTAGACGGGGGGTAATTAAGAAATCAAAGGTAACGGTCTATTAAGTTCTGCTTTCAACAGTATATTTCATTCCTTCCATTTCACCTGCGAGATGTGCCATTGCAGCAATTGTATGGGGTAAAGAGATTCTACCTCCCGATCGTAAGCTGGCAATATCCGATTCTAATTGTGTTAAATGATCCAAACAAACCCGCATCCTAACTGCATAATTTACGAGGGAAGCTTGATTTGGTTGTGCCGAAAAATCTTTATCCACTTCGTTTGCAAGGAATCTGTATCTTTGATAGATTGATTCTATAACATCCAGATGAGGATTTGTTGCGAGTTGTTTTGCAAAGGCTTTAATATAAAGGCCTGTTCTATCCATATTTCGTTGTTCAGTATCAAGTATAAATCTTTTTGGAGCCATGCGTATTTAGAAAATACCCCCTTTATAAAAATTTCTTTTGTTTTGGCTCTTCAAAAATTTTGCCATTAGAGCAAGAAAAATGGCAGAACTTCATTAATCTGCGATTTTAGAAAGCTATATAAACGGTTTTCTCCTCAGATGTTTAGGCTGAAAGGCCAAGCAAAAAGGAGGTTGACATGGCGAAAAAAAGTACACTAGACTGGATTGCATTGATATTGCTAATCATTGGTGGTCTTAACTGGGGATTAGTAATATTTGATTCAAATATAGTCACTATGCTGTTCGGGGCATGGCCTATTATTGCGACAATAATTTATGCCTTGGTTGGATTATCAGCATTGTACACAATTTATTATCTGTTTAAAAATTAAACAGAATTTATTTTTATTTTTTTTATTTAATATAATTTTGGAGATGGTTTGCGTCTTTTTATTTTGAGAAAGGTTTATTAGTTTGTTGTGCGATTGCTAGCTATGAGTTATTCAGAAGATTTTTTGGGAAAGGACGTAACTGCAAAGATAGATCGGCCATTGGGAACTAAACACCCGAAGTGGAAATGGATTTATCCGATAAATTACGGTTATGTTGAAAACACAAAGGCTCCGGATGGAGAAGAGGTTGATGCATATATTCTTGGTGTTTTTGAGCCAATGGAAAACTTTACAGGTAAATGCATTGCAATAATCCATCGAACAAATGATGACGATGATAAATTAGTTTTAGTTCCGGAGGGAAAAACCTACTCTGAAGAGCAGATAAGAGCTTTGACTGAATTTCAAGAATCATTTTTTGAATCAGAGATAATTTTTGCTTGAAACAAACCTTAAATATGCATTTTGTTTGATATATTTATGTCGGAATCATTTTCAATAATTCATACAGATAAAAAGACGAAGGCGCGCGTCGGAGTTATAAAAACAAAAAAGGGTTCAATTGAAACTCCATTTTTTATGCCGGTGGCAACGAAAACGGCAGTAAAACATATTGATTCTTTGGATTTGGAGAAGATGAATGCTAAAGCTGTGATTTCAAACGCGCTTGTTTTATTTTTGCGTCCGGGAACAGACGTTATAAAAAAAATGGGTGGAATTGGAAAGTTTATGAATTATTCTGGGATAAACGTTACTGACTCTGGCGGATTTCAAATGTATTCTCCGAATTTTTTGATAAAAACTGTCGACGAAGGGGTTTGGTTTAATAGTCCGTTTGACGGAAAAAAATTTTTAATAACTCCGGAGAGAGATATGAAAATACAAATTGAGCTGAATTCTGATATTGCCATGTGTTTGGATTCTATGCCATTACTTTCACATTCAAAAGAAAAAATTAAAGAGGCCGTTGAAAAGACGACAGCGTGGGCAGAAAGATGCAAAAGAGAACATGATAAATTACAAAATAATATTCCGACGGAGAAAAGACAGTTGCTCTGGGGAATTTGTCAGGGAGGAATTTACAAAGAGCTGAGAAAAAAATCCGCAGAGGCTCTCGCCAAAATTAATTTTGATGGATATTCTATCGGCGGACTTGCATTGGGAGAAAGTTTTGAAGATGAAATGAAAATGGTTGAAATACAGAAAAAAATTCTTCCAGAAAATAAACCGATTTATTTAATGGGCGCAGGAAATCCGGTTGAACTTTTGGAAGCGGTTTCTCACGGAGTTGATATGTTTGATTCGCGTTTTCCGACGCAAAATGCGCGCCGAGGAACAATTTTTACGAGCGAGGGAAAATTAAAAATTTTAAATAAAAAATATACGACTGATAAAAAACCGCTTGATAAAAATTGTGATTGTTTTGTATGCAAAAATTATTCTAGAGCTTACGTAAAGTATATGTTGATGCAGGAAGAAGCTGTAGGATATAGGCTCGCGAGTTTCCACAATCTTTATTTTTTACAGAAATTGATGGAACGAGCGAGAGATTCAATTAAGAAAGGAAAATTTTTAATTTTTAAAAATAATTTTAAGAAAAATTATGAAAAGAAGTAATTTTATTTCTCTAGAGTAGAACAATTTCTCTAATGTTGAATGCAACAATCTTAATAAACTATTTTTGTGGAGATTTTTCATGGTAGATGGAAGAGGAAGACTCGGAAAAGTTATATCAAAATTTGAAGAGGAGAACTCCCGGAATGTTTTTGTTCCTCGATTGAGCGATGCGCAGTTTTGTTATTCTTCCCCGTTAGAAAAAAATGAAGTTGGAGCAAAAAAAAGAGGGCTCAAAACACCGAGTTTTACTCAAGGATACAAAGGCGTCATTGGAATTTATGCAGAGGCATTAACACAGGTTCTCTTTGGAGGATGGAGTCCGGGAATGCGTTCTCACTTAAAACGAAATGGAGATAATTATACAATAAGAGCCTACTCCTCTTTTCCAGACCACGTGAACTGTCATCCAAGATATCCTTGTTTTGGAGAGGTTAAAGCTGCACAAAAACGCTGGGCTAGATTTTGTTTTCCCGACGAGCAGATGGATAGATATATGCTGGCTTTTTTAGATCCGATTGAAGAAAGAGCAAACGTAAAATTTTTTTTCTATTTACATGATGTTGAAGATGTAGCGGATTCGGGGGGAGAAATTAATTTGATGAAAAATCTCGCAGAGGGAACTTGTTTGTTAGTTGTTTTGCCATTCACCTTGGCGTATTCAATTTATGATTACGGAAAACGTAAAGGAGATTCCAAAATAATTTCCAGGTTTTCACAAAGAGTTAATGCTGCACGAGGGGATGTTCCTATGCAATTAACTAGAATAAACTCCCGAGGAATAAGTATGCTGTTAAGTGATAGCGAGGAATTTGTTAAAGAGCTTGGAGAAAAAGTTGAGGATTATAATTTTATAAATTCTGTTTTGGCTGACGGAACGCATTTTTCTCTTAAAGGTTTTAGAAGAGAAAGCAAAAAAGCAAAAATGACTTTGAAAATTAATTCTTTTCCAATATTGCAGATAAAAGATAAAGTAGAAAGAAGAAAAAGATTTAGAGATGAACATTGGTCGACGGCAGTAACTTGGTTAGAACATGAGATTGAGTCAAATGAGCGTTATTTAACAGAAGATAGAAAAGACTTGTCTCGTTTAATTTCTGGAGCAAGTTCTGATGAATTTGATGTTTTGCCGGGAGATGAAATTCCCACGAGGACGGAGTATGAAAAAAGAATAAGGGGATATGAAGAGAAATTAGAATTGATGCGAAGTAAAGTTGGATCAAGAGTTGATTCGACGTCTGGAGATAATTTGCCGTTTTAAGATTAACAATTTAAATAAAATCCCAATTGGCCTCGATTAGATCGCAAATATTTTCCGTTAGTATATCTTCCGGTATGTTTGTTTAGACTGAAAGTTGATTTGCAAAAATCTTCAAACAACGGACAGGACGCTGAACAGTGAGTATAGCTATGTTTATCGCAACCTTCTGATCCAGTTACCCAAATCGCTTGATCCAATCTTATTCTTTCTTTTACAGTTAATCTGCGCTCGTTGCAATAGGCTAAATACATTTGTTCTAACGGGCCGACGAGAGTACCGAAATGTATGCTTCCGTTCGAGGGAATAACTGAGCCGGAAAAAAGAGGAATTCTTGCGCGAGGAGTATCAATTTTAAATAATGCATTTTCTGGATCTCTAATTAAAGCAAGACCTAAATCTAAAAATTCAGTTAAAATCATGTTTGAAATTCCTTTGCCGATTCCGCCGAAGGCCATCAAATCTTTTCTTGCAAGTTTTGCATCTTTTCCATGAATAATTTTTCTTGGATCGCCGCCGTAGATTTCTAAAAGTTTTTCTGAATTTGATTTGTGGACGTAACCCGGATCTTTTTCTTTTTTTGGATGGTATGGAACTCTAACAATGTAATTAGTGAGAGCGTAATGAATTGTCTTCGCGTCGCGTTTTACAACTTCTTCTGGAAGAAATAACCAACGACGTTCTGGATTTTCGTAGGCGCTTTTTGCGCGTCGCATTAATCTTCCAGAGTCAACTCGTTTATCACAAAATCCACGAACAAAAAGCCAGAGCGCAACATTTCTTTTTCCGTCTTCATCATTTGAGTCAATTGCTCCTTGCAAATCATCCGGTAAATTATATTGCGGAAGAAATCTTTCAACACAATCATGAAAAATTCCTCTTCTATTTTGATATGCATCCCAAACCGCGTCTAACATTTTGTAAAATTTCGCGGGGTCAATTTCAAATTGCTTTTCTGCCATAAAAATTTACGAAAGCGTGTGGTTAAAAGGATTATTGTGCTGAAATTAACTATCTAGATAAGCTTCGGGATGTTGCGTAGCTATTTCCTCATTAAATTTATCAGTTTCTATTATTTCTGAAAATAGTTTAGAGCGATAACCCATCCTCCAAAGATAATCCCGGATGTAAAGCAACTGCTCCGGCAAGTGAGTACAACCCACTATTTCTAATTCTCGAATCAAAGCAAATTTATCTGCAACACCGAGATGAATATTAAAATAGTATCTAATGGAAGGATAAATAAGATTTTGTTCCAATGATTGTGTGATTGTTTCTCGGTTCATTTTGTTTCAGAAGAATGTCTGAGGCATATCACCTCGGAAAAAGGCGTTTATTGGAGGTTATAAATTTATTGGGGATAAAATAAAAGTATATACTAAATTAAATAAATCTTTATAAACCAAAAATTTATTCATTATTTATGAAGACGACAGAGAGCGTTAGTTATCCAATAGGAAGTCACCATTATCTTGCGAAAACATTGGGACGTGCAAGAAAATTAGCGGGGAAAACAAAGTCGAAAGAAGAATTTCCGTTTGAAGAAAGTTATGTAGCTGATAAATTTTCTGATCAAGTTATAGAAAGAGTTTTGAGAGAGACAGGAATAAGTTTGACTGCTGAAGAGATTCAAGAAAGAGCAATCAAAAGTCCGGTTCTTAATGATGGAGAAAAAAGTAGACGTTTATATGATAATGGATTAGAGATTGTTCTGACTGATAGACGCGAAACGAAAAATAAAATTGTACCTGCCGTACATCTTCCTAGGTCTACTCGTCGAGGGTGTCCACATAATCTGTTGATAGGAATGAGGCTTGAGAGTCCAACTACAACTGTTCCCGACAAAACATATATCACCGTTAATGGAACTATTACCTATGATGGTTCGGAAGATCCACGATCAATAGTTGAAGCTTCAGTCAGAGTTTTGAATTCTGTTTATCAACCGCTTTGTAGAAAGTAAAATATTTTATATCAAAACATTTATAATTAAGTTCGTGCACTGAATTTTATGAAGATTTTAAGTTTGCACTGCGATTATATAAAGTTCAAGCCGCTGAAGAAAGCGCTGAAAAATCCGCAGGAAATTTCTAAAGAAGATGAGAAAGGGCATGAGGTGAAAGAGCCGTTGGTTATTTTGACCGCTGTTGAAAAATCTGATGAGAGCAACAAAAATATTATTTCAGAATATGTGAAAAATGTGAAAGAACTTGCCTCGCAAGTTAAAGCGGAAAATATTGTTCTTTATCCTTACGCGCATTTGTCATCGTCGCTTTCGAATCCGGATTTTGCTTTGAAAGTTTTGGAAGACGCAGAAAAAGAATTGAATAAAGAATTCCGAGACGGGAATTCTTTAAGCCTCAAATTGGGCGACAAAAAAGAAACAACCAATTTGAGCAAGAAAGAAAAATTCAAAGTTGTTCGCGCGCCGTTTGGATATTATAAAGAATTTGAATTGAAATGCAAAGGACATCCGCTTTCTGAATTATCGAGGGTTATTGGAACTTCTGAGATGAAAGAGGTAAAAAGTGTTGGGGGGAAAGTTGTTTCGAAGGAAGAAGAAGTTGATGTTGCGGAATTGGTTAAGAGACTAACTAAAGTTAAAATGAGTGCGGATAGAAATAAAGATGGTTTGAAAAGTAATGTTGAACTTGGAAGAGATTTAGATTTATATGTAGTAAATGAAGTTGTTGGATCTGGATTGCCATTATTTACTCCTCGCGGAACAACAATAAAAAGAGAGTTAGAAAGATTCATCGTTGATGAAGAACTGAAAAGAGATTATCAATATACCTCAACGCCAATCATGGCCAAAAGTGACTTATATAAAATTTCTGGACATTGGCAGCATTATCAAGATTCAATGTTTATACTTCAGGTGGGAAATGAAACTTTTGCTCTAAGACCTATGACTTGCCCATTCCAGTTTGTAATTTATAAAAGCAAACCTCGAAGCTACAAAGAATTACCAATAAAATATGCAGAAATATCTAATTTATTTAGAAATGAAAAATCAGGGGAGCTTATGGGCCTGACAAGATTAAGGCAATTTACTCTCGCTGATGCACATATTCTTTGCACTCCAAAACAATTAGAAGATGAATTCAAAAAAGTTATTGATTTAATAAATTATGTGACTAAAACCTTGAAGATAGAAGGGTTGTGGTATAGATTTTCTAAATGGGATCCTAAGAATAAAGAAAAGTATGTTGATAATCCGAAGGCTTGGGAAGAAACTCAAAGATCGATGAAAAATATTTTGGACAAATTAAAAATAAAATATGTTGAAGCTGAAAATGAGGCGGCGTTTTATGGTCCGAAGTTAGATATACAATATAAAAATATTTTTGGAAAAGAAGATACTTTGATAACTGTTCAAATAGATTTCGCATTGCCAGAAAAATTTGATTTAACTTATGTTGATGAGAATAATGAAAAAAAGAGGCCGATGATTATTCATAGATCTTCTATTGGTTGTTTAGAAAGAACCATGGCTTATCTTTTAGAAAAAACACAGGGAAATCTTCCAACGTGGCTTTCACCAACACAAGTTAGAGTTATTACATTCACGGATAGAAATTTGAAAGCGGCGGAAAAAGTTTTTGCTAAATTAAGAGAAACTGGAATACGCGTTGATTCGGATTTCGGCGCGACGACGGTAAATGATAAAGTCAGAAGTGCAGAGCTTATGAAAATTCCTTATTTAATTACGATTGGAGATAAGGAAGAAGAGAAAGGAACAATAGCTCTGAAGAAACGCGGAATGAATGAGAAGCCGAAGTTCGGAGTTAAGCTTGATGATTTTTTGAAAGAAATTCTTGAAGAGATACGAGAGAGAAAATAATTTTGTTTGTGTGTTATTAATTAGTGGTAACAGGCGAAAAGTTTATAAACCGCTTTAATGAGGATAAAATATGGAAACAGAACAAGAAACTGAAATTGTTGAAACGCAAGCTGCTGATGAAAATCAGAATAGAGATTTGCAAGTGTATGAAGGACAATTAGTAGAGTTAGCTCGCAAAAAGGGAGTGAATATTGAAAGAGTAAGACCGCAAATTGATTATTTGATGGAGGCGGGATTCACAGATAAACATTTATCTGAAGTTCTTGATGTTGTTGCTTCGAATTGCTCGAGACCGAGAATAAATATGAAAGCAAAGCATTTTTTAGACGCGGTTAAGAGCGCATACAATGAAGGTCATTTATCCTCAAGGGTTCATTCATATAGGGCGTTCCAAGATTTTGTTGAAGGATTATCAGATGTGGAGGCTTTCAGAACTTTAGTAAAAAATGAATATGGTGTTGGTTTAACTTATGCATCTAGTTTCAGGCTTTACGAAGAGCTTGGAGAGGAAAGAGCAAAAGCAATGATTGAAAGTGTTACTGCCGGCCGAGATGTAAATCCAAGAACGATTAATAGAACTTTGATGACTTTGCTTAACGACGCTAAAGAAAGAGACGTTCAGGTAGAAGCTATCTTAGACATGAACGGCCTATAAGGTGCCTCTTAAAATGGAAGAGCAAAATTTATTTGCAAGGAAGCCAGACAAAGAATATCCATTTAGAAATCTTGGAGTTGATTCAGCTCTGATTAAAACTATTGCAGCGGATCCTAAGATTTTAAAAGAATTTTTAATAAAATACCGAAGACTTTTAGCCAGCCTTATTCATCCAGATAAAGTTCGAGCGGGTCCGGAAAGTGAATCATATAAAATAGAATTTACGAATGTATCTTCCGCAATTGATGATTTAATTAATAATAAAGATAGTTTCTATTTGGAAGATTCACTTAGAAGATTAACGAGCGGAGATTTGTTAAAAGAGATGGATAGAAAAATCCAAGAGCTAAAGGAAAAACTTGTTACGGATTCTGCAACTAGCACACGGAAAATTTCAACATTGACCGACTTGGTTGAAAAACAGGGACGAGAAATTAAACGAAGCGATGGTTTATTTGGAAGACTGAGAAAAATTGAATCAGATTTAATTTGGCGGGGAGATTCTTCTTTGATTGCTCCAGATTCACATTATCTAGTTAGATTTGGTTGTCTTTGGCAGTATGGCACGAATTCTCCTGGAGAGGAAGGCGAGAAAGTAAGAAGTTTTTACAAAGAATTAACTGATATTTTATCTATGACTGATGATATTGATAGAGAAATGGCGGCGAGAGAGTTAGTGGAAAGAGAAATTCGAGGAGCTTATCGTTTTTCCAGTTCTGAAGATGTTAGAAAAGATGTAGAAAGTCGTAGACTAGGATATATGGAAGTTGATGGTAAAAAAATAAGTATTCTAGATATACCCGACGTGAAAACAAAAGTAAAATCGGAAACGGTAGAGGAGCTAAAGAAAAAAAGAAGATATAAAAAGAAAAACTTTGAAGCAGAAAAAAAAGTACAGCCGAAAATTTCACGGGGATTGACGAGAGAAAGAAGAGATTGGCTAGATGTTCCTGGAGAAGTTATAGGTTCAATTAGTTATTCTGCAGTTCTTGCTTACATGCTAAAAAATAAAATGAAAATGGATTCACTCGGAAAAGTTTTCAGAGCTGACCTTCATCCGAATCGGGGAATGTCAAAGTTATTTGATGAATTTTCTTTTGATACAAAACATTGCGCTAGCGGATTGCAAAGAATTTTACCGTATACTTCACAATTTATTTTTCCGTATACAATGCTCTTGATTAGAGAAGATATTTATTCCAGAAAGAAAGGCAATAATGGAGAGGTTTCTCATGAATATCATCCGGTTGTCCCGGTTCAGATATTCGATTTGAATAGATCAGAAGTTGAAGGAAAAAATCCTAGTCGAAATGATTCTGAAAAAATAATTGAGACCGATGATATTCTTTAGTTTGTTGTTTGGATAAATTTATAATATCTGATTTTCTGAAAAAATTATGAATTTACAGTTTTATGTTGAAAAGTTTGAGGGGGCTGAGGAATTTGAAAGCTTTAAGAAAAAATATCCTGACGCGTATTTGTTCGCGGGATTTTTTGTTTTTGATTTAGAGTCTGGAAGAGAGGAACAAAAGATTGATTTCTTTTCTCCGTCGATAAAGAAGGCAATTACGATTGATTTGAATAATGATTTTAAAATGCAGGAGTCTGAATTGGTTGGGAACGTAACCCCGAAATTAATAAACGGGGAGTCTGTGATTGATCTGAAAGAGTTGGAAGAAATTGTTTATGCTGAACTTGAAAGAAGAGAACTTAAGAAAAGTATTATTAAAATAATTTCAATCTACCACCCTAGTGGAGACAAAAATGTTTGGAGTTTGAATGTTGTTCTTAAAAATTTAGAGGTTTTGAAAGTTGAAATTGCTGATGAAAGCAAAGAAATTTTATTTTTTGAGAAAAGAAATCTTTTAGAATTTGCAAAGAAATTTTAATTTCGATTATTGAATTTTTGCGCAGAAAAGTTTATAAATACTTTTTTATAAAAGTCCTGATGGCAGAAGAAAACATTGATTATGATAAAATAATTGCGGCTATGAGGGGGAAGACTGTTGTTTTATTAGAAGATAATCCTTGGGCCAGAAAAAATATAGAAAATATAATGGCTTCTTGGGGGGCTATAACGCATAGAGTTTCACAAAGAGGGAAAAATATTAATCTGCCCAATGAACCAATTCATATTTGTTTAGCAGATTTTTATTCAACCAGTTGCGACCCCGTTAGAATGGCTGAAATGTTAAGAGAGAAAAACCGAGATGTTTGCACCATAATGACTTATCCTTCTGATAGAGGTTTACCTATTGAAAAGCCGGAATCAGTGAGTGCGACCATCCCCACTTATGAAATGGGGACTTTTCGTGCAAAAGAGTTGCTTGAGATTCTTAGACCGTATTTATGCGCTTGAGAAAGTTAATTCATTCTTTTATTAGTTATTAATAATATTTTATTTTTTTACATAGAAAGTAATATTTCTTTCTGGCTCTAATCTTTTTATTATTTTGAAACCGGCGTTTTCAAAATCTTTGTAAATCTCGTCGGAGTCATATAAATAATAATAACGAGAACCTTTGTCGCGCCATTTAATCAGTTTTTCTTTCGGACCTTTTGCAAAACGAAAAGAATTTTTATTCCAAACCGAGATTTCAGCGAAAGCTTTCGGCTTCATAACGCGGTAAAGTTCTTTTATTGTTTGGTCACGTTCTTTTTTTGTTTCTAAACAATGCAACGCGGCGATACAAATCGCGCAATCAAAAAAATTATCTTCAAACGGAAGTTTTGATAAATCGGAAACGAAAAATTCTGCATCTATTTTTTCTTTCTTCGCTTTTTTCTTTGCAAGAGAAATCATCTTTTCTGAAAAATCAACGAGAAAAAATTTAGAATTTGGAAGTTTTACCATATGTCTTCCACTTCCTGAACCTAGATCTAAAATATTTCCTTTCTTATCTTTTAAAAATTCCAAAGTTCTTTCGGAAGGAATTTCATTTTTGAATTCTGCCCATTCTTCGGCGATGTTGTTCCAAACTTGTTTTTGCGATGAAGCTGTCATTAAAAGAAAATACCATAAGAGTTTAAAAGGATTTATTTCTAAGAAAAGATATGCTAGAAACCGATGAACAAAGAAAGCCGCCAAAACGATTGCGGGCGTGACGCCGATTGCAGTTGTGCTGAAGCCGAGAAAGTGCGATCACGGAACTTGTTTGTATTGTCCTTCGTTTGATGTTCCGCAGAGTTATACTCCAAAAAGTCCGGCGATTATGAGAGCTGCAAGTTTTGAATATGACGCAAAAAAACAAGTTATTTCCCGACTGGACGCGTTCAAAGCAATGAAACATCCGACGGAAAAGATTGAATTAATTATTATGGGCGGAACGTTTACGCAATATCATTTAGATTATCAAGAAGAATTTGTAAAAGATTGTTATGACGCGCTGAATGGAATTGATAGCAAAGATTTGGAAAGCGCAAAAAAAATAAATGAGACGGCGGAACATCGTTGCGTGGCGTTGTGTATTGAAACACGACCGGATAATTGCACGGAAAAAGATATTAAAAGAATGCTAAAGTTTGGGGCAACGCGTTGCGAAATTGGGGTGCAAGCTATCGACGATAAAATTTACAAATTAAATCAGAGAGGACATTTTGTAAAAGATGTTATTGACGCGACGAAAAGATTGAAAGATGCAGGATTCAAGGTCGGATATCATATAATGCCCGGAATGTTTGGAAGCGATTATAAACATGATATGGAAATGTATAAAGAATTATTTAAAAATGAACATTTTCAGCCGGACCAATTGAAAATTTATCCGTGCCAGGTTTTGAAGGGAAGCGCTTTGGAAACAATTTACTGGCAGAAAATGTACAAACCTCTGACTGAAAAAGAAATTAAAAAAATGTTGATTGAGATGATGAAAATAACTCCGCGATATGTTAGGATTATGAGAATCATGAGAGAGATCCCGCCAGAATATCTCGTCGCTGGAACAACAAAAATTGATTTGAGAAAAGATGTTGATGAAAATTTGCGGGATGCGGGAACAAAAATTGACGAAATTAGATTTAGAGAAGTTGGTTTTACAATAAGAGATTTAATTAAAGCACAAATAAATCGAGAGATGAAATTGAAGAAAATGGAATATGCGGCAAGTAAAGGAAAAGAAATATTTTTGGAAGTTGTAAACAAAGATGATGTTTTATTTGGTTTGTGCAGATTGCGAACGGTGAAAAATCCGTGGATAAAAGAATTGAAAGATGCGCTTATTGTAAGAGAGTTGCATGTTTATGGTCCGAGTTTGAAAATTGGAGATAATTCAATTGAAGAAAAAGCAGTTCAACACACGGGGATTGGAAAATGGTTGATGTTTGAAGCGGAAAAAATTGCGAAAGAAAAAAAATTGAAAAAAATTTCGGTTATTTCCGGTGTGGGGGTTAGAGAATATTATAGACGGATGGGATATGAGCTTGAAGGAAATTATATGGTGAAGAAGATTTGTAATTCCCAATAGTAGCAAAGAGATAATGTCATTCTACCATAAAAACATTTATTAATAGCGAATTGCGCCTTCTAACGTGGGATTTAATAGTATCTTAAGATGGCAGCAATCGAAATATTTGAAGCACAATTTTATGAAAAAGTTCAACGAGGGGTTGTAACTGTAAATTTTTTTTCTGAGTCATGCATGAATTGTTTAATGATGTCTCCGGTTATTGACGGCCTTGAGGAAAAATTTTCTCCACACGTTAAATTTTTCAAAGTTAATATTGAGGAGAATCCGACGATAGTCAAGGAACTCGCAATTTGCACAACGCCAACGATAATTGTTCTTAAGGACGGAGAAATTGTTCACCGCGAATGTGGGGGAATCTTTGAAGAAGAATTTGAGGATATGATTTGTGAAATGATTGGATTGAAGGTATAAATGTTATGAAGATAACGGGGGCAACTTTTAAACAAAAAAATCTCCTGATTTTTAGTCTAAAAATTGCAATAGCAATTTTTAAAAACTAATTTTATGTCGAAGTTATAGAGAACTTTTGTTCTTTTATGTCGATGCGGCTCCGTAGCTCAGCTTGGTAGAGCACTGGACTTTTAATCCAGGTGTCGCGGGTTCAAATCCCGTCGGGGCCATTAATTGAAAAAGGCCAAAAAAAATATTTTCCGAAAGGTTTAAAAGGCTACTTTTTTTAAATTTTTCATTATCAAGTTGTACAACTATTCCGGGGATATTTTCATAAAAATGCACATTCTACAGCCAAAACATATAAAGATGAAGTCAGAAGAGGTAGCCAGGTTACTAAAAGAATTAAATATTTCTATATCTCAGTTGCCGAAGATAAGTCATAAAGATCCGGCGCTTCAAGAAGGAACCGAGCTTGGAGAAGTTATAAAAATTGAAAGGAAAGATGAAGATGGAAAAGTAATCCATTATTATCGGGTTGTGATATAATGGAAAAGCAAGAACACGTTTTAATAAAAAAATATCTCGAGGGACATTCACTAGTTGAGTCAAATATAACTTCTTATAATAATTTTATTGAAAAGGGGATACAAGAAATCGTCGACGATTTATCTCATAGCATAGAGGATGATGAGGATGAAACAGAAATAAAAGTTAAGCTTGGAAAAGTTGAAGTCGGAAAACCGGAAATTATTGAGACAGACGGCTCGCATAATTTATTGAGTCCTGCTGAAGCGAGATTGAGAGGAATAACTTATTCTGCTCCAGTAAGTTTGGAAATTTCGGTGACACAAAATGGGGGAACTGATTCTAGCAGAGTTGATATTGGAAAAATTCCGGTAATGGTAAAAAGCAACAAGTGTAATTTGTTTGGATTGAGCAAAGAAGAATTGCAAGAAAAATATTTTGATCCTCTAGACCAGGGTGGTTATTTTATAATTAATGGGAATGAAAGAGTCATGGTCATGGCCGAGGATCTTGCCGAGAACCAGCCATTTATTGGGAATGCTAAAGAAGGAATAATGCTGAGATTATTTTCGTTGAGGGGAGCTTATAGAATTCCTGTTTCAATTACACAGACTAATGAGGGAATTATGGAAGTTTCTTTTTCAAGATTCAAAAATATTCCTGCGATTGTTTTGCTTAAAGCATTGGGGATGACGCAAGAATCTGAAATAGCGCAAAGAATTGGAAAAGAAAAAGATAATCTTATTGTAAATTTTTATGAATTTGCAAACATAGCGACGAAGGATGACGCTTTGCTAAGCATTGCGGAAAAAACTTCTTTACAAGGAACTCAGAAAGAGATGTTTGACCGTGTGAAACAAAGAATTGATTCATATTTTTTGCCACATGTTGGATTAAAAAAAGAAGACAGGATGACTAAAGCGATAACATTGTGCAAATTGATAAAACAATATATCACCGCGTCGGAAAATCCTCATCTTAAAACCGATAAGGATCATTATGCAAATAAAAGAGTTAGATTATCTGGAGATTTGCTTTCAAGTTTGTTTAGAGTTAATCTGAGTATATTTGTAAGAGACATAAAATATTCTTTGCAGAAAATTTCAAAGAGAAAAAAGTTTTATTCAATAAAGACAATTGCTAAGTCAACTTTATTTTCGCATAGAATAGAAAGCGCTATTGCAACGGGAAGCTGGATTGGAGAGAGAACAGGAGTTACACAAAATATGGATAAGAATAATTTTCTCGCGATGGTTTCACAATTGCAAAGAGTTTCCAGTATGTTGCCCGGTGAACAAGAAAATTTTGCTGCAAGAACTTTACATCCGACGCACTATGGAAGATTCTGCCCGATTGAAACTCCTGAAGGAACTGAAATTGGTTTAAGAAAAAATCTTGCAATTTTATCGAGAATATCTACGAGAGTAAATATGGATGGAGGAAAATTCGTGCAGGCTTTGGAAAAACATGGACTTGATAGAGGGGGAAGTCCGGGAGTTGATGTTTTCTTTAATGGAATGTATGTTGGAAGCGTAAAAGATAAAGAAGAGTTTATGAGAAATGTTAAAGAGGCAAGACGAAAAGGGGAATTCGACATAGAATTGAGTGTTGCATGTAATGAAGATACAGAAACTATTGTTTTGTCGACGGAAATTGGAAGAGTGTTGAGACCAGTAATTGTTGCAGATAAAGGAGTTCCGAGGTTGAAAGAAGAACATCTTAATTTGCTTAAAGAAGGAAAATTAAAATGGGATAATTTGATTGAGCAGGGAATTGTAGAATATTTGGATGCTTACGAGGAAGAAAGTGCGTTGGTTGCTTTGGAAAAAGAACTTTTGACCCCGAACCACACTCACTTGGAAATTGACAAAATGGATTTGCTTGGCGTCATTACAAGTTTAGTTCCGTATGCAAATCACGACCAGTCAGCTAGACTGAACAGAGGAAGTAAAACACAAAAGCAGGCGCTTGGACTTTATGCTGCGAACTATCACGTTAGATTGGATACAGATGTTTCAATTTTGCATTACCCACAAAAACCAATAGTTAGAACTTTTGTTTATGATACTCTGAATATTTATCCTGCAGGACAGAATTTTATCGTTGCTGTTATGACGAATGATGGATATAATGTTGAGGACGCTTTGATAATTAATGAAGGAAGTGTGCAGAGAGGTTTGGGAAGAAGCACTTATTTCAGACCTTACACGACGATTGAATTGAATTATGCCGGCGGATTGAAAGATGAGATTACAATACCGACGAAAGATGTTTCGGGATACAGAACTGAAGAGCTGTATAAATATTTGGAAGAGGACGGAATTGTTTTTCCCGAGGCGCAACTTGATTCTGGTTATGTTATTACTGGAAGAACTTCACCGCCGAAATTTTTGTCTGAAGCTAGAGAAATTACGATTAGAACAAAAAAAGAAAACAGCACAGTTATGAGACATGAAGAAAAAGGAATTGTCGACGGAGTTTTTGTAACGGTTGATGAAGAGGGAAATAAAGTTGTTCAGGTTAGAACAAGAGATCAGAGATTGCCAGAGCCGGGAGATAAGTTTGCGACGACGCACGGACAGAAAGGAGTTTTGGGAAGAATTTTGCCGGAGAATAATGTTCCATTCACAGCGACAGGAATGAGACCAAATTTAATTTTTAATCCGCATGGAATTCCGGGAAGAATGACCGTCGGATATTTGTTAGAATTATTAGCTGGAAAAGTCGGAAGTCTTTCTGGAAGAAGTGTTGATGGAACTCCTTTTTCTGGAGAAAGCAAAGAAGAACTTGAAAGTCAGTTGAAAAAATTAGGATTCAGATATGATGGAAAAGAAACAATGTACGACGCAATAACTGGAAAGAAAATGGTTGCGAAAATTTACATCGGTTGCATGTATTATGAAAAATTGAGATACATGGTAAAGAACAGAATCCACGCAAGAGCGTCGGGAAAAGTTGCGTTGCTTACGAGACAACCTGTTGAAGGACGTTCGAAGGGCGGAGCTTTGAGATTGGGAGAAATGGAACAGCAGGCTTTAGTTGCGCACGGCGCGTCGTTGTTATTGAAAGAGAGATATGATTCAGATAAAGTTGTACTTCATGTTTGTTCTCGTTGCGGAGCGTTGGCGGTAAATGATTCAATAAGAAATAAAATATACTGCCCGATTTGTTCGTCGACGGAAGCAGAGCCGATTGAAGTTTCATATGCCTTTAAATTATTGATGGAGGAACTGCAAAGTCTTCATATCCAGACAACAATGGAATTGAAGAATAAATACGAGTAAAATGACGACGACAGAAACACAAGCAGCAAGAGAAAGATTTATTGTAGCATTGGTGGAAAGATTAGAACAAAAATCTTGTCCATGGTATGATACTCATCGAGCAAATAATTGTAGAGGTACTTGTAAAGATCCAACTGAATTTAGAGAATGTACACATTATAGAATCATAGAATCTGTCGTTGCTTTAATTGAGACGGAGGCATTATAAAATGGATAAACATGTTAGAAAACAAATTAAATCGCTGAATTTCGGATTGCTTAGTCCTGAGCAGATTAAAAAGTTGAGCTGTGCGAAAATTATAACGCCGGAACTTTACGATATTGATGGTTATCCCGTCGACGGCGGACTTATGGATTTGGGATTGGGCGCGGTTGACCCAGGTGTAAGATGTAGAACTTGCGGTGGAAGATTAAAAGAATGTTTAGGTCATCCGGGAAGCATTGAATTCGCGAGACCGGTAATACATTTGAATTACATACCAATCATTGAAATGTTCTTGAGAAGTTTCTGCAAACGTTGTAGTAAATTAATGTTGAAAGATGCTGACTTGGAAAAATATAGTTCAGTTGAAAGAATTAAAAAAGCTAAGGACGCGAAAAAATGTCCGCATTGTGGCGAGGAACAGGAAAGAGTTAAACTTGATAAGCCGTATAATTTTTTAATTGGAAAGAGAAGAATTTTCCCGACGGAAATTAGAGAAATTCTTACGAGAATTTCTGATGAAGAGGTTACAAAAGTTGGAATTAATCCTAAAACTTGCAGGCCAGAATGGGCGATAATAACTTTATTTTTGGTTCCGGCCGTAACGGTTAGACCTTCAATAACTTTGGAAGACGGACAGAGAAGTGAAGATGATTTAACGCACAAACTTTCGGATATTATTAGGGCTAACCAGAGATTATGGGAAAATTTAAATGCCGGCGCGCCGGAAGTAATTATCGATGATCTTTGGGATTTATTGCAATATCATGTCGTAACATTTTTTGATAATTCTGTTGCAAGAATTCCGCCAGCAAGACACAGAAGCGGACAGCCTTTGAAAACAATCGCGGAGAGAATTAAAGGAAAAGAAGGACGTATTAGAGAAAATCTTGCGGGTAAACGAGTTAATTTCTCGTCGAGAACGGTTATTTCTCCAGACCCATACTTGAAATTGAATGAAGTTGGAATTCCATTTGAAATTGCAAAAGTTATTACTGTGGCTGAAGCAGTCAATTCTTTGAATCTTAATAAAATGAAAGAATTAGTTAAAAAAGGAGAGGAATATCCCGGAGCGAATTATATAATCAGACCTGACGGAAAGAGAAAGAAAATTACTCCTGAATTAAAGGAAGAAATTGTGGCTGAATTAAATATTGGTTACAAAGTTGAAAGACATTTGCAGGACGGAGATGTTGTTTTGTTTAACAGACACCCGAGTTTGCATAGGGGAAGCTTGATGGCTCACTTCGCGAGAGTTTTGCCTTATAGAACATTTAGAATGCATCCTGCTGTTTGCGCGCCTTATAACGCTGATTTTGATGGAGATGAAATGAACATACACTCGCCACAAACGGAAGAAGCAATTTCTGAAGCGAAGATTTTACTTGATGTTAATGCAAATTTAATCAGCCCAAAAAATAATACAAATCTTTTAGGCTGTACACAGGACGCGATTACTGGCGGATATTTGCTTGCACAAGATAAATTGAGTAAGGCAGATGCAAATCAATTATTATATCGATCAAATTTGACACCAAACGTTTCAAAGAAAGAAATCGACGGAAAAGATGTGTTCTCTGAGGTTTTCCCTGCGAAGATTGATTTTTATACAAAAATAAAAGATAAAGAAGTTGAAATCAAAAATGGAAAACTTTTGAAGGGAGATGTTGATGAAAGTTTCTTCGGTTCTGAAAATGGGGAGTTACTTAAAATTTTGGATAAAGAAGTTGGAAGAGAAAAAACTATCGGAACATTAAGGGATGCTTTTGCAATCGGAACAAATTATTTGACTGGGAGAGGATTTACAATTGCTTTGAATGATTTGAGCGTCGACGATAAAATTAAGAAATCTAGAGATGATGCTATTGCCGAGGCGGAAATTAAATCAAAAGATATTATTGATGCTTATAGGAAAGGAAGTTTAGAGATTCTTCCCGGAAAATCTGCAGAGGAAACGAGAGAGATTAGAATTATTCAGGTTTTGAATGAAGTCAGAACTAAAATGGGTAAAGTTATCGGTGAGCATTTCCCAGAAAATAATCCGGTTAATACGATGATACATGCAAAATCCGGCGGAAATATTTTGAATATAACGCAGATGGCCTGTTTCGTCGGGCAGCAGGTATTATTGTCTAAGAGAATTGATTTAGGATTTAGAGGAAGAACATTATCTTCTTTCGCGAAAGGAGAGTTAAATCCAAAGTCTAAAGGATTTATTTATTCATCTTATATTAAAGGTCTTGACCCGCAAGAATTTTTCTTTGGCGCGATGACTGGAAGAGATTCTCTTATGGATACTGCTTTGAGAACACCGAAGTCGGGATATTTATACCGAAGACTTGCGAATGCATTGCAGGATTTGAAAATAGAATATGACGGAACGGTTAGAGATGCTTCTGGAAATATTATTCAGTTTATTTACGGCGACGACGGATTAGATGTTACGACGATGCATTTGAATCAAAAGATTGCACCGGGAGAAGCTATTGGAATTGTTACCGCTCAGTCATTTGGAGAACCTTCTACACAGATGGTTTTGAGAACATTCCACGTTGCAGGAGTTGCTGAAATGCAGGTAACGCAAGGTTTGCCGAGATTGATTGAGATTTTTGATGCGAGAAAAATACCCTCAAGTCCTCTGACTGAAATTTATCTTGATGATGCATTTAATGATGAGAAGAACGCGAGAGTTATTGCTGAAAAATTGAAAGAAACTAAGATAGAAGAGATTGTTTCTGAAATTAATATTAATTTTTCTGGAAAGAAAGTTGAATTGGAAATAAGTTCTAACGGATTAAGACAAATTCATATGGGACTTGACAGCGTTGTTGCAAGACTGAAAGATAAAGGATTTTCTGTTAAAGCAAGCGGAAATAAAATTGTTCTTGATTGTGCGGAAATGAATTTCAAAGATATTTTTAAATTGAAAGAAAAAATAAGAAAGGTAAATATTTCGGGAGTTAAAGGAATTTCGCAGGTTTTAGTTGCAAGAAGAGATAAGGATTTTGTTATTTTGGCTGCTGGTTCAAATATGAAAGAGATTCTTGCGTTCAAGGGTGTTGATAAAGAAAAGACATGGACAAATGATATTCATGAAATGGCTGCGGCTTACGGAATTGAAGTTGCACGGCAAATTATAATCAATGAAATAAAAAGTGTTTTGTCACATCAGGGTTTGGATATTGATATTAGACATTTAAAACTCGTCGCTGATGCGATGTGTTCTTCTGGAGAGATTAAAGGAATTACGAGAATGGGAATTGTTTCTTTGAAGTCTTCGATTTTGGCAAGAGCAAGTTTTGAAACACCGATAAAACATTTTATTAGCGCGACAGTCAAAGGAAGCAAGGATAAATTATCTAGCGTTATTGAAAATATTATTATTAACCAGCCGGTTCCAATTGGAACGGGATTGCCGGGATTATTGGTTGAAGTTACCGGACCGCTGATAAAAGAAAGCGAAATAAAAAAGCGAGTGGAGAAAAAGAAAAAGGAATAATTCTATGGGAAAAGTAATAGACATGCAGCTGATAAGGTACATGAATTTGTTTAATCAGATAACGGGAGTTAAAACTGATTCGTGTTTTTTTTATAATAATGGAATATTTTTTGTTGTGCCGAGACAGATGCTCTCTCGGTCAATCGGGGAGGACAGCGTGAATTTGAAAAAACTTGGAAGCATAATCGGAAAAAGAGTGAAAGTTATTGGAGATGTAAACGATAAAAATAAAATAAGAAATTTTATCAGCTCGATGATACATCCTATTGAAGTTAATAATATTGACGTCACAGCGGAAGAAGTTGTTATAAGCGCGCCGATGCAGAGCCGAGCAATGATAATTGGAAGAAACAAAACGAAGCTTGAGGAAATGAAAAAAATCGTCAAAGACAATTTTGGAAAGGAAGTACGGATTGTTGAATAAATTTTAGGAGTTTAATATGAAAACAATCGGTCTTATCGGGGGAATGAGCTGGGAATCTTCACTTGAGTACTACAGAATTATTAACGAACAAATTAAAGAAAAACTTGGAGGACTGCATTCTGCGAAAAGCTTAATGTACTCGGTAGATTTTGATGAAATAGAAAAGTTGCAGCATCAAGGAAATTGGAAAGATGCAACAAAATTAATGATTGATGCTGCGAAAAGATTAGAGATGGGTGGCGCTGATTTTATAGTGATATGCACCAATACTATGCATAAAATGGCCGACGAAGTTCAAAGAAATATTAAAATTCCTCTTTTGCACATAGCAGATGCAACCGCAGAAAAAATTAAAGCTAAAGGATTGAAAAAAGTTGGTCTTTTAGGAACAAAATTCACGATGGAAGAAGATTTCTATAAAGGAAGACTTATTAAAAAATATGGACTTGACGTTTTAATTCCGAATGAGAATGATAGACAGATAGTTCATGACGTGATTTATCAAGAATTGTGTTTGGGAAAGATTAATCACTCTTCGAAGAAACAGTTTATCAGAATAATAAATAATCTTGTTAAGGACGGAGCAGAGGCAGTTATTTTAGGATGCACAGAAATTCCGTTATTGGTTCAACAAAAGGATGTAAAAGTTTTATTGTTTGATACAACTCGAATTCATGCTGAAACTGCCGTTGAATATTCTTTGAAATAGTTTTGTTTTGGTTATCTTCATCGGCAAAAATTAAGAATTGATAATACTTGGAACTTTTCGTGCATCAGTTTTTGCACAGCAAAAACTGGTGATTGACAATTAGGTTGTCTGTTAATCTGACATTCACAATCTTATCGAAATATTTAAATAGCTTGGGGGATTGGATAAGCTAAGGTGGACTGACCCTGTAAAATCTCTATGTATGTAGAGTATCCAAGGCGAAAGCTGATAAATGGTTTGGATAAGTCACTCTCCACCTTACTTTAATTTTTCTTCTATCTCAATCCATTTTTCGTAAAACATTTCATAAGTAATCTTGACAACATTTAATGGTGTGCCTTTTTGCCTTCGGATTATTGATTTCAAAGCCCTTCTCATGTATGAATAAGAAATATCGTCAGCATAAGATCTCAACTTTTTATCACCAGTCTCCAACCTTAATTCAGAAATACTTTTTATAGTTTTATCATTGAAGATTTTATTATCTTGAAACAATAAATAGAGATATTCTTTGACTGACCGATAATCTTCATCTCCACAAATGATTAAATCATCAAAAAGATTCAAGCTGTCTTTAATTAAAAAATAAATAACGATAGCGTAAATTCTGGCTCGGTCATAATCTGCACCTAATTTTCTTTCTAATTCCTTTTTTAATTTTAAACTAATTCCCGTTCCTTTATGCTCTTTCGTTTTGATTATTTTATAAGCTATTCCAGTATCATTTCTTTCATAAAGTTTATGACTAGTGTCTATATGCATCACCTTTCTGCCATTTGTATAATCCTTCATGCAAAAGATTGTATTGGAAGGTATATAAAATTTATTCTCGGCAAAAATTAATTTTACGAGTATTGATACAAAAAGGTTTTTAAACCAACTTAACAAACGATTTATATTACGATGGGACTCAAAAACGCAAGAAAAATTATGAAAAATCGGAGAAAAAGCCGATGGATGAATCATCCGTACAGAAAGAAAGTTATGAATCTATTTGAAAAATCAGATCCGCTGAAAGGAAAAAGTCAGGCGAAAGGAATTGTTCTCTCGAAATTTCAAAAAGAAGCTAAGCAGCCGAATTCAGCGATGAGAAAATGCTGCAGAGTTCAGCTGACAAAAAACGGAAGAAGCGTCGGCGCATTTATTCCAGGGAATCTTGCGCAGAGATTTATTAATGAACACGACGAAGTTATAATCGAAAGAATCGGCGGAAAAATGGGGCGTTCGAAAGGAGACATTCCTGGAATCAGATTTCAAGTAATTAAAGTAAACGATCAGCCATTGCACTTATTGTGGAAGGGCAAAATCGAGAAGGGTAGACGTTGAAAATGGAACATTTTCAGGCATTTAAATTTCAGGAGAAATTCAAATAAGATAAAATGGCAATTAAAGAATGTGAATATAGAAGTGAATGTGGTAGCTATAGTGTGAATAGTGCTACGGGAGTTTGTGTAAGCTCATCCGGATTTTGTGAAATAAGAGAAGATATTATTGATAAAAAAGAAAGAGAGGCGCGTCGATCTCCGTTAGAACGAGGATTAGATGCGAGAATGGTTGGTATTGGGGGACCTTCGTTGTAAAATGGTCGAACAAAAAATTTTTGGGATGTGGGATATTTCTGAAGTTCAGGTTAATGATATGGGTCTCAAGGCCGTGATTAATTTAGACTACAAACCGATTCTTAAAACGCAGGGAAAAATAAGATCAAAATATTATCAGGCGAAGGTCAACATTATCGAGAGGTTTTCAAACTTAGTAACGCTTTCTGGACATAGAGGAAAAAAACATAAGATAGAGCTTGGAAGATTGACGGGAAAATATGAACATCAGATGAGGACAATGATTGAGATGTTCAAGATTCTTGAAAAACAAACCGGAAAAAATCCGATACAAGTTTTGGTGACAGCTATTGAAAATGCGGCACCTCGCGACGAAGTAACGACGATCGAATACGGAGGAGCGAGGTATCCACAAGCTGTTGATGTTGCGCCATTGAGACGAGTAAGTTTGGCTTTGAGAAATATTGTAAGAGGCGCGTCGGATAAAGCATTCGGAAAAAAGAAAAAACTTGCGCAGGCTTTGGCGGAAGAAGTAAAACTCGCATACGATTT
>Ga0247841_10002050_pt1 | contig 41874 bp, 42 predicted proteins | sample LaCruzMarch2015__2_FD_192410 | JGI IMG/M metagenome (GOLD analysis project Ga0247841, IMG submission 192410) | Freshwater microbial communities from meromictic Lake La Cruz, Castile-La Mancha, Spain - LaCruzMarch2015_18m | ecosystem: Environmental > Aquatic > Freshwater > Lake | place: Spain...
CCAACCTTCCTGAAGAACTAATTTAGCAGCTTCCATCCTTAAGTGAGGAAGATGCGGGTTTGATGTGTATGGCATATTCATAGCTTTATACGAAAGGGTGATGCAAAGCTATTGAACCATTACGACACACTTGACAATTTCTTGACTTTGTGCTAGAATACTTAGTTGACTGTTGAAGTTAAAAGTCAACAAGTTCTCTCAAAAACCTTACCAGGAGCTAGCCATGAAAATCCTAGTGCTCGATGACAGTAAGGCGCATCGCGAAGCGGCGCGACTTACGCTTAAGGGCCACGACGTTACAATCGTCGACTCTTATGATGAAGCGCAAGAGGCCCTTACCCCGCGCAAAAACTATGATTTGGAGCGGGCGCTTCAACTCAAGCTCCTCGCCGAAGCCGGTTTGCCGCCCAACTACAAACCGAATGGTCGAACCGATATGTCGGATGAAGCCAAAAAGTGTCGCGAAGCATGCGCTAAGGCAACTGAGCAGGCCACTTCTTACCCCGATTTCGACGTGGTCCTGACCGACTTGCTAATGCCCCCTTCATTGCGGGCGCAAGGCGACAAGGGCATGCGATTCATTGGTCAAGAAATGCCGCTTGGAACCACTATCGCGCTGCTGGCTCTAACCGTCGGCATCAAGAATGTGGCGGTGGCAACTGATGCCGACCATCACGATCATCCCGCATCCGCCGCGTTCGACCGCTTCAGATCAAGAAACACTCCGTCGGGCGTCAAGGTGCTTTGCACGAACCACGTAAATTTCATCCTGTTTGATGAAGAAACGTGGGAACCGGTTGAGCACGCCTTCTTGGACACTGACGAAGGCAAAGCGAAGTACCCCCAAGTTGAGTGGAATCAGTACACAGGTATTGCCAATGGCAAGGACTGGGGTCTGATCCTACAACAGCTGCTCGGCTAGGGATTAGCTGAGCCACTACAGACCTTGAAGCGTGAGTCAATCACCTTCGCACCCACAGAATTCTATCTGTGGGTTTTTCTTTGGTTCTAATCTTTTTATCAAAATATAAATATATCCACTCTCACTATGTTTCTAACATCGTCCACAACTTCACCCCATCTTTATATAATTGATTAAAACATTTCTTACTTCCAAATAAATCTCGTTCCAAGGAGTGAATTCTAAACCTATTGCTAACATTCAGAACAGTTCTAGGGTACAGTCCGCCATTGACCCAGACTGTACGCCTGAATATGAATACGGCTGACTATTTTTACTTACAAAAAATCCCCTTTCGGGGACTTTTTGTTCATTATAATGGTTTTACGCTTTATTTCATGCTGAGATCCACACCTGCGGGAATTTGCAAACTTTGCAAGGCACCGACAGTTTTGGCTGAAAAATTTTGAATATCAATCAGTCGTTTGTGAACACGAATCTCGTATTGATCACGCGCGTCCTTGTGGACGAATGTAGAACTGTTAACCGTGTAACGCTTTCTTTCTGTAGGAAGCGGTACTGGCCCAAAAACTCTGGCCCCAGTTCTAATTACCGACTCGGCAATTTGCTTCGCCGCTTGATCAACCAGCTTGTAATCATATGCCTTTATCTTGATACGAATACGCGCGCTGGCCGGCTCAGTCATCTGTTCCGGAGCAACTTCAGCTGCCGGAACGACTTCTGGGGTCTCTTTTGTTTCGTCGGTTATTTCATCCATGAAAGGAACACTATTAGTGACTTATTTAATAACCTGAGTGACGATACCGGAGCCCACAGTACGGCCACCTTCGCGGATTGCGTAACGCATGTGTTGTTCCATAGCCACTTCTTTGAGCAATTTTACTTTTGCCTTTACTGTGTCGCCAGGCATAACCATTTCCGTGCCTTCTGGCAATGTAACCTCACCTGTCACATCGGTTGTGCGGATGTAAAATTGCGGCTTATAGCCCTTAAAGAATGGAGTGTGTCTGCCACCTTCTTCTTTGGTCAAAACGTAAATTTCAGTCTCAAACTCGGAGTGCGGAGTAATTGAACCTGGCTTGGCAAGCACTTGACCACGTTCGACATCTTCTTTCTTCGTGCCACGAAGCAAGATGCCAGCGTTATCACCAGCTAAACCTTCTGACAGAGTCTTATTAAACATTTCAATACCGGTTACCACGCTCTTGGCTGTTGGACGCAAACCAACAATTTCAACTTCGTCGTTCAAGTGAACCTGACCCTTTTCAATACGACCAGTTACCACTGTTCCGCGACCTTCAATGGAGAAAATATCTTCAATGGAGAGTAAGAACGGTAGATCGACAGCGCGAGATGGTTCCGGAATAGCTTCATCCAAAGCGGCAATCAAATCCAAAACGGATTTTGCACCTGGATCTTCGGCTGATGTTGCTTTTAGCGCCTGCAATGCTGAACCACGAATGACTCTGGCATTTTCACCATCATAACTTTGCTTAGAAAGAATTTCGCGAACTTCAGCTTCCACCAAGTCCACTAATTCAGGATCATCAACAGCATCAACTTTGTTCAAGAAAACAACGATTGCTGGTACACCAATTTGGCGAGCAAGCAAAACGTGTTCACGTGTTTGCGGCATTGGACCATCAACGGCGGATACAACCAAAATTGCTCCGTCCATTTGAGCGGCACCAGTGATCATGTTCTTTACATAATCAGCATGTCCCGGACAGTCGACGTGAGCATAATGACGCTTTTCCGAAGAATACTCACAATGCGAAGTAGCGATTGTTAAAATCTTACTTGGATCACGACGTCCTTCTTTTTCAGAAGCTTTAGCAATTTCATCATAGCTCTTGTCTGTTGCAAGACCTTTCAATGACATCACGTGCGTCAATGCAGCGGTTAATGTTGTTTTTCCGTGATCAACGTGACCAATGGTCCCGACGTTAATATGCGGCTTATTTCTTTCAAACTTTTCTGCCATGGTTTTTTCTCCTTGAAAAATTAAATAATTATTTAGTTAGACGAACAGCGAGACTGTAACAAAAAGTACTGAAGAATGCAATACTCTATGCTCCTACTCGATGTTTCTTGCCCGACCTACCTTCGGTTATCTCTTTCGCCACGTTAGTAGGAACTTGGTCGTAGCGGTTAAACTCCATTGTATAACTTGCGCGACCTTGTGTCATTGAGCGCAAGGACGTGGCATAACCAAACATAGTAGAAAGTGGCACAAAGGCATCAATAACTTTAATATTCGCTCTGTCGCTCATACCCACGACTTGTCCTCTGCGCGCGTTCAAATCACCAACAACATCACCCATATAATCTTCCGGCGTTGTCACTTCCACTTTCATGATTGGTTCAAGGAGAATAGGGTTTGCACGACGTACAGCTTCTTGAAAGGCCTTACTACCAGCGATTTTAAAAGCAGATTCCGATGAATCAACATCGTGATAAGACCCATCATAAAGCGTAACTTGTAAATCAATCGTAGGATAAGCCGCCAATACACCAGAGTTTGAAGCTTCAACTACTCCCTTTTCAATAGCTGGAATAAACTCTTGTGGAATAACACCACCTTTTATCTCACTGACGAATTCAACACCTTTACCGCGTTCCAAAGGTGCAACACGTAACCAGCAGTGACCATATTGACCCTTACCACCGGATTGACGAATATATTTTCCTTCTGCCTCAGCGGAACCCAAAATTGTTTCTTTGTAGGCAACTTGAGGAGCACCAACATTAGCGTCTACGCTAAATTCTCTTCTCATACGTTCTACGATAATTTCTAAATGCAATTCACCCATACCAGCAATAATTGTCTGACTGGTTTCCGGATCTGTACTAACACGGAACGTAGGATCTTCATCAGATAATTTTTTGAGCGCGACTCCCATTTTTTCCTGATCAGCTTTTGTTTTTGGTTCAATAGCAATACGAATAACCGGCTCTGGGAATGTTATACGTTCTAATAATATTGGATTTTCAGGGTCACAAAGAGTATCGCCGGTTGTTGTGTGTTTCATACCAATTAACGCGCCGATATTACCAGCAGACAATGAATCCACCTCTTCACGTTTGTCGGCGTGAATACGTAAAATTCTACTAATACGTTCTTTTTCGTTTGCAATCGTGTTTAAAACATAAGTACCACTTTGAACTTTTCCTGAATAAACACGGAAAAATGTCAGCTGACCAACATATGGATCGGTGGCAACTTTGAACGCCAAAGCAGTAAATGGCTCTTTGTCATCCGGGTGTCTTTCGATTTTTACGTCAAAATCATCAGGATCAGTACCTTGGATTGCTGGAACATCAAGCGGAGAAGGCAAATAATCAACAACTGCGTCCAACATAAATTGAACACCCTTGTTTTTTAAGGCAGAACCGCAAAGAACTGGCACAATTTTATAAGCAATAACCGCCTTACGTAAAACCGTAGTCAGTTCCTCTAAAGATATTTCTTCTCCGGAAAGAAATTTCTCTGTTAATTTATCGTCACATTCCGCAATTTTTTCTACAAATTTAGCGCGCCATTCATTGACCTGCGCTTCCATATTTTCCGGAATTGGAATTTCAACAATTTTTTCTCCATGATCACCGTCAAAACGAAAAGCTTTTCTCTTTAGCAAATCGATTACTCCCCCAAATGCCGCCTCTGAACCAATTGGTAAAAAGGCCGGAACAGCATTAGGTGTGAGGCGATCGAGAATGCTGGCAAAGGAACGGAAAAAATCTGCTCCTGTGCGATCCAACTTATTAATAAAGCAAACGCGTGGAACCTCATATTTGTCTGCCTGACGCCAAACTGTTTCACTTTGGGGCTCAACTCCTGCCACACCATCAAAAACCACCACAGCGCCGTCTAAAACACGCAAGCTACGTTCAACTTCAGCTGTGAAATCAACGTGTCCTGGAGTATCGATTAAATTCAAACGATGCCCTTTCCAAAAACAAGTAGTGGCGGCAGATGTGATCGTGATACCACGTTCACGCTCTTGATCCATCCAATCCATAACCGCTTCACCTTCGTGAACTTCGCCAATTTTATGAGATATACCGGTGAAAAAAAGGACGCGCTCAGAAACAGTCGTTTTCCCCGCATCAATATGCGCAACAATACCGAAATTACGAATACGATCAATTGGAATTGACGCTGTAAACTGGTCTTCTTTTTCTGGCATTTTTTTGTTTAAAATATTTAATTAGCAAAATGCGAGAAGGCCTTGTTGGCTTCTGCCATACGATGCACTTCATCACGCTTTTTCATTGCTCCACCCTCTTTTTTAGACGCATCCAAAAGTTCAGCGGCTAATTTTCCTGGCATTAAAAATCCACTGCGATCACGCGTGGCTTGAATAAGCCAACGCATTGCCAAAGTTAAACGACGTTCAGCGCGCACTTCCATGGCAATCTGATAATTTGCTCCACCAACACGCTTGGCACGCACTTCCAGAACAGGAGACACGTTACGGATGGCAATATCAAACACACTCAATGGATCCTGTTTGGCTGTTTCACTAATGATATCAAAAGCATCATAAATAATTGAACGAGCCAAAGTCTTCTTTCCACCCCTCATTAGATGGTTAGCAAAACGTTCAATCATAACATTTCCAAACTTAGGATCTGGTAAAATTTCTCTTCGGAATTTAATGGCGCGTCGTGGCATGGTAATTAATTATTTCTTAACAGATGGTTTTTTGGCACCATAAATCGAACGACCGCGTCTGCGGGCTTCGATACCGGCCGTATCCAAAACACCACGCACTACTCTATAACGGACACCGTTTAAATCTTTAACACGTCCACCACGAACCAACACAACGGAATGTTCTTGTAAATTATGTCCCTCTCCCGGAATATGCGCGGTAATTTCCATACCATTCGTTAAACGCACACGAGCTATTTTGCGCAATGCGGAATTCGGCTTGCGTGGAGTTTGGGTTCTTACTTGCAAACAAGTACCGCGTTTAAACGGGCTTCCCTTTTTCAAATAAACCGGACGATTACTTAAAACATTAAACATCCGACCCAATGCCGGAACTTTTGACTTTTTGACAGCTTTTCTGCGTGGCTTTCTGATTAATTGATTGATTGTAGACATTAAAGATACTAATTCATAAAATTACGCCTATTCATGCGCTTCACAATGCAGATAGGCGCGATAAACAAACTTTAAAGAAAGAATGAATGTTCGTCAAGTGATAGTGACAGATACCTACTAAAAAACCGAGATTTATTGATATTTTACCCTTTATCCGCCTGAGAATATCCGAAGAAATACCTCTACGGGAATACGAACCACAAAATTCATAATCGCTCCATTTGTAAAACTGTCTATAACCAATAAACCCACAAGATAGATGAATCCTTGTTTTTCCATGTTATACAGCAATACGGCGTTATTTTTGAACAGTATAGGTAAAACAGCTGAACCATCCAAAGGAGGAATCGGGATTAAATTAAACATCATTAACATGAAACTAACCTGCGAGATATAAAGAAAAAGCATGGGAAAATTGGATCCCGACGGAAAAAATCTTGCTAATAACGCAAAAAAAGCACCCAACACAAAATTGGAAACCGGTCCCGCTAAAGCTACCAAAAGCCGATCGCGAGTAGGATTCTTAAAATTATACAGATTAATCGGCACGGGTTTTGCCCAACCAAAAATTATTCCTGCCTGAGAAAGCATCAACAACCCAGGGACAAGAATAGAACCAATGGGATCAATATGGCGCATGGGATTTAAACTAATTCTCCCCGCCATCTTCGCTGTGGGATCACCAAGATAATCCGCTACATACGCGTGCGCAGACTCATGCACCATTATTGCAAGCGCGAAACCTATAACTATTGCGATAATTGTCAGACTAATCATTGATAAATTGTAGCATAGAAATTAATTTTTTTGCGACACTTCTAAAGGAAGGAGATGTCTGGAAGAGGTAACCTTTGGTTCTCTCTTCCAGACAATAAAAGTTGCCAAAATTACCTCCGTGTGTTAAATTCCTTTGGTCAAATTCACTACTAATTCCACCCCAATGATGAAAGTTTGCATGCGTTGCCAAAAAGGAATTCAATCTTCCTTTAGTCGCAGCCATTCCAATATCGCCTCAAAACGTCGTCAATACCCCAATCTACAGAAAGTTAAGATTGGCGGAAAACATATGTTACTTTGCGCATCTTGTATTAAGATTGCGACAAAAGAGTTAGTTAAATAAGTATTTTCCAGAGTAGACCATTCCCGCAAATGCGGGAATCTTGGTATCATGGCATCACAACGGGGTGTAGTATACCGGTAGTACGCATGCATGGGGTGCATGTAGACCGGGTCCGATTCCCGGCACCCCGACATATATAAAAACAGGCCTGTGGCCGGTTTTTATATATGTTAACAAAACCGGGAATCGGACGCCGGAGTGTCCGCGCAACGGACACGAGGCGGTGGCTAACCCGAGACTTGCGTTTCGCAAGTCGAGAGGTGAAGCCGATTCCCGACTAAATAAATAATACTTCTACAAACACTTTACCGAGAAAAAGTGGCGGGCTGCGAAGGAGATAATATGCCTGTGGCATATTATCGGGTGAGCAGGATTCCCGACAGCAAAAAGCTATATTTACTTCGAGCTACAACGAAAATGGGATTCCCGGCACCCCGACAAAAGGAAAAATATCATGCAAGTTTCGAACAGTGGAGAAAATAATAGACCTGTGGCATATTTGTCTAGAGAATAGTTTCTCGACACAGATTCGTTTACAGTTCTTTCGAACCGACCATAGAGGAGTATGACAAATGGAATACCGAGCTGTTGGAAACCGTTGTGCGGTTATGTTTGATTCTTTGGATTTACCAATCTCGCACGACGAAACTTTGACGATTCTCGTTCAAAATGGATTCGGTGTGGTAGAAGTCGATATCATCGCTCTCGCCAGACGGTGCATAGGTACGTCGCAATATCGCCGCGGAGCTAAACCTTCAGAAGCTCCCATAGTCGTTGATTGTTCCAGTTTCATGAAATGGCTCTACGCTCAGCGCGGTATTTGGTTGCCACGAAGATCAATCCAACAACGCGAACTTGGCGAAGCCATCAATCTCGACGATCTTATCGCAGGAGATGTCGTGTTTGTCTCCGGCAAGATTGACTACTACTACAATGATCCCACTAACGGCGTCGGCCATGTGGGCATTGCTACCAGCGTTGGAACAGTAATCCACGCCGCAAATAAAGAATTCAACGTAGTAGAAAGTCCTCTTGAAATGTTTGTCGGCAAAAAAATGTTTCGTGGCGCAAGACGCTACATTCCCCAAAAAGCGGAGGTGCTTACGCTCTCCACTCCGACTGACAGAGAAGTTGAGACTGCGGATGACATAAGGTGGATAGTTCTTCAGTCATTGCCCAACAAGCCGCAGTAACCAAATCACAAGTTTCGCCCGCGTGTATTTAAACTACATGCGGATTTTTCTTTTTCAGCAGTTGAAAAAAATAATTTGCCGCATACAAATACGCTGTATACGCAGAAATTTGGATCGCAGCAATCGAAGGCGAAACCAACTCGGGAGTAATAAGAAAAAAAATACAGGTTATGACAATAACTTCCATTGGAAGATAAAGCACTAAGAGCGGCAACACCCAAAGTCCGTACCACGGTTGGAACCACGGTGTGCCAAAAAACAAAATAAAAATTATTGGAAATGTATACGCGAGGACTTTTTTATTTTTATATAAACACCACGCCATAACAGCGAGTGCGAAAAAAATTCCAAACCAACGATTTTGAGCAAAACTCATGCCAAAAAATTGACTAACCAGTGTGGTACCCGGTAAAAATTGCGTGGGAAATCCTACGTTTGCAACTTGACTGGAGAGGCCAACTAAATTTTGCGGACGCAAACCGCCAAAAGGAAAATAAAGTAACCATGCTGAAAATACACCCAACGCACAAACTTTTACTAAAGAAACAAATCTCTTATTCCCTTGATTGACATCCCGTAAAAGATAATAAGCAGGAATGATTAAAAAAAGCCACGGAACATATTTAACAAACCCTCCGAAAAGAAGAGCTAACATGCTGGCGCTATAATTTCGTTTTAATAAAAAATAATAGCTGGCAAGAAACGACAACGCCAAGAAGACATCATTATGAAGATCAACCAGCGCAAATTGAATGACAAAAGGATTCCACGCAAGAAGAAATGCCAGTTGGTAGCGCTTGATAATAGGAATATCTAAAAGTGCCATAATCTTCCAAAACAACACGCCACAAAGAGCCAGTGCTCCAGCAAAAACCAACTTCATTGTTAACAGAGCGACAGTAAGCGAATTGGTGACCGCGGATACCCCACCAACCAGCAATGCCCAAATTGGTCCATAAATCATCGTCATATCTTTCCACGTAAGTACCGGATATGCCCACGAATCTTTTTCCAAAACCATCGGTTGCGTCGTATACGGATTGAGATGGAAATGTGAAAAACCCTTTCCCAACAAAAGACTCCAATAAATATCTTGAGATCGTGTTGGGTGGGTAAAAACTGCGACAAAAACAAGCGCCACGCATCCTCCAAGCAGGATTATTTTTAACCATCGTTCGTACTTTTTATCGATGTTTCGCAAAATCAACCAGAGCGCCACCAAAAGCCCGGAAAAAACATAGGTTATTCCGGTAATACTAGGAATCAGATTTCCGAAGTGATGAGCAACATAAAAATCATGCCGCGCGACAAAAGCAAGCTGAAAAATAAACGTACTGATTATTCCCAATCCCACTAAACCCAACAAAAAAATACGTTTCACTCAAACATCATACTACTATTTGATCGCAGTGAAAAAATTTAATATAAATATTCATTCTGTGCATTTATCTATTTCTTTGTTATCATCCGCAATGAACCGATATTAAGTATCCACTTGTATTCATGGTTCACTTTGCACATTCGGAAAACAACACGCCAAGGAGAATAGAGAGATGTTCAAACCAGTTATCGTCAGTCGCCGAAAAGATGTGACACATGATGTTGAGATTTGGCATTGCGATGTGGAAGATTATATCCCAGATGAATTCAGGGAAGTTATCTTTATCATCACTCCGCCTCAGATCCAGCAAGACGAAGAAGTAACCAGAGACATCATGAGGGCGGGTTACCACGTCGAAAAGTTGCCAGAAGGCAATGTTTATGTCGTCACTTCTAGGGTGCAGATGCCCGACAAGTTCTGGATTTACCATACGCCATTCGTGGGATCCAAGAACTGTGCGCCATCTCCACAGTCTGATGCGCGCTACCACTTAGAGTATTCCGTCCCGTACTGCGGAATTCTCTGGCAGAACCTAAAACGCCCTCCAGAAGAAAGGTTTGCTCAAACTTCTAGCCACTTTCACAAAAAGCAAAGCGAAAAGTGGCTCATCCTCAACGGCAGTGGAACCCTGCTATTTCGTCTCCACAACGACGGAGAACAATGGAAAACCATAATCATGAAAAAGGGTGATTGTCTTGAAGTTCCGCCGCTTACTGAGCACCAGCTCAGAACCAGCACGAACTTCAGCACTCTTCTGGTGATGACTGGTGATCCAAATGGATTCTCCCTCACCGACCACGTTTACGTAGATCCCCCACCAGCGGATATGGCAATCGCCTGACCGCTCCGCCCTCCCCCAACAAGGAGGGTTTTTCTATTTAAGCACTTCCCTAAAATATTCAATTGTCTTCTTCAGACCATCTTCCAGTGTAGTTTTCGGCTCCCAGTTTAAATATTTTTTTGCAAGAGAAATGTCTGGTTGACGTTTACGCGGATCATCTTCCGGCAACGGTTTGTATGTTATTTCAGATTTAGAATCCGCCAGTTTCACTATTTTTTCAGCTAATTCTTTAACTGTTATTTCGACGGGATTACCAATATTAACCGGCCCAATTGTTTCGGTATTTTCCATCATCTTTATAAGTCCGCTCACCAAATCATCTACATAACAAAAACTGCGTGTATGAGATCCATCCCCATAAACAGAAATCGGTTCATTTCTCAGCGCTTGCACAATAAAATTTGAAACTACTCTTCCGTCATTTGGATGCATACGAGGACCAAATGTATTAAATATTCTTACAATACGCACATCAACATCATTTTGACGGTGATAATTCATGAATAATGCTTCTGCTACGCGTTTCCCTTCGTCGTAACAACTTCGCACACCGAGCGGATTTACGTTGCCCCAATAAGTTTCTTTCTGCGGATGTTCTTCGGGGTCGCCATAAACTTCGGAGGTTGAAGTCTGTAAAATTCGCGCTTTAACACGCTTTGCCAAACCAAGCATATTCACAACACCGACAGTGGATGTCTTAATGGTTTTTATTGGGTTGGACTGGTAATTGATTGGACTAGCAGGACAAGCAAGATTATAGATTTGATCAACCTCTACAGCCAAAGGATTAACAATATCGTGTCTTATTAACTCAAAATGATCATTACTGATCAAGTGTCGAATATTTTCTTTTGCGCCGGTGTGAAAATTGTCGGCACACAAAACATCATTACCTTCTTCCAGTAATCTCTCACAAAGATGACTGCCAATAAACCCGGCTCCCCCGGTCACTAATACAGTCTTTCTGTTTTTCATCTGCTCAAGCACTCAGCTTGCCAATAATTACTTTTTTCCTTTCGGCATATCCCATTCTGCGTCATGAAGAACTTTGTCCATAACATTTTCATATTCCGAAATTTCGCTTTTAGAGAACCACAACTCTATTTCTCTTTTCGCCTCAGCGGGATCAGATGACGCGTGAATTAAATTGCGTACTGATCTTCCTTCTAAATTAGCCACTTCAATTGTATCAATAGAAAGATCAGCCCGAATACTACCTATATCAGCTGTAACAGGGTTTGTTCCACCAACAACTTGCCTAACGTTCGCAATAGAATTAGTGCCCTGCCAAACCATCGCCACAACTGGACCAATTGAAAGGTAACGCCCCAGTTGACTGCGAATCCATTTGCCAATTTGAAGAGGAGTGCGGCTATCAGATAATCCAGACTTGGCCATTCCCGCCTTGGCCTTCTCTCCTAATTCAGTTAAATAATTAACATCATTTGAATAATGTTTTTCTACTAATTCTTTTTCTGGCCAAATCATTTTCATGGCAACTAATTTAAGTCCGCATTTTTCAAAACGACCAATTACTTCGCCAATTAAACCACGCTGAACTCCATCCGGTTTGATTAAAACCAAACTTCTTTGGCGTTTTATTTCTTGTATTTTCGGATTTACTTGTGAACTATTTTGAATTTTAGGCATGGGAAAAATATACATTATTTTACTTGTTTTGACAACACTTTCTTACTTCGTTCTTTTTGTTGTCAAAAAAATTATTCTAAATTTCTATATAAAGTATTACAATGAATCTGTGGAAAACTAAAATCCTATTTCGTAAAACGTATCCATCTGGAGAAATGGAACATGGAGCCATTGTGTCTGTTTGAGGCACGAAGGAAGCTCAATCGGAATAGGACAAGGTTGTCTCGGGGGAACCATGGCAAACCGTGGCTGACACAAAGCCACCCAACCAAACGGGTTCTTTACCTAAAACACAAAAAGCGTGCACCAAAAAAAGCAGTGGGGAGACACTTATGAGTGTTTTCATTCAGTGCCCTCAATGTGGAAAAACATCGCGCAAAGACGAGGGAACGGGTCGTCTCGGAGAGTTTAGTTTCCAGACACTGCCACCTCAATGCACTGTCGTGCAAAGACAATGCCCTACTTGCGCCGCTTGCAATAGAGCAGGGCTGGCATCGCCTCAATTGGCCGCAAGGTAATCGGCCTATCGATGCAATGTCCGCCCACCCCGAAGACGCGAGAACTTCCCGCGTCTTTTTTTATTGTTTTAATTTTTTTCAATATTGCATTTTTTTTGACAAATTAGGTCGACTTTTTCATTTTCACTAATCAGGGTAATAGTTCCATTCTCATCTGTTCTAAAATAAACGACATCACTAAAACGCTTTAATGTCTCAGGATTAGGATGTCCATATCGATTTTTTTCTCCAACAGAAAATATCGCCAATGTCGGTTTGACCGCCTCCAGAAAAGAGGCGCTAGATGCCGTCTTGCTTCCATGATGCGCAACTTTAATAATATCCGCTCGCAATAGTTCGGGAATATAACGTAATAAATATTGTTCTTCGAGGACTTCCATGTCACCAGAAAGAAGCAGCGCGTAATCGGGAAGCGAAACACGTAAAACCAATGATCCCACGTTTAAGTTTTTTTCACTCAAGGCAACTAATTTTTGATTAGGTGCCAGTACTAAAAAATTTATATCACGATATTTTATTGTGATTCCCGGCTCAGCAAAAACTACTGGAATATTTTTCTCCAAAATTTCTTTAAGAAACATCTGATAATCTCCTCCCTCTTTTCTTAAGTATGGCATAACAACTTGCCCCACTTCATATTTTTTCACTACCTCAATTAATCCCCACAAATGATCAAGATCGGGATGCGTCAAAAAGATAACGTCGATTCTCCTTTCCCATGGAGGAATTGTTTCACCCAATCTACGCAGTATAGTTTTATCCGGCCCACCATCAATAATAAAATTGACATTTCCTTGGCTAATGAAAACAGCATCACCTTGCCCAACGTCCAAGAAACTAGTTTTCACTATATTGGTATTACTAATATTTTTTAGAACAAAAATACCAAATAACAGATCAAGCAAAAATAATATTAAAATAATCCTTCCCTTCATTGTCTTACCTGTTTAAAATAGTTGTTCATCTTGAACAATTATTTTGTTCTCGTCGTTCTCCCCGAGCAGGTAAAAATTCCAACCTTGTTTCTCGTGATATTACTAGCGATACAAAAAACATTCCAAGATAAATAATCAACAGTTTTTTTGCAGAGAAATCTGATAAGACGATATTTGTCCCTGGCATTTTAGAAGAAAAAGTAACCATAAAAAGAAAAAATTGTGTCAAAAAATGTGCACCTGTCGCAATTAATATTCCTAATACCGGAACCCATCCAAAAAATATTAACAACACCCCAAGACACATGAGAACGGGATATATTGGTGCTGCCAATACATTCGTCCATATTCCAACAAAAGAAATCTTCCCAAACGCATATCCAATAATCGGCGTTGTGGTAAGCATTGCCGACAGAGTCATAAGAAATATTCCCTTTCCCCAAAATGTCCTTTTGCTAAACAAAGCAACAAATACGGGATAAAAAACAATAAGCCCCCACATAGCCAAAGCCGATAATTGAAATCCTAAGTCAGCCAATAAAATCCTTGGATTAATAGCTACCATCAAAGAACACGTCAACAAGAGAATTCTCAAGCCATTGGATTTTTTTTCGGCCGAATAGGCAGCATATACTGCGGCAATCATAATCACCGACCGTATGCCGCTTGGCGGATAGTTTACTAAAGATATAAACATTACTGACGCTACAAAAGTTAAAAGAGCTGCACTATTTCGAGATAACCCAACACGTAATCCAACAAAAAATACAAGAATGGCCATCATGGCAACATGTTGTCCCGAGATCGCAACTAAATGAGCGAGCCCCGACGCAGAAAAATCATTTCTTAAGTCTTGTGGAACATCGTGCATATAGCCCAGCAGTGTTGCAGAAAATAAGCCAGCGGATGGTTCTGCCAGATATTTTTGCAAAACAGAACGTGTAAATTTTCTAGTTTTGGTAAGAATATTCTCCTTACCTTTTTCTAAGATCTTTACACGTGGATTACTCATTGTCCCGTATATACCAAATCTGGCGTAATATCTTTGCGGATCGAAATGACCGGCAGAAATTGATTTATTGTCAGGAACTCTTATTTTTCCAACCAACTTCACTTTGCTGTTATCTGACACATTCTCTGTTGCGGGCATTTTTACCTCTAAGACACCTGGAAAAATTTCTTTCCTGTTAGAAATTTTTATGTTGTCAACCAGTACCTTCAATACAAGATCTTGTTGCTCAACATAGACAATATCTCCTTCTAAAACAAGCGGGCTTTTTGCCAACATTTTCCACTGATCAATTTTTATATTATCAGCTTTAGCAACAAGGTTTGATTGGATAAAGCCAATAAATACAGAACAATATATTATCAATAAAATCTTAAACAATTCAGTACGTATAAATATCTGAATTATCAGAATAATCAATCCGGCGAATATAATTAATTTTAATGATGGCAGAGAATATATGAGACCAAAACCTACACCCAACAAATAGCTAAGACAAACGTATGGTAATATTCTCGGAACCATAAAATAATTATACACAAAAAACAACCGGCCACTTGGCCGGTAATTTTTAAATTATTTAACTTTTCATTTTCCTTCGAATAAACGTTGGTATATCTAAATCTTCTTGTGTTGAAGGTTGCTGATTCGTCTTTGGTATAGAGGGCGTAATCGGGTGGGATGGCATTGGCTGTGTATGCTCTACAGGATGAGCAAATGTTGACTGTGAAGAAACGGAACGTTTTGGCGCAACTTGTCTTGGTTGATCTCGATGAATCAATGCCTCTTTCTTTCCCGAGTCGAATCCAGTGGCAACAACTGTGATACGTACTTCTTCACTGGGCTGTGTTTCATCAATAACCGCCCCGAAAATAACACGGGCATTAGGATCAGCATTTTCAGTAATAACTCTTGCAGCTTCTTCCACTTCATACATACCCAAATCAGAACCACCACTAATATTAAATAGTATTCCACGGGCTCCATCTATAGATACTTCCAAAAGAGGACTATCGATTGCTGCTCGCGCCGCTTCAACAGCACGATTTTCACCAGTTGCGCGTCCAATACCCATAAGAGCAGAACCAGCGTCTGACATAATTGTCTTCACGTCGTTAAAATCAACATTGATCATGTTTCCATGCTCTGTAACTAAATCAGTAATACCCTGAACACCTTGACGCAACACATCATCAACAATTCTGAATGCATCCAAAAGAGAAGTTTTCTTATCAATTACTTGAAGCAAACGATCGTTTGGAATAACCACCGCAGCATCAACTCTTTCACAGAGCTCAGCTAATCCTTCTTCCGCAATAATACGACGCGCCTGTCCTTCAAAAGAAAAAGGTTTAGTTACTATAGCTATTGTTAAAGCGCTGCTCTCTTTGGCTATCTCTGCAACAATAGGAGCAGCACCAGTACCGGTTCCGCCACCCATACCACAAACAACAAAAACCATATCACTACCTTTTAAAACCTCATGAATTTCTTCGCGACTTTCTTCAGCCGCCTGCTGTCCAACAGAAGGATCCATACCCGCACCAAGACCGCGTGTAAGCGTTTGCCCGATGTGTATTTTTTGATGAGCACCAGAGTGATGCAAGGCCTGCGCATCAGTGTTGACCGCAATCAATTCAACTCCTTTTATTTTTGCCTCAACCATCCTGTTCAAAGTAGAATTACCAGATCCTCCGACACCAACTACTTTTATTTTTGCGAGTGTTTCTATTTTGGGTTTTACTTCTGCCATATTCTTAAGGAGTAGATTAATAGGTTACGAGCCCAGAATAAACATTTAAAAAAACGTTGTCAAACACACTCATTGTTCACAGCGAACACTATTCTTGTTCATGTCGAACAAATATGTGCTCTAACAAAACAGCTCGCGCAATGCGAGCATCTGGCAAATTTATTGGTAATAAAAAAATAATACTACGGCATAAGCGACTTAAACCAGCCACGAATTTTGTGAACAGTGGGACCAACAGATGACAATCCTGCAGAAGAAGGATGATGATTTTTAATTTGCCTATTATCAAGATTGTGAAAAATTAAGCCCACAGCAGTAGCCCAGGCCGGATCATTAATGTCGTCCACTATGCCCGGTAATGCTTGCGGGAAACCAAGCTGTGCGGGCAGCCGCAATTCTTTTTTCGCAAGTTCTACAACACCATGCATCTTAGATCCCCCACCAGTTAAAACTATCCCAGCCGGCAAAAGACCCGAACGCTCAACATATTTTAGCTGCTTGTTGACCAAGGAAAAAATTTCCGATAAACGTGCTTCAATTATTTCGGCAACATGCCGTCTGGGAATTTCCGTCTCCTCTTCCTGCTCATCAATGTGTCTTAAATTAATAATCTGAGTCTTTTTAACTTCGTCTGGCAAAGCCGTCCCCAAATCAATTTTTATTCTTTCCGCCACATCTATCGAAGAACGTAAACCAATCGCTATGTCGTTTGTGATATGCATTGAACCGATCGGCAATGTCGCTGTTTGCAATAACCTATTTTCTTCGAACACGGCAATATTTGTAGTTCCCCCGCCTAAGTCAACAAGTACAACACCTAGTTCTCGTTGACGCTTGGATAAAACTGCTTTAGCTGCCGATAAGGGAGAATAAACCAAATCTTCCACAGACACGCCAGCTTGATAAACACATTTTGTTAAATTTTTTATAAACGGCGCTGAACCCTCTATGATATGGGCATCTACTTCCAGACGCACGCCAGTCATGCCAAGCGGGTCAGTAATGCCATCCTGACCGTCAACAACAAATTGCTGCGGAATAACATGCAGAATCTCTCTGTTTGATGGAATAGAAATTGCCTGAGCCGCGTTAACAACTCTAGAAATATCATCTTCACTTATTTCGCCATCTGCTCTCGACACAGCGATTACTCCCCTACTATTCAAAGATGAGACGTGTGCGCCGCCAATACTCACAACCGCATGTTCTATTGGCATTCCAGCCATTTGTTCCGCATTATCTAAAGCGCTACTCACTGATTGGATTGTTTCCTCAACATCAGTAACAACACCTTTCTGAATACCAGACGAAGGGACTGATCCAATACCAATAACAGAGGGCTTTTCTTGTTCCGCAGAAACGACCGCCACAACTACCCTGGTTGTAGTGGTTCCAACATCTAATCCTACAATTAAATCATCTTTTGCCATATTGTTTCATCTTTATCATACCATGATAATTTTAGATCCCCCTTAACATCACTAAAACCGGAGGAAGAAATATAATAATCCCTATAAAAAACGCGCAAATTGAAGCCAGCAAAACTGCTGCCGCCGTCAAATCTTTTGTATTCTTTATTGCGGAGTGATGATCGGGATGCACACGATCAGCAAAAACCTCTATCGCAGAATTGACATATTCCAACACCATTACCATGGAAATTGTCAGTAATAATACAGCCCACTGCATTAGGGGTAATACGAAAACTATCCCCATTAATACAACAAGAAAAGCAAATATAAAATGCGACCGAATTGATTTATCTGTAATTAAACCAACTTTAACTCCATTAAAAGCGTGTTTAAATTTATTTAGCATTGTGTATGTTTCTAATTATACGCTCTGTCATATTATTCATGCGAATTTCCTTTTTGTTAGTATCGTGATCAAAACCACACAAATGAAGCAATCCATGAACAATCAAAAAAATTGTTTCCTCTTGTTCAGTCATCTTATTTTCTTTTGCTTTTTTTGAAGCAAAAAAAGGATCAATCATAATATCACCCAAAACAACCGCACCTTCCGCATCCGGCTTATATGGCTTCTTGTTATACAAAGGAAAAGAAAGAACATCGGTTGTATCAGCAATACGCCTATTTTCCCAATTTAATTTTTTCATTTTCACTGTAGGCAAAAAGAAAATGCTCGCTTTAACATTCGATCCCAATGATAATATATCACCGGCAGCTCTCTCTATATCAGAAATAAATCCCAATACAACACTTTTTTTAGTTTTATTTTCCGTCTCTATTTTCATACCAAAAATGCTAGAGCAGTTGATCTGTAAAAATCAGAAACTGCATTTAGCAGGAGCTGAAAGCTTGTCGTTGGGCGAAGGAATTAACGGATCAAAGTTATTAACTGCTTCCTGCCCATCCAAATAACCATCTCCATCAGTGTCGGGATTGTGCGGATCAGTTCCCCAGCATTTCTCATCAGGATCCGCAAGGCCGTCACGATCCGAGTCAAGTTTTCCACCAGCAGTTAACGGATCATATCCCATGTCATATTCCTGTTTATCATTATATCCATCGCCATCTGTATCTGCCTTTAATTGATCGGTGCCTAACTGTTGTTCTTCCGCATCAGTTAAACCGTCGCCATCTGTATCTTGTTGAGACACAGGATTAATTGATGACGTTGGTTCGGTGGCACTCGGAGTTGGACTAACATCGAAAAGAGATTTTTCTGTCGTTTGTGTCTTAGTTGCGTCACTTTTTACAAAGAAAAACCAGACAGAGAAAAAGATTGCTGTTATGAGCACTGCTAAAGTTATAATAATTATCGCCAAGCGACGGGGACGAATATTTTTATCCACATTAACTAATTCTGGTGCCGCCGGTGTTTTTTGAGCATCTGGCTTAGAAACTTTCTCCGAAAACTGCCCTTTTGGCGGTACGCCAACATTTACAGGAGCATCAGGAACTCTGGGTGGTGGGGGAACTCCAATTTTTGGTCTGGAAACAACAACTGTATCATTCGATTTTTCATTATCTTTTTCCAGCAAACTCTGCCTTACCTGACTAATATCTTTTTGTTCTATTTTATTTACAGGGCCATTGGCTGTTAAGTTTTTCAGTGGCATACCAATTCCAAATTTTGCCGTAGATGCCTTCATAATCTTAACTGGCGCGGATGGTAGAGGACCACGCGCTCCCGGTACAATTTTTATTGGAGAATTCACTTTATTTTGCAAAACATCGACTTCTTTTCCATGCTCTTCTTTTGGATCTGCAGCAAAAGGAAGATTTTCTGGTGGTTCCTTCTCCGTACTATTCAAAGAGGAGACCGGCAACGATGCTGGTCTTTCAACAATACTGGAATTAGAAAATTTTGGTAAACCAGAACTGTTTCCCGCATCTACAGAATCATCAGTATTGGTTTTTCCATCATTTTGTTGTGTATCCATTTTGTTGTGTTAGTTTGTTATGCCTCCTAATTTATATTCTAACTCACCGAGAATTGAGAAGCAATACTTTTTCAACAAGCGCCTTAACTCTTCCGCCATCAGTCTTGCCTTTAGCCAAAATCATTACTCTACCTGTTATTTTTCCAACATGAGTATCAGAAGGATTTTCACTGATTGTCGCGCGAATAATATCCTCCAGTTCGTTATCGCTTAATTGCTCTGGTAAATATTTTTCTAAAATATTTTTTTCAGCAAGTTCTTTTTCCGCATCAAGCGGCCTTCCTCCGGTTGTAAACATCTCAGCCGATTCTTTTCTTTTTTTAATTTCCCTTTGCAAAATTTTTAACTCTTCTTCACTGGAAAGAATATCCTTTTTCAAGGATATTCTTTCGTTCATTATTTGCGCTAAAAGTAGTCTGAGAGTAGAAACCCGTATTTTATCGCCTGCCTTCATTGCGACATGCAAATCGGAGGAAAATTGCTCGGTTAAGGTCATTTTAGTAACCGCCACCAAATCGCTCATGAGTTCTTTCTTCCAATTTCCCAAGTTTTTTAAGGGTATCACGTTCCTGTTTCAGCTCCGTACGCCTAATTGCTTCTTTTCTTTGGCGCTGCTTACTTTTAGGACGTTCATAATAACGTACTTTTTTTGCCTGAATAATCACACCGCTCTGTTGAACCTTGCGATGAAAACGTCGCAATAAACCGTCCAGAGACTCGTGATCTTTTTTCTTCACTTCAAACATGATTTAAATTCACCTCTTTCTTTAGGTCTGAGTAACGATATCCTAACAGACAATTTTGATCTTGTCAAAAAGAAGAGTAAAACCCTGGAATAAACATTTTATACACTTTATTTCTCTCCTAAAAGATTATCAGATAGGCCTCAGCTTTTCTCCGCCTAACAAATGGACGTGTAAGTGTTGAACCGATTGTCCGGCATTTTTCCCTGTATTCGTCAATAATCTAAACCCACCGTCTGCTATTCCTTGTTCCCGTGCAATTTTACCCCCAACCCTCAACATCTTTCCTAAAATCTCATCGTCTTCTAAAGAAGCATCCAAAACGGACTCTAGATGTTTTTTAGGAATTATTAATATATGAAATTCGTACTTAGGAAAAATATCCGGAAAGGCAATAATATCATCATCTTCATACAAAACACTTCTGCCAGCACTAATCTCAGCTAGCTTGCAGAATATGCACTCGGACATTTCAGCAACAATATTAATGAATCACTTGTATTTCGTGACGCAGACGTTTTTTCAGAGCAGGCACTAGAGAGTCTAAATTTAAATCCAAAATTTCTTGCATACCGCTCTCCATGTTGCGCAAAATAATTGTATTATCCAAGGCCTCTTTTTGCCCCAAGATTAACGTCCATTGCACTCTCATTCTGTCAGCATTACGCAATTGTGATTTAATACCGTCTTTATGAAACGCCTCTCCAACCTTAAATCCAGCTCGACGCAAATCATCTAATAATTTTACCGACCTACGCCTGCCTAAGTCGCCTAAGTGCGCCAAAAAGACATCTGGAGCATCATCTACTTTTACTTCGACGCCCTCAGACTTCATCTGCATAATCGTTCGCTCGATACCTCCGGAAAAACCAATAGCTGGAGTAGGTGGACCACCAAGCAAATGAATTAAATCATCATATCTTCCACCGCCACCCAAAGCCATACCGCTTAACGGGTCAGTGCTCGGCAGAGTGGATATAATTTCAAATGCCGTTCTGGTGTAATAATCCAAACCACGAACCAATCGTGGATTTTCTTTAAATGGGATTCCAAGATCTTGTAAATAACGAATTACATTTTGATAGTGATTTTTGCAGTCTTCACACAGATGATCGGTTATTTTTGGCGCAGTATTTGCAACCATTTGGCACTTTTCCTCTTTGCAATCAAAAATTCTTAAAGGATTTATCTTTGCCCTACGTCGGCAATCCGCACACAACTTTCGTGTATTGTCTTGGGCGTGCCTTTTGATGGAATTTAGATAAGCGGGACGACAATTTTTGTTCATGCATCCAACCGTATTAACATCGATTCGAAAAGCGTCTAATTGCAAAGCTTTATATGTTTCATAAGCCAGGTGAATAACTTGAACATCAATAATTGAATGACCCTCTCCAATCACCTCTGCGCCAAATTGAGTAAGCTGACGATATCGTCCGGCTTGTGGTCTATCATGTCGAAAAACAGGACCGCTATACCACATCTTTACTGGTTGTGGTTTTGAGCTCATGCCATTTTCCAAATATGCACGTGCGACACCGGCCGTGAATTCAGGTCGTAAAGCGAGTCGTGATGAACCGCTTCTGTCTTTGACAAAAAACATTTCCTTCTCTACGACATCTGTGCTTTCACCGATACTGCGCTCAAACAAAGCCGCCTCTTCAACGACAGGTACGGAAACGTGCTTCATATTAAAACTTGTGCAAACTTGTTTAAAAGTATCGTTCACCACATCCCAGTAGCGCATATCTTCCCACAAAACGTCCTGCATACCTCTCGGTGCCTTTACAACAAGAGCAATTGGCGCACGTGCTCTTATGTCTTCTTCCTCTTCTTCTGGGGGTTTTTGCATTCCTCTTCCGTGGTGATGCTGATTCTTTTTATCGTCTTCTGATTTTTGAATTTCTTTATCTGGATCCTTTTTCGACTGCTCTTTTTGATTCATGGTGATAATAAAAAATTAAACTTGCGGAACCACCGTTGAGACCGGCGGGACGATTCCGCCGTATTGCGGAGTATTGAAAGCGGCTACCTCGTTAATCGGGTACAGTCTAAGCCAAGCGCGACCAATAATCAAGTTTTTGCTCACGGCACCCCAGATTCTTGAATCGGAACTGTGCTCCCTATTATCCCCCATTACAAAAAATTCATCGCTAGAAAGAGTCAAATCTGTATCGCCTGCCGTATAATCAGTGGCTGGTAAATACTGCCCCTCGTTAATTTGCAATCCTTTTGGGTACTCTTTACTGATAACCATAATTTTACCGTTATTAACCACCACTTGCTCACCAGGAAGTCCAATAATACGTTTTATGTAAAACTGCGACGGATCTTTAGGATAACGAAAAACTATCACGTCCCCCCTATGAGGAGAACGCAGCCCTAATTTATATGAGAGTTCCTCTATAACCAAATATTCCCCGTCGTGAAAATTTGGGATCATGCTTTCGCCACGAACAAAGAATGGCTGAGCGACATAAGCGCGAATTGGTAAGATAATTACTGCGCTAATAATGAAAATTTTTGCCAATCCCCACGCGTTTACAAAAAAGCTCTTAATTAAAGAATTTTCTTCAACGTCTTTTTCGTCTTGATTTTCTTCTTCTATCATTATATATGTATTTAGATTTATTCTGGTATGCTATCAAATTTATACGATAAGAGCCAGTCAAAATGTCACAAACAAGAAAAAACTTAAATATGCGCTAAACTGTGACCTATATTTAAAAACAGATATTGCGACGTTCTTGCTTCCCTTCCTCTATACCGTTATAATTCCGAAATACTATGAGTTCACGAGTATCGCTCTCATCTGATGAGCGCGCCGGTATATTGCGGGAAATCCGCTCCGCCGATGAAGGCGCGCGCGTTTTAGTACACACTTCAAAAAAAGATGGGAAAAAATCCTCAGGATCCGGCGGATCTATCAAGCAACCACCTGGCAAACGTAAAAATGGCCGAAGGCGCGGCATTGGCAAAACACTTTTTGTCATACTGGTTTTAATCTTGTTGGGCGGTGGACTACTGTCTGCCAAAGTTCTTAAGGTGGGACAAAACGTCTTAAACAAAGAACGTTCGATTTTTGCCCAATTAGCGGACTTAATCATACCAGGCGATAGAAAATTAGTAGGAGAAAAAGATGGTCAGATAAACATTCTAATGGGCGCTATCGGAGGCAAGGGACACGACGGTGAAAATTTAACCGACACCATCATGGTCGCAATGGTTCGTCCACAAGAAAAACAGATAGCGTTGTTATCAATTCCGCGCGATCTTTTTGTACGTCTTCCGGGAACAAATTCTTTTACGAAAATCAACGCCATAAATGCTTACAAAGGAACTTCAAAAGACTCAGACGGTATCGTGGCACTGGGGCAAAAAGTAGAGGAAATTACCGGATTAAAAATTCATTATTACGCACGAATTGATTTCACCGCGTTTAAACAAATAGTTGATAAAATCGGCGGAGTAGAAGTAACTATTCCTGTTTCTTTTTACGATTACTGGCACAAAATTTCCTTCCCCGCCGGAAAAGAACTAATGAATGGCGACCGAGCTCTTTCTTATGTTCGTGCTCGTTATGTTGAAGGTCCGGAAGGCGGAGACTTTGCTCGTGCCGCGCGCCAACAACATTTATTACTTGCTATACGTGAAAAGATTTTTTCCGCCAATACAGCGTTTGATTTACGTGCGATCTCGGGTATCTTGGATGCTTTAGGAGACAACGTTATAACTAACTTTAATCTTTGGGAGTTTAAACGTGGATTTGAGATATTTAGAAGCGTTCCAAAAGATAATATTCACACGGCAGTACTCACTACAGGCGAAAATGGCCTCTTGGTGGGTGGAACAGAAATTTTGGAAGGTACACCGGCTTCTATTCTTCGCCCGCGTGCCGGAGCGGAAAATTATGGACCGATTAAAGATTTTGTTAAACAGATTTTTGATGCAAACAATAGTCTTGGGGATAATACTCCTTCAAAAGAACAACCCTCACCAAGTGTGACTCCGACTCCTCAGCCATCCTCCACACCAACTCCTGTGTCTGTCGAGAGCGAGAAACCATCTGTCGAAATCCGCAATGGCACAAACATTCAAGGTCTGGCTTCACGAATAGCTTCTGAACTTAAAAGTACTAAATTCACAGTACAAACTGTCGGAAACGCCGCTAAACGCGACCGAAATACAACAATGGTTGTAGATCTGACAGGTGGTAAAAAACCAAACAGTATAAAAATATTGTTAACAACATTAAAAGTGGACAAAGCTGTGTCGTTTCCGGAATCAGAAACGGCTTCCAAAGCAGATTTTCTAGTGTTACTTGGAACAGATCAGGCAAAATAAAATGCTTATTGTTGGTCTTGGCAATCCGGGAGAAGAATACTTATTTACTCGACACAACGCAGGTGCAAGACTTCTTGAGCACCTAAAAAATGTGTGGGAATTTCCTGATTTTAAATTTGATAAATACAACGAAGCACTTGTATCAAAAAATAATCATCATTCTTTCATTTTTCCGCAAACATTCATGAATGAGTCAGGAAGATCCGTTTCGAATACGATGAAAAAAGAAAATATTTCTCCGGAACAATTACTGGTCCTTCACGACGATAAAGATTTTTCTTTTGGCGAAATAAAACTTCAAAAAGATATTTCCTCCGCAGGTCATAAAGGAGTGCAGTCAATTATAGATACGCTTGGCACAAACAATTTTTGGCGCTTGCGTATTGGAATAGGCCCAGTTCCAGAATTTATTCCAACCGAGGATTTTGTTCTGCAAAAATTCTTAGACACAGAGCTTGAAAAAATGCCTGAGATTTTTCAGTCAGCCAAATTAAAAATAGAAGAATTACTTCAGAAAAAAAATAATTAAAAAGAGCGTCTTTGCGAGCCCTGCGCTAGGGCGAAGCAATCTCCAATAACCAACATTACTTTGTTGGTTCGATTTTTATCTCTTGCAAACCAGCATTTTCTAAACTAGCACAACTATCCACTAATTCGTCGTAGTTAGCCATCGCATTGCCGAAATAAACGTATTTATTGGTACCTATTATCGGATAAAGGCAGGATCGCCGTTCGTCAATCGTTCTCGACTTAGTTGCTGGATTATTGTTGTCAAAAATACAGTCAATAAATTCAAATTTAAAACCATTGAATGATTTGTTGATGAATTCAACCCCGCTGTATATTCCATCACTGGGACCATAACAAAGCTTCGTAAAATAATTTGTTTCATTTTTGGCATAAATGGCCTTTTTTGCGTAAACCGGCTCCGTCATCTTACGAATATCGTCTATTGTTTTGATGGAAACCTCTTCAGCACTCGAACCGCCGCTTGATACGGAGAAACGATTACCGTTGCCATTCCAGCACCAATTGTCGCCATCGCCCGTTGAATTTTTACCAAAACAGCTACTAAAAAAAGAACTATCTGTGAGATTATTAAAATGGAGCGAAACTTTGTAATCAGCAAAAGGAAAAACAACCCAACGATCTTTAGAATTACCGGTTGGACTAGATACATTAGTAGCAATTCCCGAAGCCACTGGCAAAATTGGTTCATTAACTGTTGTCGTCGAATTTTTGTTTACCAATGTTAACTGTTTGGCATTAAGAGCAAAAGTAAAATAAGATGCCAATGAAGCCAGCACAACAATCAATACTGTTATGGTCGTAATTAAAACTATTTTTATTTTTAGTGTCATTAGAATAATAAAATAATCAATTTATTAACTAAATTATAACTTGTAAAAAATTTGGGTGCAAGAAGTGGAGTTAATATTGACAACATGACTACTCACCTAGCGTAAACACCAAGATATATTCTCTTGAGTGTACGCTCATTATAACCAAATACCTGACACCAAATTGCCAACATTGAATAGTTCTGTTACTATATTTATGCAACCTATCGGGAATGAATATCCCGCGAATCTCTGTATTACAGGACCTTTGGAGCGCCGTCGCAAAAGACAAATCAATTGAGGCGCCGACTCTTCCAGAGAGTATCCTTCCCCTTTTCCTAGCAGGTCTTCCGATTTCCGAATCGGGTAGGCCAATTATTGTGGTACTCCTGGAACGTTCAGACGTGACCCTACCAGGCATTTCACGCGCCATTTCATTTTGGAAACAGCTTAAAATAGGTGACACCGAGCAAAATTCTCCATACCCCATTACCATTCTTCCGGTTCTTCTTGCCCAAGAACGTTCAGGAGACATTCCTACTCCACGCCTTCGGTCTTATTGGCAGGCCTTAACTGCTTTAAAAAATAATCACCCCCGTTTAATTCTTTCCACAGCCAAAGAATTGCAACAGCCGGCTCCTAAATTATCTTCAGACTTAGGCGGCCTACAAATAAAAGAAAAACAACAATTTTCTCCAACGCTTCTTATTGAAAAGTTGGTTAATTTTGGTTATAGCGAAGAAAGAGTAGCAGAAGATCCCGCTACTTTTTCACACCACGGAGGAATTATAGACATCTTCCCATTTCATTCCAATTCACCTCTCCAAGTTGAATTTATGGGAAACGAAATAGACCACATTAAATCCCTTGCCCCACGCAACGGCAACGGAGCAAACACGGAAAAACTTTTTGAACGTATCGCGCAAACTGACGGCAGGGTCCGCAACATTTTTCCGTTAGCACTTCCGCCTACTTTGCCAGTAAATTTTGAAAAAATCATCGATTCTGCATATATTATCGCGGAAGAAGGAGCTCTTTCTGGAAAACAAAAACCAGATATGCTTTTCCAAAGTTTCTCCTCATCGTTAAATATTAAAGAACCGGACGCGTGCGGAGGCGATATGGAAAAATTCAAAATTCAAGTTTCCCAAACACTTGCCAAGAAAAATAAAGTAATTATTTTGACTGCGCGCCCGGAAGCAACAAAGTCTTCTATAACCGAGCAAGAAAATCTGACAATTATTCCAGCCGAAACAGCTGCTGACGCACGCGGTTTTATCTCCTCTGAAGATGCTATTGCTGTTTTTACTGATGCCGACATCGGTGAATCAGCCGATGAAGATCCGCTCACGTGGGACACGGGAATGGCTTATTCTCGCAAATTTGAACCTGGTAGCTATGTTGTCCATAGAGATCACGGTATTGCACGATTTCGCGGTATTGAACGTAAAGAGCTGCGTGATTCTGCGCGCGATTATTTGGTTTTGGAATACGCGGCATCGGATAAACTTTTTGTTCCAGTTGAATTGTCATACAAGGTTACTGCTTACATAGGAGCGGCAAATCCAGTTGTCCACAGATTGGGCGGCGGAGAATGGGAGACTACTACAAGAGAAATCAAACAAGAAACCGCCGAGTTAGCCAAAGAATTATTACAACTTTATGCCGCGAGAAAAGTCCAGTCCGGCACAGCATATCCTCCAATTACAGAACAAGAGAAAGCTCTAGCAGATTCTTTCCCCTTTGATGAAACACATGATCAAGAGGCAGCAATTCGCGAAGTCGCTCAAGACATGGAACGTGCTCAACCGATGGATCGACTAGTTTGCGGAGATGTGGGTTTCGGAAAAACCGAGGTGGCTATTCGCGCCGCTTTTAAAGCAGTTAATTTTGGACGACAAGTGGCGGTTTTATCCCCCACCACCCTTCTGGCTCAGCAACATTTTGATACTTTTTCAGAACGTCTAAAGCCATTTGATACTCGTCTCGCTTTAATATCCAGATTTCAAACTCCTGCGGAACAAGATGAAATAATTCGCAAAGCAACAAATGGAGAAATAGATATAGTTATCGGCACTCATCGCATCCTTTCTGAAGACATGCAATTTAAAAGTTTAGGATTGATGATTATTGATGAAGAACAAAAATTCGGTGTTGAACAAAAAGAACGTCTGCGCAGAATGCGCGCCAGTGTGGATGTTCTTTCCCTTTCCGCCACACCAATTCCCCGTACTTTAAATATGGCTCTATCGGGACTACGTTCTCTTTCTGTAATCGCCACACCGCCGGGTGGTCGCCATCCTATCGTAACAAAAGTAACACGTGAGAACGACGATATTATAAAAAAAGCTTTGCAAACCGAAATGGAACGCGGTGGCCAGGCATATGTTTTGTGGAATCGCGTGGAAACAATTGAAGCTGGCGCGGAACGTATAAGAAAAATAATGCCTGGAAAACGCGTGGTAGTGGGACACGGCCAAATGCATGAACAAAAACTCATGGAAGTGATGGAACTTTTTGACACAAAAAAAGCTGATATTTTAGTTTGCTCAACAATTATTCAGAATGGCATCGACTTGCCCAATGTTAACACTCTTATTGTTTTTGATTCCCCGTCTTTCGGTTTATCTGACCTCTACCAATTACGTGGACGAGTTGGACGTGGTGATAAACAGGCGTATGCCTATTTTCTCTATCATCAAGGCCGTCTGCCGTTTGAGGCACGCAAACGACTCACAGCGCTTTTGGAAGCAGTGGAACTCGGAAGCGGCTGGACACTGGCGTTACGTGACTTGGAAATACGTGGTGCAGGAAATCTTCTAGGGAAAGAACAGCATGGCACGATTCGCGCGGTAGGCGTCCACCTTTTTGGAGAGCTCTTAAACGAGGAAGTGGAACGATTGAGAAAAGGCCAGGTTGCGCAAACTATTACTGATGTTCAGATAGATTTGCCGGTTAAAGCGTACCTACCTGAAGAATATATTCCTAACACCAGTGAACGTTTAGCGGCATATACCAGAACCGGCTCCATTAAGACTCAGAAAGATCTCCTTGCCGCAAGAGAACACTTGGAAAAACATTACGGTCCTCTGCCGGAAACAGCAAAAATGTTTTTGCAAATTTTACGCTTAAAACTTTTGGCGGCAAATGCCAATGTTTCGGGTATCGTAATTTCTCAAAATCCCATGACTTCAAAAAGAGACGGAAAGAAAGACTACCGATTAACACTAAGTTTGCAAGACGGCCTCACACCAACGCTGGCATATAGTGCCATCGCGGATAACCCACATTGGGCCTTTACTGGATCATCCATGAATATTCCGTTAACTGACGTTGGAGAGGATTACATAATCGGAATTGAACATACTCTAAAACTCATAACTCAAACCAGAGAAAAAGAAAGATTAACTGGAAGAAAGAAAAGTTAATATTTTTTACGATTTGTGTAGTTAGAGCTTTGCATGAATAATGTATAAATAATGCAAGAGCAAACAGCCGAAACAAAAACAACACAATTAGAAAGTAATCAATCCGAAAACACAGACAAAGATACCGCCCTTCTTAATGCGTTATCCTCTTTTCGACTGTGCACAACATCTGTAAAACTCCACGAACTGATTAAATATGCTGGTGGCGTTGCGGAAGCGTGGGCAATCCCAGACGAAGCGTTAGAACAATATGGTTGGACAACAGAGTCACGTCAAAAATTTAACGAACACCGGACACGCTTTAACGTTGAAAATGAACTGCAAAAACTACATGAACAAAATATTTCCTTTGTTTCTTTTTATTCTTCTCAATATCCCAAAATTTTACGTACCATTTTTGATCCCCCGCTTGGTCTTTATGTGCGCGGTTCCCTACCAGAAAATAATTTGAGCATCGCTTTCGTGGGAAGTCGCAAAGCGACACCATACGGTAAAACCGCGACAAACATGCTTGTTAGACCACTCGCTTCCAAAGGTGTAACTATTGTTTCCGGACTAGCATACGGTATCGATGCCGAGGCACATCGCGCCACACTAAGTGTGCACGGAACCACCGTGGCTGTTTTGGGAAACGGTTGTGACGAACAGACAATGTATCCAAGAGCCCACCGTGAGTTGGCAAGACAAATTATAGCCAATGGAGGCGCGGTAATCAGCGAATATCCTCCTGGCACAATGGGGCTAAGTTATTTTTTTCCTCAACGCAACCGCATTGTATCGGGACTTTCGCGCGCGCTCGTAATTATTGAGGCAGGAGAAAAAAGCGGCGCACTTATCACCGCTCGTCTCGCGCTTGATCAGAATCGAGAAGTATTCGCTCTTCCCGGACCCATTACTTCGGAAACGTCCCGTGGCACAAATTCCCTCTTACGAGAAGGAGCCAACCCCGCTCTGAGCGCCGAACAAATAATAGAGACCTTGGAATTATTCAATCTGTTTGGAGAAAGAAAAATTCAACAAATTCCACTGAAAAATACCCAAGCCAATACCCCCTCAACGGACAACGAAAAAATTCTAGCCGTACTTTCTTCAATTCCGATAACAATTGACAAAATTGTGGAAGACAGTAAACTCCCGTCTAATGTCGTATCGTCTGTAATTACTATGCTGGAAATTGACGGCCTGGTGAAAGATACGGGAGGAAGAAATTATGTCAGAATTTGATATTTTAGATTTATACATAATATAGTTTATAATGGATTTAGTCATAGTAGAGTCACCCGCGAAAGCAAAAACAATCGCCAAATATCTTGGCAAGGGCTTTGTTGTTAAAGCTTCTTTTGGACATGTAAGAGACTTACCAAAAAGCAAAATCAGCATAGACGTGAAAAATGATTTCACGCCCACATATGAAACTCCATTGAAGGCAAAAAAAGTAGTCGCGGATTTAAAAAAGTATGTTGCAAAAGCGGATACTGTTTACTTCGCGACTGATGAAGACCGCGAAGGTGAAGCCATCACCTGGCACTTGGCGAAAATTCTTAAGATAGACGAAAAAACGGCACAACGCATTACCTTTGATGAAATCACAAAAACCGCTATCCAAAACGCCATTAAAAATCCGCGAAAAATTAATTTGCAGTTAGTAGATGCCCAGCAAGCTCGTCGCATTCTAGACCGCTTGGTGGGATACGAATTATCTCCACTTCTCTGGAACAAAGTACGCCGTGGTCTTTCTGCTGGCAGAGTACAATCTGTTGCTGTCCGCATTATTGTTGAACGAGAACGAGAGATAGAAGCATTTAAGGCAGATGAATTTTGGACATTAGAAGCAAATCTCAAATCCGCCGGTGGAGAATTTATCGCAAAATTACGCGCTCAAGACGGAAAAGTATTGGATAAACTGGAAATAAAATCGAGCGAAAACGCGCAAAAAATAAACGAGCAACTCAAGAAGGCATCTTGGCAAGTTTCCGGAGTGGAAGAAAAACAAGTCGGACGTTCACCATTGCCACCTTTTACAACAAGCACATTACAGCAAACCGCCGCAAACCGTCTCGGTTTTTCCACAAAGAAAACAATGATGTTGGCCCAGCGTCTGTATGAAGGTGTGGAACTGGGAGAAGAAGGCGCTACTGGTCTTATCACATACATGCGTACAGATTCATTAAACCTGGCCAATGAGGCACTATCCTCTATTCGAACTTTGATTTCTTCTCAATATGGAGAAAAATTTCTACCAGAGGAACCGCGCTACTACAAAAATAAGTCTCGTGGAGCACAAGAGGCCCACGAGGCCATCAGACCAACAGATGCCAATCGTAAACCGGAAAACGTCGCGCAATATGTGGAAAAGGATATGGCTCGTCTTTACGACTTAATTTGGCGTCGCGCCGTATCTTCTCAAGCAACCGACGCAAGATTCAACGCGATGACTGTAGATATAAAAGCTGACAATTTTGATTTTCGTGCCACCGGTTCACGTGTTGATTTTCCGGGATTTCTGCAAATTTGGGGCTTGGATAAAACAAAAGAAGTAATTTTGCCGGATATAAAAGAAAAAGAACTCCTTGAGTTGCTATCGCTCAACCCACTCCAACATTTCACGCAACCGCCAGCACGATATTCTGAAGCCGGATTAGTTAAAGCACTGGAAGAACATGGCGTTGGTCGCCCATCAACTTATGCGCCTACAATTGAAACCGTCCAAAAACGCGGCTACGTGGAAAAAAATCTGGAAGATAAAAGATTCCGTCCTACCGATGTGGGAAAAATTGTTAACGACGTTTTAGTGGAACATTTCCCACAAATAGTAGATATGGAATTTACAGCAAAAATGGAAGAGGATTTGGATAGAATTGCCGATGGCACAAAAGAAATGGTTCCTATATTAAAAGAATTTTACGAACCCTTCCATAAAAATCTGATTGTGAAAAGCAAAACTCTTAATAAGGATGAGATTACTACGGAAAAAACAGACCTAAAGTGTCCTGATTGCGGAAAACCGATTATCCTCCGCCTGGGACGCAACGGAAAATTTTATGGTTGTTCCGGCTATCCTGATTGCAAATATACCGCCCCGGCCAGTGACAAGGAGAAAGAAGAAATGGCCGCAGCACCAACTGGAAAAATCTGCCCTGATTGCAACAGAGATTTAGTCATCAAACGCGGACGATTCGGCACTTTTCTTGGGTGCGCCGGATATCCTGAATGCAAGCACACAGAAAAAATAGAAAAAAAATTAGGTCTTACATGCCCAAAGTGCAACAAAGGAGAAATAGTGGAACGAAAATCAAAACGTGGGAAATTCTTTTACGGCTGCAACGCTTATCCCGACTGCGATTTTGTATTGTGGACAAAGCCAACAGGAGAAAAATGTCCAACGTGTGACAGCATGCTTATTTTTGGAAAAAACAATACAGCTGCCTGCTCTAACAAAGAATGCGCGTTCTCAAAAGAACTAAATACGGATATTTAAAAAAGAAAAACCCCGGATCGGCAAAAGCCAAACAGGGGTGAACCAAAAGAACTACACTCTCTGCACTTCCGACTCTCTGCGGATAGGCGCCGGTTCGATTTCAGGGAAGAGGCCTGATTCGATCATGGCTTCATGCCAGTCTTTGATTCGCGGTACATCTTGCTTCCAGCACCCCGCATCAAAAACGATGGCTTTTTGTTTATCGTCCCAGACCGCCGTCATTGGAACTGTTCCAAGTTCGACGAACGCCACTCTCTTCGCCGGATCGGACATGCGCGCCTTTTGAGAACCATGTTTGTCCATCAAGAGATCCAAAAGAGCGCAGATCCAGTCAAGGCGATGATTACTATCTGAACAGATGACGGATCGAATTCCCAAATTGGATGCCTTGAGTGCGAACACCAGCCCGGCCGGAATTTCCATTTGCGGAGGAGTAGCCGACTTACTAATCGCCCCGCGGAAATTACCTATCGGCATCATCAGATCCGTAAGTACCGCGTCAAATCGCGGACGATGGCCATCGAGGAACTTAAACGCCCTCGAGACATTGTCGACAACCAGCACGTCGTGACCCGCGAGAGTCAGTAGCGCGGAAGCGCGATTGTACTCCGCGTCATCGATAACAAGAATCCTCACACATACCCTCCTTTAAAAATAGGACAAGAAAAAAACCTAAATCACAGTATCGGGAAGCCAGAATAGTACTCTTTACAAATTGGAAAGTCAAGGTTTGATAAACATTAACCATATTCATTATAAATTTTTTTTATAAAAAAACCCGGCTTTTCGACGGGAGTACTCTCTAATGCCTTGCGACAGCAAGCATCTTCACTAGTTCGCTGTGGGAAAAGATTTTCCCAAGAGGGATTGGGTGCGTAAGTGAAGAATACATGAGCCGCGGAATATACAATGTAAAGCAGATACTTACCGTCTGAAAGACCTTCACATTGCTGATTCCCTGGCCACCTTCTCTCACGAGCATTTCCGCAACCGCCGTGTCCGCTAGCGACAGTAAGTACCACGGCGTTTTACGCAACTCAGCGTTCAACGCTACCATCGTTAACTCAATTATGTCGAACGCGGAATCGTGACACAAAACTTCGCGAATCGGGAAACTTGCCAGTAAACTATCTGGTAAGTTTTCACGATTGAAATGCTGGATGACGTGAACAGGTTCCATCAGATGCGGCCAATGCATTTTCACGCCGATCTGATCGTTTTCAAGATCATGATAAACAGTGACGTAGGCGCCAAGAGGAGCGATCTGCCCTCTTTTGCAAATCTGCCTCGCAAGCTTGGAAACATTGATGCCTCTTCTTGCTCTCATCATGAATTTTCTCCAATAGAACAGGACCGGGTTTAGACGAAAACTCAAAGTAAAGATTATCTAAAAAATTGTCAACTTTTCAACGCCGTCTTTGCGAGCCATCGCTATCAAGCGAGGCGCGGCAATCTCCACGCATCAACAACAATTACTAATTTCAAACGAGTGAAAACTAACTACCTTGCTTCGTTATTTTTTCTACAATTCCGGACAACTCTTCTTGGCTATAGTATTCAAGAATAACATTTCCGCCACTCTCTCCAAATGCCTTAATTCTAACCCTCGTACCAAGAGTTCTGGCCATTTCTTCTTCATACAAAGCGAGCTGAGGATCTTTCTGTGTTACCCGAGTGTGTGAAGCAACGTTCACTTTTTTCATTTTATGTTCTAAGTCCTTTGTACCCATTTTCCCTTCCAGCATCTTATAAAACATTTCTTTCTGCTCATTTTGGTCAGCCACACCAAGTAATGCCCTCGCATGCCCATATTGTAATTTATTTTCTCGCATTGCCTTTTGCATTTCTTCCGGCAAATTCAAAACACGAATCGCATTGGAAATTGATGGGCGCTCTTTTCCTACCGCTTTGGCAATTTCTTCATGGCTCATACCAAACTCATCATGTAACTTCTTGTAAGCCAATGCTTGCTCAATTGGATTTAAATCTTCCCGCTGAACATTCTCAATAATAGCCAATTCTAATTGCTCTTTATTTGTCACTTCCGCGTGCACTAAACAAGGCACTTCTTTCAATCCCGCCCTTTTTGAAGCTCTCAAACGACGTTCTCCGGCAATCAACACAAACCGATCGCCATTTTTGGTAACCAATAATGGCTGCAAAATACCATGTTCACGAATAGACTGCGCCAGGTCTTGCAGTTCTTCTTCTGAAAATTCTTTTCTGGGCTGTTCCGGATTACGATCTATTCTATCAACCGAAATATTCATTACATTTCCTTCCACTTTTTCCTGTGTCTGTTCAAAAGCACTACCGCGGTTAATATCAAACTGCGTTCTAGTAGTCGCCTCTTCTCTCCTGCTGGGTATTAACGCGGATAATCCCCTCCCTAAACCTCCCGTTTTCATATTTGTGGTGTTTGTTGATTAATTAATTCTGTCGCGAAACGATGCACTTCATCGGCAAATAAACGATATGTCTGAGCTCCTTGTGATTCATCATCGTACTCAAAAATATTTTTTCCATAAGACGGAGCTTCGGCCAAACGAATGTTGCGTGGAATAATTGTATCAAACACGCGTCCCGGAAAATGTTCTTTCACTTCTCTAACTACATCATGCGCAACTTTTACACGTCGGTCAAAAAGTGTCAGTACCGCACCCAGCACTTCTAAATTAGGATGTAAGTGTTCTTTCACCAAACCAATAGTTTGTAGAAGCTGTCCCAGCCCTTCCAAAGCATAATATTCGCACTGTACTGGAATCAAAACTCTTTCTGCTGCAACAAGCGCATTCATCGTTAAAAGACCCAACGAAGGAGGTGCATCAATAATTATGTAGGAAAATTCAGTCTTAAGGGGTTCCAATGCTTCTTTCAAACGAAATTCCCTATTATCAATCCCCATTAACTCCACTGAAGCACCGGCTAAATCGCCGTTTGCCGGAATTACGTGATAATTTTCTTGCGCTGTGGAACGAATAGAGTCTGTTGGTTGCACCTCTCCGCGTAAAAGCTCGTAAGTTCCCGGCAGTCGCTGTTCTTCCATAATACCAAGCCCCGAAGAAGCGTTACCCTGTGGATCCAAATCGACAAGCAAAGTACGATGCCCGGCACGTGCTAAAGCGGCACCCAAATTAACTGCCGTTGTAGTTTTACCTACCCCACCCTTTTGATTGACGATTGAGATGATCATGTTCTAGATACGTTCATTATATATCTTTTACCAAATTACTTGAAATAAACCTAACTTCTGTTAAAGTACTGTCCATAAGCCGGAGTGGCGGAACGGTATACGCGCACGACTCAAAATCGTGTGGGAGCAATCCCGTGAGAGTTCGAGTCTCTCCTCCGGTACTAGTAAAGAAAAGTCAAAGTTCGACAGCACATTAACAATAAGAAAGGGGAAACATGACTATCAATGTCTTGATTATCGGCGGTGGTGGCAGAGAACACGCGCTGGCATGGAAACTTGCTCAGTCATCACGCATTGGCAAGTTATATGTCGCACCAGGAAATGGTGGAACTCGTGATATTGCTGAGAATATTACGATTGAAACCGCAAACTCCAAGGGTTTGGCTCATTTTGCCGAAAAGAATTCTATTGACCTAACAGTGGTCGGCCCCGATGACCCACTTGCGCTTGGAGTAGTTGATGTTTTTCAATCTCGTGGCCTACGGATTTTCGGACCTACTCGTGCCGCGGCACAAATTGAAGCATCTAAAGCGTTCGCCAAACGGCTTATGCGTGATAACAATATTCCAACTGCGCCATTTCGGATATTTCGAAAGCATGAAAGTGCTTTAGCATATGTCCGTAAACATGGTGCACCAATTGTTATAAAAGCAAGCGGATTAGCACTTGGCAAAGGTGCTTATCCCTGCAAAACACTCATTAAGGCCGAGAAAGCTTTGGATGAAATTATGCTTAAGCGCGCTTATAAACAAGCCGGCGATGAGGTCATTGTTGAGGATTTTCTGAACGGACAAGAAGTTTCAATTCACGCCCTATGCGACGGCAAAACTTCAATTCTCTTGCCCACTGCTCAAGACCACAAGCCATTTTTTGACGGCGACAAGGGTAAAAATACTGGCGGAATGGGAACAATCGCGCCCGTGCCCTGGGTTACGGATCAGATGTTGAGAGAAGTAAACGAGTAAGTCGTTCATCCAACTCTGCAAGCGCTTGCGAAAAAAGGAAAACCGTTCACTGGGTTATTGTATCCCGGACTCAAGATGACAGACGATGGACCAAAGGTGCTTGAGTTCAACGCAAGATTTGGCGATCCTGAAACGCAAAGCTATATGCGACTACTCAAAACCGACTTGCTCGATATTTTGGACGCATGCGTTGATGGTAAGCTCGCCGACCTTGAGATTGAATGGAATTCTTGTTTCGCAGTTTGTGTCGTTCTCGCTTCAGGAGGATATCCAGGAAAGTACAAAAAGAAAATTCCAATCTCTGGCATTATCGAAGCAGAGAAAGTTCCCAGCGTCACTGTTTTTCACTCCGGCACAATGTACAGCGACCGGCTGCTAACTTCCGGCGGACGTGTCCTTGGGGTTACGGCGATCGGCAATACTCTTCAAGAAGCTCTTGATCGAGCGTACGAAGCAGCTCGTCAAATCAAATTCAGGGGTAGACACTACCGAAAAGATATCGGAGCTAAAGCTATTGCTTTGGGGTTCTAATTCCTTCGGGAATTGAACCCCTTTTTTTATTTTTCAAAAAAATAATTTTTCGCCAAAGAAGTAAATTTTTCTAGCTCATTTTTTATCTCCATAAAGCGAAGAAGATAAAAAGTACGCAGAAGAAAAAGCGACGAACCTAGGAGTCTCCTCACTGGCCTAAACAGGTCCCTTTCTTGTCACCAAGTCGATTTTTCCCTACACTATCCCCATGCCCAGTAATACAACTTCCAACGTTACGAAGGCATATAAGATTTATTAAATATGATTACAATGAGAATGTTATCTTTACTATTAACAAACTCTTTCTGGATTAAGCGATTCGAAATCGCTTACCTTGGAAGTTGATATACTGAGCATGCCTAAAAAAACTACAAAAGAAGCGAAATCCGCGAAATTAGCAGCTGAAACAGCCGAAAATAGTCCCATGAAGAAGATTGCCATAATCGGTACCGGCTATGTCGGCCTCGTCTCTGGCGCTTGTTTGGCTGAAATAGGTCATCATGTAATTTGTGTTGATCGCCACCAAGATAAAGTTAACAAGCTGAAGAAAGGTATTAGCCCTATATACGAACCGGGCATTGAACCAATCATTAAAAACAACATAAAAGCAGGAAGACTGGAATTTACATGCGATCTTGAAAATGCCGTAAAAAAATCTGATGTAATTTTTATCGCTGTAAACACTCCTCCGAAACCAGATGGTAAAGCGGATTTATCGCATGTTGCCAACGCCGCCCGCCAGATCGCAGAAGTTTCCGAGAGTTACAAGGTCGTCGTAGACAAAAGCACCGTGCCTGTGCAAACAGGTATTAAAGTGCTTGAAACTTTGCGCGCGCACAACCCGCACGGCATTGAATTTGATGTTGTTAGCAACCCCGAATTTTTGCGCGAGGGCTCCGCGGTAGACGACTTTATGCATCCTGATCGCATTGTAATTGGGTCGGAAAATAAGCGTGCGGAAAAAATCATGCGTGAAATTTACGCTCCTATTAAAGCGCCATTTATTGCCACTGATATCAGTTCGGCAGAATTAATCAAACACGCGTCCAATTCTTTTCTCGCCACAAAAATATCCTTTGCCAACGCCCTAGCCGCTATCTGTGAATTAACCGGAGCAAATGTTGAAGAAGTAACTTACGGTATGGGCTTGGATAAACGTATTGGTTCGTCTTTTCTAAAAGCAGGAATCGGTTATGGAGGAAGTTGCTTCCCCAAAGACGTATCCGCTTTTGTAAAAATTGCCGAAGAAATAAATTACGATTTTTCACTTCTAAAATCTGTAGAAAAAATTAACGAAGACGCGCGAATAAGCTTCATTAAAAAAATCGAAGACGTTCTCTGGATAGTTAAAGGAAAAAAGATTGCTATCTGGGGTCTATCTTTTAAACCGAATACCGACGATATGAGAAGTGCGCCATCAGTCACCATCATCGAACACTTGCGTAAAGAAGGTGCACAGATCCAAGTTTATGACCCGGAAGCCACTGAAAAAGCCAAACTAATTTTGGGTGAAGAAAATATCACATATGCGAAGTCGGCGTTAGATGCTGTAAAAGATGCCGATGCTTTAATTATTGTTACTGATTGGGATGAATTCAAAGAAGCAAATTTGGATAATGTTCGAGAAAAGATGCATCAACCGATAGTTATCGACGGAAGAAATATCTTTGATCCCGCCAAAATGAAAAAACAGGGCTTTGTGTATTACTCTATTGGTAGATAAATAAACTAAAAATATAAAGTAAAAGCGCTGGACATAAGGTATAGTCATCGGATTCAAAAACCTTTCTTCAAAAGAAAGGTTTTTGCCTCGGAGACCGCTTCAGCGGGCGAGAATGAGATGACTATATTTTATGTCCAAGCGCTATCGGCTTTTGGACGGACTGTTTAACTTCACTCAGCTTTTTTTAAGCACCTCTCCGCTTCAGCCACTTCTTCGTGTGTGTTGGCAGGCAACCAAATATCGGTCAGTTCTGCGTAAAACTTCTTTCCTTGTTTAATCAAAACATTAACCATGTCCGTCACTTCATATTCACCTCTAGGAGAAAGCGGCGTTTCTACTTGCAAAAATTCTGGCTGTAGTTTTGCCGCACCAACCCAAGATAAATCGGAAATAAAAGTCTGCGGTTTTTCAATCATATCTTTTACTGTTCCATCTTCATTCAGTTTCAGCACCCCAAAACGCTCCGGATGATCCACTCTTCTGGCTAAAAGCGCCCACTCGCGTTGCACAAGCTTTTGCAACCCCTCTGCTCCGTAAATATCATCACCATATAAAAGCAAAAAAGGCATATCGATAAGATGCGCGGCGCATTTGACTGCATGCCCTGTTCCCAGTTGTTTTTCCTGAACGGCATAAGATATTTTTTTACCAAAAGCAAAATCGCCGTATAAATCTTGAATCATTTCGCCTTTATAACCAATCACAAAAATAACTTCTAAAATTTCCGCTGGTAAATTTTCCAAAGTGTATTCAACCACCGGCTTTCCACATACAGGAACAAGCGGCTTTGGAACTGTTTCTGTAATTGGACGCAAGCGTTTTCCCAAACCCCCGGCAAGAATAACAGCTTTCATGAATTATTTTTCTCTTGATTAGCGATTCTCGCCTTCATAATTTCGTTTGCCACGTCCAATTGATCAGGATCATTTATGGCTACCCAAAAACTTGTCTCGATTGCTTTGCATTTTCGCCCTCTTTCGTTAATGAGTGCGTTTACAATATCCGGTAATTCAATTTCACCGCGCGCCGATGGTGGCACCGTCACATCAAAAAATTCCTGATCTAAAACATAACAAGCCCCAGCTGATACATACGGAGAGACAAACTCTTTTGGTTTTTCGACCATTTTTTTAATGTAGCCATTCTCATCCAAAACAAAAACGCCGAAATTTTGCCAATCATCTCTTTTCATTGTTAGCGCAGCCATATCGGGCTCGGCGATCATCTTTTCCAAATCCGCTTTGTTATAAATATCATCCGGCGCCGTAATAATAAAACGGCCTTTTACCAACCCTTTCGCTTGTTGAATTGCATGACCAAGGCCCAGTGGCTGTTCTTGGCGCACATAAGAAATTTTTCTTCCTCCGTGTTCGTCTCCAAAATATGCTCGAATATCATTTTCATATGGCCCGCCTACAACCAACACCAACTCATCAATTGCTTCAGGCAAAGATTCCAACATATATTCAACTAATGGTTTTCCAAGAACCGGTAATAATTGTTTAGGCCCTTGATACTTTTTTGCCATCCGACTGCTTTTACCGGCTATAGGAAGAATCGCTTGCATAGCAATTTGTGGTTAGTTTAAGAGTGATATTTACTTCTCATTAGAATACATAAAATCCGAATTCTTTGCGAGCCATCGCTTTCAAGTGAGGCAAAGCAGTACCCCATAATAAAACAACCCGGATCCACCATAATTTTCTGTGCCTGTGCGAGAACTCGCGCAGTACATTGAATTTGGTGAATCCGGGGTTTGTGGTAGCCGCCGTCGCCCGATTAGTAAGTCTGGGTGCCGGCGGCGAAACCAGAAGAGAAATGAAGGGCTGTCAGTACCAGCCACCGCGTGCAATTAATGCCGAAGCATTTTTTTTGCCGCGCATCATTCCTCTACGAAGGCGCCGGCGCCCGCAGCGAACTCTCGCTACGCCGCGCCGCGGCCGTCGTCGGTCAGGTCGAAGTCGTCGTGCTGTCGTCCGAAGGTCGTCTTGATCGCGTGCATATAATTGGCCTTCTGGGCCGCCGCAACGGCAAGTCGACTCGCGATGGGTGGACGGAACATGAACGTTCTCCTTCTTCTGGTGACTACTGGAAACAAAACGTAAAAAACAACAAATCAGACATCATTATATACATTCCTTATGTTATGTCAAGTACTACGTAATGGTTCAATAGCTTTGCATCACCCTTTCGTATAAAGCTATGAATATGCCATACACATCAAACCCGCATCTTCCTCACTTAAGGATGGAAGCTGCTAAATTAGTTCTTCAGGAAGGTTGGAG
>Ga0247841_10002051_pt1 | contig 41873 bp, 42 predicted proteins | sample LaCruzMarch2015__2_FD_192410 | JGI IMG/M metagenome (GOLD analysis project Ga0247841, IMG submission 192410) | Freshwater microbial communities from meromictic Lake La Cruz, Castile-La Mancha, Spain - LaCruzMarch2015_18m | ecosystem: Environmental > Aquatic > Freshwater > Lake | place: Spain...
TACTTTTCAAGTGCTTTAAAACCGACTATTTCTAGTCATATGGCCAAAGACAAAGAATATATCGGTGGAATCATGACCAAAGCAATCAATATAATGCTGTTGATCTCATTACCAATCACTTTAATGTGTATCCTTTATTCCAAAGAAATCATTTTATTTCTCTCAAACCAAGACTTCATCACTGGCAGTACTGCATTAGTAATTTTAAGTTTCGCACTTCCTTTAATTTACCTAGATACGCTCTTGGGGGAGATCCTGGTCGCCAATGATGAAAAAAAGTTGTTGATCCGCATTGCTCTATCAATTCTTGCCTTCAACTTCATCGCTAATCTTATCTTCATCCCCCTTTACTCATTCAAGGCCGCGGCATTTACTACTCTCGCTTCTGAGGCCTTATTATTTATAATAAATTACCACTACACTCAGAAAATTATTAAATACAGAATAGATTTTTCAAATGTCACCAAGATTTTAGCAACGGCCCTTCTGACTTATGCCATCATGATCCTATTTAACTCTGTAAATGTGCACTTTATTGTTAAAATAGCGCTCTCTTTCGCCGTTTACATGGCATTAACTGCAATGTTTAAAATTGTAACAATCGAGGGCGCCAGAAACCTCCTGCGAAAAGCGGAGTAAAAAACGATAATGCCTACTCTATCAAAATCTACTTTAGTCACAATAGTGACATTTAACCCAGAAATTGGCCTTTTTCGAAAGAACCTTGCCGCACTCTGTGAGCAATTTGAGCACATTTTAATTGTTGATAATGGCTCAACCAACATTGCTGAGATTGATGAAATCGCCAAGGTTACCGGTAAAAAGATTGAAATTGAAAGATTGCCAGAGAACATGGGTATTGCTTTTGCGCAAAACATCGGCTTTTCAAGAGCAAAAAAAATGAAAGTGCCTTGGTTACTAACCATGGACCAGGATAGCGTAATCCCGGCAAATCTCACAGATGAATATCAAAACATTCTTGAAGCATATGATAATGTCGGCCTAGTCAGTTGGGATCAAAGGGAAGGCCAGGATAATGTAAAAATAATTGAAAACGATTGGTGGATACTTAGTTCAGGTTGCTTGACTAGCATCGCAGCTCTCAACAAAGTAGGCGGGTTCGACAACGAACTCTTTATCGACCACGTTGATACTGATGTAAATATAAAGATCAGAAATGCAGGCTTTAAGACTATCACTACTGGAAAAGTTAAATTAAATCACCACCTTGGAGTGGAGACAGCCCATAAAACAATCCGAGGAGCAAACTATCGCGAACACTCACCTGTTAGAGTTTACTATATTATTAGAAATGGAATCGTGATTTTTAAAAGATATTTTTTCAAACAACCGATCTGGATGTTGCAAGCTTTAAAAACTTGTTTCAGGGAAGGTATTTATCTGCTATATTTTCAACCACATAAGATGAAAAATATTCCTCTTTTAGCAAAGGCTTGGTGGGACGGTGTTTTCAACAATTTAGGTAGATATAATTAAATCAATTATATGAAATTATCAATAATAATTGTAAACTTTAATACTTCAACGCTTGTAAACAATTGCGTCGAATCAATTAAAAAGTACTGGAAGCAGGACGCTTTTGAATTTATAATTGTGGATAATTCAGAGGATGAAAATGAGATTGCGGCGGCTGATAAATTACTTAATAATCAGGCAGGTATTAAATTCCTACATGTAAAAAATGAAGGGTACGGAGCAGCAAACAACCGTGGCGCCAAATTGGCAAGCGGAGAATTTCTGCTTTTTCTCAACCCAGACACGATAATGACAGATGATTCAGTGCTTAAGATTACTGACATTCTAAAAAACAATCGAAAAATCGGAGCTCTTTCGCCGTTAATCTACCAAGAGAACAATAAGACCCTTCAACACCATTTTTATGGAGATTTTCAGTCACTAGCTGGGATTATCTTTAAAAAATGGCAAGGGCGCCAAATTGATCTTACAAAAGAGCTTACGTACGTTGATATGGTCACCGGTGCCTGCTTGCTAATTAGAAAATCGCTTTTCGATCATCTTCACGGCTTTGACGAAAACTTCTTTATGTACATCGAAGACGATGATCTTTGCAAAAGAGTGGCCGAAGCTGGATATAAAAATGCCATATATAGTAAAGCTAGAATTATCCACCTAGAAGGAGCTAGTAGCACTTCAGTTCAGAAAAGATTAATGTATTATCGTAGTCAAGATTACTACTTTAAAAAACACTACGGCGTCCTGCGAATGAGAGTGATGCAATTTATCCGCTGGCCATACAAGATTTTGAAAATTTTGCTCGCAAAATAGCTGTTAGCTGTTAGCTGTTAGCTGTTAGCTGTTAGGAAATCATAATAGTTCTTTGCCGTTAAGCAAGAACTAAGAAATAATCAACCGTTCAACACACAACCGATCAATGAATCTCTAAACTTATAATAATCAATTGAGAATTAAATCATTAGTTATTCATTAGTTATTAAAAATTGATAATTGATCATTATTCAAAAACTTTTTACTCCCTACTCCTTACTAATTGTGCTATAATTCTAGTGTGAAAAACATAATCACATACATTAAATCTAACTCAAAAACCCTCTACTGGGTTTTGTTTTCGTTGATCTTACTGGTTTTAATATTTATTCAATACTACGGCGTGGTTCATTTCCACTATCCAGATACTCCAGGAGATGATACTGTGAACCATTGGGGTATGATTCAAGATATTAAGAACAATAGCAAAGGTTTTTTTGAAGTTATTCGCTCTGGTGGTTACCCTCCGCTTTACCACTTTACAATATTAAAAATATCATCGCTTCTTCATTTACCCGAAATGACAGTGATGCTTTGGAGTTACCCCGCAATCATAGTTTTTGCATCGTTAGCGGCCTTCTTCTTGGCTTATGCAGTATTTAAAAACAAATATGTTGCCCTCTTGGCGCTTCTTCTTTATGGTTTTACAACCCGCACGCCAATGCAACTCTTGCATGATGGTGGTTACCCGAATCTCATTGCAGCACACATACTGCTCCCTTCAGCCATAGCCTTTTTAATATTAGCCTGGAAGAGCAAAGTGGAAGGCGGAAGGTGGAAGGTGGAAGGCACACCAGCACCTGTCATTACGAACGCCTCCCGTGTGTCATCCCGAGCAAGCTCGCGAGTCGAGGGACCCCTTTATTATAAAAAAATAATTCTTTATGTGCTTGGCGGTATTTTCATAGTGCTAACGATGCTGACTCATCACATCTCCACTTTTGAAATGCTCGGAATAGCCATTACCGCCACGCCAATTCTAATAATTGCGACTTGGACAAAGAACAAATGGCAATGGTGGAAAGGCATACTTTGGTTGGCAGTTTACGGTTTGCTGTTAGCAGTCCTTGGCTTTTTATACTTTAAATCTTCCGTCTTCGCCCCATTCAGAGGTTTGGCTAGCATAATGATAGTGATTACTGACAAGTTTCCCTTTATAAAAAGCCTAATTAAACCAGAAGCCGCAGCTCTTGTGCCATGGCAAATGCTTCCGGGCAGAATTGGCAGACTTGTAGTTCCGCTAGCTCTCATATTCATTCCGCTATTCTCTCTCTTTAAGCCACTCCGCGAACGCAAAATATTTTATCCGACAATATTAGTCTCAGCATGGTCATTAATGTTGCTAATACTGTCGCAATCTACTCTATTTACCAACCCAGAACGTTTGGCTCGCGACTCTGCTCTGCCCCTTTCAATCCTGGCAGCAGGGAGCATTTACTATATTGGACAATATTTTAAATCAAAGAAAATTTTGCTGGCTGGGTTTATCGTCGTTTGTATACTTCTTGCCTACTCACCCCTCCACGATCGCTTCTATAACGCTTTTCATTACGAGCCGATGGTACGAATTACTCAAGCCGATCTGCAAGCAATTAACATACTGACTAATGAACGACCAGGGCCGATAATTACAAACAGTTGGGTTTTTTACTATGAGAAATATTTACCCAATTGGAAAATCACTTATGGCCCAGCCATTGACCCGACATCGTTCCAATTACCAGATCTGAAGAACTCGGTAACAATTTTGTCAAATTATAAATACATCTATATTATCGACAACCAGCTCGGTTGGGCACCTGGCGTACAATTCGGTATAGCAAAAAACTTTTTAGCTAGTAAAAATTTTCGCTTACTTGGGGAATTCAATAGTCCTATTAATCACGTCTATCTATTCGAGAACTATATTTATCAATAAATAGGGCTTAGGTGTTAGGGAGCAGGTGTTAGGTGTTAGTCATTGCGAGGAGGAACGACGCGGCAATCTATTGTTCGAGGCATAACCGACGACCTGTCCGCCTTTGGAGGAGAACGATTTAATTATTTTTTCTATAAAAAAAGTGCTGGAGATTATTCCAGCACGGTGTTCTCTTTATGCCACTTCTGGTGGCGACGCTTGCGGTTTAGGCGAGCGAGCCACTTCTCGCCCTTTGGATCGTAGAGCGTGTACCAAAGAAACAAGCGCTCAACAACCCACCGCAGCAGACCAATCTCCACCTTGGCTGGAGCCTTGACCACACTGACCCCATACGCTCTGGCGGTGATAGCGAAGCGGTCAAGGTGATGCGCCTCAGACACTACCGTGATGAAGTCGGGAAGGAGGCGGTTCCACTCCCAAAGCTTCCAAGACAGTGTCAAGTTTTCGTACGTGTCGGCGGCGGCAGACTCTTTCAATATCCCCCATACGCCCCGATCCTCCAACCACAAGGCCATCTGATCGGCAGCGGAGATGCCGTCTGCTATAGCCCCCTCGCTAACCACTATAGTAGATCTACCGGCATCAGCCTTCCATAACTCCAGCGCAGTTTCGAGGCGAGTTACAGCCTCTGAGCTCAAGTAACCGAGCTCGGTGATACCACAACCCAAAACCAATATGACATTCAACTCACTCGCCTCCTTGGGGCGAAAGGTATATCAAAACTAACTGCTGATTATAATACTCAGCAGCCATAATGTCAAGAGCTGGGAATAGAACTTAGGATTAGGGATTAGGGATTAGGAATTAGGTTTTAGGCGTTAGGAAGTAGGTTCTAGGTGTTAGGAGGACAAACTCCAAAATAGTAGTCATTTCGATCTTTTTCAAAATGACCCTGGGGGCATCCTGCAGTAGCAGGACGAGAAATCTACAACTTAAGCCCCCTAATTGCTATGACATGGTATATTTCTCGCCCTGAACTCCGTTCAATGGATCGAATTGACAATATAATACCGTTCGAACTTGTGAGAACTTATTCCTTAGTTCTCGTCGTCCCTCCTCGAACAATAACTCACCACCCCCTACCCCATTCTCCTTACTCCTCACTCCCCACTATCTTGTGTTCGAAGTACTTATACTCTTCGCTTAGAATAGTAATTGCCTTATCATAGAACATTCTTTTATCTTTTGTATTTTCAAATAATATTGAGACGCTGCCGCCCTCGCCTCCGGCTCCATTTACTTTATAACCTAAACATTGGCATTTTTTGGCAAGGTCAATTACCTCTTGATGATGCCTGCCGACTAGCCCAGGATGAAGTTTGCGCTGAGCCTCCGTGTTCTTAACCATAATGCTGCCAAATAACTTTATATCAGCTTGTAATAAAGCGGTTTTGGCTTGTTCTGGTAACGTCCTTAAGTCTTTCAACCTTTCTGACCCTTCCCCCTCAGACTCCAAACCTCCGATAACCAGTTTATGAACCTCACTGCTTGAATGTTGACCGACAAAAACTGTGATTAAACAATCCTCTAACTGTTTCTTAAATTCATCTGATACGCTGACTGGCTGAATAGTTGTCTTGGGGTAATTAATGGTCATAAATTGCGCCCCAAGGCCGTAAGCGGCCGCCCATTGGTCCTGGGTACCAGATTGTCCGCCCATAACTTCAGTTTCCGCTCTAAAGGCCGTGTGAGCCACATTACCTGGACTTCTGTCGAATGATTCTTCTGGCAAAAACTGGCTCATAGCCTTAATCAAGCAAACTGAAATAGCCGCGCTTGTACCCATTGAAGCCCCTGGAGGAATAGGACTTTCTATGCGAATAGTAAAATCAGATTCCCTCATAGTTTCTAAAGGAAGCAATGAGAGCACCGCCAGTAAAAGATTGCGCTTATCAAAATTATTAGACATCAGCTCAGCAATCTTCACTGTCACATCAAAAATTGGGTCGGCAGCCATAATGCTAATGATGCCTTTGCCAGGTTTTTTATTTACAAGAACATCTATGCCACGGTAGGGCGCGTCAGAAAATGCATACCTCGAGAGAACCGAAAGATTTACAATTTCGCCATTTTTAGCAAACCAGGTGTCCAGCCAACCACCAATGTCGCAAACCCGAACAGAGACTGAAGTTAAAGTGTAAATCGACCCTGCATTCTGTTCAATAATCTCATCCATATCTCCTCCACATAGTTATACGATATTATACGATAACATCGTATAATTGTTAGTTTCTCATGTCAAATAAGTAGAATTCAGAAGATAGAGCTTAGAATCTAGAGGTTGTCATCCTGACGCCGTCCAGAGGTGCCACCCAGACGCCGTTCAGAGGACTGAACTCTGTCCGGAGAAGGTTCTACCTGGCGGGGCTGGACTCTGCCCGGAGGAATTCGTTTCAGTCTTCCCAAGGTGACCAGCAGCATTGTCATCCCGACCTTGCTGGATCTTCCGAAGGTGACCCTGTGGGGGGATCCCTTTTTTTATATTGGGACAGAGGGGCTGATTTTCGATGCCGCCCCTCTTGCCCCAAACCCCATCACCCCGCACGACCAAAAACACGAACTTTATTAACGCTTGAACCTTCTGGTATTTCAGTACCAGCTTTCAAGGCCCTACGGGCCCCTTTGGGGCTAAAAGTTCGTTTTTTGAAGAAGGAATTGGGATCACTATTATAGTCCTAACAGCTAGCACCTACTTCCTAACAGCTGACCTGGGCTCTACTTTGGGCGAAGAACTATTGTATTATATAATCCGCTAACACCTGAAACCTAACAGCTACTTCCTACTGTCATGAGTTGCTACCAGTCTTAATATTTGATATATTCGATGTAACTAACAAGGATTCTATGAAATTAGCAATAATTATCCCGGCCTTCAATGAAGAAGGCTCAATTGAGAAAGTCCTAAAGAGCATACCTAAAAAGCTTAAAGGAGTCGACAAAGTTTTACCGATCGTAATTGACGACGGCTCAATTGATAACACTTATGAGCTAGCAAAAAATGGCTCCCATTATGTTGCAATGCATGTCATCAACCTTGGTCTCGGAGCAGCTCTATGCACAGGATTTGCCGCTGCCCGAAAAATCAATTGCGATATTGCCGTAACTCTAGACGGCGATGGTCAACATAATCCTGAAGATATCCAGAATCTGATTGATCCAATCATAAACAAAAAGGCAGATGTCGTGATTGGTACGAGAATGACCGACACTAAGGGTATGCCGCCAATAAAGATTTTTGGGAACTGGATGATGAACGTTATGACTCTACTTATTTTTCGGAAATGGTCTAGCGATACCCAATCCGGGATGCGCGCCCTTTCGAAATTAGCGCTACAAAAACTCGATCTACATTCGGTTGGATATGAAATTTCCTCTGAAATCATCGGTGAAGCACATCGAAATCGCTTAAGGATAAAGGAAGTACCGATTGAAACTATTTATACTGATTATTCAAACGCAAAAGGGCAAAGCGTGATTAATGCTGTCAATATTTTTACCAGATTATTGACGATTAAAATGTCGGGGAAGAAAAAATGATAATCTTTACAAAGATCTTTGCAATTTTGTTAGCCTTAACCGTAATTACAAAAACCTTTTATGATTACAAGAAAAAGAGAGAGATTTTAAGCACGTTTGCATTTTGGACAATCGCTTGGGTGCTCATTGTTTATGTCGCTCTAAAGCCTACACTCTTTTACAACCTTCTCTCAAGCATGGCGAACGAAAACATTGGAATCGGAACATTTGTTGGTGTCGCGTTTATTTTCCTCTTCTATATTACCTACCGGGTGTACATAAAAGCCAACCGGCTCGAACGCCAGATTAAAGACATAGTTATGAGAATTGGGATAAAAGATATTGAAGATTAAACCAAAAATGATAGGTATAATTATTGTCAGTTACAACAGCAAAGAATATCTGTCCGATTGCTTGGACAGTATTTTTGATTCTACATATCACAAATTTAAAATATATCTCGTGGATAATGCTTCCGCGGATGGATCTTGCAAATTCGTAAAAAGCAAATTCCCTAAAGTAGAGGTAATCGAGAGCGGCGGTAATCTTGGATTTGCTGCTGGCAATAACATCGGTATTAAAAAAGCTCTTTCTGACAGTTGCAATTTCGTTTTTCTACTTAACCCTGACACGATTATTCAGAAAGATTGTCTAGAAAAATTGTTAAACAATCACACGGATAAAACGATTCTACAACCGCTAATACTCATTCATGAGAATGGTAAAAAGACTAGCTTGGTTAACACCACTGGAAACTATTTGAATTTCCTCGGAGTAAGCTATTGCGACGATTACAGGAAAAACCAAAGTGAAATTAGCGGAAAAGAAATTACTAGCGCAAGCGGTGCGGCACTTTTCACCTCTTCATCGGCGTTTAAGGAAATAGGATATCTTGATGACAACTTTTTTATGTATCATGAAGACTTGGACTTCTGCATCAGAGCTAGGCTGAGAAACTATTCCATTAAAGTCATGCCTGACGCCATTGTTTGGCATAAATACCATTATTCAAGAAATATGCATAAAATTTTGTACGTGGAGAGAAATAGACTACTCTTCCTTTATAAAAACTTCCCCGTAAAATACTTGGTACTAATATTTCCCTTAATGTTAGTAAATGAGATTTTAATATCCCTATATTTTTTAAGCCAAAAATCGCTTGGAATTAAAGTTAAGTCCTACATTGAAGCAGTTAAGCTTCTCGGATGCATAAAAAAATCTCGGAAAAGAAATTTGGTATATTTCAAAAACTTTGGTAACGTTAAGAAGTTCATCGGCGCAACGATGAGCTTTGAAGAGGCGAAAAGCATAATTTTTTACCCCTACAATGTGATTTTATCGGCCTATTGGTTTCTAATCAAAAGATTAATCTAGCCGGGGAGACATGACAAAGAAAAAACTAATATTAAATCTCGCTGTATTTTTGTTATTCGGAGTATCTCTGCTGGTTGAACAACTAACGGGGCAAGAATTTGTAAAATTGCTTCCCGGCATCCTGATGCTATATTTTCTGCCTGGTCATAATTTAAACGAAATTATCCTATTCAGAAAAGAATCGAAAATAAGCTGGACTACCAGGCTCTCAATCGATATCGTCAGCTCCATCACGATCATTTATATCGGTTACAATTTGGTAAAATCCCAAGTAGAATATAGTGAGACTTCTAGTTACATTTTTATTATTGCTCTCAACCTAATCTGTCTTATTGCAAGCTGGCTATTTGGCAGAAAAGAAATAAAGAAAATTAACTTGGTAAGATTTTTCAAGGAACAAAAGACTGTAATTATGATCATGAGCATACCGATTTTGCTATTTGCTATTAGATTAATCTTCAACCCTTATATACATGAAATTGACTCGAGACAGTATTTTTATGTTCTCAGAGACATCTTAGACAAAGGATACGATTCAAGCTGGATGACTGGCCAAAGAAATGGCTTCTCCCTATTCATGGTTTATTCTCAATTTATTGCTGGAGTCAGTTTTATCGGGTTTTTCAAAATTTTTACCCCTCTTCTGTTCTACATTTGTGCTGGAGTCATTTTTGATTTTATTAAACACTTCAAAAACAAATATTTCATACTAGCGACCTACCTCTTGACTATTGCATCACCTTTTTTAATCATTTCTAATGAAGGCGTCAGACCGGAAACGTTCATCTTTATCTTTAGTTTCCCTATCCTATACCTGATTTACTATTCGATTAAAAAAACTGACATCATTAGCTCTATACTGGCACTAATAATGTCTTATGTTGCTTTCCGCTTTCACGAATTTGGGATCTTCAATTTGTTTGCCTCCTTCCTTGGCCTTTTGTTGATCTGCTACCGCGTTAGATCTCAAGGCTGGTCTTTTATTAAAACCAAACCTTTGCTAAGCGCTATCGTCGCCCTACCATACTTAGTTCTCTTAGCACAAAATAGATCAGTGTTAACATCTTTCTGGTCAGCTGAAATATTTAAAAACATCGTCCCCACAGTAACCAATTTAATTAACCACCCTATTTGGCATTGGTGGTTCCTCTCCAGCTTTACAACAGTTGATGGAGGAGTGATTCAATGGCCGGGGCTGAGTTTTGTCTTTTACTACCTGTACAACGGAATTACCTTGGTTATTTTATTTGCGATCTTGTTGTCTTTCCTCCTCAAAAAACACCTTCGGAAAAAAATAGCCCCGGATTTTTTCTGGCAGCTTTTCCCAATTTTTGGGTTTATGTTAGCGTATTTTAGCATTGCAGAGATTCTGCCTAGATTGGGGTTCTTCTTATTCCCCAACAGGACCTGGCCTCACATCTCTCTTGCCCTTGTTTTTTCATCAGTCATCATAATCGCAGAACTATATAGACTGCAAAGTCCATTACTTAAATCTAAAATATTTATTGCAGCAATGTGGATTGTAGTCATAAGCGGATTAGGTGGAGCAACGTATGGCACAATCTTCATGGGCGGACAGGTATTACCGGCCGAGAAGAAAGTAATTAATGAAATTAAAAAACTCCCTGAAGACAGCATTTTGGTCTCAACACAGGTAAACGAAAATTTAGTTGAGATCTATGGTCAAAAGAATTTCATTCCAATAGGCCAAAAGCTCTTCAGCGATAAAGACGCTTTCAATAAAAGCATCAGCGACGGGTTTGCTTCTTTCCGTAGCCACAAATTGAAATCGTTGCTGCAAATTTATCGAGCTGATCAAATAACAGCCTCAATTATTTACAGAGGAAAAGAAAAGGTACACTTTGTTCAAGAAGATACTCCGTACACGGCTGATTCTGACAAATTAGAATTTATTAGGCAAAAGGCCCCGGATGAATACGCCACAATAATGGCAGATTACAGTGAATTTGAAGATATTTCTCAAAAACCAATCTATTTCGTATACTCTTTTGCAAAATTTAAAGGTTTACTAGCACAAAGAGATTGGTGGATCAATGACTGTGATCCCAATAATCTTGAGTATTTAAAAGAGTATAGTGGTTCAAATGTTGTTTATAAAGATGCTAACGCTATTTTGATAAAGATAAAATAGCAATTATTGTTTTGTTCTTTTTGCAAATATAACATTAAGCTTATTTCTCTCATAAAAAAGAACTGATGCTGTGAGTAATACAGACAGAAGGGCAATTGCTAAAATCTGGCGGCTAGGTTTTTCGGCACTGGCTGAAGTAGAATAAGTACTATTCACTTCTTTGGCTTTGCTTTCCGTATCATTGTTTGTTGTGGGCTCTTTTTGTTGGATCAGACTATTATCTCTTGTTGTCTCGAGAGTGTTTGACATTGTGTTGTCAGAATCGTTGGTATTACTACCTGTGTTATCTGTTGTTGTGTATGACGGTACAATGTCTTTGCTGTAACTATTTATCTCAAAACCGAAATCACCATCACTAATAGTCTGCTTGTCCGATAAACCATCGAACCTATGAATTAAATAACCACTGTCATAAGTTCCAGGTTGTCCAAAAACCCAGTAAGCGCCAGGTGCGGCACCGGTTAGGCACAGCCAATAATCAGAGTTTGGAACGACCGTAGCTGCATGCATAGTAGGCTGAGTAAAACGGAGCATCTTGCTATTGGCAATGTAGTCATCACTTTCATTAGAGGTGGAGTAATAACTTTGGATGATCATTCCAGGTAAGCCCGAGTCATCATTCCTCAAGGTAAGCGTTAAATTTATCATCGTATTGCTAGTTATTGCTAGGTCTACATACCTTCCAAATATCGAATATGAAGGTTGAAATTTCTGGCAAGACAATAGGTTTTCGTCAATGGCTATCTTCTTGTCTTGAACTGGAGGTTGATAGTTTTGGTCATATGCTAGAACTTTGCCAACAATGGAGAGAAAGAGAAAGACTATTGTAAAGAAAAAAAAGTTTTTCATAATATTCTTCAATAAATATTAACGCTGATTATACCACAATTAGTATAATACAATTACATATACTGAATTATATAGAGTTTACTTGGACAATTTTTCGAAGATATAATAGGCTAGTTTATGTGGCACCAGATATTTAACAAGAGTCATTAAATAAAACATCGGCACCTTTACCAGCCAATACTGAACAGATTTAGTATTATTCCAGAGCGCTTTTCTAATAAATTTAATATCGGCTCGTACATTCGACCCAAACTCATCTTCTAAAAACTGCTTTTGCTCTTTCGTAACTTTTTTATTGGGCTTGTGTCCGAAAATTTGGTTACTTCTTTGCCCTAATTCATGATCACTCATCTTACCGCTTGAAGAGATATTTGGATCTTTATCACCGATATTAACAATAGTTGGCTCATCGCCGGTGAGAAAGAACGGTATACCCATTTCAACTGAGTAGAAAGCATAAGTCCCAACTTCATTTGATGTAGAGTATTTATGACACATTAAAATTTCATAATATTTTTTTACGAAGTCAAGCGATCCGCGTACCTTTTCCCCAGCAGACACTACTTCAAACCCGTGCTTCTTATAAATTTTGTCCTTGCCTCTCTTTATATCTGGATAGAGGAGACAAATTGTGACAGGTTTAAATTCTGCTGGCAAATTTTTTAGTTCCTTACAGTAATCTTCTATATCGTAGTTGCTTTCAACGAACATAGCAGAATGGCTGGGAAAAGCTACAGTGCCCTTAGCATTGGTTGTCGGTTTAATTTTATGAAGTTTACGGAAGAGAACAAATGGGGGTCCGCTTATAATTACAGGTATTTTGCTCTTTTTCTGCCAAGCTGTTTTCCGTCTTGTGCTATATACCAACATAAGCCCTTTCGAGGCAGCCACGTTTAAATCTGTGATTAATGCATCAGGCAAAGCAGTCCATCCATGTTCTATATGGCATGGCAAAGGTAAAGTTTTGGGAAAACTACAGCACTCCTTCAAGATTAGGTTAGCTCCATACGATTCTGTGTCTAGATATTTTTCAATTAAATTTTGAATATTCATATTTTATATTTTTTTAAGAACTCTTCCCGTCTCGGTTGTCCCTTACTCCTAAAATGCTTCCCTCTTTTTGATGCTACAACAATCCAACCTACTGGCAAAAGGGCCTTGTCATATGGGCCTCGGTCAACTAGCAGCTTTAAAATGCCACAAAGAATTTTAGTTACAGCATAAGCAGCTCCGGCAACTAGTATGCGGATATACTCCAGCAGTTTGATAACAGGATTCGCTGACGATCGGTATACGCGTACAAAGTTTTTTTGATAACCTTCATTGGTTTTCAAAATGTCACAGTAAACGGCGATAGGAAGCACGTTACACACGGTATCTGTGCAAGAAGATGACGGGTTGATGATAATATCCTTAAAACCCGCGTCGTTCAACCATTTTTGCAAAGCGTATCTAGTAGGTCGATTATAATCATACGGTGTTTCGTGCTCAATAATTGAAAATGGGACATTAATGAAGAGCTTGCCACCAGGTCTTAATACCCGGTGAGCCTCATTGCAAAAAATATCTGGCCTAGTTAAATGTTCTATAACAGAAGTGGACAAAACTCCGTCGATACAATCATTTTTTAGGGGAATTTTAACATCAATAGGATTAAGCAGGTCATACTGGATGTTCTTCATATCCTTAAATTTAATGCCGTCTTCATGCTCTTGGGACAAGTACAAAGAGTCGTCGAAGAAGGGCCTGTATCTCTGATGTCCGGCGCCAGCGTCAAGGACCACTCCGTTTTCACAAAATCTTGACGCTTCAACCAAAAATTCAAAGACTTTTCTTGATTGATAATCCCTAAACCATCCCCATCCCAAGTCTTTGATAAAATATTTTTTTAATTCAGATTCATTCACTTGTAGTATTCTTTCTTCATTGGCTCGCCTTTTTCTAAATCTTGTTTCGATTTTTTGCCCAAGATATCGTAATAAAATCTGGTATGCAGGCCGAAGGCTGGACGTACTGATCTTAGATTTTTTTCAGTGAACACTTCGCCTTTTTTTATGTCCTCAGCAATGAACAACGATCTAGAATGTTCTCTGCTCTTTTTTGCTTTTGGAGTAAGATCATAATTTACTCTACCTAAAGCTTTTTCAGTATCTCTAATGGCCTGTACCATCTCTTTGAATTCTTTCGGATCCATAGAGAAAGATGCATCCGGTCCGCCAATCTTCCGGTCTAGAATAAAGTGCTTTTCGACTATAGAAGCTCCCAATGCGGTAGCCGCTATGGATACCGTCGCACCCATCGTATGGTCAGAGATGCCTGAGACAACCTTGAAACGCTCTTTTATATCGGGAATAGTCTTTAGATTTAGCTCCTCTAAGGGCGTAGGATAAGCGGAGGTGCATTTTAAAATCATTATGTCGTCGTTGCCTGCCTTACGACAAGTTTTGATCGCCTCTTCGATATCAGCGAGTTCTGAAACACCGGTAGACATAATGATTGGTTTACCTTTTTTGGCAACATATTCAATCAAGGGAATGTCGTTTATCTCAAATGATGCGATTTTATAACAAGGAACGTTCATCTTCTCTAAGAAATCTACTGAGGAGAAATCGAATGGGGTTGAGAAGAATACTAAGCCCAAATCCTCAGCAACTTTCTTAAGCTTTGGCTGCCACTCCCAAGGAGTGTAGGCTTGTTTGTAGAGTTGATGAAGAGTCACTCCGTCCCAAATTGTCCCTTGGTTGACCTGAAAATATTTTTTATCGGAATCTAGGGTTATTGTGTCTGCCGTATACGTTTGAACTTTTACAGCATCGGCACCTGCTTCTTTCATGGCTTTTATCGACTTAACTGCGAGATCATAGTCTTGATTATGATTTGCCGAAAGTTCGGCGATTATGAAGACTTTGTTCCCAGATCCAATTTTTGATTTGCCTATCTTAACTTCTTTCATTATTCTCCATCTCCTTCAACAACTCAGGCGTTATTTCGTCTAGTGATAAAATTTCCTTATGCGCGTCGTGTTCTACCTTGAGCCTAACACCTTTATGCTCCCCCCGCAAGATTCTGATCGTCTTGAAACCAAGCGGTTTAATACCTATAAAATCTTTATTGGGGTTATCTCCGATGTAAAAAATACTTTCTGGCTCGGTTTTTTCAAGGTTAGATATTTTTAAGAAGCAATATGGCGATGGTTTTGAGTTTTTAACTCCATGACGATAAGTAATAAAAGCTTTTTTAACCATTGTTTCCAGTCCCAGCGCTTTAATCTTTTTATGCTGTACAATCTTATTGCCATCGGTAACAACGTAAAGTGGCAAATGGCCGAACCTTTTTAGACACCTTGTTGCATCGGGTAGTAAATGGATGGCTGGCTCATGCGATCTGTAAACTGACAGACATCTAGAAACGTTGGATTTAGAATATTTATTGTATTTCTTCAACATCTTATCAAAAACATTTCCTCGGCCAGTCTCCTTGAATATTCTTTCCATGAAAGTGAAAGAATCTGCTGACGGGATTCGCCAAGTTCGGTCTGCAAAATCAGCGACAGCCTTAAAGCCGCTCATAACATAGCCGGTTTCATCGTATAAAGTGTCGTCAAGGTCAAATACTAATACCATATTAAATTACCAAGTTATCGGCGTATCTGATTTGTTTTAAATTAGAATTACTTCTTACGAAAGAGTAACCAGCGATGTCTTCCCCCTGTGATTCGAGGAATAACCACAGAAAGGAATCAAGCCCGGCAGAAACAGATAACGTTGAGGCTCCCCCAAATCTTGAATTGCATTCGATGATATTAATATCGCCATTTTCATCTTCAATTACTTGTAAAATGTTGTGACCATAAAGCCCAAAAGCTTTGGCGAAGTCAGCAGATGATTTTTCGATCTTTTTGTTAACAACCATCGTCGTTACCTGGGATTCACCATCAACAACTAAGTTCCGCTGCCGAACGATGACTCCCTTTACAACTCCTGCCCTAGAGACGTAAAGATCAGCGCTGTATTCCTTGCCTGGGACAAAGGGCTGAAAAATCGGATCTGATAATGATTTTGCATGTGCGACTGCTTCATCTCTGCTTAGATTCAAACCAATACTTTCAGCGCCTGCTCCAAATCTCTCTTTGACTACATACTTGTTTGCTTTTAGCTTGGAGATATCTGCTGCCGTCTCAATGGCTGGGAGAGCATACTTTTCACATTCATTGAAGAATTTAAGTTTATCCACACAGCTTTCAACAACGCTTGCGTCAGACACCATAACGTTGATGCCTTTTTCAGCTAAAGCAGACTTGTTTTTTGCCCAAAAAAGCAGCTCACCATCTCTGGATGGGATAATAATACTTACATTATTGGTTTGACAGTAAGAAAGGATTTCCTTAAGGTTTTCGTCCTCAGTTCTTGGCATCTTCCAGAATTTATCAACAAAATACTTGCCAATCGCTTCCGGATTAACGTCACCTCCGATTAACATCCCGCTATTGCCGATCTTATCCATGGCAGACTTAGCGGCTTTGACCATACCAATTTTTTTTGCCACGCTTGTAATCAAAACATTGAAGTCGCATTTATCTTCATGGTAGCCTACGTTTTTTTCAAATTCGATAATCTCTGGAATTACATCTTCAAGGCGATGACTTGGTTCCCACCCTGTAACTTCTTTAAGCAATGAGGTATTTGCCTGCGAGGCTTCAAATAAGATTTTTTGGCCGACCTCTTCTTTTTTTAGCTTAGGAAAGTGTTTTTCGAAAATGCTGACTATTTCTTCAATTCTTCTCGATTTACCTGTCCCGAGGTTAACAATTCCGTTGAATGTAGTTTTTGACAGCCTAAGCAAACCCTCGGCTACATCGCCTGCATAAATATAATCAAAAATATTTTCTTTATTGAATACCGTGATTTTCTCACCTTGTAACAGCGCTCTGGTCCACCTAGAGATAATATCCCGCGAATTTTTGCCGTAACTTCTATATATTCTGGCATTTATGACCTGTATTTTCTTGTACTGCTGAATAAACTCCAGCTCAATTTCGTGACTCAGCTTAGCGGCGCCAGTCAAATTTCTAGGATTTATATGATCTGATTCCCTCAGAGAAGATGGTTGAGCCTGAGGGTCCGCAAAGTTATACAACTCCTTATTATAGATTAAGTAGCTTGAACAAAAAATTACTTTTTTAAGTGACCTACTGTCCTTTAATATAGTCATTAGATGGTGACTTAGGTTTACATTATGGGCAAAGTTTTCTTCCCAAAATTCATACGTTTCAGTCGATCGCTCAAAAGTTGCGGCTAGATGAAAAAAATACTCAGGAGAAAAATCATCCAGTTCCCTTTCTGTAATATAATTTAAATCTCCCTGCCGATAGAGGATTTCTTTTGGCCAAAACTTTGGCCGTGGCTTCAAATCGCCAACTAGAAGAATCGCCCCCTCTTTGTGGAGTTTTAGAACTAACTCATTGCCAATGACGCCATTGCCGCCACTTATAAAAACTTTTTTACCTTTTAGCATATTTCTCCCGAGCTAATTCAGTTATTAACTATTCCATGGATCAACGAATCTACATACTTGCCGGTAATGATTGTGTGATCTTCCATTCGCCCTTCGAGTTTAAAACCATTGCTTTCTAAGACTTTTATATGAAGTGGCCGGATGTCATATGTCTCAGTGAATAACCGGTGAAAGTTTAAATCTAGAAATACTACTTCTTTCAAGAGGTCAAGAAAGACAGAGAAATCCTCTCGGTAGACCGCTTCCTCTTTTCCTCTGTTAGTTTCAAGCAGGAAGGAAACTTCCGCGCGTTTCGATTCCCAATCAATATTGGTTAAACCGCCGTAACCGATACACTTGCCATCCTTTAAAAAGGAAAATAAGATAATTCTGGTTGATTCATCGCCAAAAGATGGTTCAATCACATCGCGAAAATATTTCTCTTGGTCCTCCGCTGTCAACAGCTTATTCTGTCTCAAAAAGTCCATTTGGTCGTTGCGCCAGCCCATAATCAGTAACATATCTTCCTGGCGGTAAGGCAATAATTCGTACCCGTTTGATTTGTAATCATTTTTATCTAAAACTTTGTAGTTCATCTTAGGTCAGCCTATAAAAGCCGGAGTGGCAGGCAGGCCCCTTTAATAATGATTCAACTTTATTCTCCTTGACCGCTTTAGCAATAATCGAAAATGATGCGTCAACCGCTTTCAAGTATCTTTTAACATCAGCCTCTTTATGAGCAAAAGAAGCGTAAAAGGCCGTAGTAGCCAGAAAACCCCTCTCAAGCATAAGCTGGGTAAATAATGTCTTAAAAACCAATGGTTTGTCGTACTCAAAATCAAAATGTCCGAGTGGGTAAATCCCTGAAAGCTTAATCTTCAAGCCGTTTTTTGCTGCCATCTTACCCCAGCCTTCTTGGACCAATTTTCCCATTTTCTGCAAGTGCCGATGAACATTATTTTTCTCAAATTTTTCTATCATTGCAAGCGCTGCTACAAAGCCAACCCTTTCCGTCCAAGCTGTAGAACTAATGAAACTATCTTGAGCGGCAGTCATGACTTCTTCTTTTCCGATGATTGCTGAAATTGGGAAGCCGTTGCCTAGAGCCTTGGAAAAAACCGCCATATCCGGCTCAAGCTTCAGCTCTTTATGTGCTCCTCCTACAGCGATTCTAAAACCGGATGAAACTTCATCAGCGATCAATACAATTTTTTCTTTTTTGGTCACTTCTCTAACTGTATCGAGAAAATCTCCTTCAGGATAGAAGTTTCGTATGGGTTCAAGGACGACTGCAGCGATTTTGCCTTGGTATTTTGCAACCAATTTTTCAAAGGTTTTAAGATCATTATATGCGAAAGGAAAGGCTGTGCCCTTCAGCGCTCTTGGAACACCAGCAGGACTCAAACCTGGCATCAGATGACCGTCGAGCGCACTGTCAGCGGATAAGTTTGCTGCCAAGTACCAATCACTCCAACCATGGTAGCCACAAAATAGTATGATATCTTTACCTGTTTTGGCTCTAGCAATTCTTACAGCAATTGACATTGCCTCGCCACCAGTCCTGGCAAAACGCGCCATTTCTGACCAGGGGTGAAGCTTCACCAGTCTCTCTGCTAATTGCTGTTCTTCATATGAATTTAACGTGGTCATTGAGCCATTATCTATAGCCTCTTTGACCTTTTTATTTATATCTGTGTCGGCGTAACCGATTACACAAGCGCCAATGCCCATATAACTCATATCCGTGTATTCGTTCCCATCTAAATCCCAAACCCTGCAACCTTTAGCCTTTTTATAATAAGCCGGCCATTGCTCTGGAAGAAACATCTCAGGACGTTTGGATAATAATTGGGTTCCCCCGGGAATTATCTTTTTAGCTTTTTTGTATAGTTCCTGTCCTTTTGCCATTTTTACTCCTCAGTATTTTCAATTATTTCATCTTCGTTCAGAGACTTCACTAGTCCCAGATTTCTCTCAATGTGGTAATTAATTTTTAATAATTCTGGTTTATTCTGGAGCAGATCCAAGACTTCTTGCATACTAAACAAAGAGTCTTTTGAATACAGCTCCTTATTTACTGCGCGAATAAATTCAAGATCTTCTGCATCATCAACAGTCCACCGGTGATCTGATAAATCTAGTTCTGATTCAACACCAACGATATTGAATACCGTATCATTCTTCTTAATGTATTGAGTGACATGCTCCCTCTCTGATGCAAGCTCAGCCTCTTTCCATGACTTTTTTAGGGCTTCGTAGGTGAATATTTCTGCATCTTGTCCATCAGGGTAAGTTTCCTTGCCGACGGTATTGCCAGTGTAATCTGCTCCAGATTTCAAGTGCTCAGCGATTACTTTATCGATGTTTGTCGGATCAATGATAGGACAATCTGCCGTGATCCGTAAAATGTTATCTGGTTTAATAATTTTTGCAGCCTGATAGAAGCGGTCAAGTACATCGTTTTCTGATCCGGCATAAACCCTAATTCCTTTTTTGGCGCATAATTCAACTATGGGTAAATCTGATCTATTCATTGTTGTCGCGACTAACACCTCATCAACCAATGTAGAAGCAAGAACACGATCGCATACATGCTCAAGCATAGTTTTATCTTCGATTTTCATCAAGACTTTTCCCGGGAGTCTTGTCGAGCTTGAACGTGCTTGAATAATTGCTATAACCTTCATATATTATTTCCAATTAATTGGTAAGATTATCTGCTCATCAGTAACGAGAAGATGTTTCAATTTGTCATAATATTTTTTTGTAATTTTGATTTGTGACAAATCGCTAACATTCTCTTCCAAATTATCCAGCGAGTCAACCCCAACAACCACCTTGTCGATATTTTCGTTCAGGACTGCAAAATTTAGACATAAGCCAGAAATCTTCAAGCCACTTTTCTGAGCGATATCTCCCAACTTAGCTAACTTATCTTTGATACTTAAAAATCTCCCTTCCAATGTTTCCGGATTTTTAAATACTAAACCTTGCAAAAAAACACTTCTGACATGAACCTCTTTCCCTAGTTTCTTAAGCTCTGTGAAATATTTGTCAAATCTTTGATCAAACACGCTATAAGGAACCTGAACGATATCAAATTCAATATTTTGCTCCAACAGGTATTCAAGCTCATGTGGATAGTACAAAGAGAAGCCTATCTTCCGTATTTTACCTTCATGCTTCAACCTTATAAGTTCTAACAGAAGGCTGGGATTAGATTTATAGGAGTCAAAATCGTGAAATAAATAAGCATACAGATTAGCCGCACTTAGACTCTCAAGCGATTCTTTAAGATAATCATTGAGCTCTTTACCTTCCTCCAGTTTAGGCACTTTTGAAATTAAATTAAACAGTTCTCCACTCTTTTGAATAAATTTTCCAATAACATCTTCACTATTGCCGTATGTATGAGCTGTGTCCAAGGTTTCTATCCCTTGCTTTTTCGCATATGACAAAATATTGAAAGCCTCAATCTCGCTAACTTGCCCGCTAGTGTTATTTATCCCATAGTTCAGACCAAACTGAACTGTACCGAGAACGATTTTGGAAGTGGGATTCATCTGGATAAAATATGTTTAATATTCTCAATCACGTACTCGACCTCCTGATCAGATAGCTTAGGATACAAAGGAATGCTTAAGGCTTGCTCATAGTATGATTCAGCCTGAGGAAAATCGCCATCCTTAAGACCGAACTCTTGTTTGTAGTACGGCTGGGTATGAACTGGAATGTAAAGAACTTGAGAGCCGATATTCTCAGCCTTCAGCTCTTCCATGACCTGCGTTCGAGTCTTGCCAATTTTCTCAAAATCAATTTTTAAGATGTATAAATGAAAACAGCTGCTCAAACTCTGCGGCTCGTAAGGCATAATAACATTCGGTAGGTCCTTGAATGCTTGATTGTATTTGGCAATAATCTCACGTCTTCTCGCTTTAAATTCATCCAACTTCTTTATTTGACTCACGCCAAGTGCTGCTTGCATGTCGCACATACGGTAGTTATAGCCTAGGTCTTGCATTTCGTAATACCAAGGGCCAGGATTTTGTGACAGTAATGCCGAGTCTTTGGTGATACCGTGTGAGCGTAAAAGTAATAATTTTTGATATAATTTTTCGTCGTTTGTCGTTATTGCCCCACCTTCACCAGTCGTAATAGTTTTGACAGGGTGAAAAGAGAAAGTCGTTAGATCAGAGTATTTACAATTTCCAACCTTGCTACCATCAATGTAGTCCGAACCGATGGCGTGGGCAGCATCTTCAATGACATATAATCCTTTTTCTTTGGTGATAAGAGATATAGATTCCATGTCTGCCGCTTGTCCAGCAAAGTGAACGGGAATAAGAACTTTCGTCTTGTCTGATATCTTTTTCTCTATTTCGGCCGGGTCAATATTGTAAGTTTTAGAATCAACGTCCGCAAAGACCGGTTTTAAATCGTTATAAAGAAGACAGTTAGAGGACGCCACAAAGGTAATCGGCGATGTTATGCCTTCGCTGCCTTTGGGAATGTCTAGGGCCGCCACTGCGAGATGCAGAGCAGCAGTTCCATTAGCTACGGCGACACAGTATTTCGCTCCAGTATAATCACAAATTGTTTTTTCGAATTCAGCCACAGCTGGTCCCTGAGTCAGAAAATCGCTCTCAAGCACGTCAAGAACTGCTTTCTTATCAGCTTCATCGAGCCACTGTTTGCCGTAAGATAAAAAATCCACTATATGCCTCCTAGTATACTATTTCAATCTCTTTGAGCCCCTTCTGGATCTTCTTTACGTCTAGCCACTGTTCGTTGTTGTCGGAAGAGTATCGAAAACCGTCCATAACCTTCTTGCCACCCTTTTTGAAAAAATCTTCTACGCTCCACCAATCAAAGTTGGGGTATATGATGTAATGATCGCCGTAATCATAGGTCAGCCTGGAATCTTCTTCAGTTATCATAACCTCATGAAGCTTTTCACCTTCTCGTATACCGATCTCCTTTAATTTAATACCTGGTTTCATAGCGAGTGCTAAATCAGTAATTTTATAGGAAGGAATTTTAGAAACATAGACTTCCCCGCCCTTTGATTCCTTAAGCGCCTTGAATACAAGATCGACGCCTTGATCTAAGGTAATCCAAAATCTAGTCATCCTAAAGTCAGTGATCGGTAACTCCTTCTCACCATTGTTGATCATGGTCTGAAAGAATGGGATAACAGAGCCACGACTACCTGAGACGTTGCCGTACCTAACAACTGAAAATATTGTTTTCTTAGCGCCAACGTAAGCCTTTGCGGAGACAAACAACTTGTCAGACACTAATTTTGTCGCACCGTATAAGTTAATTGGATTAACCGCTTTATCGGTAGACAAAGCTACTACTCTTTCAACACCGTTGTCGATTGCGGCGTCAATTACATTTCTAGCGCCATCAATATTAGTTTTTATGGCTTCCATCGGATTATACTCGGCAACATCCACATGTTTTAAGGCAGCGGCGTGAATAACTATATCAACGCCATCCATAGCTCGATACATTCTATCTTTGTCTCGGACATCTCCTATAAAAAATCTTAGTTTCTGGTCCCATTTCTTGTATTGCTTCCGCATAACGTACTGTTTGTATTCGTCACGAGAGTAAATGATAATTTTTTTAGGATTATACTCACTCAAAATTCTTTCTATGAACTTTTTTCCGAAAGAGCCAGTTCCGCCTGTAATCAAAATTGTTTTGTTATTTAGCATATTTCTCCATGATTAATTCTATCAGTTGCACGCGTATACCTTATCGCAAAATCTTCTTTTTATCAATCTCTTTTGGACCAAAAAGACAATAATGTAATTAACAATCAAAGCAAGTGCAATGTTTTTTATTGAAATGCTGTGCGTGAAAAACATCCCAAAATAGATCACCACTGTAAATAGATTAACTAGGTTGCTAAAAAGTAAGTACTTTTTGTATAGAGTCTTCTCAAAAGTTAATATTACTGAGTAATAAACACTGGTAACAATTTGGATCGTCCCAAGTAAGCCGAAGATTAGAATTAAATCTAATTGAATTCCATATTTCTTTCCGAAAAGCTTCATCAACAAAAAGACCAGGACAATAATGACGGCCAATAGAGGCACAAAGCCTAAGTACATCAGTCGTTCTATTTTAGAGAAAACTGCTTTATTCATATCTTTGGCGATAGATGGGAAAAAGACATTCGTGAACATCGTAGCGATCTGTAAAACGAGTGCCACGGAGACCGTATAGTAAGCAACATAAAGTCCAAGATCATAGGCTGTGAGATATTTATTTATTAGTAATTTATCCAAGGAAACAAAAACGGTTGTTAGCGTCGCAGTTAAAGCAAAAAATTTTCCATACGACAGCTGCTCTTTGATTTTCAAAAAACTGAAGCTACCAAGATATTTCTTTAGACTCATAATGTAGTAAAGAGACAACGCCACTGCGCCGACCGAGAGCACATACACATAAGAAGCGTAATTCTGTTTTTGGGCGACTAAAAATATCATTACAAAGGCAACTAGTACAAGAACAGTCTCAAGTAATCTGCCTTTAAATTGCTGTTTGAAAAGTTTGATCCCTCTTACACAGCAATCTAGAATCGTTTTTACAACTAAGAAAGAGGTGAAGAACAAAGCATACTTGAGCAATTGCGTGTTGGTGGAAAATAACGCAGCCACCGGTTTTTGAAAAATTGAAATGAGAGAAATTACTATAATAGTCGAGAATACAACAAATGTTATAGAGCTTGTAACGTTTTTGCCGACTTCCTTTTGATCTTTCGATCTAGCAATCGCCCTTACTGAGGCCAAATCCAGTCCGAGGTAAATAGGCACCAAGAGGTAGCTAGAGATTACCAAAATCAGATTATACTTGCCATATTCCTCAGGACCCATTAAGCGACCTGCAATAATGTTTACAGCCAAGACAACAATAGCTGACACACTTCCACTTAAAAATGACCAAATCAAGTTAACGAGAAATTCTCTCATTTCTGGGCCCATTTCGTGCTTGAATAGTTTTAGATGTGCCCACTCTATAAATTTAACCAATTTTTGTTTAAATATCATTTTTTGTGTAATTCTTTGCTAAATATATTCAATTACTACCCAATTCTAGCACTTGGAATTGAAATGATAAAGGCAAGGTGGTAAATTAAGTTCATCAGGTTAAAAGTTTATCAAGTTATCGAGTAAAGGCTTGACAAGCTTGACGAACCTGACTACTTGATAACTAACCGAAAGGTTCATATGAAAGGTATTGTTTTAGCAGGTGGAAATGCCACAAGACTTAGGCCGGTTACCTATATCACTTCGAAGCAGCTGCTTCTGGTATACGATAAACCGATGATTTACTATCCAATCAAGACTTTAGTTAAGGCTGGGATTACCGACATTTTAGTTATTACAGCTCCTACCTTCTCCGGCTCTTTCTTGAATTTGCTTTCAATGGAGCAGCAGAAAGTGAAAGAGAATGGCGAACCTGGTGAATTTTACGGCATTGATTTTACCTTCAAGATTCAGCTTGCGCCTCGAGGTTTAGCGGATGCATTCATCATTGGAGAAGATTTCATCGGCGACGATAATGTAACTATGATCCTCGGAGACAATATTTTTCTAGGCCATGACTTTTCAAAAGAGATAAGAGAATTTAACAAAGGCGCAATGGTATTTGCTAAAGAGGTTCACGATCCTGAAAGATTCGGCGTAGTTGAATTCGACAAAGATATGAACGCAATTTCTATAGAGGAGAAACCGGAGAAGCCAAAGAGCAACTTCGCAGTTGTCGGACTCTACACCTATGATAATCGAATCGTTGAATACGCGAAGAATTTGAAGCCATCACCTCGTGGTGAAATTGAGATAACAGACTTGAACAATATTTATCTTAAAGAAAATGAGTTAAAGGTTAACGTCTTTGATGGCACTTGGGCAGATGCCGGCGCTTTCGATGCTTTGAACGATATTCAGAACGAGATAAGAGAAAGAAAGTCTAAAGGAGAGGTATTTTAATGACAGAAATATCAAACGGCAAAATTGATGGGGTCAAAATTAAGTCTTTAAAGGTTTGGGAAGACAAACCTGATTTAGATCAACCGGGTGTGAAACTTGGTATATTTATGGAAGTCTTGCGTGATGATGACGAGCTAATGAAAAGATTCGGTCAAAGCAATTTCACCATTGCATACAACGGCAATATTAAGGCCTTTCATTGGCACAAATATCAAGATGACTTGTGGTTTCTGGCCTCCGGTAGAGCAGCAATTGTGCTTTATGATCAAAGGGAAGGCTCAAGCACAAAAGGGCAAACCGAGGTAATCTATGGCGGAACTGATGATTATAAATTAGTCTTGATCCCCATAGGAGTGGTTCACGGTTATAAAGTTCTGTCCGAAGATCCTTGCTTGCTCTTTTATCATGTAACCAAAGCATACAATGCTGCAGGCCCAGATGAAGAGAGAATCGATCCATACGACAAAACAATCAATTTTGATTGGGATAGCCTAAATAAGGAGTAAATATGAAATTATTGGTAACAGGGGGCGCCGGCTTCATTGGCTCTAATTTCGTTCTCTATATGATGGAGAAGTATCCGGAGTATGAGATTGTTAATTTGGATAAACTGACTTACGCTGGCAATCTCGAAACATTGAAAAGTGTTGAAAATAATCCAAAGTATACATTCATTCAGGGAGACATCTGCGACAGAGATCAAGTTGAGAAAGCTATGGAAGGCTGTGATATGGTTGTGCACTTTGCAGCGGAGTCGCACGTAGATCGTTCAATAACTGGACCAGCAATTTTTGTGCAAACAAATGTAGTCGGCACACAAGTTTTGCTAGATGTGGCCAAAGATCAAGGCATTAAGCGTTTTCACCATGTATCGACGGACGAGGTATTTGGCGCTTTAGAGCTCGACAGGCTCGAAGACAAATTCAGCGAAACCACCCCTTACAATCCTCACTCCCCTTATTCTGCCTCTAAAGCTGGTAGCGATCACCTAGTCCGTGCGTACCATGACACTTATGGCATGGATGTAACGATCTCAAACTGCACAAACAATTATGGGCCTTACCAGTTTCCGGAAAAAGTCATTCCTCTTTTCATCACCAACGCTTTGCAAGACAAGCCCCTACCAATTTATGGAAAAGGATTAGCGATAAGAGACTACATCTTTGTCATCGATCACTGTGCCGGTATTGATCTTATAATCCATAACGGCAAAGCCGGCGAGACTTACTGTCTTGGCGGTCACGCCGAAAAGAATGGTCTGGATGTATCTGATACGATCCTTAAAGCAACCGGTAAACCAGATACCTTAAAAACCTATGTCGAAGACCGTAAGGGACATGACATGCGCTATGCCATCGACGATACCAAAATCCGTGAAGAGCTCGGTTACGAACCTTCTGTGACCTTTGAGGAAGGCATTCAAAAGACTATCAATTGGTACAAAGAGAATGAGGAGTGGTGGAAGAGAATAATTTCAAAAGAATACTTGGATACTAACCGCGCACAAGCAAACGAGAACGTTAGTGGTTAGGAGTAAGGAGTGAGGCGTAGGGCGCTAAGAATAAGACCTTAGGGTTATCATTGCGAACCAAGCCGATTCTCGGCTGGCGCGACAATCTCTCATCCCTCGTTTGTCATTATGAGCCGTCGCCTTGTCGAGGCGTAATAATCCCTTTTAAATAGTTACTATTGAAGATCCCTCCAGCAAGGTCGGGATGACAAATGATTTTATGGATAATATTATGAAAATACTTTTAGGTCTAACTACAACTTATGGTTCTGATTGGCGCAGGAGTATACGCGAGATTGATGAACTTCAGATCTCTGAGATTGCTCTTTTTCCAACCTGTCTTAAGGCTGTGGAGAGAAAAGAGTATTTCCTTGAATTAGAAAAAACTTCTTTAAAGTCAGTTCCTTTCACTCATGTAAGAACAGATATGAGTCGAAATGAGATAAACTTTCTTCGAGATAAATATAATTGCCATCTCTTCAACATTCATGTGGATGATTTAACCGAGAAATTTCTATCTGATGTAAAGGATATCAAAGACGAATTTTTTGTTGAAAACGGCGAAAATTATCAGATTAATGACGTTTTTTGGGAAATTGCGAGCAAAATCGGTGGATTATGCGTTGATTTCTCCCATTGGCATGACTATGGTACCTTAAGAAAAGACCCAGCTTATCAAACATTCCGAGAGAAAATATCCAAATATAAAATCGGCTGTAGCCACCTCTCCGCAATTCGTAGCAATCCCGTGTTGAAAGCCAACCTAAAAGGCGATACAGAACCATTCTATTCCAACCACATGCTTAAGAATCTTCATGAGATGGACTACCTTGAGGACTACAAACCATATCTTCCAGAGATCTGTGCGATTGAACTGAGTGATTCGTTAACCGAACAGCTTAAGGTGAAAGAATACATTGAGAATAACATCTTGAAAGTCCGCAGTTAACAGTCAGTAGATTGCAGAAGTTTTAGAAATGTCATTGCGAGCCATTCGCATTGTCGAAGGCGCGGCAATCTCTTTTGAACAGTTTATTATAAGATCCCTCCACCCGTTCGACAGGCTCAGGGCAGGCTATGGTCGGGATGACAAAGAAAGGGAAAAATATGAAAATACTACTAACAGGGGCTAACGGACAACTTGGGGTAACTTTGCAAGATGTCTTAAGGGAACATGATCTAATATTAACGGACCGCGACGAGCTAGACATCACAGACGAACAAGGTTGTTTGGAATTCGTAGTAGAACAGAAACCAGATATCATAATTAACGCTGCGGCCTACACTGCCGTCGACCAAGCCGAAGAGGAGGTCGATTTAGCCAGGAAGATAAACGCCGATGGCCCAAGAAATCTAGTTGTTGCCGCCAAAGCCGTTGATGCTCTTTTTTTCCAAATTTCAACCGACTTTGTTTTTGACGGCAAAAAAGGAACTTCCTACACAGAGTCAGATGAGCCAAATCCATTAAATAAATATGGATTAACTAAGCTTGAGGGCGAAAAGGCTGTCGAAGAAGCTGGTGAAAAATATTTTACGCTCCGAACCGCTTGGCTTTACTCTCCTTACGGCAAGAATTTTGTTAAAACATTCATTAAATTAGGTCATGAAAAAAGTGAGCTTACAGTTGTCGCCGATGAAATTGGGTGTCCAACATATGCATACGATCTAGCTAATGCGATAAAATACATAATTGATAATAATATTACAAAGTATGGGCTATATCATTTTGCAGGCACAGGACAGGCCTCTTGGTTTGAATTCGCTAAAGAGATTGTTGCTATGTCAGGCGGAACCGCAAACATACTACCGACCACAGCTAAAGAGTATGGCTTACCCGCCAAAAGACCAGCCTATAGTGTACTTGATTGTTCAAAAATCGAATCACTGGGCGTTAAAACAAGACCATGGAAAGAATCACTTAAGGAATGCATTGAGAAGTTAAAAGTTGAAAGTTTATAAAGTTCATAAAGTATCACTGTCATTGCGAGCCATCCGCCTTGTCGGAGGCGTGGCAATCTCTTTCTAATAGAGAGATCCTGAAACGAGTTCAGGATGACAAGCATGAGGCTTAATCCTTCTCCAAGACTTTCAAAATCTTCTTACTCACATTCCTGCCGTATGGATTTAGCCAATCTCTTTTGGAACTGAGCATCTTATTTACAGCAGAAAATATCTTCTTCTCGCTATTGCCGACGAGGATGTTAGCGCCAATATCCAACGTTTCCGGCCGTTCGGTGTTTTCTCTCAAAGTAATACAAGGCACCTGAAGTATGCAAGCCTCTTCTTGAAGCCCTCCTGAATCGGTGAATATTAATTTAGCATCTCTTAGGGCATGAATCATCTTTGCATATTTCATCGGAGTGATTGGAATGATTTTTTTGGGTAGCTCGATTTTATTTAACTTAATTACTTTCCTAGTCCTAGGGTGAACAGGAAAGAATATTTTTAAATGGTATTTTTCAGAAATTTTACCAAGAATATTCAATATTGCTTTTAAATCCTCCGGATTATCAACGTTTGATGGGCGGTGAAGCGTCAGAAGAGCATAATCTTCGTTTAAATATCTCTTGCTAGGCAATAATTGACTGCTTTCCGTCAGAACATCTGCGATCGTGTTCCCTACAATTTGAATATTCCCTTTAATTTTCTCTCTCTTCAAATTATCTTTTGATGTTTTAGTGGGACAGAATAATAGATTTGACATCTGATCAATAACAATGCGGTTAATCTCCTCTGGCATGTTGTCGTCAAAACTACGGAGTCCGGCTTCGAGGTGAGCTAGTTTGATATTTAAGTGCGAAGCCGCCAAGGCCCCAGCCAAAGCAGTTTTTGTATCACCTTGTACAACAACCATATCTGGCTTCTCTTTTTTGAGAATTTTAATAATACCAGGAAGCATCTCTGCCAGACTTGAATTGTTCCTGCGAGAATTCTTAATTCTTAATTCATAATTCGTACTTCTAGCCAATGACAGCAAGTTGTATTTTGGCAATCCGATATTTAATTCAGTAAAGAAATCTTCGGACATGTCCTTTGAATAATGCTGCCCTGAATGCACGACAAAAAACTTATGCTTAGAAACAGCAAGTTCTTTTATAAGAGGACTGAATTTAATAATTTCCGGTCGTGTACCCAGAATTATTGCTGCTTTCATAAACTACCATAATTTATTGTTAGAACCGTCGCCCAATGTATGTACAGCAAAACCGTGACTCTGCCACTTATTATGATCCAAACAGTTTCTTGAATCAAACACTATTTTATGGCGCATTTTTTTTGAGATGATATTAGGATCAATATTTTTAAAATCCTCATGATCAGTTACGAGAAGAATGCAATCCGACTTGTTCACCGCACGGCCGAGATCTGAAAGTTGGGTGAAATCTGGCTTCGAGACTATTGGATCAAAGGCACTCACATCCCAACCAATTTTAAGCATTTTTTCAATAATTCTTTTAGCCGGTGACTCCCTCGTGTCGTCAACGTTCGCTTTGTAAGCAACTCCGAGAATGGTCACTTTAGGGTTTGGAATATTTTGGAGCAGTGGCTTAAGCAATTTAACAATATGAGTCGGCATTTCGTCGTTAATTTCGCGACTAGTACGCATAATCTTCGCCTCTGGAATATTCACAAACCAAGGGTCGATTGGCACACAGTGCCCGCCTACCCCAGGACCGGCATTTAAAATATTTACCCTGGGATGACGATTAGCAAACTCTCGAGCCTTCCAAAAATCAACTCCGATTTTTTCACAAATTAGTGCAAACTCATTTGCTAGCGCAATATTCACATCACGTGCAGTATTCTCCATTATTTTAACCATTTCGGCGGTATTTAAATCGGTTAACGAAATTTTTCCTTTAACAATGTAAGAGTAGAGACGCTTGGTGACGTCGGCCGATTTTTTGTTTAGACCACCAATAATTCTGTCATTGTTGATGATTTCATAAACCGTCTTGCCTGGTATGGCTCTTTCGGGACAAAAGGCAAGAGAAAAATCCCTGCCTGCTAACAGATTACTTTGTTCAAGGATTGGAAGAATAACCTCTTTACATGTTCCCGGCACGACGGTTGTTTCAACTATGACCAAATCGCCTTTTTTTAGTAGAGGCTTAACCATACGGGCAGCATTTCTAGCGAATGATAAGTCCGCTTTTTTATGACCGTTCAGAGGTGATGGTACTGCAATAATGTAAACATCTGAAGTATCTGGCAAACCAGAGAGCAGCAGAGATTTATTTTTTAATACTTTTTGAGATAGCTCTAAAAGACGTGGCTCACAGGATGAAATCCTACCTTTTCGGATGTCTTCCAGCCTAGAGGGATTAATGTCGACACCGAGAACAGTGAAACCTTGGTTAGCAAAAAGAGCTGAGATTGGCAATCCCATGTACCCCATTCCTAGCACGCAAATCGTTTTGCTCATAATTTTCATCAATAAAATAGTTTATTACCCCTCCGGCACAAACATGAGTTAAGTATAGCAGAGGATACATTTTTTCTCCAAAAATGACATCCTGATTCTAGGTTTTAGATTCTAGATTTTAGTTTCTAGGACTTAGGTAATCACATAATACAAAGGCATATTTTTGCACCATAATGTTTAAGCTCTAAGTTCTCAATTCTTAGCTCTATGTTCTATCCCCGTTTGACAGAACTTTCTGGTAGCAAGTATACTTGGATTATATTAGTTAACAGTTATCGGTTAACGGTTATCTGCGTTATCTCACTACAGACGACTGACAACTGACAACAATTCCGGAGGAACTGTATGCTTGAAGTAGATATTAACAAAATTCTACCTATTACTGAAGCGAGAGATAACTTCAACAAACTAGTCGAAGATGTTTCCGCAAGTGATACTCTTTATGTGTTAACCACGAACGGTAAGCCATCAGCCGTAATCGTAGGAGTCCATCATCTTGAAAAACTAACCGGTCAAAGCGACTTGGATGTTGTAGCCAAAATGAGTAATTTAGCCAATAATTTAGGAGAAACCATGGAAGATCCAATGGCATCAGCCACACCTGCAGATGACGCTGCAGATGATTCAATTGTACCAGCCGTTGCAGAAGATACTACACCTGCTACCGCACCTGCAGACGAGCCAGTAGCCGCACCAGAGTTAACACCTGCTGCACCAGCAGAAGAGATTATTACCGAAATGCCAGAGCCAGCAACAGATGCTCCAGCTGATCCATTTGCGGCATCAATGCCAACCTCAACAGAGGAAGCACCTGCTGCTCCTGCAGTAGAAGACGCCCCTGAAGCACCAGCTCCAGCAGCATCTGATGATGACGCTGACGGTAACGTTTTGCCAAACATCGGCGGACAGGCTTAAGATAGCTTTTAGCTGATAGGTGGTAGCTGTTAGGAAATACGAAATTCAATAAAAAATCGCCCGAAAGGGCGGTTTTTTTGTCATGTCATTGCGAGAAAGAATGACGAAGCAATCTATTAAAGAGAGATTGCCGCGCCTTCGACAAAGCGAATGGCTCGCAATGACAAATTCGTAATTCTTAATTCTATATTCTTAATTCGTCTTTGAATGTTTTATGTGTCGCCAAACGAACCAGGCCAAAAATAGTACTATTAATACTCCAACGGTGAGATCAAACTTATGCAAATACTGGCGAATGCTTTCCCAATTCTCCCCCATCTTCACGCCTGCATAGGTTAGAGGTATGCACCAGATGAAGGCGCCCAGAAAGGTGTAGATAGAAAACTTTTTGAGATCCATTTTGGCGATACCAGCAGGGAAAGAGATAAAAGTACGCACAATCGGCAAAACTCTACCAAAAAATGTTGTCAGCGCACCATATTTGGTAAACCAGTGGTCTGCTAAATCAAGATCATGTTTTGAAAGAAGGATGTATTTACCATATTTTTCGATGAGTGGACGGCCACCCTTCCAGCCGATCCAGTAAGCAAGCAGTGATCCTCCGAGATTGCCCAAGGCACCGAGAAATACTATTACCCAGAAATTCATACTGCCATCAGCAACCAAAAAGCCTGAAAACGGCATTATGACCTCTGAAGGCATCAGAATTCCGCAAGATTCCACGAACATTAGAAGAAAGACGCCGCCATAACCGAGTACGCCGATAATGCTTACCACCCAATTTGCTAGAACATCAATTACTGCTGTAACCACAAAAATCCTTCGGATCAATGATCAATTATCAATTTTCAATAATAAAGAAAATGAGCTTTATATACTTCAACTCTTTTTAGATTATATTACAGAATCAGACATAAAAAAAGCCCGACCAATACTATTGGAGGGGCTTTTTTAGTTTTAGGATCGACTATTCTGCGTTTTCTTCTCCGCAACCGTCGCAACATCCACCGCATCCATTACCCATATAAACCTCATTCCATTCGGTTAATTATCAAATTCCAAGATACAATTTCCAAACAAAACTCAAATCACAAATAGCAAATTACAAACTTTTGGATCTTGTGTCTTGTTTCTTGTATCTTACGATCAACATTATAATCGATTGATCGTTTTTGTCAATAATAAAAAATACCCCTCATCACAACAAGTGAGGTGAGGGGTGGGTTCTAGTCAGCTTCATAAACCATGAAGCTGCAGTGACAACTTGGGTACTTACCAAACTGCGGACATGCCTTACAGCCTTTGACCAACTCGGTCGGCATGTCAGACTTCGGCCGTTCAGCAAAACCTAGCTTGCGAAAAATGCCAGTTGAGTACATGTTGGCCGTGACCACGACAGGCTTGTCCATGGCCATAGCGCGTTTCAACATTTCGCTAGCCATAGTCATGGCAAAGCCCTGACCACGGTAGTCTGGGTGGACAAACAGCAAACCGAGCTCGTTGAACTGGCCATAGTCGCGAAGTGCTACGCAGGCGACGATCTTGCCTGCAACAATGATGTAGGCAAAGCGCCCGGCGACAATGAGATCGCGAAGCTCGCGCCAGGAAACCAGGCTCATTTTGCCCTTTTTGTACTCGCGGTAGATATCGATCCGCAGTTTCCTCAACATTTTGCGGTTGAGCATGCAGACTTTCTTGTCATCCTCCGGCGCACCTTTGACCCCGTAGACATCCTCCACGCTCAGGTAGGTGCCATCAACGCGACAATAGTAACCCTCAGACATTTCTCTGCCCTCCTTGGGATAATGACAGACGGCTCTACAGCCGCCCATTCATTAACTCAAGAATATTTCAACGAAATATCATTCAGTAAACATAAAAAGCGGCCGAGGTGAAAACCACGATGATGTCTTTTTCTCAATTTGCCGCTAATTATGTTCATATATGTTTAATATTTTGTCATTGCGAGCCATCGCCTTGTCGAGGCGTCGCAATCTCTCTATTATAGAGGGATCCCTCCAGCAAGGCCCCCAGGGTCATTCTGGAAAAGATCGGGATGACAGCCAATTTAGATTGCCACGTTGATTACTCCTCGCAATGACACAATAAATTATTGTTTGATAACTACTGGCTCGTACCCTTCTTCTTCACAACCAGGGTAAAGGCTAAGTTCGGTAATACCGACTCTTTCAAACACCTGCTTGCGTACCTTTTTCCATTTGGATTGCAGAATCTCGCCTTCCCAAAGGTCGAACCACTTGCCCTGAAACCAATATTCCTGCTTCTTAAGACTACATTTAGCGAAGCCGACCTTCTCTAAGGCTTTTTGACTGGCAATGTTGCCTGTTAAGACTCCTGCAGATATTTTGTTTAAGCCTCCGGCTACAATGTTTGAAAATCCATACTCTAAAACTGTCGCTTCAACTGCAGAAGCAATTCCCTTGCCCCAGAAGGATTTGTCACCAATCATAATCCCGAGCTCAGCACGCTTGTTGACCAAATCTATGCCGTTTATGCCAACGTTGCCGATCGCCTGATCGCCACAGTAAATAATCCACATAGTTTTGCCCTCTTTGCTGCATTGGTCTTTAACAAAACCAAGTTCGTAAGATTCCGTACAAGGGATTGGGGTTGATAAATACAGTCTCACTCTGTTGTCATTTATCCATTCAGTATAAAGTTTCGCCAAAAGTTGCTCATCTTTCGGTGGGCGTAATTCAAGTGAAATTTCTTCACCCTTCTTTTCCCCAAAGGGGTCCCTTCGGGAAAATTTTAGTTGGATTTTTGGTCCGTACATGGTCACTCCTTTCGGCCATAGGCCGAGTTAAAAGTTTATAAAGTTATCAAGTTCATAAAGTTAATATTTGTATTAAAAAACCGCCTTCTTTGTGGCGGTGATTTTTTCCTGGCTTTTTATTATTTACAAAAATTTAAACCAAAATTACCACCGCTGTTCGCGCATCATTGTGTCTATAAATTTTGGTAAACATTTGGTTCATAAAAATATTCCCTTGCCGATACAATACAACTAACTTAAATATCTGTCAAGTATTTTATTTCGCCGACACAATAGCTAGACAATAGCTAGGTATTGCTAGACAGTTGGTCGAATACGATTTTTGAAGCGTTGCGATAGATTTCTCGGGTGTTTATATTTGATATTTCCTCAGAACTAAACCACTTCATCTCAACATGCTCGTCCGATAATTTCGCGTTTTGAATATTAAATTCTGCTTCGTATATTTTAGCCGTATATGCATATTTTTTGTCCCATTCGGGTTTCAAAACAATAAACGAACCGGAGGAAATCAGCTTACCGATATTTGCCTCATCAATATTTAACTCCTCCCCAAGCTCCCTCCTTAGAGTTTCTTCCTCCGTCTCCCCTTGCTTCATTGTCCCACCTGGCAATTCCCAAAGGTTGTGGTTGTCTTTGACAAATAATACTTTATTCTCTTTGACAACTAAGGCTTTAATTGTGACTTTTTGAATTTGTTCCACTTGAATAAGAATTTCGAATTAAGAATTAAGAATTTTAGATATCGAATCGATTGCGCCTTTTTGACCGTCGTATGTTAGGGTATCGGATAATTCACTCAGCTTCACCCAATGATGATCGTCTACACCTTCAAGAAATTTGTAATCCTGATCTGGCACTTGAACAAAAAAAGCGTGTTCATGTGAAATTTTCATTGCTGATTGTAGCGTAACAATCCGTGAATACTCCAAGTCTTCTATTTTTAATATCTCTGCATTAATTTCCTCATCTGTTTCGCGTCTCGCCGCTTCTTCCAAAGTTTCGCCCGATTCTACATGACCAGTCAGCAATATATAGCGATCAAAATCTTCATCATACCTCACATAAAATTCCGCTTCATTTTTATGAACTCTGTAAATGCACATCATAACTTTAGTGACTTCTCGCACAATGCTGACCTTTCTACGCCCGCCTGCATCAGCTGTCGCTTTAGCATCTGCGGGCAGGCTGAATTAACGCTGATAAACAAATTAGAACTGTTAGGGATATTATACATCATAACTGATTTTTGTTTACAATAAGCGTAATTTGTGGTATTGTCTCGACAGTTCAACCATCCCAAGCCGGAGGTTTCACCGAATGTCTCCAAGACTGGTACTTCTCATCGAACACGACCATGTGGCTAACGCCATGATGGCCTGGCTTCAGCATAAGTACGCCTCGTTGGAGTGTCTGGTCTTTCAGGCAGAACCGGACCTGGCCGAAGTGGCCAAGTTCGCCAAGCAGTGCGAACGAACCCATGACCGGGTCATGGTACTCGTCGGCAGTATCAACCTCAACGAACAAGATGTCGCTTCATGCGCAAATGCGCTACGCTGCTGTCGCGTCGTTCATGTCGAGACCAACATCGCCATGGATACCCTCCATGGCTACATTCAGCGAGTAGCCGCCTAACACGACCACCCCAACATGCGGGTGGTCATTTTTTTATTTAGAGTTTTAGATTGGAATCGACTTTGATTTGATCCCAGGTTTTAATATCGTTTTTAAGAATATGATAGTATGCTGCGACGCCGATCATAGCGGCGTTATCGCCACATAATTCTGCCGGGGGCAGAATTAGCTGATAGCTAGTAGCTGTTAGCTGATAGGATAATTCCTCGCGCAGGCGTCTGTTGGCGGCAACTCCGCCGGCGAGAATGACAGCTTTGGGCTGATGTTTTTCAGCTGCCCTCAAAGTTTTTGTAACCAGAACATCGACGACCGCATCTTCGAAGGCGCAGCAGATAGCCGACTTGTCGGCAGGTGTTAGCTGATAGCTGTTAGCTGTTAGGGACTTCACCTTGGTCAGGACAGCGGTTTTAAGGCCAGAGAAGGAGAAGTTAAAAGTACCGTCATTCAGAATAGGTCTTGGAAAAACCAGTGTAGAATTATGAATTATGAATTTAGAATTTAGAATTTTCTCACTTCTTAATTCTTGCTTCTTAATTCTGTTCCTAAATTGTTCTGCCAGGCGCGAAACCGCCGGTCCGCCCGGATAACCTAGCTCGAGCAATTTCGCGACCTTATCGAAGGCTTCACCAGCAGCATCATCTAAAGTCTGCCCAATATTCTCATAGATCCCATGATCACTCATTAAAGTAAGCGATGTGTGGCCACCAGAGACCGTGAGCGCCAGGATGGGGAAGCTGTCAGGTGTTAGCTGATAGCTGTTAGGGCTTTGAATATTTGAATTTTGGGATTTGTTTGCCCGCAGGGTCACTTCGAAGATATCTTGTTTCTTGGAATTTGTACCTTCTCCGCCGAAGGCGGAGTAAATATGCCCTTCTATGTGATTGATTGGGATGATTGGGATATCTAAAGAATAAGCTAAAGACTTAGCTGTATTAAAGCCGACGAGTAACGAACCGATCAGGCCAGGACCAGCAGTAACTGCAAGATGGGTAACATCTTGCAGTAAATCCGAATTATTAAGCACGAAATCCGAAACTTTTTTTGAATTTATATTATTAGAATTTTGAATTTGTTTAGAATTTCGAGATTCGACATTCGAATTTGCAGTTATTAACGCTTCATTAATAACTGGAATTATCGCCTCCATATGCGCACGGCTTGCGACCTCCGGAACCACTCCACCAGTTTTGGCATGCAGATCAATCTGGGAACTTATGATATTTGACAATATAATTGGGCGACAAGAATTAAGAATTTCGAATTTAGAATTTAGAATTTGTTTGGAAATTGCGTCTTGTTTCTTGGAATTTTCGTTAGCAAAGCCAACGACAGAAGCAGCTGTTTCATCACAGCTACTTTCAATCGCTAAAATTTTAATTGGTTTTTGACCCATATAATATCTAACATATATATCACAAATAAACGACTTAAGTAAGAGCCTTACTGTTTAGGTAATAAAAGACCAAAATGGTAGAATTAAAGCATGCTACAAACTTTAAGAAAAATTCTACCCTGCCGATTACCTGTGCTTCTGCTCTCTATATATATTTTAACAATCCCGTTTGAAGCAATTCTCTTGATGCCTACAATTAAAGGTATCTCATTTTCTACTATCGTAGGAATATTAGCTTTAACAATCTTTGCATTGGACATAGCTGTTCATCAAACTAAAATCAGAATTCCAGCCAATGTTTTCCCTTGGCTTGTGATCTTCCTATGGATCCTACTCTCGACAATTTGGTCCATAAACCCAATCGCTACCTTATCGGCTTTCTGGGTCTGCATTAGATTTTTATTTTTCTTTTTAGTGCTAACTATGTACGAATTCAGGAAAGAAGATCTGTCCATAATCAAAAAAAGTATAATTTTATCTGGGATGATCGCTTCAATTTTCGTTCTTATTTTTTACGTTCAAGGGAATTTTTCTTGGGTCTACCGGACAACCTTATCGGCCGGCGGAAATACCGCAGACCCGAATCATTTGGCCGCTAGCCTTATCTTACCATTCGCTTTTCAACTTGGAAGATTGGTTGTATCTAAATCAAAAAAACCGTTGGACATTGTATTTTTACTCCTAATGTTTTTTGCTGTTATTGCTACTGGCTCCAGAGGAGGGCTTTTGAGCATCTTTGCAGTTATGCTCTCGATGTTCCTGTTTTATAAACCTGAAGGAAAAGAAAACAGAGCTATTTTCTCAATCATTGGCCTTATGTCGTTAGCGCTATATTTTATTTTGCCCTACCTTTCAGCAGGGCTAGTCGAGAGGTTTTTACCAAATAGTGACCTAAATAGTTTTACAGCCGGACGCATTGAATTGTGGAGGGCGGGTTGGATTGCTTGGTTAAAAAATCCATTTCTGGGTTATGGGTTTGGCAACTTTTTTGAGGTTATGGCTTCGCAAAGTGGCATTTTATTCACGGCTCACAACATTTATCTTCAATTTTTAGTTGAAATGGGACCATTTGGATTAATTTTTCTTCTGTACACTGGGGTTAAGAGCATTTGGTTCAAGGCTAAAACATCTTTGGGTGTAAGCGCAAAATCAGGCTTGATCGGACTTGCTGTGGCCAGCTTTGCTCTCGGCACTTTTAATTATGATTACTTTTGGTTGATCTTTATCATGATCATCATTGCCAGGAACTATGAACAAAATTCATTTAAAGTGTATTTCAATGGCAAAGAGTAAAATCGTTTTAATCACTGAGAGTTTAAAAATGGGAGGCGCTGAAAAAATCATCGCCTCTCTCGCGCGTTGCCTTCAGGAAAGTGAAGTATTCCAGGTCTCGGTAATTTCTTTCTTTAACGCCTATGATGAGAGAGTCGCTAAAATGTTGAAGGTACATAATGTTAAAGTAATTTTCTTAAACAAGCGGAAGGGGTTGGATTTAAGGTTCTATAAGAGGCTGAAACAGGAAATAACAGCCCTTCAGCCTGATATAATTCACTCTCACTCCATTCACAATTTAAAGTATTTGCTGCCTTTTCGAGACAAGTCATCGCTGGTTCATACTCTGCACAATGATTTGAATGAACATTGCGGTAGAATGAGAACAGCTTTATATTATTTCATCTTTAAATACTATAAGATTGCTCCCATAAATATCTCTAACAGGCTAAACCTTAGGTTCAATCGGCTACAAGGAGCTGAAGTAATCTTCAATGGAATCGAGTTAGTCTTCACCAAAGAAGTCAGAAGAGACAAGAAACAGATTTTGAGCGTGGGGAGACTAGAAAGGCAAAAAAACCACGAGTTACTGCTTCAATCTTTTGCAATCATCAAAAAAGAAATTCCGGATGCCAAGCTGATTATTGCCGGCACTGGCAAAAGAAAAGAGATGCTGTCAAAGTTAAGCTCCGAACTTGGGATCTCAAATAGCGTCAAATTTCTAGGACAACGCAGTGACACAAATGCCCTTATGGCATTTTCTGGGCTTTTTATCTTGTCTTCTAAGTGGGAAGGCATGCCATTGGTTTTAATCGAGGCTTTAAATAATGGCTGCCCCGTGGTGGCTACAAATGTTGGTGGAATAGCAGATGTCGTTGATGAAAAAGTCGGATATCTAGCAACTCTAAATGCGGAAGATATAGCAAGAAAAGCAATCAAGATTTTGCATAACCCGATGCTCGCGGAGAAAATATCAAAGGATGCTAAGGAAAGAGCAAAAATATTTTCTGCTAAAGAAATGTCAGAGAGATATATTCAATTCTATAAAAAAATTTTATCATGAAAATTTGCATTATTACTGCCAAAACCCCTTTTTCGTCAAAAGAAACTTTCATTTTAGAAGAAATTTTTGCTTTAGATAAAATTTGCGATCTCTTAATATCACCGAGAGACGTTAAGGGTAAAGTTGTAAAGGGAGCAGAGGGCTTGAATGTGCTGGCAGCTCCTCTTTTCAGCGTTAAAGCATTTGCCAGCTTTTTTCTCATAATATTTACAAAAGATTTTTGGAAAATAATTCAGCTAATATTTTCAGCCGGAAACAAGAGAACAATTCCAAAAAATCTGGTGGTTTTTCCCAAATCGATTTATTTGTCTAGAGCTTTGCGAGCAAAAGGAATCGAACATATTCATGCCCACTGGGGAGGTACAACTGGGACAATGGCACTAATTATTCACCTCCTAACCGGCATTCCGTTCAGTGTTACCTTCCACCGCTGGGACATTGGCGAGAATAATTTAGCCAAGGAAAAAGTCGCCGAAGCTAAGTTTGTCCGCGCTATTTCGGATTCTGGAAAAAAGGGACTTGAGAGTTTATTGCCGAGCGAATTCCATAAGAAAATTGCTATGATCCATCTAGGAGTTAAGATTCCCGAAAATACAATAAAAAATACCCGTACTAACGCGTTGAAAGTCATCAACGTTGGCAATCTTGTCGCTGAAAAGGGTCAGGAGGTTTTTCTACGATCACTTAAAATCTTGAAAGATAAAAACATAAAATTTCAGGCTGACATTTTTGGAGACGGCCCACTGGAGAATTACCTGAAGCATCAGAGCATAAATCTTGGAATATCTGATTGTGTTGAATTTCGCGGCCGCATTGCACATCAGAAGCTTCTAAAGAAGTATGCCAACGGAGATTATAATTCAATGGTTTTAACGAGTTTTATGGAGGGCATTCCTGTGGCACTGATGGAAGCTATGGCATACGGGATTCCAGTGATTGCAAATGACGTGGGCGGTATCGCTGAGTTAATAAAGGACGGAGAAAATGGATTTTTGATCCACAATAATTCACCTAAACAGATCGCTAAAAAAATCATTTTATTATCAGCAAACAGGGAACTTACTAGTGAGATCAAAAAATGTGCAAGAGCTAAAGTAGCAAAGCATTTTAATGTTAGTACCACAGCCCAAGAACTATTAAAAATGATGAGCTAACTTTTCAACACAAAGAAAATCATTTATACTAATGATAAGGAAATAAGGAGCGGGATGTCAAAAACAAGTTCAAAGCTTTACTTTTTAAATTTGCTA
>Ga0247841_10002052_pt1 | contig 41859 bp, 25 predicted proteins | sample LaCruzMarch2015__2_FD_192410 | JGI IMG/M metagenome (GOLD analysis project Ga0247841, IMG submission 192410) | Freshwater microbial communities from meromictic Lake La Cruz, Castile-La Mancha, Spain - LaCruzMarch2015_18m | ecosystem: Environmental > Aquatic > Freshwater > Lake | place: Spain...
TGATACGATGAGGACGATCCTGTTCGATACTCTCGGAGATCGTTCTGTCGTCTGCGACGTTTCGAATATTGATTGGATGGTCAGGATTGCTTGGACAATACAAGTGCGCGACTTCTTCATAGCAACCTACTCCCCGGATACGCTCAACCTCACACTTCGCCGGGGAAATAGTCAAGTCTTCTCGTTCGATTCACTGGCGACGCTTCAGGATGATGGAATTCTCTATCAATGGACGCTGACCAATCTGGACAACTTTGAGAGGGAAGATGCTGGCGCGGAGTCCAGCGTTACGGTGGATTTCCTGCAATCAGGGAACTACCAGATGGAGGGGTTGGCGTGTAGAGGTGAATCGTCGGACAACGTGATCTGGACAATCGAAGTGCGGTCGGTAATCCGCGATTTTGCACCGAGACAATTGCGTTTTTCGGTAGATGCGAATTCGGTCGCGATATTTGACGTCATCCCGTTCAATCCGGAGTCGGACAGCCTTAGCTATCGTTGGGAGGTGGACGGGGATTCGGTAGGGAGTGATTCAACGGTAGCGCTCAGGTTTGCGTGGGATGATCGGCGGATTGGAAATCCACCCCACTTAGTAGCGGCGATAGTGAAGGATGGAATGGAAGGGGATACGGTTACTTGGGGGGTAATGGTCAGAGAGCCGGACGAAGTGGAAAAGTGGACAAGTGGGCAGGTGGAAAAGTGGGGACTGCTCTCAGTTAGTCCGAATCCGTTTAACAACTCAACCACGATCCGGTATGTTGTTCCGGCGGCAGGGAGAGTACAACTGACTCTGCACAACCTTATCGGGCGAAAAGTTCGAGAGTGCGAGATTGCGAGTACAACGGCCGGGGAGCATACTTACGCTCTTAACGGGCAAGGCTTGGCAGCGGGGATCTATCTGCTAAGATTTGCAGCATTGGGAAAAACATCAACGCAGGAAATTGTACTGATGAAGTGAGCCTTTTGGTAGGATACATCAAGTAGAGTGTGGATTAAATACCGCAAGTTCCACTCTGACAATAAAATAAAAATATAGGTGAGTCCGTATGAGACTCTTGCTAATTCTATTTCTTGTGTTGGTTATGTTTCCCACCATCTCGAATGGTCAGCTCCCAATCGATTGGATACGGAACTACGACCTTGACCGGCAGCCTCAGAATTTCAAGGACATTTACGCTCTTGAAGACGGCGGCCTTGCCGCCTGTGGAGTTACACACCGCCGAGACGGAGACCAACAAATCAGACTGTTCCAAAGCGCATTTGTGGTATATATGGACAGAGACGGCGACGTGATATGGCAGCTTCGGATCGGCGGAGTTGATACTTACGAAGAGTTCAATGCGCTCATCGAAGCCGAGAATGGCGACCTTATACTTACCGGGCAGAGACCGACCTATCCTGTCGGTTCGATAATGGCGGTCCGTATGAGCGCTGAAGGTGAATTGCGTTGGAATCGAATTTATAACACAGGAATAGGCAATGCAGTGATCGAACTGAAGAGCGGCGAATTTCTGATTGCCGGAACCAGCTCAGGCTCCGCTAAACTGATTTGTATAGATGGAAATGGTGAAGTCATTTGGGAACAGTCATACCGGGATGAAGGAGCGTCCAGCAGTAAATTCTATGCTTTACGCGAAACGGAAGGAGGCGTTGTCGCTGCCGGATATTCGTTCGACGCTGGCGGATATCGTTGGATTAAAGCTGCCAAAGTCTCAATGCAAGATGGCGCTACAATCTGGAACCGACGTTATGACGATGGAGAAGGCTCATATTGGATCTGCAATAATATAACCAGCGACGGCGAGGGCGGATTTGCTCTCGTAGGTCAAGCAGGTCATGGGAATAACGAAACCGATATCTTGCTATTAAAGATCAATTCACAAGGAGAAATGCTGTTCAGCCGCAGGTTCGATTTTTACGAAGGCATTGACGATGAACTACTCGACTCAGGCTTCGGAATTGAGAGGATGCACGACGGTGGATATGCACTTGCAGGATTCACCGTGAATGGGCAACTGACGGCGAGTCCGGTAGTGGTGGTGACTGATGACCAAGGCAATGAGAGATGGCGCAGGACGTATCGCCTCGAGGAGATCGAAAATTACGATGTCGGAAACAATCTATTTCTAAGCACCGAACGCGCAAATGACGGAAGTATCTACCTATGCGGAAGGTGTACTTATACTCTCAACGAAGAGGGGCAAAACGGTCTGATTATTAAACTCCGATCTGACTTTCCTGAACCTCAGTTCATCATTCATTCGCCAGAAGATACAGTATTTACCGCATTTCTAAATGACTCAACGGAATTCTGGATCTCGGCGCGAGATAATCAGGATGATGATTTAAGTTATCTTTGGACTATGCTCGGCGATACTATCTCTCGCGATACTCTTGTAACTGTGTTATGGGAAGAGCTTGGGCAACAACTTGTTACCTGTCAAGTATCTGACGGCGAAAATGTTGCGTCTATCCGCTGGCATGTCACCGTTTCCGACCTCTTCATTGTATCTCATTCCCCCGACACCCTCTCTCTTGCCCTCCGCCGAGGAACCTCTCAAACCTTCTCGCTTGACACCGTTCGAGCTGTGGAAGGCGATCCGGTGCAGTACCAGTGGACACTGACTAATCTGGACAACTTTGAGCGGGAAGAGACCGGCACGGAGGCCAGTGCTACCATCGCGTTCCTCCGAAGCGGGAATTATCAGATGGAGGGATTGACGTATCGGGGGGAGTCGAGTGACAATGTGATCTGGACGATCGCGGTCAGATCAGCGATCCTCGATTTCTGGCCGAGGGAGTTAAGGTTGTCTGTTCCGCCCGATTCATCGGGCGAATTCGGCGTGATTCCGTTCAATCCGGAGTCGGACAGCCTTAGCTATCGTTGGGAGATGGACGGGGATTCGGTCGGCAGCGACTCCACAATCTCTCTCACTTTCGCGTGGCGTGGATTTCCAAACCCATCCTACCAAGTGTCTGTCATAGTGATGGACGGAGCGGAAGGAGATACGGTTGGGTGGGAGGTGACAGTCAGGGAGCCGGAGGAAGTCGGAAAGTCGGAAAGTCAGAAAGTCGAAAAGTGGGGGATACTTTCGGTTAGTCCGAATCCGTTTAACTCGACGACGACGATACGGTATTCGACAAGCGGGGACGCGTATCCCACGCGGTTGACTGTGCACGATCTGACGGGTAGGACAGTTTGGGAGCGAGTAGGCGCGAAAGTAATTGCTGGAGAGCATTCGTACATACTGAACGGCGCAGATCTCCCCGCGGGTGTCTATCTGGTGCGGCTTGACATCGCTGGAAGTCAGGTCATCCGAAAAGTTGTCTTATTGCGATAGGCGGTAATAGTGAACAAAGTCATCCTAAGATGGAGCAAAGTCTTCATTATCGCCCTGCTGATGTTATCAAGTGCATCTGCCTACGGTCAGCCTCTGAACCGATGGGTGCGATTCTACGGAGACCGGACGCCGAACGGTTTTCAGGACGTCTATACAACCGCGGACGGCGGTTATGTGATGTGCGGGGATCAAGATCCAGACGGCGACGGAGGACGCGCTCAACACGATATCATCCTCGTTCGCACAGACCGGGAGGGTGGGCAGCAGTGGTTGCGACTCTACGATCTCTTTGGGCAAGGGAATCATGATGTTGGCGAGTGCATCATCGAAGCTGATGACGATGGTTTCGTGGTTGGTGGTGTGCAATTTACCCGTGCAGGCCAGAACTTCATCGGAATGAAGGTGAACAGCGATGGCGATTTGATCTGGCTGCAACGCTATGGAAACAATGGGCTTGGGGAGTGCCATGCGGTCATCGAAACCAAATCGGGCGACTACCTGTTTGGAGGTTATTTTGCAGTCAATGACGACTATCAGGGATATGTGGTTCTGGCTGATGGGAATGGGGAGCCTATCTGGAGCAGACTTTTCAACGAGGACACACTCACTTCCGTCTATGCGATCCGTGAACGTCCCGACGACGGTTTCTTTCTTGCCGGAATAGCACAAGGCTCTGCAGCGCTGGTTAAAATCACCCTTAACGGAGAAGTAGATTGGGCGACGACCTACCCGTCTGATTTCGGTGGTTCCTGTGCGACGTCGCTTATGTCAGTAGAAGGAGGTTACGCTTTGGGGGGTCATGTGGCAATTAACACCAATTGCCCGCCGCGTATCATTCGGGTGAACGCCGATGGGCAATTGCTGTGGGACAGAGCGTATGGCGTGGACAGACATCTGGAATTCTATTGTCTCGCGAAGCTTCCTGAGAACGGGTTCGTGTTGGTCGGGGCTACGGCATGGGGTAACACCGTCGTTCCCGATATTATGCGAATCGGTCGCGGCGGTAATTTGATCTGGGAAAGACATGATGAGTTCCTCTCGATGGGATATTACTACAGTGCGACCTACTCCCCTGACGGTTCAGTGATGGTGAGCGGCGCAGGAAGAGACCCGAATGGTCGACAGTATAAGTGCGTTTTGATCAAGCTCATCGAGGATAAGTTATCTCCGCGCATCGTCTATTTCGATCCGCCCGATTCCGATCTGAAAGCCCTGCAGGGCGACTCCATCCGCTTCACCGTGATGGCGGTGGACGATCAGAGCGACTCCCTCAGTTACTATTGGATTTTGCAACAGGATACGATCTCTTTTGATACCACAGTGGTTATTGGTTTTCCCGAACTCGGCGAAGTTCAGGTGAGATGTTTCGCGTCGGACCGAGAGGCTGCCGATTCGGTGAGCTGGGCAGTGCACGTCCGAGACTTCTTTATCGCAGACTATGCTCCCGATTCCCTCTTTCTTGCTCTTCGTCGGGGAACAACTCAGCCTTTCTCGCTCGATACCGTACGCGCCATTGTCGGCGACCCGGTGGAATATGAATGGACACTGACGAATCTTGACAACTTCGAGAGTGTTGACGAGGGGACGGATCCCTTCAGCACTGTTGAGTTCCTGCAGAGCGGCAGGTTTCAGGTCGAAGGGCTGGCATTCAGAGGAGCATCGAGAGATAATGTGGTGTGGAATGTTATAGTCAGGTCGGCAATTCTCGATTTCTGGCCGAGAAACCTCAATTTACTGGTTGCCCCCGATTCGCGTCTTAGTTTTGGAGTATTGCCGTTCAACCGGGAATCAGACTCTTTAAGTTACCGATGGGAGTTTGAAGGGGATTCGGTCGGGGCCGATTCGACCTACTCGATCATTTTCGGACCCGAAGAAAACGGCGAAGGACTGCCTCCCCATTTAATCTCCGCCATTGTGATGGACGGAACAGAAGGAGATACTGTGACTTGGAGGGTGACGGTGGGGGAGCCGGAGCAAGTCGGAAAGTCTGAAAGTCCGAAAGTCGAAAAGTGGGGGTTGCTAATGGTTAGTCCGAATCCATTCAATTCTTCAACCACGATCCGGTATGTTGTCCCAACGGCGGGAAGAGTACAACTGACTTTGCACGACTTGACAGGACGCGAAGTTCAGCGGCTTGTGGATGCTAATCTTTCCGTCGGTTCTCATTCGCTCACATGGAACGCGGGAGGATTCACTTCGGGCATCTATATAGTAAAGATTGAGACGCCGTCGTTCAGCACAACAAGGAAGGTGTTACTGGTGAAGTAAGGGTTGGCTTCACCTTCAGTAAATCGTAGGGGCGATCCGGGAAGTTGGATCGCCCCTTGTTTATGCGCAAATTTGTTCTTGTGCAGTGGTGGGCATTCGAGGGGTGTTTCTCTATTTTAGATTCACGATGAAGGGTAACAAACGTTCGGTCTTGCGTTCCACGGCCATTCGACATCCTCCAGCACTTTCACCTGATACCCAACACTTGGGTGAAGATTGGGCAGATTGCTGAAGTCTCGAATTGGAAGGTAGAAATGATCATCTGTCTGTTTTCGACACGCGAGGAAGCGTTAATCTGGCCGGGATAATTCATGACTGAGCTCTTAATTACTTCGCGTGACTACTTTCTGGCCAGAGCGGTAGAGGTAGCTTTGTTCCTCGTCAATAGTCCATCCGGCTTGAAACTCACTTTTGAGACCAGTTCTCATACGGCCGTTGGAAGATGCATGCCGGGTGCGGTGCTGTATAACGGTGACCAGCGCATTCAGTGTCAATGGATTTGAACTATTCAACCCGTTACGTCACTCAGGACTGGTGGGCTTAGTGGGTAATGGGTGATCAGCAAGCACGTTGATGTTCTTCTGCCGTGGGAAGCCCTTTGGATGTGCGGATTGAGAAAGGATATCATCAGACGACAGCACATGGTACTGAAGAATTTTGAGTCCGGATATCTGCGTGGGTAACGATGATCATTGTCGAGCGACCACTGAGAAATCTATAGCCGCGCGTTCTTCTAATTAAAAATCAATCAGTCAAATCGCTCTATTTAGTGTTGCCTTCAATGACATAGGCTCCTATTGTATTGCCGCTCTAATGGCATTATCTTAATTGATTAAGTAATTCTTTGTATTATCGGTTATGAAATGGCCTCTCTGGAAGGTCGCAAGGTAAAGTACGGCACGACTTGGCGAGTGATCTACTACTGGCAGGGAAGCAAGGAAAAACTTCAATTGGGCATCACCACGCGGCGTGTCGCCCAACAGCAGAAGGCCAAGGTTGAGGCACTCCTTGCTGACAGGCAGAACCCGAAGAAAGTGCTTGAACTACAAAATGCATCCGATCTGAACCTGACAGAATTGCTTGCCATTGATTCGGCGTGGTGTGAGCACAGAAGACGACCAAGAACGATACAGATGACAAATCGATTCGGGCGCCTTTTAATCGACTTCACCGGCGATATCAAGGTCAATCGTGTTGATAAATCACTCTTTGAACAATTCATCACCCACCTCCAGTGCGAAAAACATCATACGCACACGACCGTGAATATTGGTTTGAGGGTCCTTAAGGCTCTTTTTAACCGGGCAGTAGAAGAACATCTTATTATAGCGTCCCATCCTTTCAAAGAGATGAAGCCGCTTGCATCGAAACGTAATGACACAAACATTCGATTTCTGAACGAAAGTCAAGTTAGCCTGTTACTGAACCAGATTGAAGCGCCTAAAGATCTGCACTTTCGCAGAGTAATTCAGTTCTATCTTTGGACGGGATGTAGGTGGACTGAAGCAATGGAGCTAAAATGGGATGATGTCGACTGGCAGAATCAGGTATTCAATCTCGGGCATCCTGATAGTCAGACTAAGCTAAGACGCGCTTTCCCGATGACAGATCATTTGAACGAACTTCTCCGAGAATTGCAACAGGATGCTATTGATCATGGAGCTAGCGTATTTTGGAGATTCTCCCCAAATCCATACTACGTTAGTTGGCGTATTCGGAAGATACGGACATTGACAGCAGGTCTTCCAATCGACCTTACAATTCACATGTTCCGGCACACATTTGCATCACATCTTGTGATGAAGGGAGTCGATCTGACCACAGTGGCTAAGCTGATGGGACACTCTACCACGAAGGTGACAGAACTCTATGCTCACCTTCAACCGGATCATAAGAAAAATGCGGCAGAACGATTACCCTTCTAATCCCCGTACGCGATCTGGAACAAATAGTCTGGGGACAATATGGGGATATTTGGGGATAATATGGGGACATTTTACGTCGACGTCAGTTAACTTCAATCAACGATTATCAACCAAAATCGACCACTTAGTTATTGTTAAATAAGCCTTAACAAATCGCAACTCATCCTCGCGCCTGTAGCTCAATCGGATAGAGCAGCGGCCTTCTAAGCCGCAGGTTCCGCGTTCGATTCGCGGCAGGCGCGCTATTTCTCCCAAATCAGGACTTGAAAATATTTGCAAAACGCTTGCAACCTTTGTAAGTTAAATAAAGCGCATTCTTACGAATGGCTTGGCAAATAGAATTTCAACCTTCTCCCTTCGACTTTACCTTTCCATATACATCTTCGATCGGCTTCAAACGGACGGCTTTCCAAGATTGAGCTTACTTCGGCATTGCAAATGATCGGCGCGTCTTCGCTGATGGATTGAACGCGCCAGCGTCCTGTCAAGCCGTATTCCTTCGATGGAGTTTGTCTGAGAAAGGTGAATATCGCGACCCACCCCTACTGCCAACCCGCCGTGGTTGGCAGATGCCTCGCATATTCAATCTCTTAAACAGTCAACCGCGGCGGGTTGACTGTAGGGGTGGGAATGACAGGTAATTGCTACTCTTCATTATTCAATTAGATACTGAGTCTCACTCTCTACCAAGAATCTGAAGCAAGTTCACAGCTAAAAATATCAGTAAGAGGTCGCAAAAATGAAATCTAATTCATTTATCGTTAAAAATTTTCGCGGCTCAACGGCTTCCCTTGCCACTGCCGTGAGAGCGAAAGTCGTAACTCTCCTCATCACCCTCGGACTGCTTACCTTGAGCGCGACGCCTCTTTACGCCTACACCGTCACCTATATGCTCTATATGCAGATGATCCACGTGCAGGCAGGCCCGATCGGGCCGATCCAGATTTCCCCGCAAGGCGAGATCGTCGCGGAAGGCGACGTCTGGGCCATCCCCGGCTACAACCTCGCTGCTTACGGTCTCGGCGCGAGCTTCCAACCCTTCATGGACGGCATCGCCGGTTCGACCATTCAAATCGAAGAAGGCGGACTTGATCAGAACATCGTCGTCCGCCTGATCATCAAGAATCTGGTCGTCACCGGCGGCGGCGAAACTCCCCTCCAGCTTATCGGCATCGCCAATCCTCAGAACCTCGCAAAGCGCGAATTCTGGATGTTCGCCGACTTGCAAGTCTGGTCGGAAGGCGGCCAACAGCTCAACGCCGGAGGAGACGACTACGACTTTGTGGGCGACGCGAAGATGGTGATGAGCTATCTGATCGATGATGATTTCGCGGCGATGTTACGGCAATTCCGCCTCAACTACCAGCAATTGGCGATGGCTTACTGGGTTCCCGGAGAAGGCGGTTGGGCGCACGCCGGCATCGAGCATGAGATGGTGGACGACGGCGAACACCTCTGGTTCCGCGTGAGTGTCCAGCATCTCTCCGAAGTCGGCGGCGCCGGCGATAACGGCTTTGATAACAACCTCGACGTGCCGAGCGAGTATGAGACTATTCAAGCCGCTATCGATGTGGCGGAGCCGGGCGACACCGTGCTGGTCGCGCCCGGAACCTACTATGAAAACCTCGTCATTGGGAAGAACCTCACGCTTGGCAGCCTAACCTTGACCACAGGAGATAATGCTTATGTAGGCCAAACCATTTTGGACGGGCAGCATCAAGCGCCGGTGGTCAGTATAGGGAACAGTACCACCAAACTCGCTGGTTTCACTATCCGCAACGGATTAGGCGTCAACGGCTACAACGGGTCCTATGGCGGCGGTATCTATGGTCAGAACAGTGACTTTACACTCGAAAATCTCGTCATTATAGACAACTATGCCAATTCCGGCGGCGGCGTATCGGCGGTGACTTCGACCTTGACAATGCGCAATTGCGTCGTTGCCAATAACGAGGCTTGCTGGGGCGGCGGCGTCAACCTGCATCACTCACCGGCGACTTTCGAGAATGTAACCATCGTCCACAACCGCATCGACCAGAATAACGGCTTCAGTCAGATGGGTGGGGGGTTGTTCCTCGGAATGTCGCCTGCGATACTCCGCAACACAATTATTTACAATAATGAAGACGCAGAAGTTGCCGCTTGGCCCGGGGTGGCGACGAGTTCGATTGAGGTCGCTTACAGCGATATCGAAGGCGGCGCAGACGGCATTCAGACGAACGGTTGGTGCGATGTAACCTGGGGTGAAGGAAGCATCGACGCTGATCCACTCTTCCTCGATCCGGACAACGGCGACTACTCGCTAACCCGCCTCTCGCCCTGTGTTGATACTGGCGATCCCAACGCTGAACTCGATCCCGACGGAACCCGATCCGACATGGGCGCTTACTACTTCCACCAGACCTTCCACCAGATTGCGCTCCATCAAGGCTGGAACATCCTCTCGTCGGTCAATCAACCCCGCGTCGCCGCCGCCCGCAGTGTCTGGAGTGAGGTTGTCGCGCGGGGAAGCCTGTTGCTTACAAAAGATCAGTCGGGGCGCTTCTATGTCCCTGATGACAATTTCAGCAATATGCTCCCGTGGGATGTGCGGCAGGGTTATTGGGCGAAACTGACGGAAGAGGACACGCTGGTTATTTTGAACCTGCCCGAAGAAACGACTCGCCCTATCCCGCTTCGACAAGGTTGGAATATCGTCTCGTATTTCCCTGAGGCAGATTTGGCCGCGCCAGACGCCTTCGCCAATGTTGTGGATTACCTTGTCATGGCGAAAGACGAATTAGGTCAGTTCTATCGTCCCTCGATCGACTACAGCAATATGGGCAGCTTGACGCGCGGAAGAGGGTATCAGGCGCTCGCCTCGCAAGCTGTAGAACTGGTCTATAACATCCAACAACAGGGGCAGATGGCAGGCGCGCCCACAATGCCTGAGATCGCTTTGGAGCGCTTCATTGTCTCACGCACCGACCACAATATGAGCGTTCTGATAAATGCAGAATGCGGAATGCAGAATGCGGAATGGGCGGAGATCGGCGCATTCACGAAGGAAGGTCTTTGTGTTGGCGCAGCTTCATTCCGCAATCTGAAATCTGAAATCCGCATTGGTATGGCCATCTGGGGCGATGACGCTTCTACCGACGCGATTGACGGCGCGGTCGAAGGCGAACCGCTCACGTTTAGAGTCTGGGATGGCGCGATTGAGTCTTCCGCCGATGTGAAGTTTATCGAAGGAGATGACCGCTTCGTTACGGACGGTTTCGCGCAAGTCGCTATCACTGGTTTGGCGTCGCAACCGACCGAATGGAGCCTTGCGGAACCGTATCCAAATCCGTTCAATCCTTCCACGACGATCAAGTTCTCGTTACTGGAAGAGACCCAAGTAAGGCTGACCGTCTATGACCTTGCCGGTCGGGAAGCGGCTGCGTTGGTGAACGGTGAGCTGAAGGCAGGCAGGCACACGGTTACGTGGAACGCCGAAGGATTAACGTCAGGCGTCTATCTGGTGAAGATGGAAACGCCGCAGTTCTCGGCGACGAAGAAGGTCACTCTATTGAAGTAATCGTTACATTCCCCGAACGCAAGAAGGGCGGCTCTTTCACCGGAGCCGCCCTTTTACGTTGATAGAACGGCTCGACAGCGAAAACACTTCTACCCCTACTGCCAACCCGTCCCTACTGCCAACCCGCCCCTACTGCCAACCCGCCCCTACTGCCAACCCGCCGCGGTTGGCGGAAAGTAAGCAGAATCGTTAGTATGCTCTACCAACCGCGGCGGGTTGGTAGTAAGGGTGGGACGAGTACAGAGTATGGTCATCCTGACGTAAGTAGCATGTCCAGTAGAGCGTGAATCCCATCATTCCAGCTTGTTTAGTTGCTGCAATGAGATTATCTTAATAGGTTAGGTTATTTCCATACTGTTTCTATTGAAAACAGCCGCCTTAAATGCAAAAATACTCCATCTTTTAGGGGAGGAGCGACTTCAGTCGCCCGTTTACGCGTCGCTTTTGTCAGGCAAGTTTTAACCGCGTTCAGCGATTCTAATAAATCTTTGAACGCAACCAATCCGTCGTAATTTACCATTCAGAAATAAATTGATGCCCAAGAAAGTAATCGAAATTCAAGACGAATCCGAACTGAGGATTCCCTCACGCCTGCCGGTGCTCCCGCTCCGCGACATGGTGATCTTTCCGCATATCGTCACCCCGTTGGTCGTTGGTCGAGCAGGCACTCTTTCCGCTGTCGAAGACGCGCTGAAGACCGACCGGTTGATCGCTCTTATCACTCAAAAGGACGCCGCCGTCGAAGATCCGACTCCGCATGACCTGTTTCGAGTCGGCGTTATCGCCCGCGTCTCCCAGATGATGAAGCTCCCGAACGGTCTGGCCAAGATCCTGATCGAAGGGCTCGAACGCTTCCGCGTAATTCGCTTTCATCAGGTCGGATCGCAGATACAGGCGTCGATCACCGTCCTGACCGACGGCGGCGACACTACGCCGCCCATCGAAGCGGCGCATCGCCATCTGGTCGGTCTCTTCAAGGAATTCGTGTCGCTTAACCGCCAGATTCCTGATGAAGTTGGCATTACCGCCGACGCGATCAAGTCTTCCCGCCGGCTCGCCGATATCGTCGTCATGCACCTCAATCGCACCACCCAGCAGAAGCAGGAAATGCTCGAGATGGTCGAGATCTACGATTTGATGGTGGCGCTTTGCGGCGAGTTGCAGCGCGAGATCGAGATTCTTACCCTCGAACAGACTATTGAAGGCAAGGTGCGCGAGAAGATCTCCAAATCCCAGCGCAATTACTACCTTCAGGAACAGCTCCGCGCCATTAAGAAAGAGCTTGGCGAAGAAGGCGAAGACGACCTTTCCGACGTTATCGACTATCGCAAGAAAGTCAAGCGCGCCAAAATGACGAAAGAGGCAAAAGAGAAGGCCAACGAGGAGATCAAGCGCCTCGAAGCGACTCCGATGCTCTCGCCGGAAGCGACCGTCATCCGCACATATCTCGACTGGCTGATCGGCGTCCCATGGTATAAAACGACCGAAGATAACCGCGACATCGAAGCCGCCAAACTCATCCTTGACGAGGATCACTACGGCCTCGAAAAGCCCAAAGAGCGCATCCTCGAACATCTCGCCGTGCTGGCTCTGGCCGGTAAGATGAAAGGGCCAATTCTCTGTTTGATCGGGCCTCCCGGAGTCGGGAAAACCTCACTGGGCAAATCGGTTGCGCGTGCGCTTAATCGGCAGTTCGTGCGAGTATCGCTCGGTGGAGTTCGGGACGAAGCAGAGATTCGTGGCCATCGTAAAACCTATATTGGCGCGATGCCGGGGCGGATTATCCAGTCGATGAAAAAGGCGGGGACAGTCAATCCAGTCTTCCTTCTCGACGAGATAGACAAGATGTCCACCGATTTCCGCGGCGATCCGTCAGCGGCGCTTCTGGAAGTGCTTGATTCAGAGCACAACCATACGTTCTCGGATCATTATCTTGAAGTAGATTATAATCTTTCGCAGGTTCTCTTTATCCTTACCGCCAACTCGCGCGACGGCATCCCGTGGCCGCTGCAGGACCGGATGGAGATCATCGAGCTACCCGGCTACCTGCATCAAGAGAAGTTTGAAATCGCCCGCCGTTTCCTCCTGAAAAAGCAAATGGCGGAGTGCGGCTTGAAGGAAGGCGACGTCACGCTCAGCGACGACGCCATAAACCAGACCATCGAGCGTTACACCCGCGAAGCCGGCGTCCGCTCGCTGGAACGCGCCATCGCCAAACTCCTCCGCAAGACGGCGCGTGAGCTGATGGAAAAGAAAAGCGGGAAAAGGCCGATCAAGATCGACGCCAAAAAGGCGAGCGCCTTCCTTGGAGTCGCGCCTTTTGACGAACCAGCGGTTGACGGCGTCGATAAAATCGGAGCGGCTGTCGGTTTGGCTTGGACCTCTTCCGGCGGCGATGTGCTGCTGATCGAAGCCGAGACGATGCGCGGTAAGGGATCGCTGACACTCACCGGGCATCTCGGCGAGGTTATGCAGGAATCCGCCCGCACCGCTCTAACGGCGGTTCGCGCTCGCGCTGAAAAGCTCGGTTTCGATCCTGACATATTCATGAAAATGGAAATCCACGTCCATATCCCCGAAGGCGCAGTCCCGAAAGACGGGCCTTCAGCCGGTATCACGATGGCGACGGCGTTAGCGTCGGCGCTTTCACGTAAGCCGGTAAAAGGCAATATCGCCATGACCGGGGAAATTACTTTGCGAGGCGACGTCCTTCCTATTGGCGGATTGCGCGAGAAACTGATGGCCGCCCTTCGCGCCGGAGTGAAAACTGTGCTTATTCCCGAGCGGAACAAGCGTGAACTCTCTGAAGTCCCGGAAGCCGTACGCAAGCCGTTGAAAATCATCCCCGTTAAAACTGTGGATGAGGTTTTCGACCTCATGCTGGTGGGGCAGAAGGCTGAGGCGGTTCGACCACGAGGATCCGCCAGTCCGAGACGTTCTGCTGTAAAAAGGGTGTGATAGCATCGCCCCTACTCAGCAACATGCTGTCAACCCTCCGTGGTTGACAGTAAATAGCAGGTATTATTAGCTTTACTGTCAATCACGGAGGATTGACAGCTTGCGCCTGTGATTCACAAAGATCAGGACACGAGTGAGGCTCGAATGTTAGAACGAGTTCCGAGCGAGCACAATCCGTTGCGAACCCTGTTTGCCAAAATATGGAGCGTTTCTGGTATTTTGGCGATCACCGGACTGCTACAATTCGCAAACGCGACTCAGATAGTTCAGGTCCAACTGCCGGATATCTCTGCGCTCGAAACGCTCCAGCGCACAGGGCTTGACGTCTCCAATATCTCCTCGGGCGGTCTCGCCGAAGTGATCTTGATGGATGATCGTGATCGAGCTGAGCTAAACGCTTCAGGGCTCCGCTACTTCGTCTCGCTCCAAAACGCTGAGCAATACTTCGCCTCACGCCTCCAACCCGGACGCGACGATATGGGAGGTTATCCGACCTTCGATGAGATCGTCGCCGAGATGAACCAACTCCACGAGGACTTCCCGGACATTGTCGGCGAACCATTCTCCATCGGCCAGACATTGGAAGGGCGCGAACTATGGGTGCAAGCGGTTTCGGACAATCCGGCTGACGATGAAGGAGAAGCGGAGATCTACTTCGGTTCAGCGATCCATTGCCGCGAGGTTATTACCCCGCTTATAACTCTGAACGTCATCCGACAACTCGCGGAAGGATACGGGAATAACGACCGAATCACGATGCTGGTGGACGAACGGAAAAGCTACTTCACGCCGGTTGCAAATCCCGATGGATATGTTTATAACGAAGAAAGCCAGCCTGACGGCGGCGGAATGTGGCGAAAGAACCGCAGCAATAATGACGATGGCACAATTGGCGTCGATCTGAATCGCAATTGGGGCGATCACTGGGCTTATGACGACAACGGATCGAGCCCTGATGGCGCCGATGAAACCTATCGGGGGCCGGAAGCTTTCTCAGAAGCCGAAACCAACGCCATTCGCGAATTCGCCAACTCTCGTCATCTCGGCGTTTCGATATTCTTTCATGCGTGGGGGAATCTCTGCCTCTACCCGTTCGGCTACGAGTATCTTCAGGCTCCCGATCAATCAATCCTCGCTGCCCTTTCAAAACGGATGATCTCCCAAAACAATTATCTTCCCGGAACCGGCTGGGAGGTTATCTATCGCACCAATGGCGACAGCGACGACTGGTTTTATGGAACAGATGAACACGATCCGGTGATGGCATATACTTTCGAGGTTGGGCTCAGAACAGATAGTTTCTGGCCTCCCCTTGATCGCGTCGATCCGCTGGTCAACGAGAATGTCGAAAACTGCCTGACGGCAATCGAGTTCTGCGATCGCCCGGCGCGGGTGTTACAGCCGCCCCAACCGCACGGAGTTGACGCAAGATTACACAATGGCGAGCTTCGTTTGACATGGAATCGAGTTGAAGACGAGAGTAATCCTGCAGTCTCCTATCGTCTTTTCGCGCGTTTGCCCGGAGAGCCGGTAGTGGACGACGCTCCGCAAGACGATCAACGCTGGGAGCGGGTGAATTTCAGCCTGAGTCAAGTCGAGCGGCACAGCGGAACTCACAGCTATCGCGCCGCACTCTTGCAGCCGATGGCGACCATGACTCTTCGGGCGCCGATTATCGCGCCTGACACCCTACGCGCCTGGGTGAATTACAACCTGAGGAATTTCCGGGGGCATTATGCCGCTCTCGAAGCCTCAGAAGACGGCTGGAGTTGGACGCCGCTCGCAGGTCAGCATACCGCCAATCAAGTCATAAACAACATCAACCTCGGGCCGGGACTGACCGGATTATCTGATGGCTGGCGCGAAACCTGGTGGTCGCTAGGGGAGTTTGCCGGGCGAACAGTAAAACTCCGCTTCCGCTCATACTCGATGTACATACAGGGCAACAATGAGTTCTTCTACGTAGATGATATATCTCCCCTGCCAAGCTACGAGTGGACAAATATGCTCGCGGAGGGCGTAGAGGATACCGCTTGGACTACAGACGAGGCTATGGATGACGCCGCTGAATATGTAATTCAAGCTTTAGACTCAGAGGGCGACTACTCGTTCCTCAGCGATCCTGTCAGAGCCCACGAAGGGATGCCCGCTTTCGTGCTTAGACCTCCCGCTGGCTGGTCGATGATCAGTTTCCCGGTGACGCCTGAATCCGGCGAAATCCGCAACGTATTTGCCCCCTGGCTTGAAGCCGGGATTCTCGCGATTGTCAAAGACGGATTCGGAAGGTTCTTCCTGCCCGATTGGGATTTCGACCAGATCGGCCGCATCAATCCCCTCGCTGGTTATTCGATAAGAATGCGTCAGGCGGATACTCTCGTGGTGGAAGGAGAATTCACTCCTTTCAATACGCCTGTCCCGCTTGGACTCGGCTGGAACATGATCGCTTACCTTCCGCAAGATCCGCTCGACGCGGAAGCAGCGTGGGAAAACATTGCAGATAACTTGCTGGTCGCCAAAGACTACCTCGGCCGGTTCTGGCTGCCGAGTAGGAACTTCAATAACCTGACGCCGCTTCAACCCGGGCAAGGATACCTTCTTAAACTGAACGCAGCAGACACATTAATCTACCCGAACGCCCAGCGAGGCCGATTAGCTGGATTGGTTGAGAATCCTTTTAGCGGTGAGTTCACGCCGCCTTCACCGGACAACATGAGCCTTTTAATCAGTCTGCCCGAGCCAATTTCATCGGGCTCTATCAGATTGTTCGATGCTGAAGGCAACTTGAGCGGGCTCGGAACGGTCTCAACAAGTGAGTGGATCGGCGTTGCAGCATGGGCAGAAGAAAAATCGGGCGAGGCAGGCTTTGCCGAAGGGGAACCGATTACCGCGATATGGCGTGATATGAGAGGGATCGAACGGTTCTTAAACGTCTCGCCGCTTGAAGGCGAGACTCGCTATATGACTAATGGGCTGGCAATCCTCGACGCATCGTTCAAAACCGGAATCCTGCCCGAATCCGTTACGCTCTCAGCCTCGCCTAATCCGTTTAACGGGCAAACAAATGTTAAAGTCAGCCTTCCTGCGGTTGGACGGATAAAGCTCGATTTGTACGACAACACCGGACGTCTTGCCGCGCGGCTTGCCGAAACTGATGAATCGCCCGGAGATCATTATTTTCCGCTCGATCTGGCGCAACTGCCGGCCGGGCTATACATCTGTCGATTAAGCTTCTCAAGCGAGGAATCGTCCCACGCCGCGAGCGTCAAGCTACTTCTGCTCCGCTAAACGCCTGATCCGACTGGCGGCTGTACCGGCGCTGATTTGCTTGGCGGCGATCGTCTCCGCTCGCACTATTGAAGTTCCGGTTAAGGCGTCTGCGACTGTTCCGCCTCTGCTCCGTTTCGAGCCGGTGTATCCCAAGCTCACGCTGGCGCTATCCGGTGGAGGAGCGCGAGGATTTGCCCATCTCGGTGTAATTCAGTCTCTTGAAGCTAACGGACTGCAACCAAGCGGTATTGCAGGAACTTCCGTCGGCGCACTGATTGGCGCGCTCTATACTGGAGGATTGAACTCCAGCGAGATTATTCCGTTATTGCGTCGAATCGACTGGAACAGCGTCATGCTTGACGAGCCGGAGCGCCGATCCCTTATCCTTGCGCGCAAAGAAGAGCATACCCGGCATCTTCTGACTGTCCGGCTCGGACGTGGATTAACCCCGGTTGTGCCGGGCGCAATTGCGCCGGGACAGAAACTATACCTTCAGCTCTTAAGGCTGACGCTCGAACTGCCGTATCGCTCGAATGCTGTTTGGGACTCGCTCGATACACCGCTTAGGATAACCGCAACGGATATTATTTCGGGTGAAAAGATCGTCTTCAATCGAGGAGATCCGACACTCGCGATTCGAGCTTCGATGGCGTTGCCGCTCCTTTTCGATCCGGTGAAAATCGATTCCTTGCAACTGATCGACGGAGGAATCTCAGAAAATATCCCCGTCGAATCAGCGCATTCTATGGGTGGCGATGTTATTCTCGCGGTGAACGTCTCGTCGCCGCTCCGAAAACCGGATACTCCCTGGCAACCGTGGCAGATCGTGGATCAGGTTACAACAATTCTGGAACGACATTCGAATGTCGCGTCGCTCGACAGCGCTTCTATCGTTGTAACGCCAAACCTCTTAGATGCGCCGAGCATGCCGTCGCAGCAGTTTGATTCTCTCGCGCTTTCGGGTTGGAGAGCGACCGAAGAAATAATCGACTCGTTGAAGCAGATGTTAATCCCGCCGAAATTGCCGGATGATGATGATGAGATAGTTGTCACTCGAATTCAATCGCCCGATCCTGATCTCCCGCAACCTCTTACAGAATGGAGGATGAAGATTAGTATCTCCTTGCGAGAGATTCGCGATTACCTGCGAAGACTCTATCAGGACGGGACGATCTCCCGAGCCGCTGCCGATTTCAACGAAGAAACACATACTCTGTCGTTTACTACCGAGCGCACACCCCTGCTGACGGGAGTATCGTTTAAGGGCGCCAAACTGCTCCCTGATTCTGTTCTCGCGGATGCTTTCGCCGGTCAAATCGGATCGCGTCTCGATTTCAATCGCTGCCAAAGCAGTTACAGAACCATCCTGAAAGCTCTTCGCGAAGCCGGTTACTGCGCCTCTGATATCGAATCGATCTGGTTTGATTCGGAATCGGGCATACTGACAATCACGATCAATCCCGGAGTTATGCGAGAGATCGAGTTTGTCGGACTCGAAAGAGTATCGCGTTTATGGCTCGAACAGGAAGTACCGCTTAAAGTTGGTAAGCCGATCACACGCGAAGGGATACTCGAGGGAGCCACGAATCTTTACGCGACCGGACTTTTTCGAAGCGTTTACCCGGTGCTCGTTCCGCCCGACCGCGTCGGACAAGGATGGAAAGTTGAAATCCACGTCAATGAGCAGCCCGCGCCATTAGTCCGGCTGGGACTGGTTTATCAGCATGAGCATCGCACACGCGGATTTGCTGAAGTAACCTACCCGAGCGCCTTTAATTATGGCGCTCGAGGCGTAATTCTGACGTCGGTCGGCGAACGCGATCAGATGCATCAAATCGAGATGGCCAACGACAAGTTGTTCGGTCGCCCGGTCGCATTCAGCCTCACAGGAGCGCTCAATCGCCGATCCCGCTCTTTATATGACATGGAACATATAAAGGTCGGCGACTACACTGAGTCGCAGTGGGGTGGAAAATTCTCTATCAGCGGACAGGCTTGGAGTTGGGGGCAGCTTGCGCTCTATGGAAAGTGGGAGCAACACGACGGTCACTATCCTAATGGAGCCGAACGGTACCGGACAATTTCGAATGGGGGGGAATTGGCTCTCGACACAGAAGACCGCTACCCCTATCCCAATCGAGGTGTAAAGCTTACCGCCTCCGCCGAAGCGGCGACCGGTTATCTTGGCTCCCAGCGAGAATTTAGTCGGCTTGTCGGCTTGTGGGAATCATATTTTACACCGGTGCGCCGACAGACGTTCGCAGCCCGTTTTTCAATGGCCGCCGCCTCGGGCGATGCTCCTCGCGACCAGCAGATCCGACTCGGCGGAATGCATTCGTTCCCCGGATTGCACCTTGACGAAATTATCACAACACGGCTTCTAACCGCCGGACTGGAATACCGTTATGACATGTTGAGTCGCCTGATTGCCGACAGTTACATCGGCGCGCGATGGGACTATGCAGCGGTATGGCGAACTCCGGGCAACCCGCCAAAAGCCGAAGAATGGCTGCAGAGCTTTGCGCTCTATTTCGCCCTCGATACGGTTCTTGGTCCGATCCATCTCCAGTGGGGTTATCTGCCCGGTAATAATTGGCTTTTAAAGCAGAATGTCTTCTCAATACAAGCCGGAAACAGTTTTTAACTTATAGCTTACCTGCTACTGTTCCCCCCGCTGTGGGCGACTGTAGTAAGCAATATCTTTCGTATCATATTCAAATTTTTTATTTACTCAAAGCCCAAGGTCTAAAGCCTAAAGCCTCTTTATCAGGTCTTTCGATGATCCGATTCTCACGTTACTTTCTTACAGCCGCCCTGCTTGGCGCAGTGATCGCGTTTGCAGCAGAACCGACTGTCCCAGATAAATCGCAGGAAGCGAAATACCGCGAAGTCGCCCAGCAAATCAAGCTGTTCGGCGACATCTACAAGAGCGTCAGCGCCCGCTATGTAGATGAGATCGCCCCAACCGACTTCATCAAGGCAGGCATCGATGGAATGCTCGGAACGCTTGATCCCTACACCGTTTTCATCGAACCGGATGAAACCAGCCAGCTTGATGAAATCACGCAAGGGAAATATGGCGGCGTCGGCATTGAGATTGGTCTGCGCGGAAAGAACCGCGAACTGACTGTTATTTCGCCGATCGAAGACACGCCAGCCGCCCGTAAAGGACTCAGAGCCGGAGACGTTATAATTGCGGTCGAGGGAAAGTCAACTGCCGGCTTTACCACACAGGACGCAACCAAGCTGATCCGCGGACCTGAAGGAACAAGCGTCACGCTTACTATACGGAGACTTGGCGTGGAGGAACCGCTCGATTATACTCTCGAGCGTCAGGAGATCCGCATCCACGACGTCAACTTCGCCGGTATGGTCACTAAAGACGTTGCGCTGATCAAGCTTGCCCATTTCTCCAGTCTCGCAGGCAGCGAACTCGACAGCGCTTTGGCAGAAGTTCTTAAATACGAACCCAAAGGATTGATCCTCGACCTTCGCTCCAATCCGGGCGGGTTACTCCCTTCCGCTATCAGTGTGGCTCAAGAATTTCTTAACACCGGTGATCCGATCGTTAGCACCAAAGGGCGTTCACCAGGCAGCGACCATCTGTTTCAAGCAGGCGGGAAGCCACGAGTCCCCGATCTACCATTGGTGGTTTTGGTCAACGGCGGCAGCGCCTCGGCTTCGGAAATCGTCTCGGGCGCAATTCAAGACCTCGACCGGGGCGTGATCGTTGGAACGCAGTCATTCGGCAAGGGACTGGTGCAGTCGGTGATGAACCTTTCGGATGGCGCCGTTCTCAAAATGACCACAGCTCGTTACTATACTCCATCCGGACGTTTGATCCAGCGCGACCGCCCAAAGCAGGGCGAATTAGCGTTGGAAACCGAAGACGGCGAGTTGGATCCTGAAACCGGCGAAATTATCCGCAGGGAAACCACGCCGCAGGATACCGTCCGTGAGAAATTTGCCACCCGCGCTGGACGCGACGTGTTCGGCGGAGGCGGTATTACGCCCGATATTATTGTCGAACAGCCGATCCTTGGGATGGTAGAAATCGAAATGTTCCGCCGCGACCTCTTCTTTGGATTCGTTTCAAACTGGCTCGCGACTCATGCGCGTCCTGATACCGTCGAGGTGACGCCTGCAATGCTGAAGGCCTTCGATCATTATATGGACAGCGCGAAATTCCAGCCGCCCGTCCCGGGAAATGACGCGTTGACCGCCTTGCGTAAGATCGGTGAGAAGGACTCTATGAATGCCGCCTTTTTCGCGCAACTCGAAGACTTGAAGAAATCGCTTGCAGCGACCGTATCAACTAACACTTCCGAAGTCCGTGATTTCATCAAGCAGTCGCTTGATCGTGAGTTGGCGTCTGCACTTGGTGGGCGAGATTGGCGGATTCGCTCGACATTCGATGAAGACGTCCAACTCCAGAAAGCTATCGAAGTTCTCCGCGACCGTAACAGCTACTCAGCGTTGCTAACCGTCGCAACCCCTAAGACAAAGGGAAAGCCGAACTAAGGCGCAGTGCAAGCTGTCAACCCTCCGCGGTTGACAGTACAAAGTCTATTATCTCAAACGCATAGAGCTGTCAACCCTCCGTGGTTGACAGTATAATGCAATCCTCAAGCACAAGCTGTCAACCTCGGAGGGTTGACAGCTTGCGCTTTACAATACCACGCTTGATTAGAGTGTATCTCGGAGTCTAATATGCTTCAATTCGCAGGCCTGCTGATATTGGGAGCTGCAGCGGGCTATTTTAGCGGGCTGGTCGGGTTGGGTGGGGGAGTACTAATCGTCCCGGCGCTGGTTTACCTCTTCGGAATGCCTCAGAATCAGGCGCAGGGAACCACTCTCGCGATGCTTCTGCCGCCGATTGGAGTGATGGCCGTAATCGCTTATCACCAGAAAGGGCTTGTGGATTGGAAAATAGCTGCGATTCTATGCGTTGGTTTCCTTCTTGGCAGTCCTTTTGGAGCCAAATTCGCCGTTGGGTCGTCGCCTGCAACACTGAAAAAGGTCTTCAGCATCAGTTTGTTCCTCATTTCCCTGAAGATGTTTTTCGGCAAGTAAGTATACGCAGCTAACAACACTCCTCAGTCAATCGCTCCCCATTAAATATCTTTATCTGAACTTGCGCAAGCTCTGCATTTCGCTTATCTTTTTAAGCGCAAGAAATGCACTCGCCGACCGGCGACTGTTTCAAAGGAATCAGGCTTTCGGAGGTTCGGTTTGGGCGTATCAAAAACCCTGATTATTTATCTCGCCGTAGCTTTATTCGCGACTGGATGCCAGTGGGATCCTCCTCGCACCAATCCTCTTGACCCCGGCTACTACCGTTACCGTCCGACCGGTGGAATCGAGATCTCTGTTATGGCACTCGATTCAAGCCTGCCGATTCCCAACGCCGAAGTCCGCATCCCTCAGCTTAAACATATCGCTCTGACAGATTCTTTTGGGCTCGTTTCCTTTAACACGCTCCCCGTGGACACATACTGGATTTGTGCAGAGCGACGCGGCGACTTCCCTTATCGTATTGATTCGGTTCGGATCAGCGTGAGAGAAAACCAGATTGTTCGTGACACCCTTTTGCTCGAAGCGCTTCCCTCTGCCTTGGGTTCTGTCAGGCTTCGCGTTCTGACTCTCGGTCAGCAACCGATTGCGGATGCAACTGTACTGATTACCGAAATTGGACGATTCACACTCACAGACGCAAACGGGTATGCGCGCTTCGACGATCTCCCGCCCGGTCCACTCTGGCTCAGGGCTTACCGGGAGATTCAGGGGGATGCAATATACGGACGTGACTCCACACAAGTGACCATAGTTTCGGCTTCTCTCGTTGACGCCTCAATCAACTTGGACGCGCTTCCAAGCTTTACTCGCGCGACCGCAAACTCCTTAGCTTTTACAGCCAACCGCGAGCAGGAGGTTCCAACTTACTTCCTTCGACTCAAGGCAGAAGTTTTCGACCCCGATGGTCCCGCCGATCTCCGTCGCGTCGAAGTGAAGTGGATAGATTCATATCATCAGGATTCCCTGTTGATCAGCCTCGGGTACGATTTCGTCTCTACTTTATGGACCGCAGACGTACCAAGCGATTCCTTTTACGATGGTCAGATTGAGAATGCACTAACTCTCCCGTTTAAATTTCAAGCATTTGATTTTGCAGGCAATGCATCTCCATCAACTGAAGCCATTATGGCCCGAGTCATCCATGGTTTCCCCGACGCTCAGAGTGTCCTACCAGAGCAATTTCCCGAACTCATTTGGCAATATGAACGCTTTACCGAATTCTCAAATATCCACCTTTTCAACTATGACGTTCGCATCTACCGGTTTTTAGTCCGTGAGGAACTTGTCTATGATACTTTGGTTCCTCCCATTAATTTCCGGGAAAATCGTCATCGTGTCGGAGTTAATCTCCCTCCCGGAAATTACTCTTGGGAAGTATCTGTGCTCGATCTATTTGGTAACAGTTCAAGCTCGCCTCGCATCCAATTTAATCGTTAAAAGAATATGACCCGGAATCAAAGTAGCTTCCCGCCCGAAGGAGCGTCCGGCAAACAGTTCAACGCGCAGGATATTCTATCACGCGAAGACATTGCCCGTCTGCTCGACACCGTCCTTGCGTTATCGGTAGAGATGATGAACGCCGACCGCGGCGCAATCATCTTGCTCGATGGCCGCAAGCTGACGGTTGTCGCATCGCGCAATCTCTCCGAAGAAACTGCGCGGGATCTGACCGATCTCTCAACCTCGGTCGTCCGGCAGGTTGTCGAGAACGCCGCGCCATTGTTAACTCACGATGCTCAAGCAGATCCTCGCTTTGGTCAAGCTGCATCGGTCATCCTGCATCAGATCACTTCGATCATCTGCGTTCCGATGTTCAATGAGCAGACCGTGATCGGCGTCATCTATCTCGACAGTCGGGGCAACCGCCAGCGCTTTACCGATGAGAATCTTGACTTCATCGACACATTTGCTCGCATGGCGGCGATTGCGATAGACTATGCCCTCGCCTACAGAAAACTCTATGAGGAAAAAGTACACCTCAACATAGGCGAAGGATACAAGATTGTAGGCCACTCGCCCAAAATGCTGGAAGTGTTCGGTTTGATGCGCCGGGTGATGAATTCCGACATTACGGTGTTACTGGAAGGGGAATCCGGCACAGGCAAGGAACTGGTTGCCCGGGCGCTGCACTACAGCGGTCCCCGACGCGATAAGATGTTTATCACCCAGTTCTGCGGCAACCTCGCTGAGTCGCTGCTCGAAAGTGAACTCTTTGGCCATAAGAAAGGCTCCTTTACCGGCGCGATTGCCGACAAGAAGGGTCTCATGGAGATGGCAGACGGAGGAACCTTCTTCCTCGATGAGATCGCCGACATCAGCCCGACTATTCAGGCGAAGTTGCTCCGCGTTCTGCAGGAAGGCGAAATCCGACGGGTTGGCGACACCGAGTCGCGCCGCGTCAATGTCCGTATTATCTCGGCTACCAATAAGAGTCTGAAGGGAGAGGTCGAAGCGGGCAAATTCCGCGAAGACCTTTACTACCGCCTCAATGTAATTTCGATTCACCTGCCTCCGTTGCGCGAGAGAACCGGCGATATTCCCCTTCTGATCCACTATTTCCTTACCGAATTAGCCACAAAGACCCATACGTCAATTAAGAAGGTCGCCCCGCGCGCAATGCAGGCGCTGTCGAACTATAACTGGCCGGGCAATGTTCGCGAACTCGAGAATACTATCGAGAGAGCGCATTTGCTTAGCGAAGGCGATCTGATCGACGTCGAAGACCTCTTTATCCCCGAAGCTCAGGAACTCGCTATTAAACTGAAGACCCTGAAGGACTACGAACGCGAAATCGTCCTTAGAGTTCTCAAGGAGTGCGGCGGAAATAAAACACAGACGGCAGAAACGCTCGGCGTTTCATTACGCTGGCTTCATTATAAGTTGAATGAATGGAAGGCGAAACCGGAATAGGTCCATATCGGATTGACGCCGAGATCGCCCATAGCAGCATCTGCACGATTTACCGAGCCTGGGAACCGAGCCTCGACCGTCCGGTCCTTATAAAAAAACTGCACCCCCAAATGAGCCGCGAGGAGGATATCCGCAAGCGGTTCGAGCGGGAGGCGCAGGTTTGCGCGCGCGTCAAACACGAGAACATCGTTGACATCTACGGCTATCGCGCTGACGAAGACGTGACGATGTTAGTAATGGAATTCGTCGAAGGACAGAGTCTCGGCGAGTTAATTTCTAAGCGCGGGCGGATCGAGTGGAAAACAGTCCTGATTATGCTTGCGGGAGTGCTTAAAGGACTCGCTTACGCCCACAGCAAGGGCGTCACTCACCGTGACATAAAGCCTGACAACCTGCTTGTATCTGATGAAGGTCGAGTAAAGATCACCGACTTTGGGCTGGCGATCATCTCGGACTCATCCAGAATGACAGTTCAAGGAGCGGTTGTCGGCACACCGGCTTATCTTCCCCCGGAACAAGTAAGCGGTGGAGTTTACGATTTCCGCGGCGACCTCTTCTCAACCGGCGTCACCATTTATGAAGCGCTGACAGGCGTCTCGCCTTTCAGTGGACAATCATTCTCCGAAACCCTCAAGAAAATTCTTACCTACTCGCCGCCGTCGCCGTCATCGTTGCTCCCTGATATTCCCGCCGAATTTGACCAGATTCTCGCCAGATTACTCGAAAAGCAGCCGAGCAAACGATACGCCTCCGCTGAGCAGGCGCTCGAAGACGTTAAGAAATTGGCGGCGTTGAAGGGAGTAATTCTGGAATCGGTCGCTATCCAGAAATCGCTCGATGATAGCGCAGCTTCTGGAAGGCTACCGGTCATAACTCCGCTTCCAATCCCCATCTGGCGCACTTTTAATCTGGCCGGGTACGCCACGGTCTTTGCATCAGCCGTCATAGCGCTTTCGATCATTCTTCTAACGCCAACCCCGAAGACTCCCGATCACGCCGATGTCTCTCCCAAATACTTGACTCAAGTTAAAGCGGTAGTTCAGGCTGCTTTCGATAGAAACAAATTAATCACTCTTCCTAAGTCACCTGACACGGTCTCTGTGGCTGAAACCAAAATTCCTACTGCCAAAAACGGTAAAACAGAAAATCCACCCAATCGTCAGAACATTCAGAATCCGGTTATAGGGGGAAAAACCAGAGAATCTATCAGCGCTGCGAAGCCTTCCACTGCTCCGGGTCAATTACTACTGACCTGCAAACCGTGGGGTAATATCACCATTGACAATATTCCCTACGGACAGACGCCCCTCAGTTCGCCGCTCGAGCTGAAACCTGGCGCCCATCTGGTCGCTCTCACAAATCCAGAATTTCCAGCTCCGTTTGTTCAGACTATACAGATTCAATCGGATAGTGTGACGAGTTTGGATGTAAATTTCTGGAGCATCGCCGGTATAGTGAACGTACGGTCGGTGAGACCGTGGGCGGAGATTTATGTAGATGGAACTTCATACGGTACTACTCCGCGCGCCAAGCCTATTATCGTCCCATTCGGAAAACACCTCATCGAATTGAGGAATCCAGCGTATCAAGTATGGACTCAAGAAGTGACGTTTAGCCCGAATAACTCAAGTCTCGATCTGACTGTCACACTCGAGGAACGGAAGTAGGGCGCTGCCTTGATCCGAATTTCCAATATCCTCACCTCCCTCGTTTTTCCGCATTATTGCCCCGGTTGTGGAAACGAATGGAGAGACGGAGTCGGCTGGATCTGCCCGGAATGCTGGAGTAGGCTGCCTGAAGCCGGTCCGGGGCTATGGTCGCTAAAACCGGAGTTGAAAAACTCTCTATTTGTCGCATTCCATTACAATGACGATACACAACGTCTTGTTCACCAGATGAAATTTGCCGGTCGGGAAGACATCGCTCCAAAACTCGGTCAGGAAGCGGCAAGACGTTTTCGTCAATGGATCACACCCGTTCTCTACGAAGCGATAGTCCCTGTTCCGTTGCATCCTACGCGACGGCGAGAGCGAGGCTACGACCAGAACCTGGCGATAGCGAAGGGCGTGTCGGCCGAGCTGAACATTCCGCTTCGAAACGATCTAATCATTCGGGTTCGAAATACACCACCTCAGTCGCGCCTGTCGGACTCAGAGCGACTGCAGAACCTGCGAGGTGCGTTTGTTCCAATGCCTACACTAAGAAACGCTCCGGTTGCGGTTTTACTAATCGACGATGTGATCCATACCGGTCAAACCATACTCGGATGCCGGGATGCATTGAAAGCCGCTGGAGTGGAGAGAATTGGCGCACTCGCAGCTTGCGGTTAAAGAGTTACTATTACGGGAACAGATTATAATTGCAGTCGGGTCGTCATTTCTCAGAAAATAGTCCCGGTGACAAGGAGGATGGGCGTCCCTGCCCGTCCTTGATTTGAGGTTCGGTCTGTTTGGACGGGCAGGGACGCCCATCCTCCTTGTCACTTTTTTCATGTTCCGTGGCGGGACGCAGTACCATGACAATTCCCAAGAAGGCGGGAATGACGACCCGGAACACTATAAACTGCCTTGGTTAATAATTCAGATCCCACCTGTCGTTGTCGCTACGTGGCTAACGGCGGTTTTAAAATTCAATCATCATTCTTGGATAAGCCCAAGCTTTATAGGCGTCTAATCCGGCGCCCTTTTAATGTTTAAAGTGTTATGACTACCAACATAGAACCGGAAGTACAACCCACTCTATCCTCCAACCGCCAGATTAACGAGCTTCTGAACGACGTTGTCGGCCGACTTAAGGAGTACACCGAGGATCAGGTCAGCCACCTAAACAAACTCGCCAAGATCGGTGTGGCGCTCTCGGCGACGCGTAATCTCGACCAACTGCTCGAGATGATCGTAGATGAAGCTCGCTCCTTCACCGGAGCTGACGGCGGAACGCTCTATCTAAGAACCGATGATGAGACCGCTCTTCGCTTTTCGGTCATTCAGAACGAGACGCTTGGCACTCGGATGGGTGGAGTCACCGGAGCGCCAATCAATTGGCCGCCCGTCCCGCTCAAGATTGAGGGCAAGCCAAATAATCAGAACGTCAGCGCTTACGCGGCAAACTCCGGAGATCTGGTAGATATTCCGGACGTTTACGAGGCGCCCGGTTTCAATTTCGAAGGGACGCGCAAGTTCGACGCATCGACCGGCTATCGCTCCAAGTCGATGTTGGTTGTTCCGATGCGGGATCATGAAGGCGAGATCATCGGGGTACTCCAGCTCATTAATGCCCGGGATCAGGATACCGGCGAAGTTATTCCATTCGCCCATGAATATCGTGAACTAACCGCAGCTCTCGCGTCTCAGGCAGCCATTGCAATCTCCAATGCACGCCTCATCCACGACGTCCAAGTCCTCTTTGATAGCTTCATTCAAGCTATCGCTCAGGCTATCGACGAAAAATCGCCCTATACCGGCGGCCATATCTCGCGTGTCGCTAATCTGACGATGGAGATTGCTAACAAGATTAACGCCGCGACCGAAGGTCCGTTCGCCAAAATCCACTTTACTGACGATGAGTTGTATGAACTCCGTCTTGCGGCATGGCTTCACGACACCGGCAAGATCACCACTCCCGAATATGTCGTGGATAAGCGCACCAAGCTCGAAACGATCTTCGACAGAATGGAGCTGGTGCGGATGCGATTCGAACTGGCCAAGGCCGAGGCGACTATTAAAGCGCTGCAATACCAGGTTACGACGGGAAAGAAGGATGAGACCGCCACAGAGGAGCCGGTAAGCGCTACTGACGCTGCCGCTGAGATCAGCCGCCTCGATGAGGAGTTCGCTTTTGTTTCAGGATGCAACGCCACTCAAGAATTTGTGCGAGATGAAGTCATAGCGCGCCTCGACGCCATCGCGACTGAAACCGTCGAGACTGCCAAGGGCGTCGAACCGATGCTGACGCCGGATGAACTCTACAACCTGCATATCCGCAAGGGCAACCTCACTAACGAAGAACGGAAGATCATCGAGAACCACGCCACGATGACCATTAAGATTCTCGAAAAACTTCCGTTCCCCAAGAAGATCAAGAATGTCCCGTACATCGCCGGAGCGCACCACGAAAAGCTCAGCGGTCGCGGCTATCCGCTCGGTTTAAAAGCAGAACAGATCAACCTGCAGGCGCGCATCATGGCGCTCGCCGATATCTTCGAAGCGCTTACCGCGCGTGACAGACCTTATAAGCAACCGAAGAAGTTATCCGAGTGCATCAAGATCCTCGGCTTTATGATGAAAGATCTCGAACTCGACACCGACGTTGTGCAATTCTTCCTCGATAACAAGATGCACATCGAGTACGCCCGACAGCACCTCAATCCCGATCAGATCGATGTGGAATAAGGGAAGCGGCCAATCCTCTGCATGGGATAAAGGAGGCAGTCAATCCTCTGCGTGGAATAGAGAAAGCAGTCAACCCTCTGCGGTTGACTGCCCCGACCTGCTTTTGCTGTCAACGACGGAGCGTTGACAACTTATCATGGAATCCAAGTCAACCACCATTTCCACCGCCCTGCTCGAGGGCGAAAACCTGCTCAAATCGAGCGGATTCGTCCTCCGTCCACGTCGTCATGCCGAACTACTGCTCGAAGCCGCACTCGGCGTCGATCGGACGACGCTTTATCTTATGGCGCGCGATCCGCTTCCCGAGAAGGCTGCCACGGCCTATGAGTCCCTTCTGAAGCGCCGTCTCGATGGCGAACCTGTTCAACATATCGTCGGTTGGGCGCCGTTCTATGGATGGAAGTTTCTGGTCGATCGTGGTGTATTCGTCCCGCGTTTCGACAGCGAAGTGATTGTTCAGAGAGCGGTTGCGATCTGTCGAGAAAACGACTGGGATGCGCCGGAAATTCTCGATCTCTGCTGCGGCAGCGGAGCCATCGGACTGGCCGCAGCGCTTGAACTGCCGTTTTCCAAAGTCATCCTTGCAGACTATGATCTTACAGCCCTCCGCTACACCGCCGCCAATGCTCATACGCATGGAATCTCACAGCGAACCTCCGTGACTCGTTGGGACGCTCTGACGGAACCTTTTGAAAACTGGCTTGGTCGTTTCGATCTTATATTGGCTAATCCGCCCTACATCCCGGTGAACGACCTTGCCGCATTGCATCCCGACGTCCGCGACGGCGAGCCTCGCTGCGCACTCACTGATGAGGATGATGGACTCACTTTCTACCGGCGCTGGGCGGAAACTATCCCGGCACTCCTGAAACCGGACGGCGTCTTCATCACTGAAGTCGGCGACAACGCCTCCGACGATGTGATCCGCATCTTCAATTCGTCGTTCGATGACCTCACAATCTTGAACGACCTATCCGGCAATCCGAGGGCAGTAGAAGCGCGAAATTTGTTTGGAGCCTCCATAAGACAACTACAAAGCAAATCGACTTTTGAAGTTAATAAACTATAGCTTAACCGTCTGCGGAGTTCTAACTGCCGCGCTTGCCTTAGCCCAACAGTCTTCCGACACCCTGCGCTATCGTGGCGAGGGAAAACACCTCTCAAACCTGAGGATGATGACAGACGGCGGCGAGAACGCGGAAGCCTACTTCTCGCCCGACGGCAAATGGTTTTCTTGGCAGGGCCGATGGAAGGGCTCTCCCCCCGCCGATCAGATCTGGATCGAACCGACCGACGGCAGCGGAACGCCGAAAATGATCTCGACCGGCGGCGGCAAGACGACCTGCTCGTTCTTCGTCCCGGGAACCGACCGGATTGTCTGGAGTTCCACGCACGGCTTTTCGCCCGAACCTCCCCCAGATCCCGATCCCAAGCTCGGTTATGTCTGGGGGCTCGACGAGTATGACGTTTATAGCTCCAGGATCGACGGCGGCGATATCAGACGCCTCACCGATTCCCCCGGCTATGACGCGGAAACGGCAGTCTCGCCCGATGGGAAGAAGATAGTCTTCACCTCGGTCAGGAACGGCGACCTCGACATCTACACTATGGATATCGACGGCAAGAATGTCAAACAGCTTACCAGCACCTACGGATATGACGGCGGGCCGTTTTTCTCGCCCGACGGTAATTGGATCATCTTCCGAAGTCATCTTCCGAAGACCGACGCTGAAAAGGCGCATTATAAAGAACTGTTCGACAAGCGCATAGTGCAGCCGATCCGCTTTGAAATTCAGATCATGCGCCCTGATGGCAGCGAACGCCGCCAATTGACGGATCTCGGGGTCGCCTCTTTTGCCCCCTACGTCCACCCGAACGGGAAAAAGGTGATGTTCTGCTCAAATTTTGGCGAACAGAAACCCGGTCAGCGTATGCCGGCATTCAACCTCTATATGATCAACCTCGACGGAACGGGACTCGAAAAAATCACTTATGGAGAGACCTTCGACGGTTTCCCGATGTGGTCAACTGACGGTAAGCAACTGATATGGTGCTCGAACCGCTTTGGACCATCTATGCACTCAACCAACGTCTTTATCGCAGATTGGAAGGATTAAGCCACGGCTGATTCAAGCAAAAAACTCAGCATACTTGCCGCCGACGATGACGCAACCGCGCTTCGCCTGCTGAACTACAAGCTATTACAGTGGGGATTCGACGTCACGACCGTGAACAATGGCGAGGAGGCGTGGGATTTCATTCGCCACAATCGGGTAGATATCGCTCTGCTTGATTGGAAAATGCCGAAGCTTGAGGGGGTGGAAGTTTGTCGGCGTGCGCGAGCGATCCCGAGCAACAACGGGTACCTTTATATCATCTTGCTCACAGCCAATGACACGATAGAAGACGTTGTCGAAGGACTTAACGCCGGCGCCGACGACTACCTCCGCAAACCTTATGACAGCGACGAACTCCGTTCCCGGATTGCCGTCGGTGAGCGCATCATTAAGCTGGAGCGAACCCTCGCGGCGAACATCGTCGAACTTCAAGATGCGCTCAACAGCATCAAGATTCTGAAAGGTCTGCTTCCGATCTGCATGTACTGCAAGAAGATTCGCGACGACGGAGACTACTGGCATCAGATCGAGTCTTATATTCACGAACACACAGAAGCCGGCTTCACACACTCGATCTGCCCTGACTGCCGCGAGAAGATTGTTAAACCGATGCTGGATTCGTTAAAGAAGGAAAAAGAGAAGGGATAGCGCTGCCTTTGAGTAGATAGCTTTCGTGAATCGGAAAGCCTAATTTCAAATCGGAATCTCTAAAGATGCGCGTATCTTTTAATACTGCATAAAGATACCGCTTGTGAAAATTATTCTTTGGGACAGTATTATCGTGTCACATGAAGAAAGCTCGGTAGAACGGGCGTCTCGCCCGTTGTGGATAAGACATTGGAAGTGAACGGGCGAGACGCCCGTTCTACCGACAGAACACGACATTACTGATGTGACATGACAGTAGTGAGTTAGGATGATAAATCTGTCTTTTTTAATAGGTAAAGACAATGAAACCGTATTTTAACAATCCAATACGCATTTGGAAGTGCTATGTGAATGCCTGCTGCTTGACTCTTCTATCGCTTGTCGCGATAAGGGATTTAAACGCTCAGCCTCGAATTGAGTGGAATAGGGTCTATACCGCGGGCGATCAAGCATGGGGTAGTACCTTCTACGACATTTTTGCGACCACCGATGGCGGCTATGCGATGTGCGGAACGGCGCATGCAATACCTGGTTATTGGCTCGTAGCTACTGAACAGAACGGTAATCCCAGAATCAATAATTGCTATCGACCGGAAGTCGGCTTCGGCCTTTCCATACCATATTCGCTCATCGAAACCGATGATGAAGCTTTGATCCTTGCGGGCTTGGGAAGTCGGGAGGTTGGCGAGAACTCAAGACAGGAGTTTGTCGCCGCACGGATAAATCATGAAGGCGAACTCGTTTGGGCAAATTCCTATAACCAAGATCATTACAGAAGCTGCTGTTATGCAGTAATCGAAATGAAAAGCGGCGACTTACTGTTTGCCGGATATGTAGGTTATCAAGGAGGTGATCAAGATGGTTACATTGTCAGAACTGATCCAGCAGGAAACGTTGTCTGGGCTCGCGCTTACGGTTCAGAACAGATGCGAGAACAGTTTCGAGCCATGCGAGAAGTTGCTGACCAAGGCGTTGTAGTCGCAGGGCGGATTTGGGACACAAATACTCGGAATTATGATTTCACTCTAACCAAAGTCGATTTTGAAGGCGAAGTGATTTGGCAACGCAGTTATGAAGGAGAAGCGCGCGAATTTCTTTGCGGGATGACAAGCTGTCGAGATGGATTCGCTATGTCAGGAACGATTGTGGATAATGACGTCAACCTTTGGCGGATGATCCGGGTTGATCAAGAAGGTCAACTGACTTGGGCGCGCAATATTCAGGCTGTCGGTATGGATGAAGGAATGTTGGTAAGTTATCATTCAGGAATTCTTCGAACGCCTGATGATGGGTTTGTGCTGTATGGAAGCGCTCCAGACACGGCTAATCATCGAGATCATGGAGTCGTAATTAAAATATCCTCGGGCGGTGATACTGAATGGGCAAGATCTGATTTGCTTGAGAACCTGCCGGTTAACTACACTGGTGGAGTGTCCAATGATGCGGGCGGCGTCACGTTGTGCGGACGTTGGGATGACCGCGAACTTCATGGCGGCCAAGCGCACACCATGGGTTTAGTTGTAAAACTGTTTCCCGAACACAATGCGCCTCAAATTGTCCGTTGCAAGCCGGAAAGGCAGATTCTGAACATATTACGTGGAGACAGCATCCTGTTTTCAGCCTTTGCAACGGACATCGACGATGATTCATTAAATTACACATGGCGGCACAATACTGTGGTCGTCTCGACCGATACAATGGTCGTGTGCCATTTTGATACACTTGGAAATGACACAGTAAAAGTGGTTGTGAGTGATCGAGCTTTGTTCGATGAGCGAGTTTGGTCAATCTCCGTCCGCGACCTCTTCATCGCCTCTTTCTCCCCCGACACCCTCTCCCTCTTCCTCCGACGTGGAATCTCCCAAACCTTTTCCCTCGATACAGTTCGCGCTGTGGAGGGCGACCCGGTCGAGTATCAATGGACATTGACCGATCTGGATAACTTTGAGCGAGAGGATGCCGGTTCGGAGAACAGCGCTACGATGGAGTTCCTTAGAAGCGGGAATTACCAGATGGAAGGGCTGGCGTACCGGGGAGAGTCGAGCGACAATGTGATCTGGACGATTGCTGTCAGGAGTGCGATCCTCGACTTCTGGCCGCGAGAGTTAAATTTGTCTGTTCTGCCCGATTCATCGGGCACATTTGGAGTCCTGCCGTTCAATCCGGAGTCCGACAGCCTCAGCTATCGGTGGGAAGTGGATGGAGACTCGGTAGGGAGCGATTCTACGGTAACGCTCAGGTTTGCGTGGGACGATCGGCGGATTGGAAATCCACCCCACTTAGTCAGCGCGATAGTGATGGACGGAGCGGAAGGGGATACGGTCAGGTGGGAAGTGACAGTGCAAGATCCGAACACAACCCCCTCAATTGAAGGGGGTGAACATCCGGTTACATTTGGAATCATCTCGGTAGGTCCGAATCCATTTAGCTCGACAACGACGATTCGTTACTCGACAAGCGGGGACGCTTATCCTACGAGGCTGACCTTGCATGACCTGACGGGAAGAGAAGTAGCGAGGTTGGTTGATGAGAGGGCTCAGCAAGCTGGCCCCTATGCGGTTAAGTTCGATGGAAGGGAATTACCGGCGGGAGTTTATCTACTGCGACTTGAAGTAAGCACTAATCAAATCGTTCGCAAAATCGTTTTGTTGAGGTAAGATCTGAAATAATATAGTCCTACATCAAATTCTAAAGAGAGTAACAAATATGAGAGTGTATTTTGGAGTAGCGCTGCTCACCATTGTAATCAATTGCTCTGTTATGGGGCAACCGGGTAACCAGTACGTTAGATATTTCGATGGCGATAGCCAGTCTGATTTCGTTTATGACGCTTTTAAAACAGTCGAAGGCAACGTCGCGCTCTGTGGGTCCACTATGATTAATGACAGAAGCGCTTTAGGATTCTGGCTTGTTCTAACAGACGCACAGCAGAATGAGCTATGGCAACGCAGTTACTTCAGCGCAGAGAGATCAACGTATGATATTGCTTACAGCATAATCCAATTGGATGATGGGGGTTATGTTTTAGGAGGAAGAAATTCTATCGTAGGGCATTTGCCCGGCGAATTTAGTGTCCTTCGAGTCGATGAGAATGGCGAACCAATCTGGTGGAATACTTATAATGATGATTTCGGAAGTCTTGGAAATTGCTACGCTGTGATTGAGACTAAAGGCGGCGATATTCTTGCAGTTGGTGGAGCCTACGTTGACGGAGATAGATCCTATGCAGTGTTGATTAACCTCGATGGAAATGTTATTTGGGAGAGATACTTTGACAACAACGGGAGGTTGTATAGCGTCCGTGAAATTCCCGATACCGGTTTCTTATTCGCCGGCAGTTTGGGTACTGGCTTATTGCTGCTTTCCGACCGTAATGGAGAGGTTATCTGGCGAAGGAATTATGACAATACGCTCCGAACATTGGTCTCTTCTCCGCAAGGCGGCTATGCTGGGGCGGGGCTTTATGATAATGGCTTGTCTCTACTCAGAATCAATCGAGACGGTGAACGTTTATGGCAGGGGCATTACGTAAGTGACGATGAAGTTGTCAATAGCGTTGCCGGTACATCGGTAGCTGCACTCGATGATGGAGGATTTATCTTAGCGGGAACAGCAGGCCGGAACAATCCGTGTATTATTCGAGTTGATGCTCAAGGAAATGAATCATGGAGAAGAATCGACCATTTTGGTGTTAGAGCTGGTATTCAAGAAGAATACAGTTCAGTTATAACGCCGCAAGATGATGAAATTATCGTTGTTGGAACTGCTTACAACGACGAGAATGGTAGTATGGATGGCTTTCTTGTCAAGCTTATCCCAGAAATTTCTACTCCCAGGATCGTGTCGTTTTCACCTGATGACACCCTTATAGAAGTATTACCGGGAGAGCAAGTACTTTTTAATGTGCAAGCTGCTGATTGGCAAAACGATTCGATTCGTTATAATTGGATATTCCATGACGAATCCGTTTCAGAGGAAAGCGCCTGTAGTGTCCAATTTGACGAGTTAGGCGAGTTTCATATTAAGTGCATCGTCTCGGATGAAGCAGTTGGAGATTCAATCGCGTGGTATGTTGACGTCCGCGACCTCTTCATCACCTCCTTCTCTCCCGATACCCTCTCCCTCGCCCTCCGCCGAGGCTCCTCCCAAACCTTCTCCCTCGACACTGTCCGCGCTGTAGAGGGCGATCCGGTGCAGTACCAGTGGACGCTGACCGATCTGAACACCTTTGAGAGGGAAGAGACTGGCACAGAGGCCAGTGCTACCATCGAGTTCCTCCGAAGTGGGAATTACCAGATGGAAGGGTTAGCGTATCGAGGAGAGTCGAGTGACAATGTAATCTGGACAGTGCAGGTCAGGTCGGCGATCCTTGACTTTTGGCCGAGGGAGTTACACTTGTCTGTTCTGCCCGATTCATCGGGCACGTTTGGAGTCCTGCCGTTCAATCCGGAATCTGACAGTCTCAGTTACCGGTGGGAGGTGGATGGGGATTCGGTAGGAAGCGATTCTACGGTAACGCTCAGTATCGCGTGGGATGATCGGCGGATTGGAAATCCACCCCACTTAGTAGCGGCGATAGTGATGGACGGAGCGGAAGGGGATACGGTGACATGGGAGGTGACAGTACAAGATCCGAACGCAACCCCCCCTCCCCCCCCTTCAATAGAAGGGGGTGAAAAACCAAACGCTTTCGGAATTACTTCAGTCTCACCGAATCCGTTTAACAACTCAACCACAATTCGCTTCTCTGTTCCATCCGGTATAATATCTGCGAAATCTGCTGTTCGACTAACCCTCCACGATCTGACGGGAAGGGAAGTAGCAAGTCTGGTGGATGAGAGGGCTCAGCAAGCTGGCCCCTACGCGATCAACTTCAATGGGAAAGACCTTCCGGACGGAATATACTTCCTTCGATTTGAAGCAGAGAATGCAGTGCAGGTTAAAAAGCTCGCCTTGGTGAGATAGATCGAATCCCACGGTTTAAGATCATGGTTTCAGCGTGTCCGAGCCAACTCAACGCTCAGTCTCGACACGTTAAAACCGTAAATTCTTTACTCAAGAGCCAGTTACAAAAACAAATATCCGCTTTGCCCTTACCCTTCGATCCCTCTTCTAACATTCCACTTGCTCCGTCCCTCAAGGAGCGTTAAATTACCTAAATGAAACACATCTTTCAGGTTCAACTTTAAATGATCGAACTCCGTTTCCACAGTCGTGGAGGACAGGGAGGAGTATTCGCGGGGAAGTTACTCGCAGTCGCGGCCTTCAAAGAAAACCGCCATGTGCAGGCGTTCCCGACCTTTGGCGTCGAACGCCGCGCCGGTTATGGCTTTTGTCCGCATCGATGACAAGCCGATCCGCATCCGCAGCCAGATCTACGTCCCCGACCATATAATGGTGCTCGACCAGAGCCTGATTCCATGGATCGACGTGACGCAGGATTTAAACCGGGCGGGACGATCCTTATCAACTCGGAGAAACGCTCAGAAGACTTCCACTTCAGCGACGGATTCAAAGTCGTCACCGTGAACGCTTCGACCATCGCCGCCCGCAACGGACTCGGATCCGATGACACAGCCGATTGTTAACACGTCTATCCTCGGCGCTATAGCAAAGGTTCTAAAGGTAGTTTCCATCGAGTCAGTACTCAAGGCTATCGAAGAAGAACTCCCGAGTAAAGCCGCTGCAAATATGAAGGCGGCAAAGGAAGCGTATGAGGAAGCGGAAGAGTGGAGGGAAGTTGTCAGTTAGACAGTTGATGAATTGAAGAATTGAATGTGGTTGAATCTTGCATGGCCATTCTGAACCTACCGCCATGAAGCCCTCGATGTATCATTGAACAATTCGGGGATGGGTGAAGAATCTCTCGGTTAGACGGATTCTTTGTATTCGCACTGCTTGCGGGATGGGAAGCACGGGAGGGTGTCTGAATGTCGGTACGACGGGGCTCCGTACCCGTCCAGCTTTCAGATCACAGCTTATCCTATTGCAAGACATAGAGATTCGCTCTTGATATCACAATTTGTGATATCAAACAAGGGTCGAGGTGGTCGCTATAAGCTCCCCTACGCCTTCACCGAGCAGGGCGTCGCGATGCTCTCGAGTGTCCTAAAGAGCGAGCGCGCCATCGAGGTCAACATCGCCATTATGAGGACTTTCGTCCTGATGCGCGAGATGCTGATGGGCGTGAAAGACCTCTATGAGGACTTTCGTCCTGATGCGCGAAATGCTGATGGGCGTGAAAGACCTCGCAAAACGGCTCGACGAAATGGAGCAGAAGTACGACTCCCAGTTCCGGGTTGTCTTCGACGCGATCAAGAAGATGATGGCTCCGCCGGAAAAGGAAGGAAAGAAGATCGGATTTGAGGAGTGAGCGAAAGAAGAAAGAGGAAAACGGAGACGGAAGGAATTAACGGATGGCGGGGATTGGAGAAAGACGTTTGAAGTCACTAATTGTGACCTCAAGAGGGCGGGGCGGTAGAACGGGCGTCTCGCCCGTTTACCAATCCAGTACGACGGACATGCTTTTCTGTGACCATTGAGGCAATCAAATTCTTAAAGAGGCGGCGGTGATGAAGTAAGGGGGACGCTCATCCAACACGAAGCCGCTGGAACGATACTCTAATCATCTTGACTTTATATTCTAAATGTCGTATATTATCAACGCATCTTTGTTCTTCGATCCTACACGTCGCACAGCCATCCCATTACACATCAATGAGATTGATGCATCTGACACATTTTACTTTATCCGTCAGCGGTATCTCGTTCTGTGGCAACGATATTGACGCAACTGACGAATTGACGCATTTTTTACACCCCCCCAGGCGGGGAATAGCGCATTTTCGACAATTATCAAATAAGGAGTCCCAATGGAACTCAAAGGTTCGCGAACCGAAAAGAACATCCTGACCGCCTTCGCGGGCGAATCTCAGGCGCGCAACCGCTACTCATATTACGCATCCAAGGCGCGCGAAGAAGGCTATATCGAGATCGCTCTGATCTTCGAAGAGACTGCCAATCAGGAAAAGGAACACGCCAAGCGATTGTTCAAGCTGCTTGAGGGCGGTGAAGTCGAGATTACCGCCGCCTTCCCGGCTGGAACGATTGAAACGACCGCAGTCAATCTGCGGCACGCCGCCGCTGGAGAGCGCTACGAGCACACCGAGATGTACCCCACCTTTTCCAAGATCGCCAAAGAAGAAGGCTTCAACCAGATCGCGGGCATCTTCAAGGCGATTGCTATCGCCGAAAAAGGTCACGACGACCGCTACACTCAATTTGCTGTCGAGGTCGAGACCGGTCACGTCTGGAAGCGCGAGAGCAAGACCAAGTGGCGCTGCCTCAACTGCGGCTACATCCACGAGGGAACGTCCGCTCCGCCAATGTGCCCCGCCTGCGCACATCCGCAAGGGTATTTTGAGGAAATGTAGATTGTAGATTGCGGATTGTGGAATGAATACAAAGCGGGCGGCTCAATCGAGTCGCCCGCTTTGTTCTTCCGCCCTAAAGTCCAAAGCCTATCCGCCTACTTCACCAGCGTCATTTTACTGACCTTGGTGCATTCCGGCGTCTCCAGCCGGACGAAGTAGATCCCAGCGGCGAATTCACCCGCGTCCCACCTCACACTCTGCGTACCGGGATGCATTTCCGTATCTGCAAGAGTCGCAACTTCTCGCCCTGAGAGATCGTGAATAGTAATACAGACTTTAGTCTGTTGCGGCAGATCGAAATTGATGACCGTCGAGGAGTTGAACGGATTGGGAAACGCCCCTTTCAGCACAAACTCATTAGGGGGAGAATACGGATCAGGTTCTACCGCACTCACAGAATCGAGGTCAAAACGAATCGAAACAGTTCTGATCTGACCAACCGTTCGCGCGATGAATCGGGTCGACTCTATCTGGAGCACTCGTGTGAAATCAGAATATTCATCTATACGTGCCCCACGAATAAAAGATTCGGTCAGTATTTCACCGGCTGTATCCATCAGAGCGACATACAAACCCTCTTGCCGCTGGTCGTTGTTCCGATTAGGATTGTATTTGATATGACCAAAGATGGCGAGTAGATCCGGTCGAATTTCAAATATTTGTTGAAATTGTGAATCAAAGAATTCGTAGTTGTCATCATAACAGCGTTCCCAGATGATCTCCCCATTCTGACCAAGTTTTAATAAACGTAACGCCTGAAACCAACCTGCATCATCATAACTATCTGTGAAGCCAGTTGTATAAATACAACCCGAGGAGTGCTCTACGGTATTGTTCATCACGCCTTGAACATTAAACACGTATAGATTTGGAGGTCTCCAAAAGAGACTGTCGAGCCGAACGTCCATCCAGACTGTCTCGCCATTCTCGTTCATCCGCCATATATAGCCGGCTACTCCAACGTGCCTTCTCTCGCCATAGAACCTCTCCGTCTCAATTGAACCAGTGAGAAGGTAATCGTCATTCCGGAGCTTTCTCCAAGAATTGGCATGCTGCAACCTGCCCTGGTCAATATATTCATATTCTCTTTTAGTGATCGTTCGACGGTCGGCGCCAATCTTGTAGAAGTTAACCGTCGGTCCGTCACTCTTCTCTGCGAACATATCTACGGAACCATCCTCATTCACAAAAGCTTCGCGCGATGTTGGTATTGAGTTGCTGAATTCAAGGAAATCGAGAGAATCTCCATTCTCATCTAAGTAAAGTAAAGTCAATTTTGCAGAATCAACAGACTCTGCGATTCTATCCTTTATTGGCATCCGATCCCCCATAATGATACTGCCGCCCGGATAGTAGAGAACCCTCTTCGCTACATCGGCATGGAGCGTATCACCAAAAGTAATTGTGTGTTCTACGCTATCCATGTCCGAATTAAGCATTCCGAGCCAGAATAGGGCAGGCCTAAGTCTTATCGGGTCTCCGGGAAGTATCTGGTACCCACTGCAGATCAATCTTCCTTCCGGCGTCAAATCTATCGAAGCGCAAAGAGGCTTGAAATCCCCTTGTGCAGGCGAGACCGGATCGCGATTCCATTCAAGGACGATTTGGTGGGCTTGGCAGGGAGGAGCGGTAAGCGCGCTGATTATCAGGACGGAATAGAGAGCACGCCATAAGGCGCGGACTGAACAGACAGAATTTATTGCAGGCTTCATTAGTTCACCGGTTATTTGAAGGATGCGAGCTGGGGGAGGCGAAAAGATTACCGAATGATTCTTCGATAAGCAATCTCGCCTCCCCAGAAACTCAGTGGATGGTCAATGAATCAATTCACCGACCTCCGTGTCGGTCTTTGGGGAGATTACCGACACGGAGGTCGGTGCTACCAGCCCACCAATACAATCTAACCTTCTCTTGCCCCGAAATGCAAGAAGTAGTGTCAGAGCCTGAACATAGGGCGATCCGCAGCCTT
>Ga0247841_10002053_pt1 | contig 41826 bp, 34 predicted proteins | sample LaCruzMarch2015__2_FD_192410 | JGI IMG/M metagenome (GOLD analysis project Ga0247841, IMG submission 192410) | Freshwater microbial communities from meromictic Lake La Cruz, Castile-La Mancha, Spain - LaCruzMarch2015_18m | ecosystem: Environmental > Aquatic > Freshwater > Lake | place: Spain...
AGGATGTTGACATTCGGAATGCTGCCATTTCCCATGTTATTGATGCTCCTGTTGATTCATCTTACCAGTAGTTTTAAGGCGCCTTCCGCAAGGAGGTTGATTACCAGTAGTCAGGAAGAAGAGAGCATGGAGGTTTCTTTCCGGAAAGATGCAGTTCATGAGTTATTTTACTTTTACAGAGGACTAATAAATGGGTTGAGCCATCATCATCCCGTTCATGAAATATTACATCACAACTCGACACCGGAATGTCAAACCGGTATCACCATGGCAGGGAAACACCTGTTGATCCCTGATAGCGATGATCGCGGAGCGATAGATGGTTACTGGTTATACATGCCGAGTCAATGGGATCCGGCAAAAAAATGGCCTGTTATTCTTTTCCTTCAGGGCATTAATGCATTGGGTGGGACACCGGAAGGTTCTCAAAAGTGTGGTCCTGTTAACTATGCCCTCTATTGTGAAAACTCCGACCACCAATTCAAGGAGCTAACGGGAAACCGTTTCATCATCATCAATCCTCATTTAAGAAAAGGAGATTATCTTCAACGTCAATGGTATAACCAGGCTGATGAACTGGAGGTGATCCTGAAGGATATCTTTTCTAAATATTCCGGGAATTCCCGCAAGGTTTACCTTGTCGGACTTAGTTTTGGTGGAACCGGTGTATTGGGATTGGGGACAAGATGGAAAGAAAAAATTGCAGCCATGGTTTCCATTTGCGGCAGTACCGAACGTCCGGGCATGGGTGATTTAACATTGCTTGCTCCAATTCCATTGTGGATTACAGCCAATACCGGAGATGCAGCAGCCATGAAATCCATCGAAAAGGTAATGCAAAGTATCGAAAAATCACAGGGAAAAACATTCATAGAACTTCAGAATATAATCCTTCCTGCAAACAATTTGAACAGAACCCATATAGCATCTTTCTTTCAGCAACAGGGTCACAATGCCTGGGACCAAACACTGTCGTCGAAGGACCTCTATTTATGGATGCTGCAGTTCTCCTCTGTAACCGGGTTCCAGCCTTGAAATCAATCTTATGTTGTATAATCAATGAAAATCAAACCAGTAATACAATTGATTCTGGTATTGCTATCCATGCAGGCCATTGCCCAACAACCAGTTACTGAAGCGAATTTCCGTTTGGCTGACAATTGGACGGTAAAAAAACAGTTTCAGCGAATCCGTAATATCTGGACTGTTCCTGTTTGGAGCAATAATGGGGAGTTGTTTTATTACAAACATGTTGAACATGACACTGTTCACCATTATCTTGTCAATCCTGAAAGGAAGTCAAAAGTGAACCTGTTTGAAAAGACAAAACTCGGTTCATTATTGGAAACAAGCCTTGATACGGTTCTCGATTGCCAAAAAATTTTCCTTAACGACATCCGGTTAGAATCCGGAATCCATTCCATCTTTTTTCGTTTTAAAAACCGAGAATATGAATTTAATTACGCGGTAAACAAACTTGGTTCGGGAGACGTGAAAATAAAACAGGAGGATGTCAATGTAGTTCAAGCTCCCGATAAAAAAAAAGAAACTGAATATCTGGGAAAATAATATTTTCCTGGTGGTTGAATCCGGAGCCGATACGGTCCAAATTACTTTTGATGGAGGAAGAAAATATTCCGTCTATCCGGGTGATATATTTTGGTCCCCGGATTCCAGGTATGTTGCTTTTATCAGAGAAGATTGGAGAAAAGTCAGGGATTTATGGTTAATAGACCATTATTCAAACCCTCGTCCCACGCTTCAAACATATAGCTGGCCGATGCCTGGCGAGAATGTAGAACAATTTGAATGCTGGATTTTTGATACTTGGCAAAACCGTCTGCTTCGGGTAGAGACAACAAACGCTCCCGATCAAACAATTGACCAGTTTACATGGAGTATGGATTCGAAAAAACTTTACTTTCAACGAACAGGCAGAAATTGGATGGATTTAGCTTTATGCGAAGTTAATCCGCTAACCGGGAATTGCAGATCCTTGATCGAAGAGCATGGGAAACGTCAGGTTATTTCTAGGTTACCATATTATTTGTTGGAATCGACCGGGGAGATTATCTGGTGGTCTTGGAGAGATGGATGGAACCATTATTACCTCTATGATAAAGAGGGTAATTTGAAAACACAGATCACAAAAGGAGATTTCAACGCGGGAAAACTCATTCATGTGGATGAGGGAACCCGGGTGATGTATTTCATGGGCAATGCAAGAGAATCCGGAACGAATCCATATTACCATCATCTTTATCGTATTGGCCTGGATGGAAAAGAAATCTTGTTGCTGACCCCGGAAAATGCTGAACATGAGATTTTTTTTCACCTTCCGGGGGATATTTTGTGGACAATTATTCCAGGGCTGATATGGCTCCGGAAACGGTGGTCAGTTTGACCGGATTCTCCACTTCACTAGATAAATCAACTGATCATTCAACAAATGATGTTTGGCAGAAAAACTATAAACCCAGGGTGTTGATTGTTGAGGACAATGAGCAAAATTGTGAATTGATGGAAGTTTATCTGCGGAATATTTATCAAACGGATAAAGTTCATTCGGGGAGACAAGCAGTCAAGCAAGCATTTGTTAATCAATATGATGTAATACTGATGGACATTAACCTCGGCCCTGATATGGATGGTATCCAAGCTACAATTGAAATACGAAAGCTTGGGAATTATCAAACTATTCCAATTATTGCTGTGACGGGATTTTCTACAGAAGATGAAAAAACTAAAATCCTTTCGGGAGGTCTGGATAACCTTCTTTCAAAACCATTCACCCGTGAAGAATTAGTAAGAATCATAAAAAAAGAGTCTCTAAGGGAAAAAATTCATGTCATGCCTAAAAACAAGAATAATTCTTAAAAAACGATTAAAGCTGAAACACAAGATCAGTTTCAAGCAATTGCATGTGACTGATCGCCCCCAGATGATTGCAGTCATCTTGAAGCAGAAGACAGAGTTCTTTCCTTGCTTCTTCAAATTCTCCTTTACCAATGAGTCCAAGAGACCTCAGATACTTACAATTCTTCCGGTTGATGACGTCAAGGTCTTCTTCCCATATCTGCATATCAGGCAATGAAACAGCGAAATAGTCAGGAATGATATGATCATTCATATGTTTTTCAGCGTACTCCCACAGGGAATGGAATCTATCATGAGCTTCTATATTCCTTCCTGAATTCCTCAATGCCAAACCTTGGTAAAAAATAACATCCGGTTTTTGATCATTATAAAAGATGGCATTTGAAGGCTGTGTATCGCCTGGAATTGCTTTCTCATAGTAACCATTGGTGAGGTCCCGATTTCCAAGAGCAAATGCAATTTTCCCTTTCCAATAGTTAATTTCATTGTCCAGATTGCCAATCAATTTTCCTTCACCCAGATTTTCCGGATAGCGCTCAGCTGCTTCCAGATGTGCAAGCGATTCAAGGTAATTCCCTTGAATGAACAGATGTTTAGCAATTGAAATATGTGATAGGTTGTATTGACCTGTTACCTTTCCTTCGCCACCCTCCCAGGGATGAAACTTGTGATGCATTAATAAATCCAGCGCTTTTTCATGATTCCCAATCTGGTTATGTAATGTAACATATTCGAGATACAAATCATCGCGAGACTCAATAAGGTCAAACAACTGTTCCAGAAAATCCAACCTGACCCGGGGTACTACATTCCTCTTTTTCTTTAGTTGATCCAGCTCCATTAAGACTCTTGAATCGGTTGGATCAAGACGAAATGCATGCTCCATCTCTTGCATGGCTTCCTTGAAAAGACCAAATTTATTATAATATGCCAGCGCCAGATTCCTCCTCAGAATGGGGAAATGTGGATTTAAAGCTTTCGATTTCTCCCAACACTCCCGGGCTTTATCATACTCTTTGAATGCATACCACTGATTACCCAGAAAATAATTCGCCATCGCATCAGCAGGCCTAATGCGAATTATCTCCTGGAGAACAATTGCTTCTTCTAACCTGTGTGGAAAGCAATAATCTGGCTTTAACTCAGCAGCTTTGGAGATGCAATGATCCGCCATCTGCTTACTTCCACTGCATAAGTAAAAATACCCATTAAGATACTGAGCCATTGGATAAGCATTTTCTACTCTGTTCAGATACATATCCATGAATGCAATTGCTTCGCTATACAGTCCAGCCTTTGCGTAATCCAATGCATATTCAATATATGTATGCGCCTGATCTCCAGTCATTTTATGGAAATGTTGAATCAGTGAATGCTTCCTGTCAATTTCTGAACAAGAAATGATTTCTTCAAACAGAAGTCCATAATGGAAAGGATCCTGTTTAATTTCCTCTTCGATCCATTGGTCAAAACTTACCCGATTTTTCATTTTTCTGAATAAGATGGCTTTCAAATGGATTGAATGCTTATTCCGGCTATTTCGATGCAAGGACTTATTGATATGCTGACATGCAAGGCTGTAATCCTCAAGTCGAGTTAGAATCAGCGCCAGAAAGTAATGAGATTGATCCTGCATTGCTGCGTTCCAGGTAGCTTTATAAAATGCATCAAAAGCTTCAGTCATCTTCCCTTGGAAGAATAAACTTAGCCCGATGTTGTAAAAAGGCTCACCATCATAGGGATTGGGATTTCTCAGAACCAATGTTTCGATCGCTTTTCGGAAGTACAACTCAGCCTCATGAAAGCCAGCCTTCCTAAGGAACAACAATCCTAAAGCATTATTAGACTGAACATTACCAGGTTCTCTGCGAATGGCTTCAAGATAATAATCCACAGGCTTAAATGTTGCATGCCTGTATTGTTCGAGATGAAGTCCGGTAAGAAACAACTGCTCAACAGTGGCAGTTTCAATAGGTGTCTTCGCAACTGCTGCAATCTGAGGGATTGGCTTTTCTTTAACTGATTCAGGAGTGTATGAAAGTATGACCAGGCCGGTATGATCCAGGATACTCAGCGTAAGTTTTTCTTCTATTATTGCAGCCTGAAAGGGAAATTCCCATCTGTTAACATGAGTTGGAGACGAATGGAATGTTTCCTTAAGCACATCCTGCCCATTATAGGATAACCTGACAATCAAGCCTTTTATAACTGAGGTACCCAGTAATTTAACATGAACAGTTCTGTTGATGACCTCCAGGTTCAGGATGATATCTTTATTTGCATTTTTAACAACACCCAATTCATGATAAGGCATAAAGTACTGAGTAAAACAACGCTCTTCCTTGGGCATAATCCATGAGAAATCAGGCTGATTATCAGTAAAAGCGCCACACATTAACTCAATATAGGGGCCATCTTCATCTGTCAGGTTTCGGTCCCATGCTTGTCCGAAATCACCATTTCCCCAGGTCCATTGCTTTTTCCCCGGTACAAGATGATGATCTGCAACATGAAGCATACCTGCCTGAGTATCATTTTCATACCCACCTATAAAATCATAGTTGGATTCAACAGCCATAAAGGAGGTGGGAACCGGGATGTTTTTATATCGTGAAATATCAACGCCTGCTGAATAATCCATCTTATAATAAACGCCGGCAGCAATCGGATAGGAACTCACGTCGCGCTTTCCATGATCATATACTGCATGAACATCGGGAGGAAATACAGATTGATAATGTTCATTTACTTTCACTGCAGGATTAGCCCACCAGAGAAAAGTTTGAGGCAATGCGGTCCCGTTATATAACCTGACATCTATCTCCAGGTAGGCTTTATCAGGATATAGTCTGAAGCCAATCATGCAACGGGTCCGGAACATTCTCTCCAATTCATTGCACCAAATTGTCTTACTCCCATCAGTGTGTTCCTCAATAATGTGTTCAACAGGCTCAAAAGTACTTGGACGATGATGCTGTGGCCAGTTAAATTCTATTCCACCCGATATCCAGGGACCTGTCAGACCCACCAAGGCAGGTTTTATGACTTGATTATAGTAAATGAAATGTCTTTCTTTAATCTTGTCATAAGCCATTTGTATGCGGCCACCTAATTGAGGCAGAACCATAATTTTCAGGTACTGGTTCTCTATATATACAGCATCCCAGGCCCTTAGCTCCTTTTCGTCAAATATTTTTTCAATTACCGGGTAAGGATATACAGCCCCGCTACTTCCCTGGTACACTCTTTTTTCTAAAAACATGGGACACTTTTCTGGATTACTCACCCCATAAGTAGGAATCAGCGCTTTTTCATTCCATGCTTCTACTTTCATAAGCTTTTTATTTCGTTGGGTATTAAACAATAATTCCTAAGCATCGCATTTTTCAATGACTTATTAATTGAAGAAGTTCTGAAGGATAAATCTCTGAGGCGGGATTGAAATCTGAACCTGACATGTATTGTTTGAGACTGTAAATCAACTGTTTTGCCTCTATTCTTGAAGAAACCCCAGTGAACAGATCAATTCCGGAGATCAAAACGCTACCTTTCCCAACTTTACCTTCCATCAATAAAGCCAATGGGCGGTTGGTAAACCAATCATCAATGACGCGTACAATAGGATCGTGTGTGTTTTTGAACTGTTTCAGTTGAATAACCTGTGCGTGGCTCATGGCATCCCACCATTGCCAGTTACTATGAAACTCAGTAGGAAATTGCTTAAGTGCCGGGTGATCAGGATTGCAGAGAATGCCTAAGGTGTGGGGTGGCTGTCCGTTGGTCCAGGCTGTGTTCCAGAAAATTGTCGAAAATCCGGTTTTTATATCTCCTCCAAAGGATTTGCTAAGGCGACCAGGAGGTATGCTTATCAGTGCTGTGCCTCCTGCTTTAAGAAATGAAATCAGGTTCTCATCAATTTCCTGAACTACCCGAACAGAAGATTCATTATCAATTGGTTTCAGGCTATCCGGGTAAACCCAGAAATCCCAGTCATTTACAAAATCCTGAATTTTCAGCTCAAACTTGTATTGCGAAGGACTATGAAATGAGAGAAGAGGGAGTGATACTTTGCCAATATGTATAGCATTCCCGACAGGGATGGTAGTTACAGGCAAGCTCCCGGATTGAATAATTTGTCCATCAGAATCCTTTATGAGCCATTTTGGAATACAATCTTTTATCGGGCTGTCTCCAAAATGAGCTACTTCCAGTTGAGGAGAAAGTCGCTCCGATTGCAAATAAACAAACTTATTGAATCTTGCCAGGGGAACTGTAGAATTGCAAAACTTACTATACTCATCGTGTGAAATGTATCCCTTTTCTTCCCAATATGCATTTAACACGCCAACCAAGGCTGTACCCTGGCCGGGGAAATCATGCAGATCAAGCAATTGGAATCCCCCAAAATGTGGTGTTCTCAGCGCTGCTTCTATATCTGCTTTATAACAAAGAGCCTGAAGTTTACCTGATGCAAGGGTAAAACTATCAGCAAGATGTTCCATCCCTTGTTTATATAAGGATTTTTTGAATATCTCAAAATTTCTAGCTTTCAGGACTGCATCTTTTCTATTGATCTCCCTGAAATCAGGATAGGCACACCACTGCCCAATTTCATGACTTACCACAGGACGATCGAATTTGGATATTATCGAACCCCAATCGAAATCAGAAGCAGGAGGCGAAGCATTAATTATACTCTGAAGGCCTTGTCCCCATCCTTGAATCCGGGGATCAGGGGTACTTATATATTCACATTCCGGAATAACAGGCCAGCCTCCACCAGAGGTATAAATCCTCCGGGTGTCGCGCTCTTTCCAAAACCTGACAAATTCCCCGAGATAGCTGGCTTGATTTGCCCCGGCGGGTTCATTGCCATATGCCATCATACAAAAGGAAGGATGGTTCCCATAAGACCTGACAATATCCTTGCTTTCCTCATAAATGAACTGATCAATGGATTTCCCATCTCCTATTGAACTTGATGAATTTGCCCAGGATGAACACTCTATTTGTAAATAGAGCCCTGTTTGGTCTGCTGCAGCAAAGGCAGCTTCAGGGGGACACCATGAATGAAAACGAATATGATTGAGGCCATAAGATTTGCAAATCCTGAAGATTCTCAACCATTCATCCTTGTCCATCGGGGGGAATCCGGTTTGAGGGAAGATTGCACATTCCAGTGTTCCCCGCAAAAAAACAGACCTTTCATTAATAAGTATTTGTTTCTCTTTAACCCGAAAATTTCGCATGCCAAAAGAAACAGATCTCACATCCCTTGAATCTAAGTAAGGCTCATAAAGCTCAACTTGTAACTGATATAAGTAAGGGTTGAACTCATCCCACAATTTCACATCAGGCCCCATTGAAATGTTTAAATTGACCTCGTTTTCCTTCAAATCCAGATTCACAATATCCACTCTCTTTATCGCTGTATCATTACCAATCATGCTGATCGAAAGCGTGGGTTTTACCCGATGGTTCGTGAGGTTGTTTAAAGTAAGATGAATATTTGCCAAATTTTCTTTAATATCAGGAAACACCTGGATTTCTTTAATATTCACAAGGGAATGTGCTTCCAGTAATATTTTTCCGATGATTCCATTCCAGTTCGACTGCGTATGATCAGAGATACTATGAGAATTATAACCAGGATCTATCTCCTTGATTCTGTTATCAATCCGAATGCTTACCTTATGCTTGCCGGGAGTCATCCCTGAAGATATCTCATAGATGTGAGGAGTGCCTAAAGAATTTCTGAAACCCACATAGTTGCCATCAATCCAGAGACTGCTTTCCCAATGACATCGTTCGAGGACCAGAACAATGGATTTGTTAGTCCAGTCAGATGGTATCTCAATTTCCTTCTGATACCATGCAACTCCTTTATAGTACTTATCTGGCTGTAACCAGAACGGTATTTTTATATTTCCGGGAACCCGGAATTCAGCATACTCAGGATCTTTATAATAGGAACTGTCAACGATCTGACCCGTCCAGGGGGTATTGAGCGTAATTTCATCTCCAATACCATTTGAAGTTAAAGAGCCCGGCAAATCCAATTTGGATTGAAAAGCCTTCATGAACCATTCCTCTTTAACACCCTTATCCTCAGGATCCAACGCATAGCTCCACCTGCCAGCGAGATTAAGGGATTGCTGAGCGTGAGTCCTTATTGAAAGACATACAACAAAAAGTAAGGAACAAAGTACAACTACTAAATTTCTCATATTTCCAGAATGTTAAATGATTTCGCACCAATTTCAATTTTGAAACTGTTACCATGAAAGGTTTGATTACTAATGGTTGGAATTACTTCATCCGGCTGATTCAATGTATTCTCCATATTACCATTCTCATGATGTAACTGCGTGTGTTTAACTGAATAGTTTGAAGGTGGAAGGGTACCCAGTGAAAACTCCAGTTTTTGCTCATGCATTCCAGCGTTTACAATTTTAATAATGATCCTACCTTTATCAACGTCCTTAACAATTGAAAGGTAAAGACTATCTTGTGCGGACTTTTCCCATCCCTTCTTTTCAAAAGGAATAACATGAGTGCCTTTATTCGTCGAAAAAAGCTGTTGAACGTAATAGCTGGGAGTTCTTATCACATTTAGATTATCAAACCAGATGAGATTAGGTTTCCACTGCCAGTTATCCACATGAGCGAACAAAGGCGCATAAGATGACATGGTTACAACATCGGCATTACGTTCAATTCCGGTTAAAAATGCAGCCTCACAAAGAGCTGCTTCGAAGGAATTTGCAGCCGCTCCTGCATGACAGGCATATTCTCCTGCAAATACTTTAGGCCCGCTCCGGCTATACGAATCATAGCGTGAGGCATTATTCAGGAACCAGTTCGGGTCACGATAATAGTGCTCATCAACAAGATCTACGCCCAGTCTTCGCATTTCTTTCCATCCGAAATCGAACTCCGTGCCTGAAGGAAAAGGCCCCGAACTTCCAATAATCTGCATTTCAGGATAATAATATCGTATTGAATCGATGAATGGTGAGGCGCGCACAGAATATTGCTCTCCCCATTGCTCGTTACCTATAGCAATATATTTTAGCCGAAATGGTTCTGGATGCCCTAAATCATTTCGGATTTTACCCCAGTTACTGTTCATATCACCATTCGCAAATTCAATCAGGTCCAAAGCATCCTGGATATAGGGTTGTAGTTCATCCACCCGGCAATGATGTGTTTCATCTTTATTCACCCATTGGCAGGTCAATCCACAATTGACTACCGGCAAAGGTTCTGCTCCAATGTCTTCGCAAAGCAGGAAGTATTCATAGAATCCGAGACCGAATGACTGGTAATAATCAGGGAATCGCCGGTCATTCATAATATAATTCCACCGGTTGATCGTAACAGGGCGCTCTTCAACCGGGCCAATCGTATTCTTCCATTGATATCGCGTGTCCAGTGTCGTACCTTCAACCACACAACCACCAGGAAACCGCATCACTCCGGGCTTCAGATCTTTCAGTGCATCAACCAGGTCAGGCCTTAATCCGTTTGGACGGTTACTATAGGTTTTTTCCGGGAAGAGTGAGATATGATCGATATCTATTACACCTTTATTTATTAACAGGAAGCGGAACCTGCCATTCGCTGTTGTGTTATTCGGAGTAAGACTCACAGTATACTTTCTCCATGTTTTACCTTGAATCAGAACATCTTGCCTGTTAAGAATTTCACTCTGACTACCCACTATCTGGACCTGAATAATCACATTCGAATCCGACAGGTTCCTGCTATAAAAGTTTAAAGAGTAATTATTCCCATTTTTTATCGGTAAACCATTAAAACCATGATTATCGAGTCCGGTACTACTCAGTTCGTCCTGAAATGATAATCTTGCATAATGAGGATTATTCTTGAAACAAGGATTTTCATTATTGATCGTGACATTGCCAAAAGGTTCCCAACCCAAAATGGGAGGATCAAATTCAAAAGAACGATTCTTAATCAGTTCAGCATAAAGGCCACCATCGGCAGCGAAGTTGATATCTTCGAAAAAAACTCCAAACAGCGTTTCAGGCACAGGAATTCCGGGATGATTGATGTCTATTTCAACCAGTTTGTGCTGAGCAAACCCTGAAGATATAAGCCAGGGATTCAATAAAAGGAGATAAAAAGAGGCGGAATAAAGTATTGTTTTTGACATAACAATTATATTATATGGTTCTACCATTATTTTCGTGAGATTATCTTATTATTTGGAGGGTCGAAGGTAGAGGGTCGAAGTTAATGAAGGAACTTTTTTCTAATATTTCCACCCTCTATTCTCTACCTTCTACCCTCGATTTTATTAAATTCCTGGTAGTACCTATTATATTATTTGATCCCATAACTTTTTTCAATTTCTTCGAGCGACTTTCCTTTAGTTTCAGGTAATCGGCTATAGATAAAAAGTAGTCCGGATAAACAAATGAATGCATATAGCCAAAAAGTACCACTCGCCTGAAGCAAATTGTTAAGCAATGGAAACGTGTATGTAAGTATGAAACAAGCAATCCAGAGGCTTGTTGTTGCAATGGACATGGCAGCGCCTCTTACTTTATTAGGGAAGATTTCGGACAGGATAACCCAGGTTACCGGAGCTAAAGTCATAGCATAAACAGCTATCGCTATCAGAACAAATACTAAAACCACAATTCCTTGTAGTTCCAGATAATAACTCAAACCAAGAAACAGGTAGACGAGCGACAATCCGGCTGCTCCGAGAAGCATCAATTTCCGGCGTCCCCAGGAGTCTACCATTCGCATGGCAATAATCGTAAAAATCAGATTAACAGAACCTGTGATAACAATGTTGAACAGCATTTCCCCAACGGTGTAGCCAGCAGAAGTAAAAATCTCTTCTGCATAGTTAAAAATTACATTTATACCGCACCACTGCTGAAATACGGCAAGTACAATACCAATTATCAGTAAAGGTTTGATCCTGGCAGATCGCAACTCTTTCCATTCTATTTTCGAACTTGGACCATGTAAACTATTGCTAATCTCAATCATTTCAGCAGTAGCCTGTTGCTCCCCAACGAGTTTCCTGAGTACTGATTTTGCTTTTATTTCATTTCCAGTCTTAAGAAGATATCTTGGACTTTCAGGCAGAAGAAATGAAAGGCCAAAAAAGAGCAATGCCGGTACCGCTCCGGCCCAAAACATCCATCTCCATCCAACCTGCCCATTCCAGGATGATAAGATGAATTCATTTGATGCCCCTTCAGGGACTTTATCAGCAATAAAATAGTTTATGATTTGTGCGGCCAGGATTCCAACAACGATTGTGAGTTGATTGATGGAAACCAATCTCCCCCTTAAATGAGCTGGTGCAATTTCTGCAATATAAACCGGGGATAAAGCTGAAGCCAGGCCAATCCCCAACCCTCCGATTAACCGGAAAACAACAAACCAGAAAAAACTGTCAACCGCCCCGGTGCCAATGGCTGCAATGGAGAACAATATGGCCGATAATATCAAAGGTATCTTCCTTCCGATTCTGTCTGTCAGGTATCCTGACACAATCGCACCCAAGAGACATCCTATCAACGCACTGCTCATTGCCCAACCTTGCAGTGAAGGGGAATCATTGATTTGAAAGTAGCACTCATAAAAAGGTTTTGCCCCACCAATAACAACCCAGTCATATCCAAACAATAAACCACCCATCGCAGATATGCTGGTTATTAGTAATAAGAATGCATAGTTATGTTTCATCATCGTCGTATATTGAATGATCTGATTAATCTCAGGATTCCTAACAATGCAAAATTAATCCGGTGAATAGAACATATAGAATAGACTAAACTATTAAAACATGGATTATCTTACTATTTTTGCAAAAATGTTATATGCAAAAGCGAGAAGGATTTCATGGGCAACAGATGATCGTGCTCCCAAAATCAGTTATCGAAGAAGTTAAAAAGAACTATCTGATTAACAGTCTGTATATCACAGATATTGGGTTCTATCCTCATGCGGAACATCATTTTCGTGAACGAAAGCGTGGAGCTACAGGCAACATTTTAATCTATTGTGCCGCAGGTGTGGGATGGTGTAAAACTTTCACTGAACTACATACTATTGAACCATATACTGTTTGTATTATTCCAGCAGGAGTACCCCATAAATATGGAGCTCATCCAAAAAAACCATGGACAATTTACTGGATGCACCTTGAAGGACCGGTTGCCAATCTTTTAGTGGGGAAAGAAGTATCAACCCATGATTTAAAGCAGGGATCACTGGAGGAACATTTTCAAAGAGTACAGGTTTTTGATGAAATTCTTCAGAATCTAGGTATTCCATACCAAAAAAGAAATCTGGAATTTGCAAACTTTCTTGTTTCCAGCTTTCTTACTTCCATTTTATACAAAGATATTAAGCAGTCAGCTTCGGCAACGAAAGGAAAGAAGATAATAGATCGTTCAATTGAATACATGAAACAGAACCTCACTACAAATATAAAATTGCAAGACTTTTCCAGGCAAGCAGGACTCTCTGTTTCGCAATACTCAACCCTCTTCAAAAAACATGCTTCGATGTCGCCTATGAATTTGTTCATTCAACTCAAAGTGCAGAGAAGTTGCCAACTCATTGAAAATCCCTATATGAGAATAAAAGAAATTGCTTTGGAATTAGGTTTTGATGATCCTCTTTATTTTTCAAGGGTATTTACCAAGGTGATGGGCATCTCACCACTAAAATTCAGACAAACCGTTCTGAGCTAATGATTTACATTATTTTTAATACATTTTTTTAATTATTCTTGGTAACTATATACCAGTTGACATATGGAATTAATAAAAATCAGATCGCCTGCGTGTGTGGGAGCTAAACGGGAAATAAAATCCTATATATTAACCAAATGGTTAAATAGGTCTATTAATAGTTATAGTTTATATTTCATGGGCAATGCAAGAGAATCCGGAACGAATCCATATTACCATCATCTTTATCGTATTGGCCTAGATGGAAAAGAAATCTTGTTGCTGACCCCGGAAAATGCTGAACATGAGATTTTTTTTTCACCTTCGGTACGATATTTTGTGGACAATTATTCCAGGGCTGATATGGCTCCGGAAACGGTGGTCAGAAACACGAAAGGAGAATTGATCATGGCATTGGAAGATGCTGATATCGCGCCATTACGGTCTGATGGATGGAAAGAACCTGAGATCTTCCATGTGAAAGCTGCAGATGACAGTACTGAGATTTGGGGGGTGATGTACAAGCCTTTTGATCTTGATACATTAAAAAAATATCCGGTTATCACCTATGGATACCCGGGAAAAGAATCGGAGTTTCTTCCATGGCGTTTTTATCATAATGCCTGGATGGGTGAAATCGCGACCAGTTTAGCCCAATATGGATTTATCGTAATTGTTGCCGGGAACCGGGGAGGATCTTTCGAACGTTCATACGCGTATTATAATTTTGGGGAGAACGATTTTCGGAACTATCCCATTCCTGATAAAAAAAAAGTAATACAGGAATTGGCAAAAAAAATACAGTTATTTTGATCTCGACCGGGTTGGCATCATGGGACAATCATCTGGTGGATATATGGCGGCAACAGCAATTCTTCTTGAACCTGACTTTTTCAAAGTGGCTGTGGCTAAATGTGCGCCCCATGATCCGGCACTTTATTACCACCAACCACCATTGGGTCGAAAGATACGCGTGTTTTTTAGAGAGGAAAGATACTCTTACAAAGACTCAATCCATATTGGATTTCCCATCCAACAATCAGCTTGTTAATAACCTAAAGGGGCGGCTTTTTCTCGTTCAGGGAGATATGGATCAACATGTTCCACCCTCAATATCGTATCGGCTGGCTTATGATCTGATGATGGCAAACAAACGTTTTGACATGTTTATCATTCCCAGAGCTGATCACTTCTGGGGTGATAATTATTCGTATGTTATCAGGCTCATGGAATTCTATTTCATTGAACATCTAATGGGAGATGAGACCTTTAATATCAATATGTTTTAGGGCAGATTCCAACATCCGTGACAACCCCCACCTATATTGATCCAATGAGGATGAAGCAACATAGCTTAACCCTTAGCAATGCAGGTTTTATGCAAAATGAAGTAAACCCTCAAACCAATTTTACCATTTATGGTTTACCCAATTAAAAAAACCGGATATTACTTAACTTTGAAAGAAAAAAGATGAAACAACTACGGTTTGTTTTTCAGATCGCCCTGTCAATCATGATGACGGGGTGTGTTGCAACCCAGATTGGCGCTAACATTGAACCAGGAACGATCGGTGTAAGTTTTTCATTCCAGAAAGCGAACATGTGTTTTGGCGCATCGCCACAGATAATGCTGACCAACCTCCCACCAGAAACCAAAGGAGTTAAGGTCTCTTTCCGTGATCTCGACCACCCCGGGGCAGACCATGGCGGGGGCGACTTGAAGAACTTTAACTCAACACTCATTCCTGCCGGTGCATTGAAACAATACCAGGGACCCTGTCCTCCCATGGATGACCCCCGGCGCTATCATTACGTTTGTAAAGTTGAGGCATTGGATGCCAATGGCACTGTCATCGCATTCGGACAGGGAATGAAGGAATGCGGCTGGGTGGATGTCAAATAAACCGGAAAAAGCTGCTTTACCCTACAGCTATTACCTCCTGACAATAAACTGTCGTGATGATTCCCCTGTTTTGGAAAGAAGTTTAACGAGATAGCTTCCGTTCGGTAAACCCTTCAGATAGTATTCGGTATTGTAAGTGCCAGCATCAACCCAATGGTCAATCAATGAAGCTACCTTCTGACCGCTGTTTGAAAATATTTCCAGTGAGCAGGGGCCTGAAACAGAAACCGAGAAATGGATGTTCAGAATATCGGTAGCAGGATTGGGATACACCAGGGTGATTCCGGTTGAGGATGGAACTGCATTTACCGGTTCAACCCCTACACCACCGGTAACAGTTTGGGAGATGGCCTGTTGAATGGCCGATGTATAAAGAGAATCGGTGTGGTGATACACGATCAGGTTAATACGGCAGTTCTCCGGTATCCAGGGGGTATCGATCTTGATGGAAAAATCCTTAACAATCTCTTGCCCGGCAGGCCAGTTTGGACCAATCAGGGAATCACCGTGCTCAAAAAATTCGACTTTCCTCGTCACATGATCGTTGAAATAGTCATACCGTAGAGGCTGTCCATGCGGATCATCCGGAGTGGCACATCCGGTTGCAACCCGGTGCACCATCTTGATGTTGTCCTCGGTTATGAAAATATTATACCAGTATGATCCGGGAAGTTCGCTGCCGATATTGGTGATCCTTGTCGAAAGGTCAATCATCCTGCTCGAGGGATCCCAGGTTTTAGCATTGATCTCGATTTTAACCGGAGCCTCAGGACTGTGCTCATACCGTTTCCCGACAGAATCAGCTATGTGGGTATAAAACACATCGTAACCAAGTCCATCTATAAATCCATCAGGCTCCGATTTACTCCTGAACTGAAAATAGATCTGATTTCCCTGGTAATCCCAGAAAGCGGATCCCCCCATCGAAATCGGACTGTGAAGGGCAATCACCACGGTTTTCGGGTAAAGAGGAATTACAGCGTGCCGGATAAGCGAATCCATGCAGGAGCAAGGTCCGCATCCTGTACTGGTTAGGTTGTAAAGAACAACATTCCTGGGATTCTGAGCAATGGTGAATCCTGTTGTCAAAAGAACAATTAAAATGAGTACTGCTTTTTTCATGACTTTCCTTATTTGATGAGTCTCCTCAAAAGATAAATTCTGCCCGTAATGGGAAAAACTTTTTGATTTGACCCTTGTTTACATCCCAAAGATAATACAGAGATCTCAACTTTCCCCGTTCAGTTGCATGAAATAATTAAAAAAAAATGCAAAAAAGATCCTCGACGCATCCATAATGATTATATTGTAATCGTTAAATTGATTAAATATTAATCAAAGTAAAAATTCTTGTCACTTCGCTATCTCGCTTCTATGTATCTCAACTGTCACTCATATTACTCTCTTCGTTATGGAACCATCTCCGTGGAGAACCTTGTGGAGGAGGCTGCACGTGCCTATTCGTCTGATGTTATCCCTCCGGTGATGGCACTCACCGACATCAACAACTCCACCGGCATTATGGAGTTTGTGGCAGTGTGCAAGGAAAAAGGCATTAAACCCATTGCAGGAATCGAGTTTCGCCGGAATGATCAATTGCTTTATATCGGGCTGTCCCGTAATAATGAAGGTTTTCGCGAGCTGAATGAATTCCTGAGTTGCCACAACCTGAACAGGCACCCTTTACCGGATAGGGCTCCGGAGTTTGAGAATGTTTTTGTTATTTACCCCTTTTCATCCTCCCTTCATTCATCGTCAGGCGATGTTAAATATCGAATGGGGAACAGCGAATACCGGGCTTCGAGTGGTTTACCAGCGGCAACTTCATCGTCATCGCCGGTAAATCGTACATCATACATCGGTATCCGCTCCTCCGACCTTAGCCCGCTCATGCTTTCCCGCCATCGCGACCTCATTCCACGGATGGTACTCATGGAACCGGTTACTTTCAGGAATCAGCAGGAATACGAACTCCACTGCAACTTCCGGGCAGTGGATCACAACGTGCTGCTGAGCAGGCTGGAACCCCGTCAGATTGCTGCCCCCAATGAGATGATGCTGTCGGCAGATGTGTTGCTGGAACTTTGTCGCGACTTCCCGGAAATTATCCGAAACACGGAAAAACTCATGGAGGACTGTTCCATTGACTTCGATTTCAATGTTTGTAAAAACAAGAGAACCTTTACAGGCCGGCGTTACGACGACCTCATTTTGTTGGAGAAACTGGCGCTCGACGGGCTTCAGTATCGTTATGGAAAAGGTCATGGAGAGGCATTGCGACGCGTTCGCCACGAACTGGAGATCATCGATAAAATGGGTTTTGCAGCCTATTTTCTCATCGCCTGGGATATCATCCGGTACTCTATGTCTCGTGGATTTTACCATGTGGGACGGGGGAGCGGAGCCAACAGCATCGTGGCTTACTGTCTGCGCATCACCGACGTGGATCCCATCGAACTTGATCTCTATTTTGAACGGTTTATCAATCCGAAACGCACTTCACCCCCCGACTTCGACATAGACTATTCCTGGAAGGAGAGGGATGAGGTGCTCGATTATATATTCAAGCGCCATGGCCACGAACATACCGCCCTGCTTGGCGCCATGTCGACCTTTCGCGATAAGTCCATCTACAGGGAACTGGGAAAGGTTCATGGACTGCCGAAAGGGGAGATCGATGCCTTTCTGAAACATCCCGATGAGGCGATCCACAGGAACCACATTATCCGTAAGATCAGCGAACTCGGGGAGATAATGGCCGATTTTCCCAACATTCGCAGCATCCATGCCGGCGGTGTGCTGATCTCCGAGGAACCCATCACCTGCTACACTGCACTTGATATGCCTCCAAAAGGTTTCCCCACCACGCAGTTCGACATGTACGTGGCCGAAGATTGCGGCTTCGAAAAACTCGATATCCTCAGCCAGCGTGGCATCGGCCATATCTATGAAACGGCGGAGATCGTGAAAGAAAACCGGGGTATCAGTGTGGATGTACACCAGGTACGTGCTTTTAAGGAGGATGAACAGGTGAAGGAATTGCTGCGAAATGCCCGCACGATTGGCTGCTTTTACGTGGAGAGTCCAGCCATGCGGGGATTGCTGAAGAAGTTGCACTGCGACAACTACCGCACCCTCGTGGCTGCCAGTTCGATCATTCGTCCTGGAGTGGCACGATCGGGAATGATGAAGGAGTATATTTTTCGTTTCCACAATCCGGGTAAGTTCAAATACCTGCACCCGGTGATGGAAGAACAACTGAAGGAAACATTCGGGGTTATGGTCTACCAGGAGGATGTGCTGAAAATATGCCATCACTTTGCCGGTCTCGACCTGGCCGATGCCGATGTGATCCGGCGGGCGATGAGCGGGAAATACCGTTCAAAGAGGGAACTGCAACGCATCATCGACAAATTCTTTGAGAACTGCCGGGGTTTTGGCTATCCCGAAGAGGTCACCAAGGAGGTATGGCGGCAAATTGAATCGTTTGCCGGCTATTCCTTCTCCAAGGCACATTCAGCCTCGTATGCCGTTGAGAGTTACCAGAGCCTTTACCTGAAAGCCCATTACCCGCTGGAATTCATCACCGGTGTGATCAACAACTTCGGCGGGTTCTACTCCTCCTGGGTCTATTTCAACGAGGCAAAAATATCCGGGGGCAATCTGCATCCCCCCTGTGTCAATAACAGTGAATATAAAACCTCCATCCGTGGAAAGGATATCTACCTGGGATTTATCCATGTGAATAACCTGGAAAATCAGGTTGGAAAAGCAATCTGTGATATACGATTGAACAGGAAGGAAAACCCACAACAGAATGTCGGCTCAAAACCATCGAATGATCCGGCATCCGGCATTCAGCTTCCCTACAAAAGCCTTGAAGACTTTATCCAACGGACTCCTGTCACACTCGATCAACTGATCATCCTCATCCGTGTGGGAGCTTTCCGGTTTACAGGAAAACCCAAGGCCTCGCTGCTATGGGATGCACATATGCTCATGGGGAAGAGTCAGCCAGCAGCAGGTCGTCAAAAGTCAAAAGCCAAAAATCAAAAACCAATGGCCAGCAGCCATTTGTCATCCGGGAAAAACATCGGAACAGCGGTCATGCGAAATAGCGGGACAGACAGGGAAGTCGTTAATCGTACATCAAATAATCAATTGTCAATGATAAATTCTGTTCCGGTCAAACGCTTCGAACTCCCTGTTCTTGAGCAAAACGCTCTTTCTGATGTGTACGATGAGATCGAGCTGCTTGGCTTCCCGGTTACCTATTCCTATTTCGACCTGCTCGAAACAAAGTTCCGGGGAGATATCCTCTCGCACGATATGGCTTCACAGGTTGGAAAGAATGTACGGATGCTTGGATTGCTCGTTACCATCAAATATGTGCGTACCATAAAACGGGAATGGATGCATTTTGGCACCTTCATTGATGTCAACGGCCGTTTCTTCGATACGGTACACTTCCCGAAAGCAGTGGTGGCTTGTCCCTTCCGGGGCGACGGAGTGTACCTCATCAAAGGAAAAATCGTGGAAGAGTTCGGTTTCCCCAGCATGAATGTAGAAAAGATGGCGAAGATGCCATTGCAAAAAGATCCCCGTTTGTAAAAGGATGAAGGAGATGATTGACTTATGCTTTACCTGAGGTTCAGTATTTCATCCAAACCGGCGATCTTGAAGGTTTTTTTGATGAATGGATCGCTGCTGATGATCGAAAAATTCCCTTTTTGAACCTGTTTTGCCGTGTGAACACATATGCGGATGAATGAGGATGCGATAAAACTAACCTCCTTCAAATCAAAAACGATACGATCTTCAAGAAGCGGAACCGCATCATTGGTTCTATGCATGGTATTGAGTTTATCGGCAATTTGTTCACTCACCTTCATGCAAACAATCGTATCCAGCCTGGCCGGGAAATTGCAGGTAAGTACCCTGTCGTTGGAATTATAGGTGAAATTAACCATGGTTTCCTGTTTTAATGATTTTTATGATATTCATGGCGTAAAACCAATTCATCGCACGTTTCATCAAGGTATTTTTCGCGGTCAAGCGACATAAACTTGTCATTCATCTTTCGCCGGCAAACCCGTTGAATATTGATCAGATGTTTGGCGGTGATATTTTCAGTGGTGATATTCTTTCCTCCTGTTCCGCAACCAAGCGTGAGTGACGGTACGAGCATGTTGTAAACGCCGCCAACAGCACCCTGCGATGTTGGCGTGTTCACCACGATCCTGCCGGCATTGATCACGGAGGAAAATTCCATGATCCGCTTCTCATCATTGGCATAAATACCTGCGCTGTGGCCGATGCCACCCAGGTAGTTCAGGTCAATGCAGGTATTGATCGCGGCATGATAGTCCTTCGCTGAATAAAAGGCCAGAATGGGAGCAAGTATCTCATGGGAAAGCGGGTAATCTTTTCCAACCCCCTCAAGGTGAGCCAGAAGGATCACAGTCCCTTCGGGAACGGTTATGCCTGCTTTTTCAGCAATGGTTTTCACCGATTGTCCGACAATGAACGGACTCATCGACATGGTTTCTTCTACCACCGCTATCTTCTCAACTTTCTTGATTTCATCCGGTGTGAGGAAATAGCAATGCTGCCGTTCAAATTCTTCACGAACCTTTTTTTCTATCTTCTTCTCCACGACCACCGATTGTTCGCTGGCACAGATGGTGCCGTTATCAAAGGTTTTCGACAAGATGATGCTGCTGATTGCAAATGGAATATCTGCGCTTTCATCAATAAAAACAGGAACATTGCCAGGTCCGACACCGATAGCAGGATTGCCTGAACTGTAAGCGGCTTTAACCAGGCCTGTTCCTCCGGTGGCAAGGATCAAGGCCATTTTATGATGGGCCATTACCATTTGCGTGAAGTCACGGGAACCGGCACGTATCATCTGGATGCAGTCTTCCGGGGCTCCTGCTGCCAGCGCGGCTTCATAACAAATTCGTGCAGTTTCTGAAGTGCATTTAGAGGCGCCCCGATGGGCGCTGATGATGATCGGATTGCGGGTCTTCAGGCAGATGAGTATTTTATACATTGCCGTGGAGGTAGGATTGGTCACAGGGGTCACGGCAAAAATGGGACCGAGCGGTTGGGCAATTTCAGTAATTCCTGTTACCGGATCATGTGAAATAACGCCAACAGTTTTTTCATTCTTGATGCTCTCGTAAACCAGTTGGGTTCCAATCACATTTTTCCATAGCTTGTGCTCCCATATTCCAATCCCGGTCTCTTCAACAGCCATTTTTGCAAGCCTGACACGGGCATTCAGACCTGCCTTGTAAACCGCTTCGACGACCCGATCGGTTTGTTCCTGGTTGAATTGCTGAAATTCTGCTGCAGCGAGTAAAGCCCTGTCAAGGATTTGATCTGCTTGTTCAAGAAGCGTCTCTTCCATATTTTTTTTAACAAAAATAAGACAAAGATATTTCCCGAACAAATAATTGAGCCAATTACTTTTTGCGAATGCTGAAGAATACCTGCAGGTGGAAAACTATTTTTTCAGGCCAAGGACGTCAAGCCCCTGATCATAGACTATATCTACCGGTATTGTAGCATTCTTAAGCCGGTTGAGATCGGATTGCAGAGATTCTCTGATTTTTCCGTTGGACTCGAGGTAAGTTTTGGAGCCAGAATAATCGCCATTTCCTTCAAAAACAAGAATTCTGGCTGCCCATTCATTCATGGCTTTTCGGCTCTTTTCGAAGTTTACCTTGTAGGTTCCGTCGGGTAGCCGTTCAAATGCTCCGCTGTCTTCAAAATGGTTAAAACACATCATGTTTGCTTTCCCATGAGCACTCGCGGCTCCAAATCTAACCGAACGGAACATTCCAGCCATGTATGTGACAAAGCAGTCTTCCACGGAAACATCTTTAATTTCACCCTTTTCAATCAGGGATATGGTCATGAAAAGACCAAGAATATCCGCCTTGGCCTCTTCAAATGAAGAATATTGTTCCTTCAGCGCCTCACGTACATTTCCTTTCCCGTTGATGGTGTTTTTTATACCCAGTCCATGAGCAACTTCATGAAACATGACATTGGAGAAGAATGCATCAAACTTGATGTTGCCCCTTTGACTGGAATCAATTAAAACTTGGGCAATGGGCATGAGGATAATATCAAATTTTGCCCGCATGGCATTTTTCAATTGCAACCGGCGGGAACCTTTTTTCAGTTGAACCCTTTCATCATTGGGAAGGTTGATGGCGATGGTCTTGCTTCCGCGATTTGCTTGCCCGCCTACATACAGGACGTCGTAGGCATTCAGATCGGAATCGGTACCCGGCATCTCTTTTTTGAATTTCGGATCAACCGGCAGGTTTGCCTGTAGTTCAGGGAGAAAGGAGGCGAATTTGGCCAGTTTCTTGCTCCATTCCTTATCTTTGGCCAATACCACGCCTTCAAAGGCTGTTTTATACCCAAACAATTCATCCTCGTAATTTTCAATCGGACCGATTACAAAGTCAATGGTGTTTGTTTTCATATCCATCCAGGCCATATCGCTCTCAAAATAATCATCCGTTAATAAGGCCTTAGAACGAAGTTCAAGGTATTTTTTTAATCCCGGGTCTTCGGCAAGTGCAGCAGCCTGATTCAACAACCCTGCAGCTTTGGTGATCTTTTCACCGTATGCTTCATGATACCACAGCACCTTCAGGCTCTTGTCGTCATTTCTGCGAACCAAGGTGTACTGATTTGTTTTCAATGGTTCTTTCCACTTATCAAACTCCTCCTTGGTCATGTCAACAGGATAAAAGTTCGCCCCTTCCGGTTTCTTTCCGTATCCTTCCATGAAGGGAGCATTCCCATTGAGTCGTTCCCATGGACCACAGTTGATTTCTGCAAATTGCTTTACCAGGGTGTCGCTGATGGAGCTGAGGAACTTCTCTTTATCCCCAAGTGTTTGTTCCCAATAAAGATCGTCGATGATCCCAGTCACTTCAATAAGGAGTGGTATCATCTGTTTCTCTTTGTCGGTAAGGGCATTCAGATCAGTGGTCAGTTTAACTACCGAAAATTCCTTGATTTTAGCCAACATTGCCGAATCAACGGAACTGAGCTTGGCATCCTGTCCTCCTTCAGGCCGGTTGCAACCTGTTCCAAAAAGAAAGAGGACAATTAAAATCATACTGTTAAAGATGTTTTTGCGTATCATGATTTGTGATTTTGGTATCAACTGCAAAAATAGAAATTTACACTGTAACATTTCAATATTAAATATGTGATTCCAATCAGATATTTTTATAAGTTTGTTATGTCTTAATTCACATTATTCATTTAAACCAAAACCATTATGAATCAGCCGCTGCTTTATCTTCTTATAGCACTTGTTGTGCTGCTTTTTTTTGCAGGAATCCGCATCGTTCGCCCTACCCACAGGGGACTCATTGAGAGGTTGGGAAAGTTTAACCGGTTTGCCATGCCGGGATTTCACTGGATCATACCGGGCATTGAAAAAATGTACCAGGTGAATGTAACTGAAAAGATGATCAATGCTGAACCACAGGAGATCATTACCAACGATAACCTGAATGCCAAGGTCGATGCTCAGGTATATTTTAAAATCAACAGTGACCAGGAAAGTGTTAAAAATTCCCAGTACAATGTCAACAGCATTGAATACCAGATTGTAAACCTTGCCCGAACAACTTTACGTAACATCATCGGTACCATGACGCTGAAATCGGCCAACAGTGAACGGGGAAAAATCAACAAAGAGCTGCATGGAACGCTGCTGGAAGAGACCAAAAGTTGGGGAATTCAGATCGTTCGCACAGAACTGAAGGAGATCGATCCGCCAAAAGATGTTCAGGAAACCATGAACAAGATCGTTAAAGCTGAAAATGAAAAAATTGCAGCTGTAGACTATGCAACTGCTGCTGAAACGAGAGCCGATGGGGAGAAACGTGCCGAAATACGACGTGCGGAAGGGATTAAGCAGGCTGCCATTTTAAAAGCAGAAGGAGATGCACAGGCCATCGAATTGGTCAACGAAGCTGCTGAAAAATTCTTTGTTGGGAATGCCCAGATCCTTCGCAAAATACAGGCCATTGAAACTTCCCTGAAAGATAATGCCAAGATCGTTGTTCCTGCCGGGTCCGATCTGATCAACGTGCTGGGGGAAATGGCCGGGATAGTCCCTTTTAAAGAAAAGAAAAAAAATCCGGACGCGTAACGTTTACCCCGGATCTGATGAATGAAAGCCCTGAAGCTATTTTCCTTTCAGGGCTTTTAAATCCTGCGACAGGATAGCTACCTGGTTATCCAATGACTTAATTTTTTGTGCCGCGTCCGACGATGTGGAAGCGTGTCCCTCCTTAAATTTCTTCAATTCGTCCCAAAGCGTTTGCTTGCTCGCCTCCAGGTCGGCAGACAAGGAATTTACCAAGTGCTGAAGAGTCATCAGACTTTTACCTGATTTATCTGCTTCAGACTTCAACTCCTCAGAAAAATGAATTGTCTTCTGACTGAATTCAAAGATTGTGGCAGAGATCCTGGAACTTAATTCACCTGTTGTTTTAGCCACAGATTCCTGATGGATCAGCTCGGCTTGTTTTAACTCCGCTATTTCCTTTATAAACCGGTCGTGAACTTCCTTGTTCTTTTCCGCTGCTTCTGCAAACATCCTTTCGGTATTTCGTTTTATCCAGAAAAATAAAATGCAAACCAGTAGGAATACAAGGACGATCAGTGTCAGGAAAAACAGGCGACTGGTGCTCAGTTTGCTGATATCAGAAAACTGATCGGTTTGAATGGTGTTTATCTTTGTTGTCAACGAATTCAATGAATCCGTATTGGCTTTTACCAGTATTTTGTACGTGGAAACAAGGCTGTCGAGCCCATCGAGGCTTGCGCGTTGTTTTGCAACCTGTTTCTTAAGAACTACAATGCTTTCAGTAGTTTTCCTCTTCTCCGATTGATACTCTTTTTTAAGGATATAATCGTTGGTTTGTGCAAATGCATTGCAAACAAATAACAGAAGGATAAGGATGGTTAAATTTCTTTTCATGGCATACTGTTTGGTTTGAAGCCATAAATATAGTATTTAAAATACTGGAAGTCAATATAAAATTGATTTTTTTTTCGAATGATGAACAAAACTTTTGTGGGAGTAACCGGAATTGAAATTTTCGATGTGATCGCCATTTCCCTCGTTAAACAAGGTACCTTTCGCTCCGAAAAATTGGCTTTTTAATTTATCACCCCCTGAGCGAAATCGAAGTATGCTGTTTATTAAACTGTTGCATCCTTCGGCTTCGCACAGATACGATTGGTTCACTTTTCAGAAAAGGCTTAATGTTCAACGTTTTTTCGAATTTACAGATCAAACAACTGAGTTCATTCCGGAAACAGGATCGCTTATCTAATTTGTTTTTTATTTAAGCATTTGAATCGTTTATTTGTATCTTAAATCTTCGTGCCAGTAAAATCAATCGTTTTGTTGGTAGAAGTGTTAATAATCAGTGACATGATTAGAAAAGCCCTGCTGATCCCGGGGCTTTTCTGATTTTCGTGGTTGCCCTCATCTCAGGCTCCGGATCTGTCATGCACATTTGACCTGTTTATCGCTTGCTATGTTAATGGTAATGCAATTCTGGGAAGGATAAACTGCATTACCTTATGAACAGACTCTGCCACCGATTCCAGTTCGGTCAAGACCTCAACATCTGCTTCGGCCGGAATCTCAAAAGGGGCATCGATTCCGGTAAACTCCTTGATTTCTCCCCGGCGGGCCTTTGAATAGAGCCCTTTAACATCGCGTTTTTCGCAAACCTCCAGTGAAGCATTTACATAGATTTCAATGAAGTCGTCAGCTCCGATTATGGTTTTCGCCAGGCGACGGATCTCCTCCGTGGGACTGATGAAACTATTGATGGTAATGATGCCACCATGAAGGAATAACTTCGAAACTTCAGCAATCCGACGGATGTTTTCTAAACGGTCTTGATCCGAAAATCCAAGGTTATTGTTGATTCCTGTCCTGATATTGTCACCGTCAAGAAGTTGCGTGAAAAAACCGAGGGTAAAAAGTTCTTTCTCCAATCCCTTTGCCAGGGTGGTTTTTCCTGCACCCGATAAACCTGTCAGCCATATCACCTGAGCGCGTTGATGGAGATATTTTTCTTTAAGTTCCCGGTGAAGAGATATACTGAAATCAGCATGGAGGTTGTTTGGAGAAGTCATGGCAGGAGATTTTAAGGATCAGTTCCCGCGCAAAAATAGACAAATAATATTCATCTGGAAAAGATTACCGGATCAAAATCTCTTTTTCAAGCCTGATATCTGCCGAGGAGGATCCAACACGGATTATGTAAGCTCCGCTTTGAACTTCTAACCGATGATTTTCCATATTCCAGTGGGCTAATGAGCAAACGGGAAGGGCAAACATGACCCTCTGTGTTTCGCCCTTTAATAAATAAATTCGTTGAAATCCTTTCAATTGCTGTAATGGGATTCTGTCGGCCGAATCCCTGTCCTTGATGTAAACCTGGATCACTTCGTCTCCGTCCCGTTTCCCGGTGTTTTTCACTTCCAGATCAAAATGGATCGTATCGGTGGTAAGATAAACGGTTTGATCAACCCTTAAATGGCTGTATTCAAAGGAGGTGAAACTGAGTCCGAATCCAAATGGGAATTGAGGAATGCCTTTGAAATAGCGATAGGTGCGGTTTCGCATACGGTAATCGTCAAAAGCAGGAAGATCGCTGGTAGATTTGTAAAAGGTGACCGGAAGTCTTCCTGCAGGGTTGTAATTTCCAAACAGAACATCGGCAACAGCATTCCCGCCTTCTTCACCCGGATACCAAGTGAAAATAGCGGCATCGGCCAGTTCGACCACTTCATTCATTGCGATCGCGCTTCCACCGGTCACAACCAGGATAATTGGCGTGTTTTTCATTTTCTCGCGCATCATCCTGACGAATTTTACCTGGTTGTGTGGCAACTCGATGGAGGAACGGTCACCGCCTTCAGCATTGTACATGGCTTCGCCCTCCTCGCCCTCAAAAAGGGAATTGATTCCGATGCAAATGATTATGGCATCGGCTCTTGATGCCTGCCAGAAACCCTGGAATACAGTATCGTTGTTGAATAGAAATCCCTGATTGTATTCCACTACCGTACCTGCATCCACCTTGCCCAGGATGCCTTCAAGCAGGGTAACCATGTTTCCTGACAATCCGTTGTAGTTCCCGTAAAGTGCAACCATATCGTTGGCAGTAGCCCCGGTTACGAATAAATTGTGGATGGAATCACGTTGAAGCGGAAGAATTCCATTGTTTTTGAGCAACACGATGGATTCAACAGCCGACAGGTAAGCCAGTTTCCTGTTCACTTCACCATCTACAACGGAAGGTGCAATATTGGAAAATGGACTTCTCTCCCCAGGATTCAACAACCCAAGTTTGATACGGGTCAATATTAGCGGCCGAAGGTCATTGTCGATGAGTTTTTCATCAATAAGACCTTTTTCTACTGCTTCAGGAAGGAATTGATAGATATAACCGCAATTCAGATTAACACCGGCTTTTGCGGCCATGACTGCGGCATCGATACGTTCTTTGACAACACGGTGACGTAACCAGATATCGTCAAGTGCCCAGCAATCGGAAACGACATGTCCTTTGAATCCCCATTCTTTTCTTAGAATATCCACAAGCAAGGGCTGGCTTCCACAACAAGGTTCATTGTACACCCGGTTGTAGGCACACATTACAGACTCCACCCCGGCATCAACCAAAGCCCTGAATGAAGGCAGATAACTTTCATGAAAATCCCATTCATCGGGCAAGGCATTGAATGAATGTCGCGTTTGCTCAGGGCCACTGTGTACCACGTAATGTTTAGCGCAGGCCGAAACTTTAAGGTATTTTGGATCGTTTCCCTGCAAACCTTTAATAAAAGCAACACCCATCCTCGAAGTGAGATATGGGTCTTCCCCATATGTTTCCTGCCCTCTGCCCCAGCGGGGGTCCCGGAAAATATTTATGTTGGGAGTCCAGAAAGAGAGACCGGTATACTGCTGACGATTTCCTTTTCTGATGGCTTCATGATGTTTTGAACGCGCTTCATCCGAAATTGCTGAAGCCACTTTGTACACAAGATTATCGTCAAAGGTGGCAGCAAGACCGATGGCCTGGGGAAATACCGTGGCTTTTCCGGCTCTCGCGACCCCATGCAGGCATTCGTTCCACCAATTGTACTCCTGAATCCCAAGTCGTTCGATGGCCGGATTGTTATACAACATTAGGGATGCTTTCTCTTTGATCGTTAGCCGTTTAATTAAATCATCGACACGTTGATCAGAGGATAAAGTGGTATCCTGAAATGGCCAGGTTTGTGCGACTCCTGCCTGAAATGCCAGGACACAGGCCATGAAAAAGAGAAATCGAAAGTATTTCATATTTGGTTTTTTTCAAGAGGTTTCTTGAATTTCCAACGGTCATGCGACCATAAGTAACACCCTGGATCCAGTCGGATGTTTTCCTCAAGGAGTTTCATGTACTTTTCGGTGATTGACTTTTCGTTTGCCAAAGGGTATGAATCATCCTTAATCGGAACAACTTCAATACTGTAATGACCTCTTTTTATCTTTATTACCTTAGCATACAATACAACGCCGTTCAATGCCTGATGGATATTGTCAGCCCCACGGAAAATGGTGACCGGCTGGTTCAAGAATGTTATCCAACGTGCATTCTTCTCCGGTTTTGGCCGCTGATCGGCCAGCATAAGCACCACAACAGGACACTTTTTCAGCAATGAAATGACTTTCTTATAAAGATCAGGATAGGGGAGTAGCTGCATGCCAAATTTCTCCCTCGATTGCATGATGGCATCGTTGAAAAAGCGGATGCTTTGTGGTTTGTACAACGTATAAAAGGGATAATCGATAAAAAGAGGGGAACTGCATCCAAATTCCCAGTTCCCATAATGTCCGAGTAGGATCAGAACATTTTTCCCGGAACTAAGATAGGTTTGAATCAGATCACGGTTTAGGACATCGAAGCGTTCGGCAAAATCGTTTTTCTTCATCGAGAAAAAAGCAAAAGTCTCCAGAAAAGTATCTGCCAGGTAATGATAAAAAGTGCGTTCAATTCTATCTGTTTCTGCACGAGAAAGTTCAGGAAATGCATTGTTCAGGTTTTTTCTTACCAGCGGGCGGCGATAGCGCAGGATGTAATAGATGACATAAAAAAACAGATTGGCCAGAAAGTAATAAACCGGGATGGGTATCAATTTCAGAAAAGATATTGTTACCCGGATGGTCAATCTCATGATGTCTTGTCTGAGTTAAATAATGAAAACCAAAGAAAGATTGAAATACAAGTTCAAAAATAGTTCGTTTTTCGATATCTATTCGAATCATTCATGAACAAAGGTATCTAAACAGGATATTAAAGAATGGGTGCTTTAAAATTTTACAATCGGAATAACCAATCAGCAATCCGATTCCTTTTCAGTTGTGTCTGTTCATGATTGGTTGTAAAAGAAAAAACCAGCGTTTCCGCTGGTTTTCGTGTTGTTGGCCGGGTTGTCAATTTGCCTTCAGTGATCCGCCTGGGGCTTGAACACTTTCACTGTAACGCCTATGTATCTAAGGTTTCCAGGGTGGCAATTTTTCGAGGTATCAGATTTGTATAATCTAAATCGTCATGCTGATTTTTACCCTTAACTCCATTTTTTCCCTGTATTATAATTGATATATTTGTAGTTCAGATATTGAATTGAATCAATAAGAGGAAAGGGAAATCTAATGACCAAAGAAACAGCTATTAAGTTATTCAATCAAAAACAGGTACGATGTCACTGGGACGTTGAAAAGGAGAAATGGTATTTCTCAATTGTTGATGTGGTTGGCGTACTTTCGGATAGCGAAAATCCACAAACATATTGGAGGGTGTTGAAAAAGAGGCTTTTAGCTGAAGGAAACGAAACCGTTACAAATTGTAACGCTTTGAAAATGCTTGCTGCCGATGGAAAAATGCGATTTACTGATGTTGCAGATACTGAACAGCTCTTCCGGCTGATACAATCAGTCCCGTCACCGAAAGCGGAGCCATTCAAAATTTGGCTGGCACGTGTTGGAAGTGAAAGAATTGACGAAATTGAAGATCCGGAAATTGGAATTGATCGGTTGATGGAAACCTACCTGAGAAAAGGATACTCCAAAGAATGGATCAATCAGAGGCTGAAAAGCATTGAGGTTCGCAAAGAACTGACAGATGAATGGGAAAACAGGGGTGTCGGAAAAGGCCAGGAGTTTGCCATCCTGACTGATGACATCACCAGAGCCTGGAGCGGATTCTCAACCAAACAGTATAAACAATTCAAGAACCTGAAAAAGGAGAACCTTCGCGACCACATGTCTAACCTGGAACTTGTTTTAAATATGCTGGCAGAAGCAACGACCACAGAAATTTCAAAAGAGAAGAAACCAGTAGGTTTTGAAAATAATAGAAAAATTGCAAAACAGGGCGGGACCATTGCAGGAAATACGCGCAAGGCGATTGAGGTAAAATCCGGCAGGAAAATAGTGACCCGGCACAATGCAAAGCAGTTACAACAAAGGAAAAATAAGGAGATTGAAGACGGAAAGTGATGTGGCCAAAAACCTTATTAAAAAAGAATCCATTTTAGGGTTCTAAATAATTGATATTCAATGAAATAAAAGTGATCCGCCTGGGATTCGAACCCAGGACCCCCGCCTTAAAAGGGCGATGCTCTACCTGCTGAGCTAGCGAATCATGTCTCAATTTTGAGGGTGCAAAAGTATGAATTTTCTTTTAACCAACAAAATTAAAGTATGGAAAAATCCCGGAATGCTGAAGCCTGTATCAAAAGTGAAGGATCGGGTTATTTCAGGTCGCCGTGAATGGCAAGCCATACGCATTCCGGTTTGCCTGATGTGAAAAGAACACGGTGGCGTTGATGTGCAGCAAGGAATATATAATCCCCGGATATAAGGTCAACAATCTCACCCTTTTCAATTTCGAGGGTGGCACGGCCTTGAAGCAGAAGCACCCACTCATCTTTTTCCTGATCATACCATTCTCCGTCAGGTGATTTCTGACCGGTACTGATGATCCGCTCTATCAGCAGGCTATCATTGCGAATGATATCTTCAAAGATCTCCTCTTTGTCGGAAACCACATCCCGGATATCCAATATGTTTCTTTTTTTTATCATCGCATCAGCTCTTCTGCATCCCCCTTGCCCATACGAACAACCCTGGGTTCATCCAGGGTGCAATCAATGACAGTTGAAGGGACATTCCCGCAGTGTCCCGAATCAATAACAATATCCACCATTTTGCGAAATTTCTCGTGGATGAGTTCCGGATCGGTGAGGTAATCAACGATCTCATCGTCGTCATGAATCGAGGTGGTCATGAGCGGATTGCCAAGATTCCCAACGATCTCAAGGGGCACCCTGTGATCAGGAATACGGATACCAACCGTTTTTTTCTTGCTCTGAAAAAAATGCGGAACATTGTTGTTGGCATTCAGGATAAACGTAAAAGGACCTGGCAACGATTTGCGCATCAACTTATACACTGGATTGGGAATGGGTTTGGTGTAATCGGAAAGCTGGCTAAGACTGTTGCAGATAAACGAGAAATTTGCCTTTTCACGCTTGATCCCTTTGATCTGGGCAACACGGTCCACGGCCCTGATCTGAGTGATGTCGCATCCCAACCCATAAACAGTATCTGTTGGATAAATGATCACTCCACCTTTTTTCAAACAGTCAATAATTATCTTTAATTGCCGTTCGCCTGGATTTTCGGGATAAACCTTGAGTAGCATTTAAGATTTCCAATAAAAAAGGGTAAGCCCCTTATATCGCACCGCTCGACCACCTTACCCTTGCTTCCTTCCGAACCTGGGGGAGTTAGACAGGAGCTGGTCGTATAAGACTTACCCGATGCAAATTTACAAATTTTAATGCTCATTCCTACAGCCATCCTGTTTTTTTTCGTATGTTTGCCCTTGAGTCAAACCTTAATCCTAATCCTATGGAAGAAAAAACACGTTCAACCACTGTACAGGGAATGTACTATGGAGCAATCACAGGCATTGCAATTATCGTCTTCAGTCTCATTATTTTTGTTGCTGATCTTTATTTGAACAGATCGATCACCTGGATCGGATATCTCATCCTGCTCGGTGGTATGATTTGGGGAACACTGGATTACCGGAAAAATTACATGAATGGATTCATGTCTTACGGAAAAGCTTTTTCGACCTCCTTTATGATCGGGTTATTTACCGGAATTTTAGCTGCAGTCTATACTTATGTTTTTGCCCAGTTCATCCATCCTGGTTTTACACAGGAGATTCTCGATATGTCCCGGGAACAGATGTTAGCCAGTAGCCCCAATCTTTCAGAAGAGCAAATTGACCAGGCCTTGTCATATACAGCCAAATTCACGACACCATTGATGATGCTTATTTTCGGGTTTATCACCTACGTTGTTATTTCTGCCATCATCAGCCTGATCACTTCCATCTTTTTGAAAAAAGAAGATAAATCTTTAACAACTTCTGTGTAAATACATGTCAATGGACATTTCTATTGTTGTACCCCTATTGAATGAGCATGAATCGCTTATTGAGCTGGCTGGCTGGATTGACCGTGTGATGCAGCAAAACAGGTTTTCATACGAGATCGTATTTGTGGATGATGGAAGCCGGGATAAATCCTGGAATGTCATTGAAGAGCTGTGCGCCATGAATCCTTCCATCAGGGGAATTAAATTCCGTCGTAACTATGGAAAAGCCGCCGCGCTGAATGTTGGATTTACTGTTGCTTCCGGAGAGGTTGTTTTTACCATGGATGCCGATCTTCAGGATAGCCCGGATGAAATTCCCGAGATGTACCGCATGATCATGGAGGATGGATTTGATCTCGTTTCCGGCTGGAAGAAAAAACGACGCGACCCGATTTCAAAGACCATCCCCACGCGATTTTATAACTGGTCGGCAAGAAGGATGTCGGGGATCAAACTTCACGATTTCAATTGCGGGTTGAAAGCCTACAGGAATAGTGTTGTCAAAAGCATAGAAGTCTATGGGGAGATGCACCGGTATATCCCATTTTTGTCCAAATGGGCCGGATTCTCAAAAATTGGAGAGAAAGTGGTTCACCATCAGAAACGGAAATTCGGAAAGACCAAGTATGGCATTGACCGTTTCTATAAAGGATACCTTGATCTGCTCACCATCACGTTTACATCTCGTTTTGGGAAACGTCCCATGCATTTTTTCGGACTCTGGGGGAGTTTGATCTTCATGGCTGGTTTTATCATCGCCGGTTACCTGACCTATGAGAAGATATTTTTTCAGGGTTTTAAAATGACCGAACGGCCTCTGTTTTATTTTGGTTTGCTGGCCATGATCCTCGGTACACAATTATTTGTCGCAGGTTTTTTAGGCGAACTCATATCCCGGAATTCATCCGAGCGGAATCATTATCTGGTTGAACAAAAACTGGGTTTTTAAGTTTTTGTTCGCATCATTTGTGCCTTTGCGGTGGAAATTGATTGCCGGAATAAGATGGCAATTTAGCGGATTAAGAGTCAATCATTTTTTTTCAGGAACTAAACTTTGAGATAATATGGATTTGGAACGCCGCGTGAGTTTTTTGAAAAAAGTCTCCATCTTTTGTGAAACCCCGGATGAGATTCTTTACCGGATTGCAGAAAATCTGGTCGAAATGGAGGTTTCAGAAGGTGACCATATCGTGTTGAAAGGTGAATTGGGTGATTCCATGTACATCATTATCGACGGTCGTGTTAAAGTTCATGATGAAGAGTATATCTTCTCGGTATTGAAGAAGGGAGATGTGTTTGGAAAATATTACCTGATTGATAAAAAAGAACGGTCGGCCACGGTTACCGCGTTGTCACATTCCTTTTTATACCGGTTCAATCAGGATGTATTTTATGCCATCACCAAAAATGAGAACACGGTGATCAAAGGCATACTCCGTGCGCTGGTTGAGCGTTTGCGTGACATGAATATCGCGGAAGAGCAATTGGCAACGCAGAATCATGAAATACTCCGTCAGAAAGAAGAACTGGAGAAACAAAAAAAGGAACTTCTTGAATTAAATGCAACCAAGGATAAATTCTTTTCCATCATTGCCCATGACCTTCGAAGTCCGATTACCACCTTGATTTCGCTCTCAGAAGTTTTAAAAACGGATAAAGATGCTTTGTCGCCTGAGGAACAGAACGATGTTTTGAACAGTGTTTATGAACTTTCCCGGAATTACCTGAAACTTCTCGACAACCTGTTGCAATGGGCAAACATGCAAACCGGTCGCCTGAATCCAAAGGCTGAAACTTTTAACGTACAGGATCTGGCCAATGATGTCGCCCAGTTTTACCAGGTCTATGCCCAGGATAAACAAATAATACTCAGGTTAGCTTCTTCGGAGCCAATGGCGGTGCATGCCGACAAAAACATGGTCCGTACGATTTTGCGCAACATTGTTTCCAATGCAATAAAGTATACAGCCCCGCAAGGTGTTGTTGAGATCGGGATTTCCCAAACAGGACGTTTTGCAGAAGTGTGCATTAAAGACAATGGACTTGGGATGACTCCTGATATATTGACGAAACTTTTCGATGCAGGACTGGCCAGTTCAACTGCCGGAACAGCCAATGAAAAAGGAACCGGACTCGGCCTTTTATTATGCAAAGAGTTCGTCGAGAAGAACGGAGGCAGAATTCGGGTGGAAAGCGAACGGGGGATCGGGAGCACATTTTGGTTCACTTTGCCTTTAAGCCTGAACGACCGATGACTTCCGGCAAAAAGGTTCTTCTCATCGGATCCGCATATCCATTCAGGGGTGGACTTGCCACATTCAATGAGCGGTTGATCAGGGAATATCGTTTACATGGCAACGACGCCAGCATATATACCTTCACCATCCAGTATCCTGGAATCCTTTTTCCCGGGAAAACACAATACTCGACTGAACCTGCTCCTCCCGACATCTCCATCCTGAGAAAAGTAAATTCCATTAACCCTTTGAACTGGATTCATGTTGGCCTCGAAATAAAAAAGCAGAAACCCGATCTGGTACTCATCAAGTTCTGGATTCCTTTCATGGCTCCCTGTTTCGGAACCATCTGCAGGATCATCAGGAGTAACGGTCATACCAGGGTGATCGCCGTGATCGACAACATCATTCCCCATGAACATCGTTTGGGTGATCATCTCCTTTCAAGCTATTTCGTGAACTCGGTGGATGGATTTGTTGCCATGTCAAAATCGGTGATGGATGACCTCAATGCTTTTAACAAGGTCAAACCGAAAGCATTTTGCCCCCACCCGCTGTATGATAACTTTGGCTTTCCATTGACGAAAATTGCAGCAAAGCAGATTCTTCACCTGGATGAGCGCTTCAATTACATTCTATTTTTTGGTTTTATCCGCGACTATAAGGGGCTGGACCTTTTACTCGAAGCAATGGCGGATGAGCAGTTGAGAAAACTTCCTTTGAAACTATTGGTGGCCGGGGAGTTTTACTGTGACCCGCAACCCTATTTTGACCTCCTGAGTAAGTACAACCTGAAAGAGAGCGTCATTCTCAGCAATGATTTTATTCCCGACAGTGCTGTCCGGAATTATTTCTGTGCCGCCGATATTGTCGTTCAACCTTACAAATCGGCCACTCAGAGTGGTGTTACACAGATCGCCTACCATTTCAATAAACCGATGATCGTAACGGATGTGGGTGGACTCTCCGAAATTGTCCCCCATGAAAAAGTTGGTTATGTTGTCCCGTCGGTACCAGCAGATATTGCATCCGCAATACTGAGGTTTTATCGTGAAAATAAAGAGGTTGAATTTTCCGCTCATGCCGCTGTTGAAAAAGAAAAGTATTCGTGGATGAAAATGGTGGAAGCCATTGACTCCATTATGGATGCTGACAAATAAAAAGCCGTGAAGCATTGAATGTAAAATTTCTCAGCAAACCCCTGAAGTATCCGATAAATTTCCTGTACCTTCGCTTCGGTTTTAGTGTATTGAAAATATGATCATACGCAGCAAAGCGCCTTTACGGCTGGGACTGGCCGGTGGAGGGACGGATGTCGCACCCTTTTCGGAATTGTATGGCGGAGCTATTCTGAACGCTACCATAAGCATGTATGCCTATGCCAGTATAAAGCCTGGTAATGATGGGAAAATCAAGTTGCATGCCCTCGACAAAAACGAGCATTATACCTTTGATGCTGCAGAATTCCTTGAGATCAACGGTCAGCTTGATCTGCATAAGGGTATTTACAACAGGATCGTAAAAGACTACCTGAAAAAGCCCCTTTCATTTGAGTTGTCAACTTATGTGGATGCACCCCCGGGATCCGGGCTCGGTACATCTTCTACCCTCGTGGTAGCCATCATTGGCGCCTTTTCCGAATGGCTGAATCTTCCCATGGGAGAATATGACCTTGCTCACCTGGCCTATGAAATTGAAAGGCTGGATCTGAAAATGGCCGGTGGAAAGCAGGATCAGTATGCCGCCACTTTCGGAGGGGTTAATTTTATGGAATTTTTCAAGGATGATAAGGTGATTGTCAATCCGTTGAGAATCCGACAGAAATATCTCGATGAGGTGGCCCATAACCTGGTGCTCTATCATACCGAAACAAGCAGGCTGTCGAGTTCCATCATTGAACAGCAACGTAAAAATGTCATTGCAAAGGATGTGAAGTCACTTGAAGCCATGCATAAACTGAAAGAACAGGCCGTGATGATGAAGGAGGCATTGTTGATGGGTGACCTGAATAAAATAGGAGAGATCCTCGATTTTGGCTGGAAATTCAAGAAAAACATGGCCGTTGGCATATCCAATCCATTTCTGGATGAAATTTACGACACTGCCATGAAAAACGGGGCACTGGGAGGAAAAGTCTCAGGAGCTGGCGGTGGTGGATTTATCTTTTTTTATTGCCCCGGAGAATCACGGTCCATTGTTATTGAATCCTTGAAAAAGTTTGGAGGTCAAGCCAAACGATACGAGTTTACCAATCACGGCTTGTCAACCTGGACGATATAATGAGTAGCTAAGTGGCAAGTAGTAAAATAGCATAACAATCAATTGGTTTAATACTTTGAACATGGAAAAATTTCTTGATCTGGTTAAAAAGCGCTGTTCGGTCAGGAATTATCTGAACCAAAGCATTGAAGAGGAGAAATTGTTGTACGTGCTCGAAGCCGGCAGGCTTGCTCCGTCGGCAGCCAACCTTCAGCCATGGCATATCGTGGTGGTGAAAAGTGAAGAGAAACGAAAGGAACTGGCCTCGGCATACCCCCGTCCATGGTTCCTGCAGGCACCGGTAATTCTGGCCATCTGCGGCGACCATTCAGCAGCGTGGAAAAGGGCCGATGGGAAAGACCATACCGATATTGATGCTGCCATCATCGTGGACCACATGACACTTGCAGCAGCTGAAGTTGACCTTGCCACTTGCTGGATATGTAATTTTGATGCCGTTAAAGCATCGGAAATTCTGGGATTACCTGCCAACATCGAACCCATAGCTTTGCTCCCTCTTGGTTATCCAAATCATCAGCTGATTGACAACCCGAGACACCTGAAACGCAAATCACTGGAAGAAATCATACACCGGGAAATGTATTAGCCAAAATTCAATACCTATTTAAATTATCTCAGCAGCATATTAACCCATTAACTAATTTTCATGAGAATCTCTGAAGCCATACTTCAATCGATAGAAACAAAGCAACGAATCCTGGCCGATGCCCATCTGATTGAGCAGATCAGGCTGGCAGCCAATACCTGCATCAAATCATTTTCCAATGGCAATAAGGTGCTGTTTTGCGGAAATGGCGGAAGTGCAGCGGATGCCCAGCACCTTGCTTCTGAATTTTCGGGTCGCTTTTATTACGATCGCCCGCCATTGCCATCAGAAGCATTGCATGTCAATACCTCCTTTCTGACCGCTGTAGCCAACGATTATTCCTACGATGAGGTATATGCAAGGCTTCTTCGGGGGATTGGGAGAGAGGGTGATGTGCTGTTTGGCATTTCTACCTCGGGAAATTCCGAAAATATCATTCGTGCTTTTCTTGTGGCACACGAACTGGGGATGGTGACCATTGGATTGACCGGTGAAACGGGTGGAAGGTTGCGTAATCTTTGCGATTTTCTGATCAATGTACCATCCGGTGATACACCACGGATTCAGGAGTCGCATATCATGATCGGACACATTATTTGTGAATTGGTAGAATCGGAATTATTCCCCAAAGAGGTTTAGGTTTGGAAGCAATTGTTCTGGCAGGAGGATTGGGTACAAGGTTGCAGCAGGTATTGAATGATGTGCCCAAGTCAATGGCATTGATCAACCAAAAGCCGTTTCTCGAATACCTCCTTGACTATCTGATCACTCAACAAGTAACCAGGGTGGTTCTTTCTGTTGGGTATAAGCGGGATTGTATTATGGATCATTTTCGAAACCATTACAGGTCGCTGGAAATTGATTATGCCATCGAAGAAGAACCTCTTGGGACTGGTGGAGGCATTCGTCTCGCGTTATGGAAAGTCGAGGGGAAAAGGACTTTTGTCATGAATGGAGATAGTTTGTTCCGGTTCGATTTTCAGAAGCTATTGGCACAACACCTGAAATGCAAAGCATCGGTCACTCTTGCACTCCGCAAACTGGAGAGTACCGGCAGATATGGCCGGGTCACCCTGAACAAATCCAAGCGGATCATTGGTTTTGAAGAGAAAAATGAAAAAGCAGGACCGGGCCTGATCAACGGTGGAGTTTATATGTTGGAAAAAGAGTTTTTAATGGAACCTCTGTTCAGGGGAAAATTTTCGATTGAAAAGGATTGTTTTGAAGAATTTTATATGACTTCGCGGTTTTTTGGATTCCCGACCGACGGGTATTTTCTCGATATCGGGATTCCGGCCGATTATAAAAAAGCACAGAATGAATTTGCAGGGTTTAAAGATTGATCCTACCTGGACACTCTTCCTTGACAGGGATGGCGTAATTAACAAACGTATCATCGGAGGATATGTAAAGAGCTGGGAACAATTTCATTTTCTGCCTGGGGTTTTAGAGGCAATGAACCTGTTCAGCAAGGTGTTTGGCCGGATTGTTGTGGTCAGCAACCAGCAGGGCATAGGCAAAGGTTTGATGACGGCAGCCGAACTTGATGCCCTTCACAAAAAAATGAGATCTGTCATTATGGAAGAGGGAGGGAAATTGGATGCAGTGTATTATTGTCCCTTCATGGAAATTGAACACTCAATCCTGCGAAAACCTTCCATTGGTATGGCGCTCCAGGCCAGGAAAATGTTTAGGGAGATCAGGTTCAAACGGTCTTTGATGGCAGGCGATTCTTTATCCGACATGGTTTTCGGGAAAAGAGCAGGGATGAAAACGGTGTTTATCGGTGGCGATCCCGCCATCGCAAAAAAACACCATCGCGTGATCGATTATCATTACCGTGACTTAAACGCGTTTGCCCATGAGCTACCTTAATACATTTACGATTTCATCTCAGTTCACACCATAATTATTTTCCATTGACTCCTTCAATCATCTTCTTCTGTTTCCTTGCCTACACGGTTTTGCTGTTCGTGATCACATGGATAACATCAAGAAAAGCAACCAACCGTACTTTTTTTATTGGCAATAAGGCTTCACCCTGGTTTGTGGTGGCTTATGGCATGATTGGCGCTTCCATGTCGGGGGTTACTTTCATGTCGGTGCCCGGATGGGTAGGAACTACAAGTTTTTCCTATATGATGGTGGTGGTGGGTTACGTGTTTGGGTACATCACCATCGCCACTGTACTATTACCGCTTTATTACAAAATGAACCTGACTTCGATATATTCCTACCTCGAGAGCAGATTTGGTTTCTGGTCCTACAAAACAGGTGCCTTTTATTTCATCCTGTCGAGGGTCATCGGTGCCTCCTTCAGGATGTTCCTGGTGGTGAATGTCCTCCAGATCTTCGTGTTCGACGCCTGGAATATTCCCTTTTTTATCACTGTGCTGATCTTCATTGTACTGATCCTGCTATACACCTTCAAGGGCGGGATCAAAACCATCATTTGGACGGATCTGATCCAGACCACCTTCATGCTCCTTGCTTTGCTGGTTTCCATATACCTGATCATCGACCACATGGGACTTGATCTCGGTAGCATGTTCCGGAAGGTCATGACCAATCCCTATTCAAAGATGGTGTTTACCGATTGGAATGATAAACGGTTTTTCCTGAAGGAATTGTTGAGCGGGGCATTCATTGCCATTGTCATGACCGGTCTTGACCAGGAGATGATGCAGAAGAACCTGAGTTGCCGTTCGCTGAAAGATGCCCGGAAAAACATGTTTACCTATACCGGAATCATGGTGGTTGTCAATTTTCTGATCCTTTTTCTGGGTGCATCACTCTATCTTTTTGCCGGTTTCAAGGGTATTGAAATGCCGCTTCGCTCCGATGATCTTTTTCCGACCATTGCCATCAATTACCTTGGGCCGGTTGCCGGGATTGTTTTCATGATCGGATTGATCTCAGCAGCCTATCCCAGTGCCGACGGGGCTCTGACTTCCCTTACGACCTGTTTCAGCATTGATTTTCTCGGACTGAACAAAAAAACCGGTCTGACTGAAAAACAAAAGCAGCGGACACGTTACATGGTCCATGTTGCATTCGCCATTGTTCTGCTTGTCGTCATCGTGATCTTCCGTACCATCAACGACAGGGCGGTCATTGATAAATTATTTACCGTTGCGGGATATACCTATGGCCCGCTTCTCGGTCTATATTCTTTCGGTCTTTTTACCCGGCTATCTGTCCGCGATGGCTGGGTGCCGGTAATTGCGGTTATCTCCCCCGTGATCTGTTACCTTCTCAGTTCTTATTCTGTTCATATCTTCAATGGTTATAAGTTTGGGTTTGAGCTCCTGATTTTAAATGGATTTATTACATTTGTCGGACTGCTCTTGTTGTCCAGGCGAAATTCACGGTAATTATTTTTGAAGATGGTGTGACGCTCTCAGGATAACATGGAGCGTAAGCATTTTACCAATCACCTTAAAAAATGAGATATGCCAAATATAAGATTCAAAGCGCTTGAAATTTCGATGACCAGAGGTCAGAAAGAGGTCAAATTTCCTGATGGAAAGGCTTCCTCCTATTTTGGTGAGCTCACCTTCAACCGGGCTGCCATGCGTGAATACCTCACGGAAGAGGCCTACCAGCAGGTGATGAATGCCATTGAGAAAGGGGAGAAGATC
>Ga0247841_10002054_pt1 | contig 41809 bp, 57 predicted proteins | sample LaCruzMarch2015__2_FD_192410 | JGI IMG/M metagenome (GOLD analysis project Ga0247841, IMG submission 192410) | Freshwater microbial communities from meromictic Lake La Cruz, Castile-La Mancha, Spain - LaCruzMarch2015_18m | ecosystem: Environmental > Aquatic > Freshwater > Lake | place: Spain...
CTAAGTCTTATTCTTTCATTCCTTATTTTAATTCGTTCCGTTATGGTCATGTTTTGAAGACCTTTATATTGGTTGGCTTTTTACCATGGAGTAATTCTCTAGCATCACTATATGCTTTATCAATAGCTCTTTTCCCATCTCTTTTCATTTCTCCATCCATTTGCATAACGGCTTCTATGTTACACATGCAATTTAAAAGATGTTCAAAAAAATCTTCACTAAGCGTTATATATTCCTTAGACATTTTTAACAAAAGCCTTCATGAATATTGGGTTAACCTTTAGATTCTTTGCCCTGATATATATTTCATCTATTTCTTTTTGTGTATCTTCCATATCTTTTGGATCTGCCCATATCTCTTTATCAGACTGAGCAATAAATCTCTGATTACTGAGACAATTCAAGAGGTGATCGAAGAAATCTTTATCTACCGTTATGTATTCCTTAGACATTTTTAACAAACCAAAAACTTAGTATCCTGCCGCCAACTATATTAAGCTTCATTCCATAGCGTTGACAAAAATAATCAACACAAGTTTTAATTTTATAATCCAATTGATTTCCCATGTAATCTTTTATGCCGGATTTTGGGCCATCCTTGTAGTCGTGTCCGCTGCATATTCCTCCCACTCGAATTTTAGGATAATAAGCATAGAGATCAAATAACATCTCTAAAGAATGATCACCGTCAATGTAACAGAAGTCCAAAGATCCATCGGGTATTTTTAAAACGGCTTCCGTACTGGTTGCCCTTATCATTTCATATCTACCTTCAAATCTACTCAATCTTTTTCTAGCCTCTTCCATTCTATTTAAACCATTAGGATCATATTCTCCCGGCCTATAATCGCTTCCAAAATCATCCATCCACGAATCAATACAATAAATCTTTTGTAACTGTGAATTGGCAAGTAGCTGTTCTGTATATTCCGCTTTATCGACTCCAATTTCCGCTCCTATTTTCAATCCCATTTTGTCAATGAGCATAGGGAAAAATTTATCTCGATGATGATTGCTTCTTTTTATTTTGAGGATATCTTCGGCTACTTTATCGGCGGCATCTATAAGGTCTTTCCCGTTGTATTCTTTCATTTTTGTCCTCCGTTACAGGCTTTTTATATTATACATAAACAAGAAAGATTTCCCGAAAATAATGTGAACTATGATGTATAATAGATGTAAGATGTAATTAAATAAGGAGACAAAATGATAAGAACACAGATATGTTTAACAAAACTAGAAAAAGATATTCTAGAACAAGAATCAAAAAAAATTGGAATTTCTATGGCTGAGCTAATAAGGAGAATTTTAGATGAGCATTTCTCAAAACGAAGTAAATGAAAAATATTTACCCATTATACGCAAGTGGACAAGTAGAAAAAACAAAACCGGATCTCTATCCAAACAATTTTCTCAAAAACATAGTGATTTTAGAAACGCCTTGTCCTGCTTATTAAGATTATGGAATATATATAGATCACTAATAACCGTTAGCAAACTTATCAATGTCAGTCCAAAATATCTATCTAATACGTTGCAATATTCTGCCCGATTTAAAAATAGAAAAAGCAGACAATATGGTAGAAAAATGAAAAATGAAATAGAATTTAAAAATATGGAAAAATGGAGCAAGTTAAGAAATGAAATCGCCTTATGCCTAAAAACATGGAGAAAACTCAGATCGGTAGATGAAACAGCAAGGCTCCTAAAAATAAAAGTTCCAATAGCTTACGAATTATTAGCAAAAAGTAAGGTTTTTGCTAATAGGCGAAGATATACAACCAAAGAAAAAGAATATGCACATATTTGGGCAATGAAGCTAATGGCAATTAAGACATTGGGCGGCAAATGCAATATATGTGGGAATAAAAACCCAATTGTATTAGAACTACACCATATAAACCCAGAAAATAAAGAAAAATGTTTTAGCGACATGGTAAGAAAAAACTCTAATTACAAATCTATTAAAAAAGAAATACAAAAGTGTAAATTATATTGCAGAAATTGCCATCAAGAACTACATAACATAAAACAAATACCCAAAAACCTTAAAAATAAAAAATTCATTTTACAAATTCAAAACAATAATTGTAAATGTGTTTCGTGTGGCTATGGAAACAATATATCTTGCCTTGAATTTCACCATAAAAACAAAAAAACAAAAAAGCTTCAATTAAGCTCGTTAACAGATCCTCGTAGAAATTATTCAAAAATGAAAATTAGCAATAAAAAATTTCAAACCTATGTTAGGGAAATTAAAAAATGTATCGCCCTGTGCTGCAACTGCCACCAAATAGCACATACCAATACTGAAAAAATTAAAGAGCTAAATCTTCTAATACAAATTTTTTCAGGATTAACAGACAGAAATTATATGTGTAGACTTTAGTTACATACCACCCCATCCATTAGGATTGGCCCAAAACTTATTAAGGCTATTTAACACTTTTTTATTCTTTTCTTGACTTTTAAGATTCTCTATAACATTAGTAATGTGCGGCTGATGGAATAACATAATATCATTAATATTTTCTCCTAGCCATTTTACTTTTATTTTTGCCATTTTTACTCTAGCTAAAAGTTCTACGTCTTCCGAACCCCACCCTATTATTTCCTCTTCGTTATATCCTCTTAAATGATCCCACTTGTCTTTGTGTAAACACTGAAATCCTCCCGGAGTTGTTCTTTTCTTTATCCTACCAAACTTACATGCATCTATGTTCGTGAACGGATCTAATTCGTATCTATATATTTTATCAACTATATTGTTTTTCCAATACATTGTCCTTGACTCTATCATAACGTCTTTTTCCAACATGGGGCTTACAATACCAACAAATCTGCGATCAAAAAGAATATCTGCGTCTGTTGTTGCTATATAATCGGTAGAACACATCCTAATTGCCACATTATTTAACAAGGTTTTATGCCATTGTTCTCCAATTTGATACTGGGTAATTCTCATGGTTACATCCCCGCCATAACCATCTATAAACATCTTTAATTCTCTATAATTTTTACTACCCCCGTCAATTATCAATATTTCAAATTCTTTACAATCTTGCCATTGAAGAGATTTAAAAAGCCATTTTGTGGAATTGGAAGACGGATCTATTCTGCCTCTATTTGGTATTACTATGGTTAGATTTTTCATTCTTATAACAGAGCGTTGGACGCTTCAATCCGCAAACGCTTATTTTCCGCCTTGGTAATGGATAAAGCAAACATCCTTAGATTTTAGTTTATCCAGAGAATACGGGGAACTCTTGTGTAAGCTGCAAAACATAGGCTCAAACTTTTCCCAATAAACATCCATTCCTTTCCACCCTCCCATTCTCTCATCAACAATTTTAGCCCATGCAATTTCGTCGTTATCCGGTTGACCCAGTTTTTCCCACCATTCTATAGCCAAAGAAGGTAAGTTTTTATCTCTCAAATACAAAAATCCCCCGTTAGGAACCTTTCTTAAATCTTCAGGTCTCCAGTGACATTTTCTTCTATGATACAATTGGAGAGTAGCCTGAAATACTTCCTTTTTACTCATTTCGTCCCAGAAGCTAGAAGGCAATTTCTTTTTAGGAACGCAATCCCAATCTAAATAAACCAATTCGTCGTAACCGTCTTGTTCAAAAGCATATTTTATTGCCTCTAACTTATTTCGATACTGATATTTAACCAAATCAAACATACATGGGTTGGGGCTTATCATAACGCAATCGGGGAATAAGGTTTTAATTGCGGTATAGTTATCTTCGCCCATGACATAAGTTCTAAAGGGCTCGTTGAATTTGTTCTTCAAAATTTCATTGATATTTTCGTCAACCCTAAAACGTCTTTCTATTAGACGGTGGCTCCTATCATGAATTCCCCACAAAGCTCTTATGAAACCTCTTTTCAAGATTGTGTTCCCCCACCATAGCCAGTATTTTCCCTATTATTTCTTGATTGGACATAATGAAGGAAATAATAGTTTTTCGCCATAATTCTTTCTTCGGGAAAAGCAGATCTTTTCTTCAAATTACAAACTTCCGGCTCAAAATAGTCCCAATAAACATCTAATCCTTTCCACCCTCCCACTATTTCATCGGTAAGCTTAGAAATACAAACCTCATCCCAAAACTTCATTTCAACAGGCATGTTTTTCCATACTTCCAACAATTTATCGGTAATAAGTTTGTTTCCAATATACAAAAAGCCCCCATTACTAACTTTTCTAGTATCGAGATCTCCTCTCCAATGGCATTTTCGTCTTCTATAAAACTGAAGATTTGCTTGTATGGCTGTTTTGGTATGTAGCTGATCCCATATTGTTTCTGGAACAGGTTTAATAGGAACACAATCCCAATCTAAATAAATAAGCTCGTCATAACCATCATGATTCATTACGTGGTGCAATATGTCTAATTTATGTTTCCAGAATTCCTTTTGCGGATCGTATAACCAAGGATTATCGTCTAGCAAAATACAGGGGATACCCATTTCTTGTAGTTTCAATTCCATTAAATGTTCGTAGTTTCGTTTTCCAAACACGTAAATAGAAAAAGGAACCGTATTGGGATTATTTATGGCTATTTTTATTTCCCTATCCATTTTTATGCGTCTTTCAGAAGGCTTAATCCATCCTTCGTCATACTGGGTTCCATCATCACCCCACAAACATCTTATATATCCACGTTTCACTTTTCAACTCCCTGTATCCCGTTAATACTATAAAAGTTTTCTTTGCTTATAAAAGGCGCATCAAGTTCTTTTTGAAATACGGCAATAACCAGCGTTCTGTCTTCCGGTCTCTGGTGCCTTTTCCTTCCGATAACAACTCTTGAATCAGTCAATAAAACCTTATAAGCACATCTCAACGCTAATTCGGGAAAGAAATTTGGTTTATAATGATAGGGAGAATGCCACGGACAACAAGTAGAAGGGGGTCCATCATTAATAATAATACCACCAGTCCTGCAAAAATTATGGATATTCATATAACATTCATAGATCCCGTTTTCCACATGTTCTGCAGTCCCATAATTGGTTATTAAATCAAATCTTCCTTCCCACTCCGGATGAATCTTTAACAAATCCTCTCCCAGATTAAGTTTTAAGGCTCCATCTTTACCATTCATATCTATAGAAACATGTTCTTTGGTTCCCTCGCCCATAAAGAATTTTTTAGCCGTATATTCTGGACGCCACTTCATTTTTTGATTACCCAATTCGCAAATACGAATTTCTTTACCCAATATCTTCCAAGCTAATTCAACTGTATCGAAAACTTCTTTTAGCAGCATAGTTCCCCCCATAAATTACAATAATGTTTTTGCCAACTTATCGATTCTTTCTTTAACGCCTTGACCATTGCCCGTTAAGTGCCGAATAACATGATGATTATAATGTCCGAAAATCAATTTACTTTTGTCTTTGTCAGGATACATAACACTCATTTGATAAAATATAGGATCGTGTTTCCTGTAATTTTCAACCCCTTTCCATCCTCCGCTCAACGTATCTATATAATGCGATAAAGTAACCTCTTCTTTCCAAGGTCTTCCAGTTTCTTCCCATAGTTTAATCATTTTATCTGCGTGTTCCTTCCCTCGTATGTAAACAAAAGATGCCGATGATACTTTACGATTATCATCTGGTGGCCTATTGACATGTTTACGATGATACATAAAAATAGGAGTCTTGATTGGTTCTCCCTGATTCATAACGTCCCAAAAATCATTAGGTATAGGCTTTAGTGGTATGCAATCCCAATCCAGAAATACAACAGAATCAAAATCCTGCAATCCCACTTTCCATATTTCCATTTTATGACGGTATTGTTCTTTTTCCATATCCCATATAATCGGCTTTTTATCAATAAGCTTACAAACAAATCCTAAGTCTTCTGTTCGCTTATAATTTTCTTCGCCAAAAATATAGACTACGGTTTTAGGGCTATAGGGATTTAATTGATGAAACCGAATATCCTTTTCGCACTTGGGTAATCTTGTCCACCAGTGACTTTTGTTACTATAGATGCCCCACAAGCCATTAATAAATGAATTAGTCATAATTTTCTCCTTAACAACTACTCATGAAATCTTCTCTTTTGCTTTAGAAATAAATCCATCGACATCTTCATTCAAAATTAACGGAATATATTCCTTAATTTTTGCATCGTCCCAATTCCACCACTGTATTTCTAATAAAGCTTTTATTTGTTCATCCGTAAATCTCTTTTTAACAACTCTGGCAGGATTTCCAACAGCAACAGAATATGATGGAATAGATTTAGCAACAACAGCCCTTGCCCCTATAATAGCTCCATCACCAATAGTTATTCCCGACAATAAAGTTGCTTCACACCCTATCCAAACATCATTCCCTATAATGACGCTACCCTTAGTTCCTACTTGGCAAAATTTACGATTAGTACGACGATTAGCATTATAGGCAAAATAGTCATTTAAATTAGAAGTAGAAACCCATTCGCCGTGATGATTCCCTCCAAGCCATATGGTAACTCCTCTCGCAATAGAAGAGAAACTTCCTATTTTTAAAGTTACTCCTTCGTGATTCCATTGTTCTATTCTGGGATCTCCATATGTCCATCGTCCCACTTCATAACTAGCATATCGTGGATCTTTTTTCATGAAATTATAACTCATTTTTCATTCCTCTTATAGATACCCATTCCATACCTTGAAGATAATGAATCAATCAAAACATAGCCCTTATCTTCAACATATTTTCTAGGAAGACGCCATCCTTCTTTGTAATTCCAATCATGCAAAATAACAATAGCATCTTTAGCAATAAAATTTTCGCTGTATTTAATAGCATCATCCCTAAATATTCTTTTGCCCATTGGTTTCAAATGTTTAGGCGGATTTGTGCTAGCATCAACAAACAACACATTATACCCAATTCTAGGTATATCGTCCCAATTTGTTTTTACTATTTGTATTTTGGGGACATGTTTTTCGGTCATATTTATACAGGGTTGAAATCCCTCCATGGCAACATACAATTTTGGTTTTAGAGCATCTGAAATAACCCAACTGGTAATGCCACATCCAAACTCCAAAACCGTATCTAGCCCTTTATTATTTTTAGATAGCCAATGATGAAGCCAATCTAATTCTTCTAATGGTGGGGCTCGTCTTGAAGGAGGAAACGTCTTAGGTAATTCTATCATAATCATGCCTTGTTTATAAAGTGTTTAAAACAATACGGCTTAGATTCATTTTCTACTTCAGAGTAAGCGGATTTCTTGTTCAAAACACAAACTTTAGGTTCAAATCTATTCCAATACTCAGCAACTCCCTTCCATTCCCCCATTTGAGCATCAACATACATTGACATAGCAGGCTCATCGTCAAAAATAAGACTAGTTTCACGAAATCTAAGATCTAAACCTCTCTCCTGCCTCTTTCTTTTCTGTTCTTCAACCCATTTCTTTAAATTTTCCCAATTTTGTATCAACTTATCTGGGATTGACTTGTCTCGCATGTAAATAAAGCCACCATTACAGGTTTTTCTATGATCGGTTCGCCTCCACAAACACTTTTTCGTCCTATACTGAAATAAATTAGCTTGAAAACTGTCCCCTTTAGCTAATATATCCCAAAAGTTGTCAGGAAATGGCTTAATCAGTTTGCAATCCCAATCCAAGTAAACTATTTCATCATAATCCATCATGGCATGCTTCAAAATTTCCAGCTTATGACGATATAATTCCAACTTCATATTCCATTTCTGCATTTCTTCGCATATTAACTTGGAAGTAAATCCCATTTCGGATAATTTAGCATGGTTACTAAGCCCAAATGTATAAACCACAAAATGAATTTCTGATTTTTGGTTAGACAAAATATCGTCAAGCATTTTAGATGGCCTAGGATTGGTTGTATTGGAACCAAAACATTCCCCCCATAATGCCCTGATAAATGTTTTTGTCATGTTATCTTTCGACTATTTCTACAATCAATCCGTCATTGATCTTTCTTCCAAAAATTTGACTTACCACTTTATTCGGATCAATTTTTATAGTCTCTTCTGTTAAAACGGATATTTTAGCATAATCCGGTATTTCTATTAGAGTCTTGTTGGGTGATTGTGGTGGGAGCTTTTGTATGGGCTCGAATACAACTTCTATTTTGGGAACCACAGCCGAAAAAGCATTACTCTTGGTTTCTGCTTCCTCTATCTCTTCGGAATCTTTTTCTTCTACGATTTGTTTATTCTCAACTTCCATCACTTTCTTGCGTATATATTCTGCCCCCAATTTACCCTTGCCTTGGGTAAAACCAAACTTTTTCTTAAAATTCATAATGCCTACAGACTTGGGATCAAATCGATTGGCTACATAAAAGAAAAACGTATCTTGAGTCGGAGCAGGCAATTTCCTTTCTCTCAGCAATTTCACACAAAACTTGGTAAATTGAGTTTTATGCAACTGAATAAAGGAAATAGTTCTCTTTGTATTGTGAAAAAATCTATTCCCATTAATAGTTCCTTCTTCGATCATTGGCTTGGCATTTTTAAGCTTCTTTTTCCAATGTCCTTTTGCCCATTCATCTAGTTTTCGTATATGATCGGGCCTGCTATAACCCCACTTGTGTCCGCAGAAAGCAAAAACCTTCATTTCATCAGCTATAAATGGAGTATTATTAGTTGCATAGCTATCTGCATCCAATTTCAGCCAGTAATCTGTTTTAACATTTTCCGCTGTCCCAAATACAAATGCACTTAACATTTCTTCCCTATGATTTTCTGCATTCTCCATTTTCCAAGGCACAATAGTTACATTAGGTAGTTTAAGGAAATCGAGTCTTGCGTCTTCTATTGGAATACCATGAACAAAAATAATTACCGGATAGGCGTCAATGTTCTTATATTCTCTCCAGTTTGCAAATGTTATTCTTAGTATATCAACATAGTTTTCGTCGCAAGCACTAACAATGGTGGTATCGGGAGTATTGGGATCATTCGGCTTGTTTAATAATGGATTTTCTCCTCGCAAATACTTTTCTAATCTCTTATCAGCATATTTAAGAAAGGCATTAATGTTTGCTATATTCGAATCGCACATCTCTTTAAATTCCTTTTTCCAAAAATCGCAAGTAGGAACATCCAGTACATTTTTGTCGCCGTGAAAATGATAAATTCTAGGATCTTTTGATTGCCCATGATCATGAAGAACTGAAACATTAAAATCGGTTGGTGCTATAAAATATTTAAGACCCCATTCAGACATCGAAGGATATAATATTTGTGCTGCCGTTTCATCCGGAATGAAAACATGATGTTCTGATCCTTTTTGTGCAAGATTTGTCCAGTACCTAACAAACTCTGACCACTTTTCCGATTTCTTAAATGATAAAATGCCGGTATTAACAGCGGGGTGTTCTTTTAACGCTTCCTGTAAATACTTATCTTCTGCAATTCCTTCAAATCGTTTAATTCTTTTGGTTATATGGTTCCCTGTGCTCCTCCATCCGGCAAAACAAGGAATGCAAAAATCAACATCTTTTTCGTCAAGATAGTTAAACATTTCATCTATTTTTCCAACTACAATGACATCCGCATCTATCCACAGGGTTCTATCGTAGGGAGGATTTTCAAAAAGAGAATTTTTTCTAACTAAGGTTTTGAAATCGTGTCTGGTTTCATTATGAACGATGTCGCATTTAAAATATTTCAATACTTCATCGAACTCATGTGGGTAAGGATCTTCGACATAAAACGTGATTGGGCCATCATAATGTTTTCTAATCGAGTATAGGGCCACAATAGCTCGAACAACTATTTTATCCCCTCGATTGAACATAATAACGCCTTTGGTATCAGCCATAATTCCTCCATGTTTTCATAAGCATTATACAAAATCAGCGTGAGGGATTCGGATTACTTTATACGGTTTACTTCTTCCAAAATTTTAACATTATTGTCCATTACCTTCAATATTTCTTCTGACTTTTCATGTTTATTTTTTTCAAAGAAAGAGAAGTATATCCGACTAAGTACTTCTACATTTCTACGAGCCTGTTCTATCCTATCACATACCGCCTTGTTACCGAACTCCTTAACTTGCTGTTTTCGAAGTTCATTGTTGGTACGCAATTCTTCTAACTGGAGCTTATCCCACTCAGAAGCGTTACTCTTTATACTCATATTAGGTATTGCTTGTTTTTGCATATGTCCCCCTTGGCTAATTCGAATTGTTATCTCTCAAACATCCGAACCCTCACGCTGAGAACTGTTATTATTATACAAAAATGTGATACAAAATCAAACCATCTTGCCAAAGCCAGTTATGCCTTGGTATATCCCCGGCCTCATATAATCAAAACGGTATTGATCCATGGCTTTCTTTTTTTCTTCGTGGGTAAGTTGATCCCATGTTTTTCCTTCGGGGATAAAGGAGTTTATGTTTCGGAAAAAAATATCCATTTCGTTTTTTGGTATGTCCTGATTATTAGGGATAGGAGCATCGGTATTATGCGGAGTAACCGGAATCGGGTTAAATGATAATGGTTGAAATAAGCCCATGTGATATAATTCAAAATATTAGGCTACTAACCCTTGTTTGTGCTACATTTTTTAAGTATCTCAGAATATTCAGTGTTTGAACAATTATAAAACATATACCTAGATTCATCGAAATATTTTGGATTTATCCACCAATCCTCGTATGGGTTGTTTCCGATCATAACGTCAGAACACAATAGAAAGTAATTGTGATCTTTTAGTAATTTTCTTTGTGGCATTTTTTCTATTTGATTATACCCCCTATACGAGTCATGTTCAGCCGTTATTACCTTAAATTCATGTCCTGATTCTATAATTCTTTTCAAAACCCTGTATCTGTCTCCCTCACCCTCAACATCTAAGCTCAAATAATCTATGATATTTGGGACATTAAATTGTTCAAAAATCTTGTCATAATTACACTTCAAAGCGTCTTCCATAATAAAAGGGGTTCTCCTGATTTTCCATTCTGCTTTAAAATCCACAATATCTATTGCTAGTCCATCCCATCCATTTTCTTCTAACAATAAAGTATTATTATCTCTTTTGGGCCGGTTACATCCTATATCAATAAAAAATCCTATATATCCCTTGTTGAATAACGATGATACAAACACATCCTGCCCCGTTTGCGAATATGATTTTATCTTGCCATTAGATGAAGTAAAAGTGAAGTCGTCTTCGGATTCCATATTTGTATCCTTTTAGTGTAGCAATCCTTTATCCTTCAGTTTTTCGTCCGTTAGCTTTTGCAGCAAATCAAATTTTGATCCTTCTTCTACTTCTCTTTTCCCCTGTCCACTATTATGCCAGTGCCAAGAAAAAGTTTCCAAAAAAAGGTTGTTACTATATTTGTTTTTCCTAAACCATCCATCTACAATTTCCAAGTTAACCTGTTTGCCCATGTCTCCCATTTGCCATTCTGCTTCAAAAAAACAAGATGGGAATACAGTAAACCTATTCAATTGATAAACTTCAGCTAAAAGTTCATGGTCTAAACAAGCTGTATTCTCAATCAAATGGGTTCTTGCAATTTCCTCCATACAAGTTTTAGTATGGTAGCTCTGTTTTTCACCACCAACCAAAGCCGCACAAGGTCCATAACTATTCAAACTCTTCTTTCTTCCGAAATCCGTACATTCGCCCCACATATAGGCAAACTCTTGATCCATAATAGGCCTAAAATCTCTAAGCAATATCATGTCCATATCAAACCATATACCACCATATTTATAGATGGCTAAAAATCTCAATATGCCACTTTGCAACCAGTGTTTAGAATCTTTTGCATAAATATACTTATCATTACCTTCTAGTGGCGTATCTTTTGTCTCTAAATAAGGATTGTATTTTCTCCATACGACATAAGGCAAATAAGGAACAATCAATCTATTTTTGGTTAAATCGACATCTGACCACAAGTTCAAAACGGCATGGTCTAAATTTTGAGTTGCCAAAAATGACTTTACAGACATCAATTGTTTTTCATTAAGGATATCGGAATAAACATGAAAATTAACTTTGGGTGCGGGATAACTATAATTTTCCTCTTTAAGATCCCTAAGAAAAGATAAACAATTTTGAAACCCGTTAATATAAAGTTCTGGATTTTTCTCTAAGGATACGTTTATCATACATAAATAAAGTGAGATTTCTCTTCCCCTTTTCCAAGAATTGTTATATTGCTTATGGATCTGAAATACTTCAATTGGTCATCGTTAACTGTCAAAATTAAATGTTTTGAATTATCCACAAGCCATTTTTGTGACACTTCTGGCAGATTCTTTTCATGTTCCCTCAATTTAGCCGTATGCCAAGATCGGAAAGTATTCAACATGATTACAATATCTACTTTTTCTGGTAAATTCCTCTCGAATAGCTTTTGAACAACACCGTAATAAAGTTTAACGCCAATCTTTTCTGCCTCTTGATGTTGTTCAAACTTGCCTTTGTTAATATCAAATCCAATTGCCAAACTAGCGGGGAATCTTTGTTTCAATTGGGTTAGAATAACGGCATCTCCGCAACAAATATCAAGAATAGTAAAATGATCATCTTTATAAGTTTCACCAATGATTTTTGAGATAACATAGGGTCTAGATCCAACAACATTGATATCATCTTCGTAGCCATAACGTTCTTTGATCCATTTCTGTATTTTTTCGTTTATATCCGTAGTGGGCCATAAGATAAAATCGTTTTCGTTTAATCCACGGCATTGATTCTCTACGCTTTTAAAGTATTCAAGAATTGATGATTTCATTTATTGTATTTTTAAGTTTTTTGCTATCGTCTATTATTTCGTTACTCAATTTTACCGGTTTTATTTGACCTCCAAATTGAAACACATTCTTATTCCAAAAATCAACTGGCGTAGTAGGGAGGGCATAAACAACCTCATGGGCTATCGCATAAACATCTTTTCCCATAAACGGAGGAACATAAATATGACTCCTAAAGTCGCCTTCTGTAAAAAATACACATTTTTTAGCATAATGAATGAGACAACTTTGCGGGATAAAATTAGTTGCCCTATATAGTATAAAATCTTTTATAGCAGAAAAATCAGAATAACTATCCAGATTCCTTAATGTATCAAACCCCAGCAATATAACCCTATATTTTGTTTCAATACCAGACAACATTTGGCCTATTGGGAATCTTTCTTTAGTCTTACCTCTTGTCCTAGTTGCCGCCTGAATGAGTATATAAGGTTCTTTCTCTATATCAAAACCTATGTCTTTTTTGATTTCTTCTTTTTGTGATAAATCAGCTTGTATTTTTGCGAATAAATTATTGTTAAGATCCAAATTTAAGTAAAGGCCTCCCTGCCCCAATGTTAATCCCATAAACACAATTTTGTTACTACTCAAATAATATTCCCTAACATGATCATTCTTGGGAAGCATGTTGTAAATTTGATTTTTGAATTCTATATCGTTGAGCCCTTCCCCCAGATATCCATTGGCAATAGAATTCTTATAGGTTTCTATGTCGGATATCTCAATATATTCATCACAATATTCATAAAAGTTTTTCATTCCCTTCCTACTGCAAATGATAAATCGATTATCTCTTCCTAGCTTAGTTCTTAACTTCCTAAGAACCCCTTGCCAGTTCAAAAGTTCATACCCAAACTCACCTACGAATGCAAATATTAAATCCCTCATTGGCTCATTCCTTTCATCTCGTCATGATATTTATTCCATATATCGTTTGGACCCGTCTTCAAATTTTGTGTTAATTTTATATAAAGTTTTTGTTCTTTTTCCATCAATTTGCTATCAATGTGACCATCGAGCCAAGGTTTGTTTTTTAAGAATAGACCAATATCCTTTACCCACGGCTTTAACAAATAATATTTTGCCCAGTGTAATATACATGTTTTGTCGTTTATTTTTTCAAACTCCTCCTCATTTAAGTCCCTACTAAGATAAGTACATTTTTGTCCACGTAAAACTCTACCCACTGTTTCTTGGTCAAAACAGCTAGTCATGTCTTTCTTTCTAATATCATTTGCAAAAATAGAATGCCACTTTTCGGTTAAATATTGTTTCCCAAAAATTAGAAAACCAGCATTTACCGGCGAGAACATTCCATTATTAACGTTTGTTTTAGAATGACAAACTCCCAGTTGTATGTCCATATTATCTATATAACTGAAGTCGTTAATACAAAGCATATCAGAATCCATCCATATTATTCTGTCGTAATCTTCCATAAATAAATTGAATTTCCAATAATACGGGGGCAGATCACCTTTAATCAACTTGTTAATCACCCCATTTATTTGAACGTCACTGGTCGAATAAACTATTTTATCATACTGATTATAGTTTTTAAAATTGAGAGAAAGACTATACAAAAGAACCTTAAGTCCTTCCAAATAATCTTCTGTAGCAATAAAACAAAAAGCTTTTTTCAACTCTTCACCCCAAACAATTTAACCAAACCAATAATTTTATCCACTTCATCATTTGTTAGCGATTGATGAATAGGTAAACATAACGTCATTTCGCTTGCGTTTTCGGAACTTATTAATTTCCCCTCATACCCATAATACTTAACTTTATGTAGAGGATAATACCTAAATGTAGTATAAACACCATTTTCTTTCAAATATTTCGCAAGACCATCTCTTAACTTGGGGCTAGTCTGGACCCAATAGAAATAATATGAGGAGGTTGAATTAGACAAAAGGGTGGGGGGCAATTGTAACCATAATTCTGATTTTAACCCCTCGTTATACCTATCCCATATTTCTTTTCTCCTACTAATAAAACCATTAAGCTTTTTTAGTTGTTCGATCCCTATAGCGGAAGTAATATCATTAAGAATATTTCTGCTGGAACACGATGAAATATCAAATTCCCACCATTTTGAGTCTACAGTACTACTTAGCCCACTTTTGCTTTCCAATCCTAAATAGAGAATCTTATCTAGCCTTTCTTTATCTTTTGGATCTCTACAATATATCATTGAACCGTCTCCACATACCAATATCTTCATGGCATCAAAAGAAAATGCTCCGAAATTACCGATACCGCCACAATGTATCCCATTATATTTGGATGCTACGCTACACGCACTATCTTCAACCAAATAAATTCCATGATTGTTGCAATAATCTCTAATTGTAAAAATATCTTCCACAGGAAATCCACCATAATGAATTATTAAAACAGCTTTTGTCTTATCTGTCACTTTATCCAAAAAGGTTTCAAATGATATATTCAATGTTCTTTGGTCTACATCACAAAATACTATTTTTGCGCCAGCATCAACTATAGCGTTTGAAGCTCCCACAAAACTAATAGAAGGTATAATAACTTCATCATCCTTTTTCAGATTCAAAAGCCTCATTATATAAAACATGGCAACCGTACAACATGTCGTTGAAATTACCTGATTTCGATTCACGCCCATATAAGCTGCAAAATCAGACTCAAATTGATTGGTTTTGTTGCCCTTCCCAATCCAGTTACTTTTAAATACTTCTTCAACTGCCCCAAGCTCTTCTTTACCCAATTGTGGTTGGAAAATATTGATCATAATTCATGCCCTTCCTTTGGTTTGTTATTATTCCTATCTATAAATATAGCTCCAATTACATTCTAAGCAACTTTTTATATTGTGGTTTTTAGATGACCTTACAAACTTGTTTCCATTACATTGTGGACAAATGGGATCAAAAATCTTATCCGTCTTTTCAATAACTGCCACGAAATAACCATTATAAAATGGCAGTTCCCATTCCCTTTTAATTCGATAATTTAAAGTAGAAAAAGCTTTTCTAGTCCCTACCCTTGCCGTTTCCAATTTCCAATCATCTACAATATAAATGAATTCATCAGCAAGGGCATGGTCATAAAACGTCAAAGCCCTAAACTGCCCCTCTTCAGTATGTCTTCCGTCATAAATATAAACATTCCTTTTCTCGAACACAGACTTTTCACCATTTGTAATTAATGTAGCTTCTAGGGAAAAAGAGTCAAGATCATAAAAACAAAATTCCGAAATGTTTTCCAGTCTTGCATTAGAAAATGTGAACTTGTATCCGCTTTCTGAAACTAAAAATTTTTCCATATTGCTTATAAAAGTGTTTTTAGCTGCTACGGTATCTTCATACCTAATAGAATAGTTATCTATAAGGGTTGCATTTTTTACGAACTGACGATTCTTATACAAGGCACTTACGGTACAAGATCCTTTCCATATACCTATTTCAAGATAATATGTATCGGGCCGTTCCATAACGTTATTGAGGAAATGCCTGATATATTCATCGCTCATCCCATCTAAAGCCAATATATCAGGTGTAATCTTCGACCTTTTTGCCCTCGCCTTAGCAATGCATTGTTCTACGAACTCTATTGTATCACTCATATTCTATACTCCCTTAATGCCAAATAAATTTCTTTAGCCTCTTTATCATTGATTTCACCATCATCTTTATTTCTTCTCCTTCCGAAATCATACTCGCTATGTAGGCGACCAAATCCTAACCGATCAGCTAATGCACTAAACTGTTCATCAACAAGCCCGTGAAAATCAAGAAGATATTTTTCCTTATCTGAAGCTTGCATTATTTTTAGCAACCTCTTATTATACTCCTTCCAATATGTCATCACAACTTCATGAGCATTGTCTACAGAGACAAATTTATAATAGATATACGAGTTAATCACTTCTTGTGGTCTTCTCACTATGCCTACTACAATATCAAAATTTCTTTCCCACAAATCATATAAAATCGTGCTTCTAGGAGTTTTTACTACGAAATAAGGGAATCCATTTTCTCTACATGCTATGCGTTCTTCTTGGCAAATCTTGTCTGCACTATCATAATATCTCTGTGGTATTTCTCCCTTACCTAATTCCCTTATGACACCATATGGTAAAACTCCCATTTTTGCTCCAAATAACTTCTCCATCAATTCATCATTAATGCCCCTAAATCCATAATGCTCCCAGTTATCATTGTAAGCTCCTTTTTTACCAACCCATGTTCCAATCTTATATAAAGATCTAGTTAGCATGGTTGTCCCGCTCCTCCCCATGCCCAATATAGCTAGTATCTTAGGATTTTCCTTAAGGGCCAATATCTTAGGGCTATCATTTTTTGAGAGCATCTATTTCTCCAATATAATCATCAACACCAAAAAAATAAGCAATCTCTCGAACCATAAAATATTTACGATTCAATGGTCTTGGCAAATGCGCATCAATATACCACATATTTTCTAATTTATTCCTATCTATATGCCACCTTGCCCGATCTATCCTTTCTACAGCACGATATCCTATAAAATTTCTATCCCTATGGAAAATACGATCTTTACCGTCCCATCTATCAATCAATAATCTCAGCAAAGATTCATCCGAAAAAGCTTTCGAGTCATTACTAAGATCCTCTCTACCATCAAACTTTCTCAATCCCTTCCAACTATTAAGCAAAACTGAATAAGGCATTCTCATGGGGTTTATCAGTTCCAAAAAAGTCAATGATTTTGCTGTCGTATATATCATAGGAAATTTTCCACTATCTACCGTATTTAAAAAAGCGTTTGCTCCTATTGCAACCAAACTATCTTCAGGTGCTTCGGACAAACAACCTATCAAGAAGTTGTTTTGTAACGGAAGTATGTCAACGTCATTTATACAACAAACATCCCCATAAGGCTTACTTGATGCCAAATATAACCTTGTAACTTTAGCTTGATTGGCACTAGGTATTCCGTCTATAGGGGCAAATATCTGAACCTCGCCAAATTTCCTAAAATAATTTACCAAGGGATCTTCATTTGATCTTGTGGTTATGAATCCCAAAGTGGTTTCGCACCCAAAAAGTTTCTTTGTAACTTGAGCAACCAAAGGCCAGCAGTAAAGATAGTTTTCCCATTCGTTAGTACTGGTTATAAATCGAGTTATTTGCATAATTCAACCACCTTTAATTTGGTAATAGGCTTCATTCCCCAATTAATCTTTTGGTTCTGTTGGTTTCTCATTCTTCTATCACCAGAAAGAGAAGTTGATTCATGAAAATAATACAGATACATGAAATCATCTATGAAATATTCTTTTTGCAATTTTCCTGTGGCAATAATATCTTTAACCCATTGTTCGTCTTCCCGCATATTTATTTCCTTGAACTTTACAGACTTGGAAATACTAGACAACATTGGATTTAAAGTAGTGGTTTGTCTAAAATACCCGTTTCTGTTTTGATACCATCCAATATATTGCAACGAATGATAGGCCGGTCTTCTTTCTCCTCCGTTAATGAAAACCCTAACCTTAAATCCAATATGCTGAACCTCTGGATACGCTTCAATAGCCCCAACAATAGTCGAGCAATACTCAGGATGCAAAACATCATCATCATCAACGAAACAAGTAAACTTGCCAGTAGCCGCTTCGAGCAATTTGTTCCTTTTATATCCGATAGTATTTTCAAAATTGTCAACAAAAGTAATAACTTCAATTTTACCATCTAAATCGGAAACAATTTGATCTTCCAAACTAGAAAGCATTTTATTGAGATACAACGCTCTTAGGTCCAATGAGGGTATTAATATTGATAGTGTTTTCATCATCTCCTCATTCTTTTATCTTCCCAAGGAACAGGATTCATAGATACATTATTTTCATCAAATATTTCGCCAATAAAGGTTCCTCCAAATTTCACAGGAGGATGTTTTGGGAATCTGTTTGCGGGGCCATATTGCATCTGATACCCGTTATCATGCCTTAATACATTGTCCTTTAGTAGCGGCCATATAATATACTTTAAGAACTGCTGATCGCACCCTTTCTTGTCATGCATAGGCCAACCCATAATCATTCCACGAATATTTTTAATGGCTCCGGTTTTCGCCCCCCACATTCCTCCCATTATAGGAACACCATTGTGAAAATAATGATCGTGCATTGTATGTAAAATTTTTCCCGATGCAATCCATTCCTCTACAGCAACCTTTTCTCTAATACTCAATCTAGAATCGCAATCTCTTGACAAAAACCTTTCTACCTCAGGATCATCGTTGGCAAAAAATCTCCAAAACATTCCAGAAAAACTACCTAGCTTTTCTTTTACCATAGAGATTTCCCCACCTTCTTTCAAAATGTTTTCTACAACTGATTTTTCGACTGTATCATCAATATAAAACCGGCAAACCCAATCAGGATAAAATTCCTTAGCGAGTTTAATATTCTCTACTGCACCACCACAATGCATGGGAATATTACCCCACAAACTAAAACTAATAATTTTTTTCATATTGTGCCATCTCTCTTCTTTAGTTCTTCCAAAATTCTATTCGCCCTACCAATATCCTTGCACCCATGACATACAAAATAGTCCCAATCAATAACTTGTCCTCTAATGAGTCCTAATTTATTTTCAAAATACTGATAATTTGGGTCACAAAGATCTATATAGCAATCCTTCGCTTTGTTTTTCCACAAATTTATGTTGACAATACCTTCGTCTCCAGCAAAATGTTGACCCCCGTTTTTGATTAGTAAATCACTCATTTCTATACATTGTTTAAAAAACATTTTACATTTATGGTTAAAAATAATAGTGTCTGCATGAACATAAGGTTGAGTCGGATGCTTAACCCCAAAAAACTTCATCAGATTCAACAAGTTATGGTCATTAACTGCTATTTTACTCCCCTCATGTTCTGGCAATATGGGCAAATCAACTATACGATCCAAAATAGAGAACAGAACATCGGTTTCCCTATTAATGATAGTGTCTGCATCAAGATAAATTCCTCCATCAAAACTACAATTAATTATTGAAGATAGCTTACTCATACATATATTGTTGAAATTCTCTACGGGCAAATTTAACCGCTTTACCAATATCCTATCATCTATTCTCTCTTGATAGTCGAAATTAATTCCAAAGATTTCTATTTTCTTGTCTGAAAAAGCAAGAACAGAACAAACGGCTATGTCCAAAAGCTTTAAAAAATTTGGGTTTCTATTCGTTACAAAAACATATCCGTTATTCATGAACTCCCCCGAAATACTTTATAATTGAATTATCAAACACTTCAAATTTTGTATTGGCCTGAGTCATTTGCGTTTGAAAATGATGGATCTTAAAATCTGTTGACTCTGCCTCTTCTATACAGTTCTTGGGATAGGGGCCATAATGCGTATTTACTTCCGTATTATGATATTCACTTGTCTTAAATATTGATTTTCCGCTCCATCTATGTCCCGTTTTAATTCGCTCCTGATCGCCCCATCTATAAAAGCATTGATCTAACATACTCTTACTCAAATCAAATGGCGGTTTAAAGTACCACCGATGAATGTAAAGCCTACTTTTATCCAACGTGGCTAAAACATCCTTAAGTCTTTTATCTTCATTAGGAACTACAAACTCATCAACATCAAATATAGCTATCCAATCCGATATGTTCTTTAGATAAATAGAGCCCAAAGTAAAAGAATCCGTTTGGCGACCTTTCGCAAATTCGTTTTTCTTTCTTCTATAGGGATTATTCATTCGAGTATCAAAATATTCAATGTTGTATTGCTCCTTGAGAGAATCCAAAATGTCTCTTGAATTATCACTAGGACTATCAAGATAAAAAACAAACCGATCTATATCGTGAACCTTCTTGTGAAAATAAAGCCATTCCGGTATCCTTTTGGCCTCATTCTTTATCATCGTTAGAACAGAAACTATCATCCTATTATCCTGTCGTTAATCTTACTCAAATCAACATCAACCCCAATAACTTCCGCAATCTTTTTTGCTTCCTTAATCCTCTCCCCAAATGTATCAACCCACATCTTTTGGCTCATAGCAGGATAATTATTACCCCTTAAATTCCTAACCACATTGTCTGCCATACTCTTCCCAAAACTCCAATGCCTATGATCAATATGAATATCTCCCCTATACTTCAATCTGCCCAAAGAAGCAAATATTTGATGTAACCACAAATCAATAAAATCAACTTTGAACTCCTCACGCATGAAATATCCCGTTATAGCAGTATATTCCCTATGAATAAAGGCATTAACAGCCATTTTCCATCCATGTCTACCGTCATAGCAGTAAATCATCTTGATATGATCCTTGGGACAATTCTGATCATTAAACTCTTCTAGGATTTTAGTATCCCACGACTTACTCGAAAAAACCATATCGTCTCCTATCATGGCAATAATTTCTTCCGTAGTCGCCTTTAAAACAATATTCCATAACACTCCAAGACCGGGAAACTTACCATCCGTATGAATATCAACTATTTTAATAAACCGGTGCTCTTGGGCCAGTTTAATTACTTCGTCTCTTGTTGGATCGTTATCATCAATTCCGAAATAGAGATTGACATTATTGATATCATCTACCGTAGCTTCAATAGATGCAACCAAATCCCTCTTCAAACTCATTCTTTCTCTACTGGGAATTAATAAAGCAATTTTCATTCATCAACCCATTCAACATTATGTTTAGTCATTAGCTCGTCTGCTTTCTTAACAAAGATTTCTAGGTTTTCAAAAGTAAACAAAATTTTATCCTCTCTCACAGAATATACTGCGCCACTCCCATCGGCATATAACCGTATATATGGATGATCTTGTATCCTATATTCGGCATAAGACACTTCGTGAAAAACATGGATAGAGCTAAGAAGCTTCTCTATTTCTACCTTATTTATTTCAGCATACATCTTACTCATTTCCCTACTCATTGTTTCCATAAAATACTCCTAATTTATTTTATTCTCCCTAACAAATCTACTTATAGTATCCTTACTCGATTTAGCAAATTCTTCAGAGTATTTACTGTTAAATTCTTGACTCAATCTATGTCCTCCATACCAATGCAAAGCAAAACTCCTATCATCTAAAGAAAAACTTCCATCATAAATTTTGTTTACATTCATTGATGAGTGTACTGGATAAAAATAATAAGAAGGAGTGTTGAAGCTTCTAGCTAAATTTATTTTTTTAATTGCTTCTCTCATTGCGAATGGTCCGCTACTATTGTAGTTGTTTGCACTATAACACTTTGCTATAGTATCTAATACAATATCTGCTATTTTACTACCACCTTCCATGCCTAAAACTCCAACTGGAAGATAATCCCCACATTGAGGCTCCATATATCGGCTATAAATGAACTCATTATCCAGATTAAGTCCTGAAAAAGACTTTGTTATAATTTGATCAGTGTCTAAATAAAATCCGCCCTTCCCATCCCGCATCCAAATCCATCTAAATAAGTCAGCCTGAAGAATTGCACAATACTCAGGGCTACCAATGCATTTAACTCTATTTACAACAATTCCTAGCTTGGGTAATTCATCAATGTAGTCTTTACTATTTTCATCCTTAATTTCGAAATCCTGCTTTTCTGATCCCCACTTATGTATGTTGGCATTGTATTCTTCGGCAACATACAACTCTATCTTGGAATCGGGATGAAAATGCCGTAAACTTTTGAACGTAAGATATCTCAAATAGGATAATTTAGCCCCACACCAAAACAAAACAAATTGAAGAGGTATCATCCGCATTTCCTCTTTATTTTTTCCCATATGGCTATATTGTTCTTAGCTCCGGGAGAATCAAGTTTCCATTTAGCGTCATGATACTGGTGATAAAGAACCCTCTTCTCTATATGATTCTTTGCATATTTTCTAATGATAGAACGGTAAATCGTGTCCCACTCAGTTTCGCCCATTATGCAATCCTTGGGAAATCTATTTTCGTTCTCTATCCACCAATTTCTATTAAAGAAGAATCCATCGGCTCCGGGATGTGAATCTCCACCGTAAATAACCTTAAATTTTCCATCCAAAAACGAATCCGCATCCACATCAGTTATTTCATACCGGGAGAGAACAAAAGCACTCGTGTCGCTTTGGATTGTGTCGTAAAAAGATTGGCCTAAAAGGATATCGGAATTGATAACTCCTATAACATCGGGAAACTTTTGGGGGCAGGGAACGTGATGGGCGCAATCGTCTAAGATTTCTTTAACATAAGGCAGTTCTCTATCGTTATTGATTGTATGAGCGGAATTTCTTTCAAGAATATTGTAGCTTATAATCCGCCCAAAATCGTGATAGATATCGCCCAAAAACGTGTAGGCAACAGGGAATATGTTCTCAGGACTTCTGCAAAGAAGATCCATGGCCACTTCCTGTCTACGTTTTTTCTTGGGGTCAGAAAAATCTACATAATTGAATGCAATCGCAACTGATTTCATTCTTGTATTATACAGATTTTGTGCGACTGTGAACCAAACCAATGAACTTAATATATCAAAGTTTAAATAACCTGTTCATTGCATTTCGTAACAGTATCACAACATCTTTTGCATCATTAACGGCATCATGCATTACTTTATCGCCCATTCCAGCCCTTGACTTACACGTTTCCATTCCCGGCAAACTTAAATCATCTGGGTGGAAATATAGAATAGCAGGATCTAATACCTTACTGCGAATATTGACATGTTTTAAAAGATCGGTTTTTCTCTTTAAAAACTGAAGATCAAAAGAAGAAAAATTCTTGCCTGCCGCATTGATGGTTACTTTGTCACGCTCTTCCTTGTATCCATTATCAACCAGAAATCTTCTAAAAGAATGCCCGAACTTATTGGGACTGATATAAGTAAATCCTTGTTCCCTAGTGGCTATCCTTCTAAAAATTAGAGGATGCATAGATAAAGCCATTGGTTCTCCAACATAGTTATCCTGAATAAAATAACAATGGAATACAGGAAGTGAATCAAGAGGCTTCTGATCGTTCAAATCATCTAAAACGGCACCAAATTCTAATATGTCATTAGAATCTTCTGAGAGACCTGTGCATTCGATGTCAATGCTTACGTAACGCATTTTTACTTGCCTTCTTTCTTTGCCTTCTTCTCTTCCCTGATCGACTTTTTGCTGGCATATACTTTTTTAGCCTTCTTTTCGGATTCTTTCTTTTCAGCATCTACCGGCGAAACCTCTTTGACAGCATCCTTAATTTGAGGCACTTTCTGATCTTTCTTTCCCCATTCTATTTTAGGACAAAAACTCCATCCCTTCTTTACCATTTTAAATGCTTCCTCGTCTTTAACCCGTTTAATTTCCGCACCATTTTTTACACATTTCATTGTTTTATTCCTTTACCAACTGTTATACCCCAGACTCTTGCTTTCCCATCTTCTCTATCAACTTCTACTCCCCAGTCTTCCACTTTTACTTTAATCTCTGTATTGCCTTTGGGAAAGATACCTAACCCAAAACTGTTTTCGGTATCAGAATCCATATCACAATGCCAATCTTGATAATATTTCCCTTCTTCATAGTAGATGGTTTTATAGTACATTCCACTCCCGTTAAAATTATGGTAACGAAAGGCGTGAAGAAACTTTCCATCGAACTTCAAATGATGTTTCTTCGCATAGGCTTTGATTTCTTTAGTTTTTTGTTTTAATGATTTTTCTTTATGGCTTTTTGCTTGTATTTCTGCATAATTTTTATCTTTAAATCCTAGGATGAAATCTTCGGAAAGTTTTTGGTATTTAGAAACGTATACCCAACTCACTTTATCTTGAAATTCTCGGATGAAATCTTCGGAAAGTTTTTGACAGGAAGAAATATTGGTCCAATTCACCTCATCTTTAAATTCTCGGATGAAATCTTCGGAAAGTTTTTGGGAAGACGAAATACAACTCCAACTTAATTTACCTTTAAATTCTCGGATGAAATCTTCGGAAAGTTTTTGGTTTTGGGAAATATAACTCCAATCCACTTTACCTTTAAATTCTCGGATGAAATCTTCGGAAAGTTTTTGATATAGAGAAATACAAGCCCAATCCACTTTATCTTTAAATTCTCGGATGAAATCTTCGGAAAGTTTTTGATATTGAGAAACAATACCCCAAATCACCCTGTCTTGAAATTCTCGGATGAAATCTTCGGAAAGTTTTTGATAAGAAACATTACACCAATCTCTTGCTTCGAATCCTTTTATGGTACAACTTAATTTTAGTATTTTAATCAGTTGCTTAATTTCTTTCTGTAATGATTTCTTCATTGTTTTATCCTTTATTTACCGTATTTACTTTTTAAAAACCCAACCACACCTCTTTGGCTTGGGAATATATGTTGATCCATTTCATCCAAAGTAAACCATCGATAATCTGATATTTCTGGCCTACCACTATCTCCCCATACCGATGAGCAACTAAAACGATAAGACTCTAAAACGCCTTCGATATCTTCCAATATAAAGATGAAAACATCTTTATGGCTAAGATTATAGGAAAAAACATAATTGGTTGAAATGTTCTTGTTGAGACGACTATCGGAATTAATATCTATACCCGATTCTTCCTTTAATTCCCTAATGGCTGTATTGATTAAATCTTCGCCCTCTTCACATTGTCCCTTAAATACCGTAAAACAATAAGGCTCATTGTGACCATCCGCTTTCCCTAGCAAATATCTTCCGTCTTTACCCCTTATTATAAAGCCACTCGAAATCGTCCTCTTTTGTTTTATCTCCCCCAAAATTACGCTGTTGATGCTTCTTGAGTTCATTATTCCCTTTCAATTCCAACGGTTCTTGACATGATAACATTCTAACAGATTCTTTAGAAAAATCAAGCGTTCTTTCTAACATTCCTAAACCACGGATATATGATTGGGGAACCTTCTTTTCCAGTTCTATACGTGCGCTATCAATATCTTTCCATAACGCCTGTATTTCTTTCTTATACTCAGAAGCAATTCGTTCCCAATCTTCACTTTCCATATTACTTCCCCAACCAAGCATTCCACCCAGTCCATTCGTTTTTATATATTGTTTCGGGATGGCTAGGAATTCCAATTAATTTTTTAATATTATGATGAAAATATTTATACCACTCTCTATTAGTTATCAAGCCTAATGAGCTTGATATTTTTATTGCATCTTTATACAGGAAGAATTTTTTATCTGAATTAGCCAGTTCTATACCACCATTTTTTACATGTCTATCATATTTTCTAATCATTCTTAACTCTGATATGTTCTGATACATAAAATCCCTTAATCTACGGGTATTATTAGTTGACAAATTAAGACAATAACTATTATGTTTAGAAATAATAAGCCGCCGACTATTTTTAAAGGCAGAAACCATAGGTAATTTTTTAGTTACAGAGCACCTAAATTCACAAATATTTTCCTCCAAAACATCTTTTAAAGAAAAAATAAATTTTTTACTACCCGAAATAAAATTAGACGAATATCCATTTCTATGTTTTATTTTAAATATACTTCCGTCCCCATCGAAAACCCCTCTAATAAAATCTGGCAAATATTCTCTTGGAACATATGGAAAAACAGACACCAAACTCTTTCGAGTATTACCGCCAAGATTTAGTATATCCTGAACAATCTCTCCGGAACAAATCGATATAGAAAAAGTATTTTTGTTCGCATATAGTTTGTGATTAGATCCCATTTTTTTTAAAATTCTCTGAAGCAAATATTTGTCTTTTTTATCTAACGTTATACCGAAAACCCAACTTCTACCTTTGCAAATATATCCATCAGAAAACCATAATCCAAAAATATAAGCCATGTCCGGTGACCATGTTTTGAAAAAATTATGATCAATAGTATATTTGTTACTTCTTGTCCTTGGTTTTATCTTCATAAAGTTTTCTTATACATTCTCTTATAAATTCGGACATATTGATATAATAGGGTGATTTTCTTAATGTTTCAACCATATCTTTCTCTTCTTGCGAAAAACTAACACTAAGCCCAAATCTATGCTTATCTTTCATATTTGTCTCCATGCAATATATTCTATATTATATATAAAAATCCTGCATTTATTTTAATATTTTTATCATTTTAATCCAATAACCTGCAATACTTTTTCATCGCTTTTTAACTGTAGAATAATTTTACAAAAACTAGTGTATCTTTTCCTTACTATGCTTTTGGTTGGAGCAAGACGCAACATTTCTTTACTTCCAAATATATCTAATTTTTTTTCTGGCCGTGTGAAACTGGTATAGGCCAATTCTTTTGACATCATTATCTGTTGCTCATCTGCCATAACAAAAATAATATATGGGGACTGAGAACCCTGCATTTTGTGGCAAGTGACGCACCATGCCAAATGAAGCTCTTCAATCTCTTCCCCATACCACGTTACTTCTTCTCCATAAATATCAACCTTAACAAATTTCTCTTTTATATCACTTACCGAAGGATCTCGAATGGTTTCCCCTAAAGCAGTGATAAACCCCATATCCCCATTAAAAACCATCTTGTCGTAATTATTCTCAACCTGAATAACTCGATCTCCAATATAAAGCTTACTGAATCCTCTTTCCAAACAACTTTCTTTGGTCTTGTTAATGTCGGACATCTTATTTTGAATTATTTCATTAAGCTTATAAACCCCACATGGCCCCTTCTTCATGGGTGAGATTATTTGAAGTTCATCTATAGAATGCCCATCTGCAAGAAATTTACCTACAAAGTTTAAAATATCCTCATGAAAAGTATCCAGTTTTAAATCATGCCATTTTATATCTTTTGCACTTTCCGGTATGGTTATAATCTTTCCTTTTGATATTTCATTCGCTAAAAGACTGATATAACTATCTTCGCTTTGTCTATGAATCTTATCCAAAGTAACCACATTAGCACATCCTGACTCAATAATATCAGAAAGGAAGTTGCCGGGAGAAACAGAAGGCAATTGATTCTTGTCACCCACAAATATAATGTTGGCCCATGCATTACCATGAATCGCCTGCATCAAAGCATACATGGTGTCCAAACCGCACATACTGATTTCGTCAATTAATAAAATGTCTTCTCCCACTGTATCTTTGGGCATATCATCTCCGGGCTTCATCCTTAAACCACGATGAATGGTTGTAGCAACACATCCGGTTTTTGCCGTAAGAACCTGCGCAGCCTTTCCCGTTGGACTCATCATTTTAACCGACAAACCTGCTCTTTGAGCTATTTCATAGATATATTTACAGATAAGGCTTTTCCCACTACCTGCCGCTCCAGTAATAACGGTCACCTTATGATTAAATGCTGAACGTATTGCTTCTTTTTGGCTTTCGTCTAATATTATTTTGTTCATAATATTTTCTCCAGTAAGTAACTAATCCGGGTTCACCTTTGTACTTTAAATAATTGTTTCTTTTTAGAAAACCCCAAACAGTAGTCTTTCCCAAATTCAATTTCCTAGCTATTTCAGGAGATGTCATACCGCTATCATGAAGTTTTTTAATAAGATCCCCATCTATTTTTTTCTTTCCAATATAATTTTTGACTTTATGAAATATATACGCCTTAAGCCTTTCAAATCTTTCTGATCTTATATGAATTAATGAGTGGCAATTTCTACACAAAACCTTACATTTTTTGGCCTCCAACAACACTTTTTCTTTAGTATCTATAAGTAACGGATCGATAGAACTTGGTTTATTAAAATAATTCGAAAACGAAAAAAGTTTTTCATTGGGCAATATGTGATGAAAATCATAACAGGCATTATTTTTCCCAACAAATCCGCATTCCTGACAAGAATTAATACCAATTAATTCTAAAAATATGGCTTTCTTATTTTTTCCCCAACCATCCTTACTATGTTTTTGTTGATGGCAATTTCTACACAGCACAATACATTTTTTAACTTCCATCCTAGCATCGTCCAAAGATCCATTCCCAATTATTAAGGCAACATTTCTATCTTTCTCGCCACAGATATGATGGAAATCTAAAACAAAAATATTGCCGTTTCCACATTCTTTACACTTGTTACCATTTTCTCTCAAAAGAATTATTTTTTTTGCCCATGTTAAAGCACACTTGTTTTCTTTATGACTAAACCCTTTCTTTCTTGTAACTATTTTATCTACTTCCATATTGTCTATTTACCTCCTATTATTTAATTCTAGGTAAATAGACAATATACCTTTATTATATTTTAACTATTTTCTTCCAGCACCTTCCCAACTATTAATGACAAATTATCTCCCATGCCTTCTTTCTCCATAATCATACGTTTATACAAAGTAGATGCAACAAATAATTCTTTTAGCCATACTTCCCTAAGATAGATATACCCGGCATTCTCCTTCAAATCCTTAACCAAAGTGAACAACTTTAAATTATCCTTAAGACATTGCGGCATCAATTTAATTATGGCCTGTGGATCAGTTTCTTTCCCCAAGGACTCATTGCATTCCGACAAAAGACCAAGGACATGCTTCTTTAAATTGACATAGGACATACAAAGATTACTGTTTTTATAGACATCTTCGTTCAAAACATAATGAATGCAGGCAGTGGTTCTAAAATCTTCTTTAATAGGTTTCTTTTCTTTTTCAAATAAAACATGGGCCATCTTATCAGCGGTAACAAAACCTATTCCCCTCAATTCAACCAAACAATAAGGATTCTCTTCTAGGGTTGTCTTGGTTGCCGTTCCCCACTTCTTATAAGCGGCATCGGCTAGTTTCGCAGGCCATCCAACAGACATAAACCATTCATAAAGTTCTCTCAACCACTTTCTATCTTCCCAAGCCTTTTGAATGGCCGGTATTCTCTTGGTGGTTATTCCATTTACTTCTGTAAGCCTGTAAATGTTGTTGTCCAGAATATCAATGGTTCCCTGCATACCAAATTTCTTGATAATAGCTTCGGAACGAGATTCCTTAATATTGGGAAGACACATTAGAAATGCTCTCAAACCCTCCTGTGTTGAAGGCTTTTCCTGATAATAAAATTCGGCCTTAAACTGCTTGCCAAACTTCTTATCTTCTACAAAATCTCCAACAAAAATATATTGCCCACCCAAAGGATCTTCATTAATATCAAGCATTCCTGTGGTTACAGTAAAGGTTTTGTATTTTTCATGAATGTAAGGAGCAACTATTTCTTCTAATTCAACCTTGTATCGGGAAGAATAGGGATCGAGATTAGCCGCAAGAACAGCAAAGCCCGAATCGTTTCTGAATATAACTCGCTCTATTATTATTGGAAGCTCCATATTTACTCCTATGATACCTCAAGACTTTTAATGGTCTCTAAAGATTTTTCTGCAATTTCTTTTAATTCTGCGGACTCTCTTATAGATTCGGCTGTTACTTCGTTTTGTATGAGATTTTTCAATAAAATATCCATCACATAAACAACCCCGCATATCTGGCATATAATTATTGGAGCATCTTTAGCCCCTATATAAGCAACTGAGATTTTACCGTCTTTTAACTCCGCTCTTACAAATTGTTCCCTCTGTTTTTTGTTCTCTTCAAATAGTGGCGACTGAGTATAATTTATTACCCAGTCTTCTTCTGCTCTTTTAGCAATCTTCGCAAAATCTTTCTCATAGATGTGTCCACAAGGAAGAAGATGCTTATTCCCAAGAGGATATTGTCTGTCCATATTTACTCCGATGTTATACTTCAATGGTAATATACTCAATCTTACTTCTTCCATAGGTATAAGACAAATGAAGCTTACCGTCTTGCCCGACCATATAAGGATAGCTTAATTCGTAAGAATTGCAAGATATATTTTCTGGTATCTCTTTCGTAACTTCGATTTCGTCTATCGTTTCTAAATCGACACTACCTTCATCCTTATAAGAATGATCGTTATGGGTCATTTTAATTTCACTAACAACTAACGGATATCTATGGAGGTTACTTGGATTATGAACCAAAAACAGCCTATCGTTCATACAAACTACGTCAACTGCGCTATTAGGATTAGGTAGATTAGTTGGTTTCGGAACCAGCCAAGTGCCTAACCAATTTTCAGAATAATAAATCTTTTCCAATCCCCTAGACGATCTAAAAAACATCCTTATATTGCCATTATCATTCCAAAGAGTCGGTTGTATTATCCCAAGAGATCTTTCACTCCTGCCATTTACCGGATTCGTATAGTTTACTTTCTTTTCAACGTTTAATGGACCCGATCTATCAAAAAAGTAAAAGGTATCATCTTTTCGGACAGTATATTCCTCCACGTAACTTGTCCAATCAAAAATAGTTTCTACTGAACTTCCGCAATACATTACTCTAGGCGTTCCTTCTTGACCTACAATTAACGGCTTTGATTTAACCGGCCCATTTAAACCTGCGGGGAGAACTCTAGCCGTAGCAAAAATTTCTTTCTCTGGAATGTCATTTGTCCAATCAGTTATATCGTGAATAAAGCTTTGCCACCTATCGCAAAAGATTCCAGCTTTAGTAAAAAGATATAGTTTTTTGCCAATAGGAACCAAAATTGGATTCCATCTAGGGATTGAATCTTTTGTTCCAATAGTTATTACTTCACCATCATTATTCAAATTATGGAGATAAATAGCTGTATCGGGATTTCCTTCTCTGGTTCCGCCAAACCAAGCAGATACCATATGATCTTTCCAAAAACATATGGTTGAAGCATGTACCGAAGGAGTTGTAGTCGGAAAAAATTCTCTATGTAATATTTTCATAGAGATATTATACAAAAAAAGACCCTTCCCGAAAATCCAAGAAGGGTCTTTTTTATTTTCTATACTACACTTGAGCAGCAGTAATTGTTACCAATACTTTCTGAGCCGGTGTTACTGTTACGCCTAATAGATAAACCCTATAATCAGTGGCTTGAGTGAAATCACAGATTACCGAAGGAACTCCGTTAGGATCAATCTTCAATAGTCTTTCAGTCCCTCTATTTCCGCTATCAATTACATATAGATAACCAAACCTGTCAACAGATATTCCGCCATATGGGAATGCTCCGTATGTGCAACTATAAGCGGCTGTATCAATATCCATAGGAGAACCAATAGGCTTACCAGCAGTACGACCTAAGCTTCTTCCTACTGTTCCCGCTCCAGAGTGTAGATATACCCAAGAAGTTCCTTGAGCAACCTTGAAGGAAGGATCGCTTACGCTAGCCATGCCTTTCTGGGAGAAACCGATCTTTTTGATCTTGCGGTTTTGACTATCTAGTACAAAGATATTACCGTTTGCATCTACAGCAATTCCTGTTGGAGTATTAAATATTGCATTGGCCCCACCAACACTTGTAGCTCTGCAATTATCATCATTACCCTGCGCCCCTCCAGCGATTGTCATTACAATACCGCCAGCGTTACTCGCATTAATTCTATTACCACAACCAATTCTACGAATAGCATGGTTTCCCGTATCGCTAACATAAAGAATTCCAGAGTTATCAACTGCTATTCCCGTAGGACTACTAAACATTGATTGGAAAGGATCTAGTGCTGCATTTACATGACCAGCAGTACCATCTCCATTACCAGCAACTACATCTACATATCCATCAGGTGTAATTTTTCGAATTTGGTTGTTTCCATAATCCGCAACATAGATATTACCGGATTTATCGCAACAAATACCCGTAGGCGTATCGAATTTAGCAGGCCCCATATTACCAGAAGGACCCCTAGTAGCTCCAATAGGAACACGCTGCTGAGTTCCATTTCTTCCCGAAGTTCCCGTAACTCCAGCGATAATATTTACTTTGCCGCTTTCTGTTACCTTGACAATAATATGTTGGGTAGGATCAGAAATATATGTGTTACCAGAATAGTCGCTACAAATGCATCCCACATTCGTAATACCATTTACTAGCAATCCCAATGGGCCTTGAACCAATTTAACTGCAGCACCATCATCTACTACTGTTGATGCAATTTGAGCATTGGTTATATTGACCGCATTATAAGGGGAACTAGCGAGAGCACTTAATTTAACTAACATTACATCAGGCATCTTTTTTACTCCTTTATTTGATGTTTCTTTTTTTCTCCATTGACGATGACTTGAGAAGCCATCTTTATTCAGATGTGTTCTTATTCTATATTTTTCTTTAAAAACCTTCTTGTTTTACAATTTATTTGCTGCTTCTTCGGCCAAAGCAGATCTTACCCCTTTTTCCATAACTACATTAGCGGACAATACAGATCCCTTCATAGCCGCCATTACAACCGAAAGCCCATTGGAAAGACCAAAATTATTAAAAATTATAGAAGGTATTTACCACAACTTATCGAATAAATACCCTAAGAGATATACTAGAGGAGAATACTTGTGATTATTTATTTAATAACAAACAAAACAAATAATAAAAAATATGTTGGTCAAACAACAAAATCTCTTTTATTTCGATGGGGAAAACACGTATATAAGGCTCAAAAAGGACTTCTCAACCTACCATTATCAAGAGCAATTAGAAAATACGGCGAAAACGCTTTTGTAATAGAAAAAATTGATGAATCCACTAATCCAGAAAATCTAAATGAATTAGAAATAAAATACATAAAATCATTAAAAACATTAGTGCCAAATGGATATAACATAGCAACAGGAGGTAAAAAAGAATTTTCTGAATACCACAGAAAAAGAATTTCCGAAGGAATTAAAAATTCTTCCAAATACGCTGCGGCAAAAGAATTAATGAAGGGGGAAAACCACCCTATGCATAAGTTAAATATGGAACAAATAAAAAGCATTAGAAATCGTTTTATATGCGACAAAACATCATCTTATTCTCTAGCAAAAGAATTCGGGATAACCCAACCAAACATTATGTCAATAATTAATAACAAAACGTGGAAAGATAAATCTTGGAATTTAGATAAAAAAATTATTACAAAGGCAATAGAAAGACATCGCAAAGATAATGTTCTTAGCGGCGAAAATCATTCAATGTCAAAACTAACATGGGAAACCGTTAGGAAAATACGGCAAACATATTTACTTGGGACTCACACGACTAAACAACTTGCCGAAAAATTTGGAACAGAAGTTAAAAAAATATTAAATAATGAATCATGGAAAGATAAAGAATGGGAAAAATCCAAAGATCTTGTCGAAGAACGAAAGAGATTAAATCGTAAATTAAAAAAGCCGTCTCGATTAGTTATAACAAAAAAAATATCCGAAAAAATAAGAACAATGAGATACTCAAATAAGATGACTATAAAGAAAATATCTAATCTAGTTAATATCTCCGAGTCATCTACTAAGAAATTTCTTTCCGGCAAACACCCATATTACCCAGATGAAAATAACCCGAATAATAAAAAATAGATTGCAAGACCTAAGAAAAACCAACTAATTAGATTAGCGGGTTCGAAAAGTTCTGCCATTTAAGGAGGCCATATGCGGTTTAACTAGCATACCGTCACAAAGGCCGCAAAGTTTTTTTAGGAGATTAGAAATTAATGGATATTTTAGCCGAGCCGAAATTTTCTGGTTTCGGCTGCTCTTCAAATTCCCTGCTTCTAACACACAATGTAAAAGATAACTCAAAATATGTACAACCAATGACTAATCCCGCATTCTCATCATAAACAAAAGATTCTGTATGTATGGTAAATCTTTTATCCTCCAGAAGCATATTGTAGAGCACTAGTCTTGGCTCAACCCCAGCATATAAATAAGCATAAGGATTCCAATTATTTCCCCGTACTACTTTAAAGGGTATCAGCCTTCCTTGGTTTCTGTCCGTTGGTAAATTATAGCCCACATAAACATTAAAACCTGCATTTACATTATCTGCCAAATTACCAACTTGACTACCTATATACGGATCTATAGAAAAATATTTACTCTCTAAAAAATGAGTAGTATATCTATTGATCAATAAAAACGCAAAATGATTTGGAATTTGATTATCCCACCCCATAGGCATCATACTTCCTATATGCTCATGCACCCATATTTGAGTTTTTTCTGCATAGGAATCAGGTCCAACCACTCCTACTTGTAATTCAGTAAAGAATTCATCCCTGTTCGCCAAATAAGAAGTATTAAAAACACTTCCATATAAGTAGCCAGCATACGGACGGTTACTAGGCATAAGATCTTCTCTCCATTTTTGATCTGGAGTATACATATTTTGCCCGACAGAAAATCCCCAATTATTATCTTCTACATATTGGATTCTAGTTCCGTGGGTAAAATAGTGATCTGTATGGCCGGTAATATCATTTTCTGCCATGATAGATAATTGACCCGAAAAGGCAGAGAAAGACATTAAAAACAAGAATAATACGACAATAAACAAATGTCTTACCATAAAATTATCCTTTGCTGAGATTTATTTAGACGTTTTTAAGAAACGTCCGACTAGTTAACTTTTCTGCATCCGGCATACACAATCGTAGTTGTTTTATAAACAAATGTGTTACCTTTAGTTTGTAAGTTAATGTCTCTCTTAAACCAAGACCAACCGCTAACGTGATACCGATAGCCATTGACAAGAGGGCACTTAATTGTTACTGTACCATCAGGATTCTTAATAATTGCATCCTTAAATGGAGTAGCGATTAACCAACTCTCTCCGGGTTTATCTGCCCTTCGCACATCAAACCTAATATCCATGCCTTGATAAACTGGACATTCTTGCGAGTTACCTGCGTCTTTTAATTGCTGCGCAGTAAATGGTGGTTGACAAAGAGGTAATGTCAAATCACAATCGCAATAATTTGTAATTGCAATAGGAGTGGGTGCCGGAGTCGGAGTAGGGTTAGGATTCTTTATAGCTTTAAGAAACTCTGCCCAATTATGAGCCGCATCTGTTACACCATCAAATACCAAACCGCTTCTCGGCGTAGCTCTAATAGCAGCACATATAGGAGCAACATTCCCTATCGTCCAAGTGGTTCCATCTGTATTGGGAAGTTGATCCGATTTTACAGCACTTGCAGTAACCTTATTGTGGTCGCTATATCGCCATAAATCACCGGGATTAGACCCAGACGTGGTGATTCTTGTTACCCCAAGCGACTTCAAAAGATCACGAACTTGACCGGCAAAGTTACCATCAGTACCTTCGTTGATAATTTCCCAAGCAACATTATTGCCATTAAGTTTGGTAACTATATCGGTAACATATTGAGAAACCGAACTAAAATGTGAATAAACATCGTAAGCCTGACTAAACGGGCCACCATTAATAGAATTTAATGGAGACTCCGCCCAATTATTAGCCGACTTTAATGAACAATGATCAAACAAAACAAAGGTAACGCAAACTCCATTATTACTGCATATATTTCTGTAATTGATGCAATAGTCTACTTTTTCATTGTTCAGTTGCAAACCTTTTCCCGGAGTAAACACCGCACCATCCTCGTACATGAGTTGAACTTGAATTAATGTTCCACCTGCCCTAGCAAACTGATTAATCAAAGTCGGGATATCTTTGGGGGCATCGTTAAAAATTCCGCTGTTGTTTTTCCAAGGACAAACGCCAAGGAAATTACCCATACCAATTACATGATCCCATGCAATAACAGAATTCGTAATTGGGGTTGGGGTCGGATCTGGATCTGGAGTTGGTGGCCACGGAATAGGAGGCCATGTAATACACCCCGCCATCAAAGACAACATCAACAAAAATCCACAAATAGACCATTTAACAGTTTTCATACGTTTTATCCTCCTTTATGTTATTACTCCTCGTCACTTCAACATTATACAACAAAATTAGGATTTATACTAAGGGTTCGTCTTAAACGTAGAATTGAATTAGCCCTGTTCTTCCAATGCGTCCAACCACCGGCTTGAACACCCAACCAATAGGCATTTGCTTCTGCTTCATTACCGGGGCTATTCGGATTAATCTTTATCATATCGTGCAATCTATCATTGGCCTGTCTTTCTGTTACGGGTACAATTTCCCAAGTAATTCCATTATCCTTGCTAATTAAAAACTTATGGGTTTGATAAACATCGTCGTGAAACATACATGGTATTTTAAATCGTAACGGATTCATGGATGGAACTACTTGTAAGGCTCCCGGAATAGAACCAAAATCAGTAACTCCTTTAGGCTGATATGGTTTATGGAATATGTTATTAGAATCACAGTAAATAACAGAAGGATCTTGTGTTTCCCAAGCAAAAACGGGCTTAACCCAAGGCCACCACCAATGCGAAATATTACCCGCATCTTTAAATATTATTCCATCAGGCCAATTAATAATTTTAGACATTAAAGACTCCAATTATATCGTAACATCTTCCTCTTCGACAAGCATAAGCATCCACAAATCAGAACAAAGATTGCGATCTAACATATAATCAAAAGGAATGTAACAATATCCTTTATCGCCCCAATTAGTACTCCAAGAATTAGGCACAATAAAATATTTTCTTTCCATGGAATATCCGCAAGCCCACAAAGCATGGCCCCCTTGTACAGGATCAAAAAATCTCCATCCCGGCATAGAAACAACACCAGTTTCTTTAACTATACTACTCTCGAAAGATTTATGAATTGTGATACCAAAACACAACGGATAACGAGCGGCAATACAAGCTCTCATTTGATCTAGGTTTTGTGGAACTGATTGATATTGTAAAATCTGGTGCTTCAAACCTTCTTCATATATATCAGAGAAAGGTTTGGAGGTAACTCTAGTAGGGTCATTAGACGGCCATAAAGATTCTGGCACGGTTCCTTTATGAACCAAACCATCTACTACATCTCTTATACTGGCCCCGGCGTCTTGATTGGTAGTTCCCTCTAAATCTCTTGCGTTATAATAATTGAAAAATGGAGAGGGTGTAAAAACAGTACTTGGGCCTTCTTTCCTTTGAAGAAATTCGTGAGCCCCTGCCGTACTATAACCCGTACACGATCCAACTCCATCTTGATCTCGTATTGGCGGCATAGCTTCTGGAGTATTCCGCCAATCTACTTCGTTGGGAAGCTCTGTTCCTAATCTTCTAGGTGCGGAGAAAACAAAGTCTCTAATATCTTTACGTACTAAATCTTTACGCCAACCATAACGCTGAGTCTTAATCATTTTGAACCCCCTTTTGGCCTATTTATTGCCTAAGGGATAATTCAAAATAATAACTCTAATTCCTTTGCTAAAAATGGTGGTGAAACTGGATCTTGCAACCAGATTATATGCTCTTATTATATAAATCCTGATTTGCCCCTTGATATTTTTTAAACGCTTCTTCTAAAATAGACTCATCTCTATCGGAATGCTCTATTCTGTGACATCTAGAACATAGCAATTTACACCTTAGTAATTCTGTTTTAATTTTTAACCAAGATTTGTTAGACATATTCCCTATGGTAAAATCCTTTTTGCCAGAAAAATGATGGAATTCATAAGCGGCCATTTCTTTCTCCGATCCAATCCACCCACAATGCATACACTTGCAACCTAAAAGATTTATTGCCGCCCATTTATTCCTAATTCTCCTTATTTTTGTGTTACAGGCCCCACATCTTTTTCTCTTGTGATCGTCGTAGTTTTTAATACCTTTACCACACACTTTGCATAATCCTATTCCCATAATTATCTCCTTTAGACAATTATTCTATTTTGGTAGAGCAATTCCTGCTTTACCGTTGATAATGGTGGAGACTTTCGGAATCGGACCGAATTCTGTGGTTTTTCAGACCACCGCAATTACCAAACTTGCTCAATCTCCTTCTTTCTTCCAATGCCCTTCTATCTTAAAATTCTCTAATTCCTCAATTACCTTAACCACATGCTCATCAAGGTATTTATTTTCTTGAATTAACTTGTATAACTCTAAATCCCCTTGTTTTATTCTGTCGCTTAATTCTACCACTTTTTTACTTATGTATGTTGAACCATGGCAATTTTTCAAAAACCCTCCCAAAACCAACAGCATTCTATGCGTTAACGCCTGTTGTATTGCCATCTCTTTATCATGTTCTTCTGCGTTTTTAAGCCAAACTATTTCCGAATCAGTTATCTCCCCTATTTTCTTTTCCATTTCCCAATCAAATTGACCACGAAATAAAGCAACTTTTCTATCTTTTTTATCCGGAGTCTGAGAAGGCCTAAATAATATATGCATAGACCTGATATCCAACCCCGCTAACCTTTTATCGTCATATATCCATTCTTTCAAAGAACATTGCTCAATAATGATTTTACCCACTAACAAAGATCGATGTTCTATTAACCAATCTACAGTTTTTCTCATCGGTATACAGAGAAAAATAACGTCCGATATTTTAATCCGATGTTCGACTTCTTCCTTGGTTTCATTTATATCTACGCACCAAATATTAAGAGCCTTAGGCATCACTTTTAATAGCCCATTCAATATAAATGAACCTATTTCGCCTTTATAGCCTATTACCATGACATTTTCCATAATTCTCCCCATATAAAAACAAAGCCCCCAGAGTTTCCTCTGAGGGCTTTAAGCTAGGTTATTAACGAATAGAATCCTAGCATCCCGCCGTCAAAGGCAAGTTGCTAAAATAAAAGTATCCGTTAATGTTTTTCATTTCTTTATCCTAATACGAACATATTATAACAGATTCCTGCAAAAAGCAAGAATAAAGTTATTTTTTTTCTACCACGGAAACCAAGACATACGGAAGAGTAGATTCTATCTTGACTGGGCTCTTCCTTTCTCTAATCTCGTAATAGCCATCCTTTAATACGGTTTCTTTCTTTATTAATCCAATCTGTTTAAGATCCGAAAACACATCAAAAACCAAATCCAGTTTATTTGCAAGTTCAACTGTCATCCACTCTGATCTGCACCACCCATTAGAAACACGATTTATTTTTACCTTAGTACCCTGAATAACAAGGCTACCCTCTGAACATGTTACCGTTACGTCTTCCAAAAGCACATAACACGTGCCAAAATAGTAAAGATCCTTTTCGTGACAAAAAATAACTTCAATTAATCTTGTCCCCGAATGTATATTTGTAATATAAGCATATTTACTGGTTATTGTTTCCATATTTTCTCCTTTGTTTAGTTATACCCTTCGCACCATTTTTGACAATCTTTACTGGGAGTCGGCATACATACCATACAATACCACTTTTCATCTTCCGGATAACGTTTAGGGTTTGGTAAAGTCATATGCGCTGTTGGATTCATGATGTTAACAACCGGAACAGCCTGCGGATAACAAACTTCCTCATAATGTCCATCAATAAGTTTATATTTTAATTCACCCCATACCTCCCCTTCCTCTGCAACGCCAATATAGGTATCAGGAACATCATTTTCCGAAGACCACGCATTCTTCTTATGGTAAAAAAACGAAAATCTCCTATTCATTTTTTGATCCTTTCGTTCGCCATATTTATATATTCCTGATTGTTATCCGTCCCATAATAATCTCTCCCCAATTCAATACACGCTAAAGCCGTTTGTCCACTTCCCATAAAAGGATCGTATACAAAGTCCCCTTTCTCTGTCATAAGATTGATAAAAAATTTAGGTATATTAATATGAAATGTTGCGGGATGTCCTATATTAGTTGTATTCGTGGGACAAATAATAACATTAGAAGGTCTTGAAAAATCAGAACATGTCCTTACCGCCATATTCATTCCCGACTGATTATTGGTATTGTGTTCTCCTTTGTTTTTTCTTTTCTTATTATCCGCTAACCATTTAGGATTTGAAGGAACCAAACAATTCTCAGGGAAGAACTTAAATTTCCTAGTCTTGGTAAAGTGAAAACAATATTCAAAAGCGTCCTTGAGGCGTCTTTTGTTTCCGGAGGGGAAAGGATTACTCTTGATCCATATATAGGTTTCTGCCCAAAATCCTTTCTTAGCCATTTTCAACAAGTATTCCAAAACATAAGTCTGTCTTAATCCGTTTTCCACTCCTTCCTTGATATTAACAACTATTGATCCTGTCGGTTTTATAATCTTCAAAAATCCACAAGATTGTTCAAAAAGCCAATCTGCATATTCTTCAACAGGAATATTATCATATGAATCATCCCGTTTACCTGCATAAGGAGGGCTCGTAACCACCAGATCAAATATATTGTCCGGTAGCTTAAGTATATCCTCTTCTACCCTTGTGCAATTAATCGTATTTTTTATTGGATAAGCCATTTGAACACCGATCTCCAAGAATGATCAATAGGGGGCGGTCTTTGAAAATTAGGATCAATATATTTCTTGGTAAATTGTTCTGTAATGATAGCAAGATCCTCAGGCAAACGAGAAAATACTTCTGCTGTAATTTCATCCGGTACACCATAATAAGCTTGAGCAATAGAACCTGTCATGGCAGCAATTGTATCACTATCTCCACCCCTGAAAATAGCCTTACGTATCGCATCTTCAAAACCTGTTGAATCAAAAAACGCTATTAACGCCTGAGGAACACAAGCCTGACAACTTACATCCCAATGATCCAAAACTCCAACACTAAAATCATAACCCGTTTCTTTAAATATTTCCTGTTTGATTTCTGATTTGGTTTCACCCTTCCTAGCCATAAATACTGCTAACGCAATAGCTTTTGCCCCTTTAATTCCTTCGGGGTGAGAATGAGTAACCATAGCAGATTTTTCCGCTTCTTTTAGCACTTCTTCTTTGGTATTAAAAGCCCATCCGATAGAACTTACTCTCATTCCAGACCCATTACCCCAACTTCCATAAGATTCTCTATTCTCTGAAGCAGCCCAAGCTTTGAATGCTTTTCCGTATCCAGCATGAGGATATCGCTTGAAATAATCCTTAAAGGCATCCACATAATCCTTACCGTTCATGATGACATCGGCTACCGCAACCGTATAAACCGTATCGTCCGTAAAATGAGTATTTCCTGTAAATAAGGAAAAATTCTTACGTCTAGGGGTCTTGTGCATCCCCTCAAATCTTGATCCTACGATATCTCCGCAAATAGATCCGATCATTTTATTTCCCTTTCTTTTTTCCAGACCATTGATTTAAAGCGACGTTTAACTCATCCTTCATTCCGTTTTTAAA
>Ga0247841_10002055_pt1 | contig 41802 bp, 44 predicted proteins | sample LaCruzMarch2015__2_FD_192410 | JGI IMG/M metagenome (GOLD analysis project Ga0247841, IMG submission 192410) | Freshwater microbial communities from meromictic Lake La Cruz, Castile-La Mancha, Spain - LaCruzMarch2015_18m | ecosystem: Environmental > Aquatic > Freshwater > Lake | place: Spain...
GGGTATTCAGGAGATTCCCGAATACACAAAGCTGCCAAAGATGGCTGTATGCCCTTATTACTGAAATAAAACCTAACAGCATAAGCATTACTAACTCTGAAAGTCAGCAAAGTTCTTGACAGCAAGGGCTTGACATTAAACTTTTTTCTTGTTAAAAATGTGCTATAATATAGCATATATGGCAGGAAAACTTTTTGTAGTTTCTACTCCTATAGGAAATCTCCAAGATATAACGTTTCGCGCAATTGAGACACTGAAAACTGTTGACCTTATTGCATGCGAGGATACGAGACATACTAAAAAGCTACTTTCCCATTACAGTGTAAATACGCCTACCACAAGTTATTTTGAATACAATAAGATTCAAAAAGGCGAATATTTATTAAAACTGCTTAAAGAAGGCAGGGATATAGCGCTTGTTTCAGATAGCGGCACACCTGGTATAAGCGATCCTGGCTTTAATATTATAAGGCTTGCGATTGAAAATCAAATACCTATTACAGTTATTCCAGGGCCGAGCGCTATTATAGCAGGGCTTGTTTTATCAGGCATGCCTACGGATAGTTTTGTATTTGAAGGATTTCTCAGCCAGAAACCAGGGAAAAGACGTAATGAATTAAAAACCTTAGTTCAGGAAAAAAGAACTATCGTGCTTTATGAATCTCCGCATAGGATTTTAAAGACTTTAAATGATGTCCTGGATATAATGGGGGACAGAGAGATAGCTATTTGCCGGGAAGTTACAAAGGTATTTGAAGAGGCTATCCGGTCCAAAGTTTCAAAGGCAATAGAACATTTTACTAAAAGTGAGCCGCGCGGCGAATTTATTATTGTTATAGGGCGTCACAAAAGTGCCGCCCTTGATTACACCGATTAAAAATTCAGATTACGCAGATTAAAGATATCGTCGAAAATATCTGTGTAATCTCTTTTAGAAATCTGTGTAATCATAAGCTGGAACGACTTTTGTGACAGCCTATTATTGTTGTAAAAGGAAAAAAATGACCTTCATTAAAAGAGTTTCTATATTTTTTATTATTTTTTTAATGCTGTCTTTATCCGCGTATGCAAAAGATAAAAACGCCACTGTAAAAGGCGTCTGGATTACGTGTTTTTCTGAAAAAAAAGTACTTTATTCTAAAAAATCCGCATTTGAACTAATAAAGTTCTGCAAGAAATTTAAAATAGATGAGATATATATCCAGCTTTACCGCGGCGGGAAATCTTATTACGATACTAAAATAAATAACAGGGCAAGTTACGAGGATATGTTAAAGACAGCAGACGCAGATACCATAGATGTGATTTTAAAAGAAGCTAAAAGGTGCAATATAAAGATTTTTGCATGGATAAATGTCCTGAGCATAGGAAGGACAAAAAATGTGGATATTTTTACAAAGTTAGGAAAAGGTATTTTAACCAAAGATCAGTACCTCAGGTCTCCGATGAGGACAGAAGATATTAACGAATCTGATAAATATTACCTCAGGGATGAGCAGCTTTTTCTTGAACCTGGAGACCAACGGGTAAGCGAATATATGGTTTCTATAATAGATGAAATCATGACAAGATATCCGGATTTATCAGGCGCTCATCTTGATTATGTGCGGTATCCTTATCCTGTGCCTTTTATCCCGCGCTCCAGTTTTAATAAATTCGGCCTGACATATGGGTATGGAGATGAAAATATAAAAAGGTTTAAAGAAAAAACAGGTTTGGACCCTTTGTCCATGGCGAATGACAATGAAAATTCTCTTATATGGGATAACTGGAAAAGAGATCAGATTACAAATCTTGTAGATAAATTAACAAAAGCTATAAAAAATAAATTCCCAAAAATGCTGGTTTCCTGCGCAGTTATCTCATCTGCTGAGACTGCTTTTTCCGTAGCATTCCAGGACTGGCCAGGATGGCTTGAAAATGGCATAGTAGATTATGTAATTCTTATGAATTACACAAAGAATAATCAACTTGCAAAAGAAATCACAAGGTCTGCATTGGCTCAACGCGGCAAAGGCAAGGTTTATATAGGTATAGGCAATTTCCTGATGAAAAACGACCCTCGAATCCTTTCCGAACAGGAGAAGATAATAGAATCTTTGAATCCGGACGGCATAGCATACTTCTCTTACGATTTCCTTTGACAATAATTTAACGCAAGCTTACAATAACAGTATTTTATGGGATTATTAAAAAAATGGAAAACTTTTTTAATATCAAGTTATCGTTCTTATTTGATCCACTTTCAATATTCTTTCTTTTTGTTATCTTCGCAGTATGTCTGGCCTCAGCAGTCTATTCTATCGGCTACCTGAATAAAAAATATTCTAATGGAAAAATAATATATAATTGGTTTCTTCTGGCTGCATTTATTGTTTCAATGGCGCTGGTAGTCAGCGTCAGAAATGCGTTTATATTCCTGATAGCGTGGGAAATCATGTCGCTGGTATCTTATTTTCTTGTTATATTTGACTCCAGGGAAGAGAAATCCATACACGCTGGTATGATATATCTTATAATGACGCATGTCGGAACCGCATTTATTACAGCAGGGTTTTTAATTATGTATAAATATGCAAATTCATTTGATTTTTTAGCGTTAAAGAATGCGTGCGTTTTAATGCCGCCTAACGTAAAAAATATCGTGTTTTTATTTCTCCTGGCGGGATTTGGCGTAAAATCAGGCATTGTGCCGCTTCATATATGGCTTCCTTACGCGCATCCTCAGGCGCCAAGCCACATATCAAGCATTATGTCAGGTGTTATGATAAAGACCGGTATTTACGGAATTATAAGATTTATTATTTTTATACTAGGGGTTGATTCAATATGGTGGGGAGTCCTGGTTCTGATCCTGGCCGGCATCTCGTGCCTCGTAGGTGTCATATACGCTCTTATGGAGCATGACATAAAAAAGCTTCTCGCGTATCACAGCGTAGAAAATATAGGAATAATACTTTTAGGAGTAGGCTGTTCAATGGTATTTCTGGAATTCAATATGTCCAGCCTGGCTGTGTTCAGCCTCATAGCGGGGTTGTATCATTTGATTAATCACGCTGTTTTTAAAGGCCTGTTGTTTTTATGCGCCGGAAGCGTTTATAATGCTACAGGAAACAGGGATATTGAAAAAATGGGAGGCCTTATAAAAAAGATGCCTATAACGGCTTTTGCATTTCTTATAGGAGCGATGGCAATCTCGGCGCTCCCGCCTTTAAATGGTTTCGTGAGCGAATGGCTGACATTACAGGCATTTTTTGTAGCCAGCCTGACAGGCTATATGGCTGGTTTAAAGATATTTTTTGGTTTGTGCGCAGCTATATTAGCATTGACAGGGGGCTTGGCAGCGGCGTGTTTTGTAAAAGCCTTTGGCATGATTTTTTTAGCTATGCCAAGGTCAGGAAAAATAGAAGACGCCACCGAGGCTGCTCTTTCAATGAAAATAGCAATACTGTTTTTAGTCTTTCTTACTTTTGCGCTTGGCTTGGGAGCCGGTATTATGTTCAAGCTGCTGGCAGTTGTCGCATCTTGCAGCACAGGGATAAATATCGGAGCTATGAATTTCGGCCTGAATAATTTTATGATTATGCCAGGGGCTGTAAGCAGTATATCTCTTTCAACGCCTTTAATCGCGCTCATATTGGGCGTTATCATAATCGGCGTTTATCTGGGGCTTGGTAATAATAAGAGCAGAAAATACTCCACGTGGGACTGCGGGTATTATAAATTAGAGCCGAGAAATGAATATACCGCTACAGGATTTTCAAAGCCGTTCAGGGTAGCGTTCAATTTCTTTCTGCTCCCTTACAGAAAAGTAGAAAAGATCAGAGGATCTCTATATTATATAAAATCATTTAAATATGAGACATTTACAACACCTGTATTTAAAAAATATATATACTATCCTTTAATAGGGGCGGTACTTCATACGGCGAAGTTCATGAGAGGGCTTCAGCTGGGAAGTATTCACGTTTATATTTCGTATATATTTATTACAATACTTGTGCTTATTATTTTTATGAATAGATTCTAATAGGATAAAAAACACGAATTCCTTAACCAATTTTGTCCGCCAAAGTTCTGTGGCGGACAAAATTCAACGGTGACTATACACGTGGAAACGTTATTTATTATTATAATAGCTCCGCTTGTGAGCGGCATAATTACAAAAATAAAGAATAACCTCAGGATGAGAAAAGGCCAAGGTATTTTCCAGCCTTATCATAACCTCATAAAACTTTTTTACAAAGAAGAGGTTGTTTCGGAAAACACTTCCTGGATATTCAGGATAACGCCTTTTATAGTCCTGGCCTCGGTTATATTGGCAGCTTTACTGGTGCCTATTTTTACAATAATGCCATATGCCAGGCATATAGGAGATTTTATTTTAATAATATTTATATTAGCGCTCGGGAGGTTTTTTCTGGCTCTCGCAGGTCTTGACGCAGGAAGTTCATTTGGCGGCATGGGTTCGTCCAGAGAGATGTTTCTTTCCAGTCTGGCTGAGCCCGGCGCAATATTATCAATTTTTGCTGTTTCTTTAAATGCAGGCACTACAAATCTCGGCGTGATTTTCGGGCTGCATGATATAAAACTCTCTTCCATAATTGCAGGGTTTTCTCTTATGATGGTCGCAATAGCAGAGACATCTCGCATGCCTATTGATAATCAGGAAACACATCTCGAGCTCACTATGATCCACGAGGCAATGGTGCTTGAATACTCAGGGAGATCGCTTGCTTTCATAGAGCTTGCCTCGCATATAAAACAGATAGTATTTTTCTCTCTGATAGCGAATATTTTATTTCCTGCAGTTATTTTAGGGGGCAATATAATTTTCAATATCGCCGCGTATATTATAGGAATACTCGGAATCAGCGCGGCAGTTGGTTTTATAGAGGTAAGCGTAGCAAAGATGAGGCTTTTTAGGGCAGTTGATTTCCTGGCATTTTCTTTTGTGCTGGGCCTGGCAGCTATTGTTATATCGGTAATGGGGGCATAATAAGCGTGTATATATTTTTAATAGGCATAATTATAATGGCATATTTCATGGTGATAGCAAAGAGGATGATGTCTCTCATAGCCTCGTTCAGGGTCCAGTCTGTATTTTTATTCCTGGCAACGCTTTTTATGGCAATGAAAGAAAAGAGTCCGGAATTATATATTTTAGCCGGGCTTCTTTTATTATTGAAGGTGATATTAATACCTAATTTCCTGTCAAATATTGTTAAAAAATTAAAAATGAACGAAGGCATAGGAATGTTTTTGAATCCGCTGTTTTCTCTTTTAATAGCTGTATTTTTAACATACTTGTCTTACATGTTTACAACGCGCATTATCGCGTTTAAAGCGGAGGCGCAGGTTATTTCTTTTGCGGTATCGCTTTCGGTGACGATGATAGGGCTTTTTATAATGATATTCAGGATGAAGGCCTTGAGCCAGGTAGTAGGATTTCTTGTGATGGAAAACGGGCTGTTTCTGGCAGCTTCTGCGCTGGCAGGAGGAATGCCGTTTTTTGTAGAAATAGTTATATTTATGGATGTATTTGTAAGCGTTATTATTTTTGGTATGTTTATTTATAAAATAAACAAGCTGTTTACGCATATTGATGTGAGCAAATTAAATACCCTGAGAAGATAGTATGAACCCAGCCCTTCTTTTGGGTTGGGTTACATATGAGGAAGGAAGAGCTGGGTGAATATTTTCTGTATCCTTATTATTCCGGTTATATTGGCAATACTTCCGTCTATTGTGAAAAGGCCAAAGACACTCGGTATCCTTAACGCTGTCGGGTATTTTTTGGTTTTATCGGGATTTTCCTGGTTTATTTTAAAAGCGGATCTGCCTGTTTCATTTTTTAAGTTTTTTTATATAGATGCCTTAGCCGCATTTTTTATTTTTACAATAGCAGTAGTGACTTTTGCTGCAGCGCTATTCTCAATAGATTATATTGAACGGGATGCAGCCGGATTATTAATTTCAAGAAACAAAGCGCGGGCGTATTATACGCTTTTTAATTTATTTTCATTGTCAATGTTTCTTGTGCCGATGGTAACTAATCTTGCAATGGTGTGGATTGCAATAGAAATGACTACGCTTACATCAGCTTTTCTTGTGGGTTTTTATAATACGAAGGCGTCTATTGAGGCGGCGTGGAAATATATCATCATCTGTTCTGTGGGCATAATCTTCGCGCTTTTCGGCACTATAATTTTTTATTACGCGGCTTCGAACGTTGGCGTAAAAAGTCTTAACTGGCTTAACATGGTTTCAGCTGGCAAAGGCATGGATAAAAATCTTATAAAAATAGCGTTTTTATTTATACTGGTTGGTTATGGAACAAAGGCAGGTTTGGCGCCGATGCATACATGGCTTCCTGATGCGCATAGCCAGGCGATATCACCTATCAGTGCCCTGCTTTCAGGCGTATTATTAAAAACAGCGGTTTATGCGATATTAAGATTTGCTATCATAACGAATAAATGCGTCGGAATAAATTTTTCTTCAAAGTTATTTATCATATTCGCCCTCGTATCTTTAGGCGTTTCAGCAGGGTTTATAATTATACAGAAACACATGAAAAGGCTCTTGGCTTACAGCAGTATCGAGCATGTCGGAGTTATTTTCCTTGGGCTTGGTTTTGGAGGGGCTATAGGCGCGTACGGCGCGCTGTTTCATATATTGAATCACGCTGTTACGAAATCGCTTATGTTTTTCGGAGCGGCAAATATTATTAAAAAATATAAAAAAGATAATATGAATATAATAAGGGGAGTTGTAAGCTCAATGCCTTTTACGGGAATAATGTTTACGCTTGGGATGTTCGCTCTTATAGGCATGCCTCCTTTTTCAATATTTTTCAGTGAATTTCTGATACTTATGGCAGGTTTTGGCAGGGGGCTATACTTGGCGTCAGGGCTGTACCTATTTTTTATCGTGCTTATATTCGGAGGGATTTTATACCATTTTAGTAAAGTTCTATTCGGCGATAAGCCGGATGATATGAAAGCCGCAAAAGAAGGCTTGAGTGTAAAGATGGTTTTTGTATTTTTATTTATACTGATGGCTGTTCTTGGCCTGGCCATGCCGGCATTTTTAAATAAAATCATTATATCCAGCATAGCGATTATAGAGGGAGTTTAGATGGACGAAGCTTATATATATGCAAAGCCTGAAAATTTTAAAAGAGCGTGTTTGTATTTTCATAAAAAGCTCAACTCGCCTGTTGCTATGATGTTTGCCTGTGACGAGAGAGCGAATAAAAAGGGTTTTAAGGTATACTGCGCCTTCATGGGGATAAAATACAAGAAATGGGTTTTTGTTACAATGGATGTTTCAGGAGACAGCCCAGAGTTTGAATCAATAGCAAACGATATTTATTCAGCAGGTCTGTTTGAAAGAGAGATAAAAGAGATGTTCGGGATATTGCCAAAAGGAAACCCTGATTTGAGAAGGCTTCGCCTGCACGATGAGGTGTGGCCTGAAGGATATTACCCGTTGAGGAAAGATTTTAAGTGGCAGGAAGGTACGGGCGCGGGAAAAAAAGAATATGCTTTCAATAAAGTTGAAGGAGAAGGCATATTTGAGGTTCCTGTGGGGCCTGTCCATGCAGGTATTATTCCGCCAGGCCATTTCAGATTCAGCGTAGCAGGAGAGCCTATAATAAATCTGGAAGCGCGTCTTGGATGGACACATAAGGGTATTGAAAAACTTTTTGAGGGAAAAGATGTAAATCTCGGAGTCAAGCTTTCAGAATGTGTTGCAGGCGATTCAGCTTTTTCTAATAGCTGGGCATTCTGTAGCGCAGTTGAAAAAATATGTAAAATAGAGCCGCCTGAAAAAGCGTTATTTTTACGTGCGGTGTTTCTGGAACTGGAGAGGATATATAATCATCTGAACGATATAAGCGGCATTGCGATAGATGTGGGTTTTAGTTTTCCTGCGATGTATGCCAGCATTATGAAAGAAAAAATTCTTTGCCTAAATGAAAAATTAACAGGTTCAAGGTATCTAAAAGGCGTGAATATTACAGGAGGAGTTTCAGTATATTTAACTGTCTGGAAGAAAAAGGCCCTGTTAAAGGCGCTTGAGGCCATGGAAAAAGATTTTAAAGAGCTTAAAAGTATGTTATATTCCAGTGTTTCATTCATGGATAGATTGGATGGTACAGGTATGTTGAAGAAAAAAACAGCTGAAGACCTGGGAGTTCTGGGGCTTGCGGCAAGGGCCAGCGGGATTGAGAAAGATTTAAGAAAAGATTTTTCCCGGGTATATTCTAATGTAAGGTTTAATTTAATGAAAGAATCTAGCGGGGATGTAATGGCAAGGCTTAATATAAGGGTATCTGAATTCGAAGAATCTATAAGCTTAATAAGGCAGTTTGTTGACATGATAAAGCAAGGCAGTATTGATCTTCAGGAAAAGCTAAAGTTAAAAGATGGTTTTGGGCTTGGATATATAGAAGCATGGAGAGGGCCGTTACTTTACTGGGTTAAACTTAACAAGTCAGGGTTGATTGAAAGATGTAAAATAGTCGATCCTTCATTTCATAACTGGGAAGGGTTGTGTTATTCAGTGCTAGGGGACATTATCCCGGATTTTCCTGTGTGCAATAAAAGTTTTGATCTTTCTTATTCAGGGAATGATCTATGATAAACATACTTAAAAATAGAATAATAAAAGGAATAGTTACAAGGCCTATTGAGATGGATCGGGATATTAAAAAGATTGGCGCAGAGCTCAAGAGCTTAGTCTATAAAAGATTCGGCAGATCTTTTCATATAAGAGAAGTGGATACAGGCTCCTGCAATGCCTGTGAATCAGAGATAATAGCCGCTACCAATCCTATATATGATATCCAGAGATTCGGGGTAAGTTTTGTAGCTTCTCCAAGGCATGCAGACGCGCTTTTAGTGACAGGGCCTGTTTCCAAGAATATGCTTTTAGCTTTAAAAAAGACATACGAAACAATGCCTGAGCCGAAGTTTGTAATAACCTGCGGCGACTGTGCCCTTGACGGAGGGATATTCAAAGATTCCTATTACGTTGAAAACGGCGTTAAAAATATTTTACCGGTCATCCTCCATATACCAGGCTGCCCTCCAAGCCCTCTTGTTATTATTAAAACTCTTTTAACCTTTCTGAAAAAATAATTAAAATTTTTGAAAGAAACCAGCTCTAGTTCTAAATAAATAGCTGGTTCCCTGCGAACCCTCGCTATTAAGTTACAATATAATTTAACCCAAAATTTGCATTAGGAAGCAAGAAATTTTATAAATGAAGTAAGTACTATAGCTGTACAAATATCTATTGTGATAAAAAGATACAATGCAAATTTTGCCTTCGGCAGCCCTTTCTAAAGAAAAGGCTGGGTTAACCCCGCCCATCCTAATTGGTTAGAAGAATATAAAAGGATGGGCGGCCCAAAGGGCAAATTTTGCTATTGCAAAATTTGGGTTTAAGCTATACAGATCAAATTAGATTTTCAAGTAATAATAACGAAAGAGCAGGAAAATCGCCTCCAAATGTGTCTTATATTGTAGGGAACGGTTTGAAACCGTTCCCTACAAAGAACCAGAATAGTCACTGGTTGACTATTAACAGAAGAGGGTGTAGAATGAGTTCAAATAATGAGTTAAAAAAGGTTCGAGATTTTATATGCCAAATGTATTTACCGACAATGTTATTCAGAAGATCAAATCTGACTTTGGCAGCATGAAGAGAATAGGAAATAGCAGCTCATTATTTGAAATAAGTTCAAACGAAGTAGTCATTTATTTTAGGTACTCAAAAATTTCACCGCATGGGAAAGGTACTAAAGCGTTTTATGGGTTAAGAAAAGAAGATATAAATTTAATGCAAGGCAGAAAAGCTTTTATTTGTTTTGTTTGGGATAAGCCAAATTCTCCTATACTCCTTCCTTTCAATCAATTCGAATCTTATTTTAGCATGTATCCTCCCGCAAATGATGGGCAATATAAAGTTCAGATATTTTTTAAACCGTCAGATACAGAGTTTTATCTGGCGAAAGTCGGTAAGTTTAACGTAGATGCTTTTTATGGATTAAATCCACTATATGATATTCAAGATACGAAGATAAAAATTCCTGAATTAATGCATAACCACGTTCAATCTTTAATCGGCGCCATCGGAATTAAAAAAGGATTTAATATTTGGTATCCAATGAACGATAGAAACTCTATAGATTATTCTGTTATTCCGCACTCTAAGATTAAAGAGAGATTGCCCAATTTTAACAGAGATGTAGATAATGTTATTTCTGAGATTGATGTAATTTGGCTTAATGAAATTCAGCCAATAACGCTATTTGAAATTGAACATTCAACCCCAATTTATTCTGGGTTACTTCGTTTTAACGATGTTTTACTAACCATTCCGTATGTAGATAATTTTTATATTGTAGCCGATTATGACAGGGAAAGTAAATTTGGGCGTGAAATAAATAGGCCTACTTTTAAACAAAATAAATTAATAGACAAAGTGACTTTCTTGAATTATGAAAATATCTATAAATGGTATTTCAATACCTATGGAGAAAAATATGAACTTATGTAAATGTGGAAGCACAGAATTTATCACGGCACTAAATAGTTATGATGTTTATAAAGTCATAAAAGACAGATTAGAATATCAAAAGTCTCAGTTTATCGATGATGAATTAGTTTTTTATTGTAGAAAATGCGGTAAGTCTGCTAGAGAATTGAGTAGGTGAAACCTTCTCAGGAAAAACCTTGACATCACTGAAAAACATGATACAATCTAAAATTAACAGATACCTTTAAATCAGCACAGAGAGGCTGATAAGGGAGCTAAAAGTGAATATAGTGAATTTTATAATTTTAATATATAATGGGCTTAATCAGAAATGGTTAAAGCCCTTTTTTATTTTAATGAGCACATCACTTACGCGACTGAAAAGAGCGTAAGCGATAGGTGCGAATTAATCCTGAGGATGTGACAAATAGAAGTATCCGAAGGATCTTATTCAAGCAGGAGATAATATGCCGTTAAAACAAGTTTTTACAAAAGAAGAGATAGAACGCGCTATCACAAGAATAAGCCACGAGATTATAGAAAACAATAAAGGCGTTAAAGGCCTTGTTGTAATCGGGATAAGAACAAGAGGGTATATCCTTGCAGAACGTATCGCAAAAGTTATAAATGACCTGTATGGCACGAAATTAGATGTGGGAGCGCTTGATATAACTTTTTACAGGGATGATTTGAGCGCTATATCCGAACAGCCTGTGATTCATAATACAGAAATAGATTTTGATATAGAGAACAAGAATATAATACTTATAGACGATGTTTTGTATACAGGCCGGACTATCAGGTGCGCGTTGGATGCTATTATAGATTTTGGGAGGCCAAGGACGATACAGCTGGTAGTTTTGATTGACAGGGGCCATCGCGAACTGCCTATAAGAGCTGATTATGTCGGCAAAAATATTCCCACATCGCAAAAAGAAATTGTGCAGGTAAAACTTCAGGAAGTAGACAATGAAGACAGTGTGACTTTAGAGGAAATCGAGGATGATAAAGAAGAAGACGGGAAAGTGGGTTCATAAAGATCTCCTGGGATTGGAATATCTTACAAAAGAAGATATTGAGCTGCTTCTGGATACAGCAGTTTCATTCAGAGAGATCCTTGACAGAAAGATTAAAAAGGTCCCGGCGCTTCGCGGTAAAACAGTAGTAAACCTGTTTTACGAGCCGTCTACCAGGACCAGGGTATCTTTTGAAGTAGCTGCCAAAAGATTATCAGCAGATGTTATAAATATCGCGGTAGAGTCTTCAAGTGTTAAAAAAGGCGAGACCTTGAACGATACCGGTAAGAATATAGAAGCATTGAAGGCGGATATTATCGTGGTGAGGCATAATTGTTCCGGCGCAGCCACTATGCTGGGCCGTAATGTGAATATAAGCGTGATAAACGCAGGAGACGGATGGCACGAGCATCCTACGCAGGCACTTTTAGACATGTTTACCCTGAGAAAGAAATTGGGAAAACTTGAAGGGTTAAATGTCAGCATAGTAGGGGATATTGCCCATTCCAGAGTCGCTCGGTCGAATATATGGGGTTTGACAAAATTTGGGGCAAACGTAACTGTCTGCGCGCCAAAGATTTTAATTCCGCCGGGAATAGAAAAGACGGGAGTTAAAATTACGGATAATATAGACGATGCGCTGAGCAACGCTGACGCTATAAATGTCTTAAGGATGCAGTTCGAGCGTGATGATATGAAGGCGTTTCCGAGCCAGCTGGAATATTTTAAGAATTTCGGGATTACAGAAGAGAGATTAAGAAAAGCCAAAAAGGATATCATTGTAATGCATCCTGGGCCCATAAATAGAGGAGTTGAGATTTCAAGCGAGGTTGCTGATGGGACTAATTCAGTGATATTGGAGCAGGTTACAAACGGGATTGCTATCAGGATGGCAGTGTTATTCTGGGTGTCACAGGTTAGAGACAAGGAAGTAAAGAATGAAATTAATTATTAAAAACGGACATGTAGTTGATCCTGCGAATAAGATAGACGAGGTTATGGATATTCTTGTGGAAGGCGGGAAGATATCTAAAGTAGCCAGGGCTATAGATGCCAAGGCTGAAACAGTTATCGATGCTGCCGGAAAAATTGTGATGCCAGGAATAGTTGATATGCATGTTCATTTAAGAGAGCCTGGCAGAGAAGATAAAGAAACTGTTTTTAGCGGCACAAAGGCTGCGGCTAAAGGCGGGGTTACGAGCGTTTTGGCGATGCCGAATACATTGCCAAGCCTTGATTCAGCGGAAATTATTAATACGCTGAAAGATATTATTAAAAAGACAGCAAATGTGGATGTGTTTATATGCGGGGCGATCACAATAGGAAGGCAGGGTAAGGAATTAGTAGGAATGGGTATATTGAAGAAAGAAGGCGTTATCGCGATTTCAGATGACGGCGCATCAGTTGATAGCGATGAGTTGATGCTAAAGGCGCTTAAAGAGGCGAAAAAAGAAAAACTTCTTGTAATATGCCACTCAGAAGATAAATCGCTTTCCGGTCAGGGCGTAGTCAACCGGGGCTTTACTTCTACAAGGCTGGGCCTGAGAGGAATTTCAAAAGAGTCTGAATATAAGAGAGTAGCCAGGGATATAAAGCTTGCGGAAGAGTCCGGCGCATCTGTGCATATTGCTCATTTGAGCTGCGCTGAGTCAGTTGAAATTATCAGAAAAGCAAAGAAAAAAGGTGTCAAGGTAACAGCAGAAACAGCGCCGCATTATTTTAGTCTAAGCGAAGAAAGCCTTCTGGGTTATAATACAAATATGAAAATTAACCCGCCGTTACGGACAAAAGAAGATATTCTGGCAATAATAGAGGGGTTAAAAGACGGCACAATAGACGTTATTGCCTCTGACCACGCGCCTCATACTGAAAATGAAAAAGAAATAGAATTTGAATACGCGGAATTCGGAAGCATAGGCTTAGAAACAGAACTTGCGGTAAGTTTTACAGAGCTTGTAAATTGCGGACTATTGATATGGAGCGAACTAGTAAAAAAGATTTCTTTTAACCCCTCGAAAATTTTGGATATAGATAAGGGGACGCTTGGTTTTGGCAAAGACGCTGACATAACTATTGTGTCGCCTGAAAAAGAATGGGTAGTTAATAAAGTTGGTTTTGTGTCCAAATCAAAAAATTCAGCTTTTATAGGAAAGAAATTAAAAGGTATAGTTGGATATACAATATCAAAAGGAAAGATAGTATATAAAACCTCTCCGTTCGCCGAACGGGAAATTTTCCGTTCACCGAACGGAGAGGTTGGGATGGCAAAATGAAATTTGCAGCTGATCTCCACATACATTCTAAATATAGCCGCGCCACAAGCCCAAATATGAATATAAAAACGCTTTCGGAATACGCAAAGCTTAAAGGCATATCCCTGCTCGGGACAGGAGATTTTACACACTATCTATGGCTGGAAGAATTAAAAAATACTCTAAAAGATTCAGGGAACGGCTTATTTGAATATAACAGCGTGAATTTCATGCTCACGGGAGAAGTATCCAGTATATATTCTAAAAATGGCAAGGTCAGGAAAATTCATAATGTTATTTTTGTTCCGAGTTTTGATATTGCTGATAAAGTAAACGCGGTTCTTTCAAGTTATGGGAATATTGCGTATGACGGAAGGCCTATCATAGGTATTGACGCAAAGCTCCTGGCAGAGGTTTTATTTGGGATCAGTAAAGATATATTCCTGGTGCCAGGACACATCTGGACACCGTGGTTTTCGCTTTTCGGTTCCAAGTCAGGCTTTGATTCAATAGAGGAATGTTTTGGAGAATACACTAAAGATATATATGCCCTGGAAACAGGGCTTTCTTCAGATCCGGGCATGAACTGGCAATGGAGCAAGCTGGATAGGTTTAGCCTGATTTCGAATTCTGATTCGCATAGCCCGCAAAAAATAGGAAGGGAAGCGAATGTATTTGATATTGAGATGAGTTACAAAGCTGTTACGGATGCTTTGAAGAAAAAAGATAAAAAGAAATTTCTTTATACAATTGAATTTTTCCCTGAAGAAGGCAAGTATCATTATGATGGTCACAGGGCCTGCAATGTAAGATTAAGCCCCGAGGAGACAAAGAAAAATAAAAATAACTGTCCTGTTTGTGGAAAACCCCTTACAATAGGCGTTATGAATAGGGTGGCGGAACTTGCGGATAGGCCTGAAGGGTTTGTGCCGGAGAACAGCATTCCTTTTAAGAGGATGATACCTTTGTCGGAAATAATAGCCGATGTAATAGGCGTAGGCGATGCGTCTAAAGCAGTTGATGCGGAATACAGCGCGATAATCCCGCGGCTCGGCACAGAGCTTGAAGTCTTGATGGAAGTTGAAAGCGATAAACTTTTGAAAGAACTGCCTCTAAAAATAGCAAAGGCAATTATAAATGTGAGAAGTGGTAATGTGAATATCCTACCGGGTTTTGACGGAGAGTACGGCACAATAGAAATATTAAAAGAAAAAGACAGTATAAGCGAGAAACAATTAGACTTATTTTAAATTTCCAGGCGAATACTATGAAAGACATAAAAGCCAAAATTTTATCAAATAAAAAAATCGGGAGCGCTTATTATAAAATAGCTATTGATGCTCCTTATATTGCTAGGTCTGCAAGACCAGGACAGTTTGTGCAGATAAAATGCAGCAACTCTTTAGAGCCGTTTTTAAGAAGGCCTTTCAGTATACATAGGATTAATGGCAATATGGAGATTTTGTATGAAACAGTCGGGAAAGGTACGGAAATCTTATCCAGGAAAAAAGAAGGGGACTTTGTAGATATTTTAGGCCCTCTCGGTAATGGTTTTTCTTTGCCAGAAACTTCTAACTTAGAGCCCAGGGCTATTATTATTGCCGGAGGCGTAGGCGCTGCGCCGCTCGTATATCTTACGGAAGAATTAACAAAAAAGAAGATAAAAACAATTGTATTAATAGGCGCGAAAACAAAAGGCCTGATTTTATGCGAGAAAGATTTTAAAAAAGCCGCTCATGAAGTTTATGTCTCTACTGATGACGGCACTTACGGTTCGCATGGTTTTGTGTCAAAGTTATTCCATAAGATTTTAAAAATAACAGAAAGCCGGTTTAACACAGTTGTTTATGTCTGCGGACCGCAGGGCATGCTCAAATGCATTGCTGAAATATGCCAGGAGCGGAATTTTGAATGCCAGGTGTCTTTGGAAGAAAAGATGGCCTGTGGAATAGGCGCGTGTCTTGGGTGTGTAGTCAAAACAAGATCAGGCAATAAACTTGCCTGCAAAGACGGCCCGGTTTTTAACGCCAATGAACTAATCTGGCCCTAACTTCACGAATAGTGCCAGGCACAAATTGTCAAGTTATACCGGGAAGGGATATGGTATGGCAGTGTTAGGAATAAATATAGGGAAGATAAAACTTAATAATCCAGTGATGGCTGCCTCCGGGACATTTGGGTATGCTCAGGAATTTGAAAAATTAGTTAACTTGAAAAATATAGGAGCGATTATTACAAAGACAATTACTTTGAATCCCAAGGCTGGAAATCCAATGCCAAGGATATGTGAAACCGCAGGCGGGATGCTTAATGCAATAGGGCTTCAGAACGAAGGCGCAGATAATTTTATAAAAGAAAAAATGCCGTATCTTTCTAAAATAGGCAGCCCTATTATTGTAAGTATATCCGGGAATAATATAGATGAGTTTTTTATTCTTGCAAGACGGCTTGATAAGATAAAAGGCATAAGCGGCCTGGAGCTGAATATATCGTGCCCGAATATTAAGAGCAGAGGATTAGTGGCGCAGGATAACAAGGCAACGTATGAAGTTGTAAAAGCTGTGAAAAAAATAACAGCGAAGACTGTTATTACAAAACTTTCACCTAATGTGACAAATATAGTTGAGATTGCCAAGGCAGCCCAGGATGCTGGTTCAGACGCAGTGAGCCTTGTGAATACATTTTTAGGAATGGCCATAGATATAGATACGAGAAGGCCAAAGCTGGGGAACATTACAGGCGGCTTAAGCGGGCCTTGCATAAAACCAATAGCCCTTAGGATGACCTATGAGGTTTCAAGGAATATTAATATCCCTGTAATAGGCATAGGTGGTATAATGAATAGCAATGATGCTATTGAATTTATATTAGCGGGCGCTACGGCTATTCAGGTAGGCACTGCTAATTTTATAGAGCCGGGTGTCTGTGGAAAAATAGTAAAAGGCATAGAAGATTATCTAAGAAAGCATAAAGTAGAAAAAGTAGAAGATATTATAGGCGCCCTGAATGATAAAAAATAATATTATTGTAGCGCTGGATGTGAATACACTTAAGGAAGAAGCGAGGCTTTTGGATATTTTAAGCCCATATGTGCAGATTTTTAAGGTAGGCATGGAGTTATTTTATTCCTGCGGAGTAAAGGCAATCGGCCTTGTAAAAAAATACGACAAAGATATTTTTTTAGACCTGAAATTTCATGATATCCCTAACACAGTTTATGCCGCTAGCAAAGTTGCAGTACGATTTGGCGTATCTATGTTTAACGTCCACGCTTCAGGTGGAATAGGCATGATGAAAAAGGCTGTTGAGGGGGCAGAGGAAGAAAGTGAAAAATTAGGTATAGCGAGGCCTAATATTCTTGGAGTGACAGTGCTGACAAGTATGGATTTAGAAGCTTTGAAGAAAACAGGCATAAATAAATCGTCGGAAGATCAGGTGTTGAATTTAGCCAGATTGGCTAAAGAGGCTGGATTGGATGGCGTGGTAGCGTCTCCGGAAGAGATAATTCCTGTAAGGAAAAATATAGGAAAAGATTTTTTAATAGTTACTCCAGGCGTAAGGCCCCAAGGAAGCGAAACAGGTGATCAGAAGAGAGTGGCTACTCCAAAAGAAGCGTTTGAAAGAGGCGCAGACTATATTGTGATAGGCCGTCCTGTTACAAAAGCCAAGGATCCGGTGCACGCTTTAAAGACGCTTTTATAGCGTTGCTGACTTTATAAATAGTGCCTGGCACGAATTGTAAAGTTAGGAAGAGGAGAAGTGGTGAAAGAGATAGATATTCTGAATTTATTTAAGGAAACAGGCGCGCTTTTAAGCGGACATTTCAGGCTTTCGAGCGGGCTGCATAGCGGGAATTATTTTCAGTGCGCGCTGTTACTGCAGAATCCGGACATAGCCGAAAAAATATGCCAACAATTAGCAGGGTATTTTAAAGACGATAAGCCTACATGCGTAGTGGCGCCTGCTCTGGGAGGGATAATAGTATCTTATGAAACCGCAAGGTCTCTCGGGGTGAAATCTTTATTCGCAGAGCGGGTAGAAGGAAAGATGACATTAAGACGGGGATTTGAACTGAAAAAAGAAGACAGGGTGCTTGTAGTCGAAGATGTCATAACAACAGGACTTTCTACAAGCGAGGTATTAGATGCAGTAAAATCAATCGGCGCCAAGATAATAGGCGTGGGCTGTATAGTAGATAGAAGTGGAAAAACCTTGGATTTTGGTGTAAAATTAAAAAGTCTAGTCAGGCTGAATTTTCTCACATATAAGCCTGAAGAATGCCCTTTGTGTAAAAATGGTATTGAGATAAAAAAACCAGGAAGCCGTTAAAGGCAAAAGCCGAGAAAGCGCCAAAAGGATTTATCATGAAAGATATTGTTGAAAAGATTCTCAGGGAAGAGGAAAGAGCCGGTAAAATTCTCCAGGATGCGAAAGAAGAAGCGGATCACATCGTGAAAGACGCTAAAAAAGAAAAAGAAACTATTATAAGCCAGGCTATAAACGAGGCAGATGATTTCAGCTGTAAACAAAAAGAAGAATTAGAAAAAAAATTCTTATCTGAAAAAGAAAAAGTACTTAAAGAGACAAAGAACGAAACCCTTGCTATTAGAGATAGGAAAGAAAAAGACGTTTCTGAGATTTCCAGAAAAGTTCTCTCTCAGATAATAACCATAAAAAATTAGATATGCGGGAACTCGCTACGTATTCTTTTATCAACGCCAAAATCAGGGCTATGATTTCATTTCTCATAAGCCCGGCTTTATTTTCCAGGATGCTGGAGGCAGAGGATTTTTATAAGTCCCTGGAGATATTGAAAGAATCTCCCTACCATAAAGGCGCAATAGAAAATATCCCTAAAGAAATAACAGACTTGAGGGTTATTGAAAAGCAATTTATAAAAAATGATCTGGCTATATATAAAAAAATACACAAATGTATCCCTGGGAAAATAGAAAAAGAACTCATGGGCATTTTTATAGAAAAGTATGAACTTGAGCAATTAAAGGTAGTATTGAGGATATGGAATAAAAAAATCCCAGTTAATGCAGATGATTTTATTTTAGGAGAAAAGATAAGTTTTGACATAGATTATAAGAAAATAATATATGCCCCCAACATAGAGGAGATAATACTTCTTTTGGATGATACGCCTTACAAAAAACCCATCTTAAGCGCCAGGGAGAAATTCAAAGAAAAAGGCTCTACATTTTATTTGGAAGCAAACTTGGATATGGATTATTACCAGAGGCTTCTTTTCTGCGCAGAACTGCTTTCTCCGCGTGACCAGGAAATAGCCAAAAGGATTATAGGCATAGAGATTGATACTGAAAATATAAGCTGGCTCATAAGGATGAGGAAATATTATAGCTTGGCAGCTGGCGATATCCTGGAATGGGTAATTCCGGGAGGGGCAAGGATTAATAAGGAAAACATAATAAGTTTTTATACGACTGACGGGCTTACAAAGATTGTGGATAGCGTTGCGTTGGGGCCATACGCCAGGATAAAAGAGCTGATAGAAGAAGATATTTCTTTTATAGAAAATTTCCTTCATGAGGTTTTGCTAAGAGAAGTTAAGAGGGCGCTTTCAGGGTATCCTTTCACAGTAGCTGTTATTCTGGGGTATATTGTGTTAAAAAGAAACGAAACAAAAAATGTAGTTTCTCTTTTATACGCCAAGAATCTTGGCTGGAAAAAAGACGAAACCAATAGTCTATTAAATATATGCTGACCACCTCGAGCATGGAATTATTGAATATAGTTGTCCTGAAAGAAAAGATAGAGGATATAACTTTTCGTCTTTTAAAGCTCGAGATTTTTCACCCTGTTGACATACGCCATATAGAGGATGAATTAAAAGACCTGTCTCCTTACGAGATAGATAAAGAATATACTCAATGGGATGAGCTGGATGTTAGATTATGGGATGATTTAAGAAGGCTAGGCGTTTCTCCTGCGCCTGCCAAGGACATAAAGGCATTTTCTTACGAAGATATCAAAAATATACTTACAAAGGTAGAGGACAGCATAACTCCTTTTCTCTCCCAGAAAGAAGAATTAGATTCGGAACTCGAGACCAAGAATTCAATCTTCTCGCAGCTGAAATCTTACCCGCTCTTTTCTTTAAAAAGAGAATCAGTTTATAGCTTTTTAGAGGTAACTCTGGGCAAGGTAGCAGAGAAAAATATTTTAGTTTTGGAAAAGAGCCTAAAGGATATCCCGTATGTATTTTATCCTTTCAAGAAAGAAGGCGATAAAATTACAGCTTTATTCATAGGCCTGAGGCGCGACAGAGTATTTATAGACAGGGTCTTAAAGGACATATCTTGGGAAAAGATGGAATACCCAAAACAGGCGGAATATATCTCAAAGGATGTCGAAGGGAAAATATCAGAGGAGATAGAAGCTATAAAAAAGAAGATGCAGGATGTAAAGGATGGGATAAAAAAAATAGGAGAGGCCTGCCATGCTGATTTATCCAGAGCGCACTCATTGGTCAGGCTTAAGAAGTCTTTACTGGAGGCAAAAAAGTATTCGTGCATGACAGATAAGACAATCGTCCTTTCAGGCTGGGTGCCTAAGGAAGAAAGAGAAAATGCTATAAGAGAGATCAAAAAAATAGACGCAGGGTGCTATATAGAAACAAAAGACGCGGAAAAGGTACATATCCCTAAAGACGAGATACCCGTAAAATTAAAAAACACAGGGTTTTTCAAGCCGTTTGAATTATTGATAGATTCATACGGCATACCGCGTTACGGGACTATAGACCCCACGATTTTCGTAGCAATAAGTTTTCTGGTTATGTTTGGCGCCATGTTTGGCGATATAGGGCACGGGCTTGCATTGGCCATCGGGAGCATATTTCTAAGACTGAGCAAAAATGAGAAAGTCAGGCAGGCATTTGCTCTTATGCTTTACTGCGGCGTAAGCTCAATAATATTCGGCGCGCTTTACGGAAGTTTTTTCGGGATAGAATTTCGTTCTTTATGGTTAAAGCCTATAGACAATATCATGGAGATTTTTAAGGTTAGCATTCTATTCGGTATGGGTTTCATAAGCCTCGGAATATTGATCAATATAATAAACAGCCTTCGAGATAAAGATTATTTGAAGGCGTTCTTTGATAAAGCCGGACTTATAGGAGGCGTTGTTTATTGGTCAGCTATAGGGCTTTTTACGAAAATGTCCATGGTCAAGACCCAGGGGCTGAATAGCTATTTTATTATTATATCAATAGGATTTGCCATGCTTTTTCTCAAACCTTTTATACAGGCTATTTTTAAAAAAGAGAAACACAATATTTTTACAGCTCTCATGGAGAGTACCGTAGATATCCTGGAAATAGGCATGAGCTATCTGGCAAATACAGTATCCTTTATACGTATAGCTGCGTTTAGCCTTGCGCATGCAGGATTATTTATTGCTATATTTGAGATGTCTCGCATTGTAAATGATGCAGGCGGCGCGTTTTTATCTTTTTTAGTTGTTATTTTTGGAAATATACTTATAATTTTTCTAGAGGGGCTCGTGGTGAGCATACAGTCCCTCAGGCTGAATTACTATGAGTTTTTCTCAAAATTTTTTATGTTAGGCAAGGAAACTTATAAACCGATAAAACTATAAGAAATGTCCCTCGTCCCGAGTCGCCATCAAGTAAAAATAATGCGGCGAGGGACTTGGGATCAAATTTTGTTTCACAAAATGGGGGAGGTGTGCATGAAACGTATTATTAAATGGTCATGGAACATAGTGAAGTTCAGCGTTATTTTTTTGTTTATCTCTTTTTGCGATTCTGCGTGGGCGCAGACTACAACTGATCCTGCAATAGTCGGATGGGCATTTTTAGCAGCTTCTATAGCAACAGGCCTTAGCGCAATAGCAGCAGGTATTGCAGTGGCTCATGTTGGAGCTGCAGCTGTCGGCGCGATAAGTGAAAAACCAGAAATGGCTGGAAAGGCGCTTATATACGTAGGCCTTGCTGAAGGTATCGCGATATATGGGTTGATTATCGCCATAATGATTCTCGGTAAGATATAATGAATTTTTTCTGCATAGCTGATAAAGAATCAAGCCTTGGCTTCAGGCTTACAGGTGTGGAGACAAGAGAGGTTTCCAGCCGTTCTGACGGCCTAGAGGCCTTAAAAGTGGCTTTGGCAATAGAGGATGTAGGAGTGCTTTTAGTAACTGAAAAGGCAGCATTATTTTTGAGGAATGAACTGGATAGCCTGATGTACAGGAATCAAAAACCCCTGATACTCGAGCTTCCTTCAAGGGGAATGGTTACAAAGAGAAAAAGCGTGGGTGATTATCTAAAGGATATAATAGGGGTGAGCGTTTAATGGATAAGTCCCTTTATTCAAAAGTAAAGATAGAAGATGCAGGAGAAATTTGCAAAAGGATAGTAGGAGATGCAGATTTTCAGGCAAGTATCATCCTTACGAATGCCAAAAAGAAGAAGTCCGAGATTTTGAAAGAAGCGAATCAGGAGGCGGAAGATAAAAAAAAAGATATCCTGAAAAAAAATGAAATTGAAATAGAAAAAATGAAACAAAAAATCTTTTCTACCCTTAACCTGGAAAAGAGAAAGCTGTTTCTGGAAGAAAAAAGCAGATTTATAGAGGCCATACTTGAGAAAGTTAAAGTTATGGCAATGGAGTTTAGAAAAGACCCTGGGTACAGAAATTTTCTGGAAAAAGCCATATCCGAGGGAATTGAAGTCGTAGGCACAAGCGAGGTTGATGTTTTATATTCAGGCTTAGATGAGAAAATAATAAATGAAAGCTCTATAAAAAATATAAAAGGCGCTATGCTTAATTTTAAAAGAAGCGATTTTAAAGATATAGGCGTCATTATGCAGTCAAAGGATTCAGGCCGTATTTACGATAACACGTTTTCCGCCAGGCTTAAGAGGCTGTATGATGAGATATACATGGATTTATTGAAGGGAGTATTCTATCCCTCGCAACTAGATGGAAAGAACTAGAGTTGCTCGGGATTCATCTAGAAGATATTGCAACTGAAGCACTAATTCAAGGGGAATTTCAAATGTCAAAGGCTGCTGGTAGAGTATATAGAGTAATGGGGCCTGTTGTTGAAGCAGAAGAGGTATCTTTTTTAAGGATGCTTGATATGGTGGAGGTAGGGGAGAATCACCTAGTGGGAGAGGTTGTAAGATTAAAAGACGATAAAGCGTATATCCAGGTTTACGAAGATACCACATCGCTTAAAGCAGGAGATCCTATTTATACGCAGGGATTTCCTCTTTATGTTGAACTTGGGCCAGGGCTTTTGGGGAATATATACGATGGGATTCAAAGGCCGCTTGAAGTATTAAAAGAAAAAGAAGGTTTTTATATCAATAAAGGCATCCACGTCACTGCCTTGGATAGAAAAAAGAAATGGCATTTTAAGCCTTTGAAGAAAGAGGGCGATTATATAAGACGCGGGGAGGTTATAGGAGAAGTCCAGGAAACTATTTTAATAAAACACAGGATCCTTGTGCCTTCTGACGCTGGCGGCAAAATTAAATGGATAGCAAGTGAAGGAGAATATTCTTTAGATGAGAAGGTTGCAATATTACTAGAAAAAGAGTCTGAGAAAGAGATTTTAATGTATCAGAAATGGCCTGTTAGAAAGCCTAGGCCTTACGGAGAAAGAGTTCCCATAAGCGAACCTCTTATTACAGGCCAGAGGGTTATTGATACGCTGTTTCCTGTTGGAAAAGGCGGGTGTGTTGTTGTGCCTGGAGGATTTGGGACAGGCAAGACTGTTGTGCAGCATCAAATAGCCAAGTGGAGCAATGCAGACATAGTTATATATGTAGGCTGTGGAGAGAGGGGAAATGAGATGACAGATATCCTTCTTAATTTCCCGAAACTTATAGATCCTAGCACTAAAAGGCCTATCATGGAGAGGACAATATTTATTGCAAATACATCCAATATGCCTGTTGCGGCAAGAGAAGCAAGTATTTATACAGGCATTACAATTGCTGAGTATTACCGTGATATGGGTTATGATGTAGCGCTTATGGCAGATTCTACGTCAAGGTGGGCGGAAGCGTTAAGGGAACTCTCAGGCAGGCTGGAAGAAATGCCTTTAGAAGAAGGTTTTCCGGCATACCTGCCTTCAAGGCTTGCGGAATTTTATGAAAGAGCAGGGCGCATTAAAACACTGAATAACGATAATGGTTCTATTACGATTATTGCTTCTGTTTCTCCACCAGGCGGAGATTTTTCAGAACCGGTTACATCCCACACAAAAAGATTTATACGCTGTTTTTGGGCATTAGACAGGGACCTTGCAAACGCAAGACATTATCCTTCCATAAGCTGGATAGACAGCTACTCTGAATATATAGATGATGTAAAAGACTGGTGGCATAAAAACATTGATAAGGGATGGCTTTCTGCCAGATACACCATAATGGAGCTTTTACAGAAAGAGCAGAGGCTTCTTCAGGTCGTGAAACTTGTAGGGCCTGATGTGCTGCCGCATCGCCAGAAGCTGATACTTGAGGCATGTAATATGTTTAAGAATACATTTTTACAGCAAAGCGCTTTTGATAATATTGATGCGTATTCTTCGAGCCGCAAACAATTCCTGATGTTAAAATCTATAATTAAATTTTACGAAATAAGCGATGAGCTTATTAAAAAAGGTATAAATATGAGCGAGATAAAAGAAAATCTTATTTATCAGGAGCTTATAAGGATGAGGTTTAAATACTCAGAAACGGAAGAGGATCTTAAAAAAATGGCAGAGCTTCCTTCTGAAGTGGAGCGCTCGCTTAGAGAACTGGAGTTTTAAATGAGCCCCGCCCTTCCTAAAGCGTGGCATTATGTATATTTACTTAGTAGCGGTAGGATGAAATGTATTTACATAGGTTGTACTGATGACTTAGACAAAAGGATAGTTGAGCATAAAGAAGGAAAAGTATTTTCAACAAAAAAGATGTTGCCAGTAGAGTTGATTTATTTTGAAACGTATAGATCGAAAGAAAATGCATACAAGAGAGAAAAATTTAAAAGCATATGGCAGTGGTTTAACATGGTTGAAGTCAAGAATTGGAATATATAAGGAAGGAAGGGCGGGGTGAGAGAATATAATTTAAGGGAATACACTGGATTAGAAGAGATTAAAGGTCCTATTTTTATCATACGCAATATCCACAATGTCGGGTATAACGAGATTGTGGAAATAGTGGATGACGAAGGGAAGTCCAGGCTTGGGGTTACGCTTGAGGTAGGCAAAGGATTCGCAGTTGTAGAAGTCCTGGGCGGGACAAGCGGCTTAGCTATAAAAAACTGCAAGGTAAATTTTAAAGAAAAGCCTTTTATGATCGGAGTTTCTGAAGATGTCCTGGGGAGGATTTTTGACGGCCTTGGTAATCCTGTAGACGGTATGCCAAGGCCTGTTTGTGATGAGATGATTAATGTAAACGGCCTTGCGATAAATCCTGTTTCAAGGGATTATCCGGAAAATATTATTGAAACAGGTATTTCTTCGATAGATGTAATGAATACCCTTGTGAGAGGCCAGAAGCTTCCGATATTTTCAGGAAGCGGATTACCGCATGATCTGATTGGCACGCAGATTGCCCGTCAGGCTCAGGTTAAGGGAGAAAATTTCTGTGTAATCTTTGTGGCCATGGGCGTTAAATATGACACGGCGAGATTTTTCCAAAAAAGTTTTGAAGAATCAGGAGTCCTTGAAAGGGTTGCGATATTTTTGAGTTTGGCTGATAGCCCGTCAACAGAACGGCTCCTTACTCCAAGGCTTGCATTGAGCTGCGCAGAATACCTGGCGTTTAAGAAAAATATGCATGTCCTTGTAATAATGACAGACATGTCTAATTATTGCGAGGCATTGAGAGAAATTTCTACAATAAGAGGAGAAATACCTGCTAGAAAAGGCTATCCTGGATATCTTTACAGTGATTTAGCCAGCATATACGAAAGAGCTGGCATGATAAAAGGTATCAAAGGCTCTATAACACAACTTCCGATTCTCACAATGCCCAATGATGATATCACTCATCCGATCCCTGATTTAACAGGATATATTACTGAAGGCCAGATAGTGCTTGAAAGAGAAATGTATAATAGAGGTATATATCCTCCAATAGCAGGGCTTCCTTCGCTGTCTAGGCTTATGAAAGATAATATCGGCAAAGGCCTTACCAGGGATGATCATCCGTCTTTAGCTTCGCAGTTATTTGCGTGTTATGCCCATGTAAAAGATACCAGGGCGCTTGCTTCAATAATAGGAGAAGAAGAACTTTCAAGCCTTGATAAGCTTTATCTGAAATTCGGAGAAGATTTTGAGAAAAAATTCTTGAGCCAGGGTTATACAGAACGTAGGACATTAGAAAATGGCCTGGATCTGGGGTGGGATGTTATATCCAGCCTTCCAGCTGAAGAACTTGTCAGGATACGCGAAGAAGACCTTAAAAAGCACTATAAGAAAAAATAAAAAATGAGAATTAATATAGCCGCTACAAAAACAAATCTCTTAAAGTCTAAAAAATTATTGTCTCTTACAAAAGAGGGCCATGATCTTCTAGACGAAAAAAGAAGGATTCTTATAAATGAGCTGACTTCTATTGTCCATATTGTGGACAAACTTCAGCGAGAGGTGGATAGCGCTTTAGGGCAGGCATATGGCCTTGTAGATAAAACAATTATTATAATGGGCAGAAAAAGATTAGAAGAATTAAGTTTTTCAATAGACATAAAAACAAGCCTTTCTATTTCCGAGAGAAGGGTTATGGGCGTGAGCCTGCCTTTAATAAATTTGAATGTAAAAGAAAATCCCCCATATTATAGCCCGCATGAAGTAAGTTTTTATGTGGATGAAGTCATAATCAGGTTCAAAGAAGTCTTAAAACTTATAGCGCAACTTGCAGAAAAAAAGATTGCTCTTATAAGGATTGCCAAGGAAGTTCAGAAAACAATAAGGAAAGTAAACGCCCTTGAAAAGATATACTTGCCCTTTTATGAAGATAGCGTGAAATATATAAGCGACAGGCTTGACGAAGACTCAAGAGAAGCATTTTCAATGCTGAAACTTATAAAAGAAAGGATAAGACAGTGAAACATATTGTTGCGCCGCTTGCAGCAGGCGGGCCAGCTTCTATAATTACTGCGAAGTACGCAATCTATCTTGCAAAGTTTCTTCAAGTAAAATTGACAGCCATTTATGTTATAGACAAAAACGCTATACAGGAGTTATTGAAAAGCAGGGTGTTCGTAGAAGTCGAAGCAATGGAATATGAGATAGACATGGAACAACAATCCAGGCTTTTTATGCAAAGGGTTAAGGCGCTTGCGGAAAATAAAAAAGTAGAATTTGAGTCCTTGATTTTAAAAGGAGAAGTGCATACTGAAGTGACTAACAAGGCAAAGGAATTAGAGGCTGATTTACTGGTTATGGGTGATTTAAAAGATGTCCTATCATGGAAAGAGGCATTCCATAGCGAGGGCGAGAGAATTTTTAGGGAATCCCCGTGCCCTGTGGTGATAGTCAAAAATCCTCAGGAAGCAGAGAGGTTGTACAAAGAATTACAATAGCGTATAAATTCCAGCCAAAAGAACTGTCTTTAAAATACAGGGGTGAGAGATGTCAGAAAATTTAAAGGATCTTCTTGAAAAAATAAATCAGGAAGGAGTAAAATTAGCAGAAGAAAAGGTCGGGGTAATAGAGGAGAAGGCCAAGAAAGACGCAGAAAAAATACTTGGAGACGCCAAGAAACTTGCTGATGAAATCATCCAGAAAGCTAAAGCTGAGGCTGAGAAAACCAAAATAGGCGCTAATCTTAGCGTAAAACAGGCTTCAAGGGATATTTTGCTAGGCCTGAAAGAAGATGTAAGAAAGACGCTGAATAAGATTGTGGCCGGTGAGATAGCGAAAGTCATGTCCAGCGAAGAAATAGCAGGCATGTTGGCAAGTTTAATAGATAAATATATAGAGAAAAACGGCCAAGCAGGTGATATAAATGTGCTGGTGAAAAAAGAAGACCTTGAAAAAATAAAAAATACATTTATGTCTAAGTTGAAGGATAAGGTTAAATCAGGCGTTGAATTCAGGCCGTCGCCGAATATAAATGCAGGGTTTTCGATAAGTTTTGATAAAGGCAGGTCGTATTTTGATTTTAGCGATGAGGGACTCTTGGAAACATTGTGCGTTTACCTTAACCCTGAACTGGCAAAATTAATAAAATGAGAAATAGTTACTATTATATAATTGCGAGCCTGCCGATGCTTCATTTTGGGATGAAGTCGCCATTTTCTTATTCTGATTTTCTTGAAACATGCAGCCCTGAATTGGATAGGGATGATACGGATATGTTGGCAAAGTTATCAATAAAGCTTTCTTTAGATATAGACGATAAATTGCCTTTATTAAAAGAGTGGAAAAGATTCAACAGAAGCCTGGGAAACGAGCTTGCCAGGGTGAGAGCTGTTAAAAAACTCAAGGACCCGAATAAATATTTACGCGGCGAAGACGGACTTGACCCTTTTATCGCGCCATTGGCGCACTGGGCAGTTAATCAGAGTTCTCCTGTGGAAGCGGAATTATATCTGGATAAAATAAGATGGGAGAAGATAGAGGAAATTAAAACAGGCCATTATTTTGATATAGAATATCTTGCCTCATATGCTCTCCAGCTTCAGATATTAGAGCGTTGGCATAGGATTAATTCAAGGGATGGTATGAAGATTTTGGAAGGATTGGCAGGAAAGATATGAACGCAGAAAGAGTCGGCATACTTACCGGCATAAATGGCAATATGGCGCGGGTTGAATTTAAAGACTATGTTATACAGAATGAAGTCGCTTTTATCGTGCATAATGAAGAGCGGCTTAAATCAGAGGTAATTCGCGTCACAGGCAATATCGCAGAACTTCAGATTTACGAAGATACAAAAGGCCTGAAGCTGGGGGAAAAGGTGGAATTTACAGGAAGACTTCTCTCGGTAGAACTTGGGCCAGGACTATTGGGCCAGATATTTGACGGCTTGCAGAATCCATTGCCGAAGCTTGCGGAAAAATCCGGATTCTTCTTAAAAAGGGGTTTATATCTGGAAGCCCTTGACGATAAAAAAGAGTGGGAGTTTATGCCTCTAGCAAAAGTCGGCCAGAATGTAAAATCAGGCGAAAAATTAGGTTTTACATACGAAGGCATTTTTGAGCACTGGATTATGGCGCCATTTAGTTTAAAAGGCGCTGCAAAAGTAGAAAAGATAGCTGGTAAAGGTAAATATAATATCAAGCATGTGGTGGCGGAGTTAAAAGATGAACATGGAAATATCCACCCTGTCAGCATGTCTCAAACCTGGCCTGTAAAAATGCCCATTACAAGTTTTGCTGAAAAATTAAAACCTTTAAAACCTCTTGTAACAAAGATAAGGATCATAGATACGTTGATGCCTGTTGCCCTCGGTGGAACTTACTGCGTCCCAGGGCCTTTTGGTTCAGGGAAAACTGTTCTTCAACAGCTTATCAGCAAGCACGCGGAAATCGATATAGTAATCATAGCGGCGTGCGGAGAAAGGGCAGGAGAAGTTGTAGAGACATTGAGAGAATTCCCTCACCTAGTAGACCCAAAGACAAAGAAAAGCCTGATAGAGCGCACAGTTATTATCTGTAACACTAGCTCAATGCCTGTGAGCGCGAGGGAATCAAGTGTTTATACAGCTGTTACTATTGCGGAATATTACCGCCAGATGGGCCTAAATGTTTTACTTTTAGCTGATTCTACTTCAAGGTGGGCGCAGGCAATGCGCGAGATGTCAGGAAGACTGGAAGAAATTCCGGGAGAAGAGGCATTCCCCGCGTATCTTGAAAATAGGATTGCGTCATTTTATGAAAGAGCTGGCCTTGTGAGGTTACACAATGGAAGTTTCGGCTCTGTAACAATAGGCGGTACAGTGAGTCCGGCAGGGGGGAACTTTGAAGAGCCTGTTACACAGGCTACATTAAAAGTAGTAGGCGCGTTTCACGGTCTTTCGCGCGAGAGATCTGACGCGAGAAGATACCCTGCCATAGACCCTCTCGAAAGCTGGAGTAAATACACCAGTTTTATAGACGCAAAAGAAGTAAAATCAGCCCAGGTTGTTTTAAAGAGAAGCTATGAAGTAAAACAGATGATGAAAGTAGTGGGAGAAGAAGGCACGTCTCTTTCGGATTTCATAGTTTACCTTAAAGGCGAATTTATAGACGATGTGTATTTGCAGCAGAACGCGTTTGACGAAGTGGACGCCTCTACAATAGAAGAAAGACAGAAATATGTATTTCACGTATTGTATGAAATCATAGGCTCAGAGTTTAATTTTGAGGATAAAAATAGCGCTAGGAAATTTTTTCAGGGCCTGAGGCAGGTATTTATTGGATGGAATTCATCTGAGTGGCAGGCAAATGAGTTTTCTGAAAAAGAAAAAGAGATAAGTGAGGCCATAACTTATGTAAGGCGAAGCGCGACATAAGTTATTAGGCCGAACTTACCCCACACCCAGCTCTGCAACTATAAGAATCAGAGCTGGGTGTGGGGTAAAATTCGCACAGTGACTTACGTTTACTCACTACGTTCGTTCCGTAAGCCATGTGCTCATTATATATGCAAAAAATATATAACCGCATAATTCAGATAGCCGGAAATGTTATTACTGTCGAAGCAAAGGACGTGGGTTACAGCGACCTGGCTGAAATTTCTTCCAGGGCAGGAAAATCCCTTGCACAGGTAATAAGAATAGAAGGAGAGAAGGTTTGTCTCCAGGTTTTTAGCGGAAGCCGCGGTATTTCAACAGGGGATAAAATAAGATTTCTAGGGCACCCGATGAAAGTTTCATTTACGGAAAATCTTTTAGGCAGGTTATTTAACGGCGCAGGGCTTCCAAGAGATAATGGCCCAACATTGGAAGAGAACATGATAGAGATTGGCGGAGCGTCAGTAAATCCCGCTAAAAGGATTATCCCCAGAAAAATGATACGCACAGGTATTCCCATGATAGATGTATTCAATTCTCTTGTAGAGTCCCAGAAACTTCCGATATTTTCAGTGCCAGGAGAACCTTATAACGAACTATTGGGCCGCATTGCAATGCAGGCTGAGGTTGACCTGATAATCCTGGGAGGGATGGGCCTCAAATACGATGATTATCTTTTCTTCAGGGATACCTTGGAGAAAAACGGGTCGTTATCAAGGGCGATATTTTTTGTTCATACTGCTCAAGACCCGACCGTAGAATGCCTGCTTGTGCCTGATTTAAGCCTGGCTGTGGCAGAACAGTTTGCGCTGCAGGGTAAAAGAGTGCTCGTTCTTTTAACTGATATGACGAATTTTTGCGACGCGCTAAAAGAGATTTCAATTACCATGGAACAGATACCTTCTAATAGAGGTTACCCTGGAGATTTATACAGCCAGCTAGCGAGCCGCTATGAAAAGGCAGTTGATTTTGACTCAGCAGGGTCAATAACAATCCTGGCTGTTACTACGATGCCCGGAGATGACGTGACTCATCCTGTACCTGACAACACAGGTTATATCACAGAGGGGCAATTTTATCTCAGAAATAAATTTATAGAACCGTTTGGTTCATTGAGCCGTTTAAAGCAGCTTGTGAACGGAAAAACCAGAAAAGACCACCGCGCTATCATGGACAGGATGATCCAGCTGTTCAGCGATTACAGGGAAACCCTTGAAAAACAGGCTATGGGTTTTCATATGAGCGAGTGGGATAAAAAACTTATTAAGTACGGCGTTTCATTTGAAGACAGGATGATGGATCTTTCTGTGGACGTACCTCTGGAAAAAGCCTTGGACCTTGGATGGCAGATCCTGGCTAAAAACTTTGAGCCTCAGGAAACAGGTATACGTTCAGAGCTTATAAATGAATTTTGGCCAGATAAATTATAAATTCCTTAGCTAATTTTGCCCCCGCTGCTTCGCTTTGCGAAGCAAAACGGCGGGGGCAAAATTCAGAGGCGATTATACATGGCAAAAATTAAATTTACAAAAGGCGAGCTTAAGAGACAGCGCGACGCATTAAAAAGGTTTGAGCGTTACCTTCCGATACTACAGTTAAAGAAACAGCAGATGCAGCTTGAGATACAGCGTACTCGCCAAAGATTGAATCTGAAAAATCAAGAAGTAGATAATCTGGAAAATGAGATAAGTAAGTGGGCAGGACTTCTGCAAGAGCCAGGGGATTATACAGCTTACTGGATAAAACCCGAAAATATTATTACATCCAGCCTTAATATTGCAGGTGTGGATATGCCGATATTCGAAAGAGTAGAATTTAAAGATGCGGAATATGATTTATTTTTAACTCCTTTGTGGGTTGATATAGCAATAATCGCATTAAGAAAATTAACAGCGCTTTTAGAAGAAAAAAAGATATTGAATAAGCAGTTGCAGATATTGAGCGATGAGCTCAGAATAACAAACCAGAGGGTAAACCTTTTTGAAAAAGTAAAGATTCCTGAATGCTCTGAAAATATAAGGCGCATAAGGATCTATTTGGGTGATCAGCAGGCAAGCGCAGTGGGACGCTCCAAGATAGCGAAAAAAAAGATAGAGAGAATGAGTTTAGAGGCGGCGTTCGTATGATAGTTAAAATGGAAAAGATAATCCTGATAATGCAGTCAAAAGATATGAGTGTTGCGCTTGAATCCCTAGGGAGTATGGGGCTTCTGCATGTGGAGCACGAGAACATGCCAGTAAGCGAAAATATAACAAAGATAAAAGAAGACAGGGAGCGCGCAATAGAAGCTATCGCGATTTTACCTGACGTAGAAAATCAGAAAGCATTAAAGATTGGTGAATACGGTATAGTGGCTGAAACCCTGGACCTGATGGATGGAAAAGAAATCTTGATAGAAAAACTTCACAGGATAAAACACGAGATAATGATATGGGAGGAATGGGGTGATTTTGACCCTGAAGTTATTAAGGGCATGGAGAAACGCAGGGTCTGGGTAAAGCTGTGCAAAAGTACGCCTCAGGAAGAAAAAAATATTCCTAAAGGCGTTATTCTGGAAAAACTGTTTAAGAAGGGGAATATTATTTATTGCGCCGCGATTTCCAGAAAAGAAATTACACTGCCTTTTGAAACCCTGGCATTGCCTGAAATGAGCCTGAGAGAGATGCTTATAGAAGAAAAAAGATACGAATCCAGAATAGATGAGATAGAAAAAAAGTTTTTGGAAATTGGTGCATATAAAAAAGCGCTGGAACAGTACGAAGAATATTTAAACTCAGCAATAGAATTTAATGAAGTAGCCGAAGGAGCGGGCAGATTTGAAAAACTTTCTTATATAAAAGGTTATTGCCCCGTGGACAGAGTAGGAACTGTCGAAAAGGCTGCCTTAGAAGAAAAATGGGGGATAATGGTAAACGAACCTGATGAAAATGATGCCCCTCCGACTTTGGTAATAAATCCAAGATGGGTCAGGATAATAGAGCCCATATTTAATATTATAAATACCATACCAGGATACAGGGAGATAGACATAAGCCCGCATTTTCTGATATTCTTTTCTATATTTTTCGGTATGCTTATAGGCGACGCTGGTTATGGTCTTGTGTATTTTATTGCAGGCCTTGCGATGCAGAAAAAATTCAAACAGCTAAAGAATAAATCCATATTCTTTTTGACCTATGTCTTGAGCAGCTTCGCTATTACCTGGGGCATTATGACAGGTATATTTTTCGGACCGCATTCGTGGCTGAAACCCATGGTGCCTTATTTTGCAGACAACACGAATGTGCAGGCATTTTGTTTTTTGATAGGGGCTGTTCAATTAAGCATAGCGCATATCTGGAAATTTTTAAGAAAAATACCCTCCTTAAAGGCGTTAAGCGACATAGGCTGGATATGCATTTTGTGGGCTGCGTATTTTCTGGCAAAGACCTTGATATTAAACTTTGGATTTCCTGAATTTGGGAAATGGATTTTTATAGCAGGTTCGGTACTCGTCATTTTATTTACAAGCCCTATGAAAAATATTTTTGCAGGCATTGGCACAGGCCTGGGCGATTTTTTATTGAAGCTCGTGAATAGTTTTGCGGACATAGTTTCTTATATAAGGTTATTTGCAGTAGGCCTCGCAGGCGTGGCAATAGCAGATGCTTTTAACCAAATAGCTGGCAGTATAGGCGCGGGGAGTGTTTTAAACTGCTTGTTAAGCGTGTTTGTGCTTTTTGCGGGCCACACATTGAATCTCGTGATGGGGATACTGGCAATATTAGTCCACGGGGTAAGGCTGAATGTGCTTGAATTTTCAGGACATCTGGATATGGAATGGTCAGGCGTTAGATATGCGCCTTTTAAACGTATTAAGTAAAACAAAATAAAGTACACCCCGCAGGTGGCCGAAGGTTTCCTGCGGAGTGGATGTGGTTAAAAACAGTCCTTCGTCCCGAGACGCCAGCGAGTAAAAACGGTGTGGCGAGGGACTCAGGATTAAATTTGTTTCACAAAATTTGGGAGGAGAGCAAATGGATGCGAATACAGCAATTCAGTTTAAGGATATCGGGATAGCAGGTGCAGCGCTTGCTTTTTCAGCTATAGGTTCCGGCGCAGGTGCAGGAGTTGCCGGAATGGCAGCGATAGGCGCATGGAAAAAATGTTTTAGCCAGAATAAACCTGCGCCGTTTATATTTTTGGCATTTGTAGGGGCGCCTCTTACGCAGACTATTTATGGAATGATAGTAATGAATGCCTTAATAGAGGCTAGCAGGAAAGTGCAAAATCTAGGGATATTAAGTGCTCTGGGTATGTTGTCAGGCGCTGCAATAGGTTTTTCAGCATGGTATCAGGGGCTGGCAGCTGCTTCAGCCAGCGACGCTATGGGAGAGACAGGCAAAGGCTTTGGAAATTACCTCATGGTTCTTGGTATAATAGAAACAGTAGCAATTTTTACAATGGTATTTACCTTGATGGCGATAGGAAAGGTCCAATAATTAAAAACCCCGCAGGTAGCTGTTAGGCCTCCTGCGGGGGTTGTGATGATTAAATATTTTTTTGAAAGAAAATAGCCTCCAGATGTGTCTAATATGCAGGGGAAGACTTGAATCCTTTCCTGCAAAAGGAGGTTATTTTTATGTCTATACAGAAAGGGCCTGGGATAAAGTCTTGGCCTATAGATGATCGTCCTCGCGAGAAGCTTTTTAAAGAAGGCGAGCATAAATTATCTAATACAGAACTTTTGGCAATTCTTCTTGGAACCGGGGTTAAGGGCCAGAGCGCTATAACCCTTGGCCGTAAAATACTAAGCAAATTTAAAACCTTCCGCAGTATGTCCTATACTGATTTAAACAATTGGAAAGAATTTAAAGGCATGGGCATTGCTAAGATAGCCCGGATAAAAACTGCCATTGAAATAGGAAGAAGATTTAAAGAAGAGGAGATAAAAGATGTCAAGCTTAAGATAGGATCATCAAAAGATATAGCGGAAATATTTTTGCCCAGAATGAGGGATTTAAAAAAAGAAGTATTTAAGGCAGTGTTTCTCGATTCCAAACTCAGGATTATTGATATTAAAGAAATAACAGAGGGCACAGTGGATGGGGCAAATCCTATAATAAGGGAAATTTTTCATAAGGCCATACAGTATTTCGCTGCTTCCATAGTCTGTGTTCATAATCATCCATCAGGCGACTCGAAACCTAGCCTGGAAGACAAAAGATTTACACAGGAATTGATACAGGCAGGGAAGATCCTTCAAATAAAGGTGCTGGATCATATAATTATAGGGGATAATAAATATTATAGCTTTACTGATGAGGAAAGGGTATAAACTATTTAATGAAATCTTTTGGGTTTTTCTTATAGATTTGGGCAAGTTCTTTTATTTGGACGATATCCAGGCGGCGCTGCCCAGATTCCAATTTAGAAATATATGACTGAGTCCTTCCCAGTTTTTTTGCAACATCTTTTTGTTTTAGGCCTGCCTTTTGCCTAGCCTTTGTTAATTGCTTAACCAGGTTTTGATGAGCTTTTGTATAAATTGTCTTAGCCATACTTGACTTACTCCTAGCTATATGATATATTCCATATTGTAATATTCCAAATTGGAATATAGATTTTAACCCAAATTTTGCAATAGCAAAATTTGCCCTTTGGGCCGCCCATCCTTTTATATTCTTCTAACCAATTAGGATGGGCGGGGTTAACCCAGCCCTTTCTTTAGAAAGGGCTGCCGAAGGCAAAATTTGCATTGCATTTTTTTATCACAATAGATATTTGTGCAGTTATAGTACTTGCTTCATTTATAAAATTTCTTGCTTCCTAATGCAAATTTTGGGTTAAATAAAAAAGGAGGAACAAACATGGGAGAAAATAAGTCAATAAAAACAGAGAGAGTCCCGCACGATTCTAAAAGAAATTATGACGAAAGCTTTATTAACGAGAGAAGAACCTGGTTAAGCAGGCAGACTACCGCTAAATTTTCCCATATTACTCATTATTCACTAAAGGCAGAAGATGTTAAGGGGAATATAGAAAACTTTATAGGGGTGGCGCAGGTGCCTATAGGGGTAGTCGGGCCTTTATTGATAAATGGCGATTTTGCAAAAGGAGTTTTTTATGTCCCATTTGCGGCTACAGAAGGAGCCTTGGTTGAAACTTATCAACGCGGGGCGATTGCCCTTGCGAAGTCTGGCGGAATAAAGGTTTTTATCAATAAAGATGAAAACCACCTAGACCCGATTTTTTTATTTGAAAGCAATGATGAAGCAAGAAATTTTATTTTGTGGTTAAATAATAATTTTACAAAGCTTAAAGAAAAAGCAGAAAGCACGACTGGTTTTGGTAAGTTATTAAAAGTTACCCCGTATTTAGTCGGGAAGAGAGTGATTTTAGATTTTGCTTATTACACCGCTGATGCTATGGGCGCGAATATGATTAATATTGCAACAGAAGAGGTGTGTAATTTTATTTCTAAAGAGATAAAAATCAAAAGGTATCTTTTGCGTTCTAATTTCTCTTCTGAGAAGAAAGCATCCGCTGTTAATCTTCTAATCGGATACGGGAAAGAAGTTATAATTGAAGCTGTAGTGTCAGAGAAAATTATTATTCGATATTTACGTTCTACGCCGGAAGAAATACATCAATCTTGGTACTCTTGGGCTGTTAGCAGCTTCCATAGCGGGATGTTAGGGATAAATGCGCACTATGCCAATGGCCTGGCCGCAATTTTTATAGCCTGCGGCCAAGATACAGCTCATATTGCAAATGCCAGCGTTGGTATAACGTTATATGAAATCGAAAAATCAGGAGATTTACACATATCCCTTAAGCTCCCCAATATTGTAGTAGGGACAGTGGGCGGCGGCACAGCATTACCTACACAACGCGAATGTTTAGAAATGATCGGGTGCTATGGTAAGGATAAATCAAAAAAATTTGCCGAGATTATAGGCGCGAGTCTTTTAGCCGGAGAGCTTGGTATCTGCGCAGGAATAACTTCCGAACATTTTCTTGACCCGCACAAACGAGCAAGGTTGCATACAAGAGAAAAAGCATTTGGATAGAAAGGTTGAAAATGAATCTATTCGCATTATCAGGTTTGCTGGCATGCATTAGTTCATTTATATTTGGTATTTTTTCCTGGGTTAAAGGAAAAAAATCATTAAACAAGATATGGGGTATTTTTAATTTATCCGTTGCTATCTGGGGATTAGGTGCTTTTAAATTCTCTACAACATTAAATCAAAAAGAAGTATTTTTTTGGCTACGATTTGGGCATATTGGAGTAATTTTGATGCCAGTTTTGTTTATTCATTTTGTTTTTGAGTGGTTGGGAGTAAAAAATAAAAAAGCCCTTATCACAGCTTATTTTTTAGGGGTAATATTTTTTACTTTGAATATTACAGATTGGATGGGGATTACTAAAGTATTTATTGTCAGTTTAAGGTATGTTTTTAACTCTTTTTATGTAGATTCGCCTCCGGGGCCAGCTTACCCTCTTTTCGTCGTTTTTTTCTTATCAGCAGTAATTTATACACATTATTATGGGATAAAATATCTTAGAATATCCAAAGGCCTAAAAAGCATACAACTCAAATATTTCTTAATAGCAACAGCCCTTGGGTATGCTGGAGGTGGAACAGCTTTTTTAATGGTCTTTAACATAGATATTTATCCATTTTTACATTTTACAATAGTTCTCTATCCTATTATTATGACTTATGCAATTTTTAAATATCATCTCATGGATATTCGGACTGCTGTTACCCGCGCAGGCATATTTTTAGTTGTTTATGCCTTTGTCTTGGGAGTTCCTTTTTGGTTAGGATTTAAAATTGGCCTTTGGGTATGGGCATTAATATTAATGGGTATTTTAGCCAGCGTCGGCCCTATTATCTATCGCTTATTGCAGAAGAAAGTAGAAGATTTATTATTAGCCCAGCAAAGGCATTATCAGAAAATTCTTCTTCAGGCAGGGGAAGGGATGATGAGGGAGCATAACATGGACAGGCTTCTTAAGTTAATCGTTCATATTGTGAAAAGGGCAGTAAAGATTAAATTTGCAGCTATATTCTCTAATGACAGAGGAAACAAAACTTATATATTAAAAGCTGCAAGGGACCATAAGGCGATTTCTTCTAATATAGTTTTTAATAAAGATTCTTCTTTAATTACTTATATAAGGGAGAAGGGGAGCCCTTTTGTTTCTGAAGAAATGCCTTATGAATTAAAAGAATTATTACAAAAAGAATTAGGGAATTTTTTTGATTTAGTTGTCCCCTGCGTTATTGAAAATAAAGTATTGGGATTTTTAATTTTGGGTGAAAAATTAGACAAATCTGCTTACACCCAGGATGATATCAATGTATTTGAAATTCTCTCTCGGCAAACAGCTTTAGCCATAGAATACTGTATATTTTTGGAAGAATTTCAGAAAAGCCAGGAGAGGATTTTTACTGCTGAAAAATTAGCTTCAATCGGAGGCATGGCAAGCGGGGTTGCCCATCAAATAAGGAATCGTTTAGCCGTCTTTGGAGCTCATGCGGGGAAACAAGAGCTTCTGATAGAGGATTTTATTGAAAACCACCCTGAACTCATAACTCAAAACCCCGGCCTTAAGGAAATATTCCTACGTCTAATAGAAGAAATTAATTATATACAGGATAGTGTTCAAAAAGCAGGAAAGCTGATAAAAGGAATATTGGATTTTGCCGGCACCCAGCAAAGAGACGTATCTTTTTCTTCTTTCCCGCTGCAAGAAGCTATAGGCCTGTCTTTACCGCCTCTTAAAACAAAACATTCTATAGCTGATGACGCCTATTTAGATATAAAAACTGAAAACTGCTTTATTATTATTTACGGATCAAAAGGGCAGATTGTAGAAGTTATTTTTAATTTAATAGACAATAGTTATGAAGCAATCCTTGAAAAACTAAAATACCGCTTAAACGAAGAAGAAAAAAAGAATTTCAAGCCTTTTATTAAAATTAAACTCACAGAAACCGAAATCTCCTTTATAATTCAAATTTCAGATAATGGGATTGGCATAAAAGAAGAAGATAAGCTAAGAATATTTTCACCTTATTTTACTACCAAAACCTCTACTATTTCAGGGACAGGCATTGGCATGTTTGTAGTAAAAAGGATAGTTGAGGAGAATCATAAAGGTAAAATATGGTTTGAGTCTACTTACATGAAAGGAACAAAGTTTTTTGTTGAAATACCCAAAAAAGAAAAATAATATAATGAAAACTATTTTGATTATTGACGATGAAAAAGAATTGGTAAATTACTTATCTATGTTCATAGAAAAGAAAGGATTCAATGTCCTTAGTGCCGCTACAGGCGAAGAAGGATCAGAGCTTTATAAACAAAATAGGCCTGACTGTGTATTTTTAGACTTACATTTACCTGAGATGGATGGCATGGCTGTATTGAAAGAGATAAAAGAAATAGACCCAAAGGCCAGCGTGTATCTGGCCACAGGAGATGACAGCCCAGAGCTGCGTAAAAAAGGAGAAGAGCTTGGAATAAAAGGTTATCTGCTTAAACCTTTAGATATCAGAGCAGTTATCAAGATATTGAACAGCTTAAACCCAAAATTTGCATTAGGAAGCAAGAAATTTTATAAATGAAGAAGTACTATAGTTACACAAATATCTATTGTGATAAAAAGATGCAATGCAAATTTTGCCTTCGGCAGCCCTTTCTAAAGAAAAGGCTGGGTTAACCCCGCCCATCCTAATTGGTTAGAAGAATATAAAAGGATGGGCGGCCCAAAGGGCAAATTTTGCTATTGCAAAATTTGGGTTAAAAAAGGAAGGAGTCTAATATTATGAAAGAAATAAGGGTAGGTTTTCATGATTTAGCGAATAAACTGAATACAATTTCAATAGAAGGAGGGTCAATTGTAGAAATAGCAAGGCTAAAAGATATTGATAAAATGAGGCCTAAAGAGATAAAACAAGAATTTAAAAAAGCCCTGGATGCTTTGTCTAATACAATAAACCACGCTCTTGAAGGAGGAGAGATTCTTACCAACCTTAAAAAAGCTATTTATAAAGAGCTCGATATAAATACAAACGAACCCCTTTAGTATAGAGTTATAACCCAATAAGACGTCCCTGTTTGAAATTACACCAACGTAAATCCATTTTTCTGCAAGACATCCCTGCTCTTGGCAAAAATAAAATTAGAATTTTTAGTATCAGTAAATATTTCCACTTTTTTCAAAGAACAAAAATTGTTTTCACAAAACTGATATGCTTTATATCCAAAGCTTTGTAAAAATGACAACAACTCCTGGGGTGTGTAATTGAAATATTTAGTATGCATTTTTTCTATTTCCAGCATGATCGCGGGGGAATATTCCGAAAGAACGTTTTCTGCGCCTTTAAGGACCAGATATTCTGCTCCTTCTACATCTATCTTCATGAAATCTATTCTATCAATATTATTTAATTTAACATAATCATCCAATCTCTGTGTTTTTACAGATATCGTATCATGATCACAATAGAAATTTTTCGTATGTGGTTTGAATGAAGCGAATACAGTCCCCAGGCCTTTCGGGATAAATAAAGAACTGTCTCCTTCTGCGTCACTCAAAGCTATTTTATTTAGAGTTACTTTTGTTTCAAAATTGTTTAATATTAAATTTGCCTTATTTTTTTCTATAGCATCTGTTGGCTCAAAAACATGAACACGTCCTGTTTCTCCAACAAGCTTTGCAAAATGACAACTATACCATCCCTCATTGCCGCCTGCATCGATTGCTACGTCCCCATTTTTTATCATTTTCGAAATAAAAAATAAACATCCAGGCTCATAAGTGCCTGTGATTGGCATCCCCTGTAGGCTCATGTAGTCCTTTGGCGTCCAAAAAAACCTTATACCGTAGGATAGGTTTATGATTACTTTCTTACAATTCACAATCTCCAGGCTATAATTCTTACCAGCGATAGACAAACTCAGTTTCTGTATCGCCTTATTTATTTTTCTAGCCTTAATAATATATCGCCAATAAACAGAACCGGGCTTGAATTTTGTATATTTTCTATACAAATTTTTAACACACCAACCAACTAAAGGTATTGACCCAATGATACTCGTTATTCGCTTATCTAGTTTTAACATAAATAAAAAAGCCGCAACTGGTTATGTTTACAACCAATTACGGCTAAGTAACTGATTTATAGCCAGTTACTATTTTTATATGGCGGGGACGACGGGATTCGAACCCGCGACCTATTGATCGACAATCAATTATTCTATCCAGCTGAACTACGTCCCCGCAAATTTTACAAAATAAAATTTGATCCCGAGCGACCCTATATTTATATATTGTCGCGAGGGAAAAGTCAATTCTTTTTTGTCCCTTGTCAAGCCAAATTAGAAATGTCGTATTGTTACCAAAGTAGAAATGTCCTATTTTTATGCTACAGTTAGCAGTAGTTCTTTTTCTTTTGGAGCAACCTTTTCTTTTTGTTGATACTGTGAATATTGT
>Ga0247841_10002056_pt1 | contig 41799 bp, 40 predicted proteins | sample LaCruzMarch2015__2_FD_192410 | JGI IMG/M metagenome (GOLD analysis project Ga0247841, IMG submission 192410) | Freshwater microbial communities from meromictic Lake La Cruz, Castile-La Mancha, Spain - LaCruzMarch2015_18m | ecosystem: Environmental > Aquatic > Freshwater > Lake | place: Spain...
AATTAGTAAATAATAGAATTATTTTAGAATGAAAAAAATAAAAGATCTATTTGTAAATAAAATTCTTAAAAAGAAGCGCATTTTAATTCCTCTTGTTATCGTTATTGCGATAGGTCTTTTCTTTTTATTAAAACCAAATAATAATATAAAAAACACTGTTACTGATTTTGCTAAATATACTGATTTAAAGCAAACGGTTCTTGCGACTGGACAAGTTGTTTCAAATACTGATTTAAATTTATCTTTTAATACAAATGGTGTTGTTAAATCTATAAAAGTAAATGTTGGAGATAATGTTAAAGAAGGTCAAATTCTTGCCACTCTTGATCAGTCAAGCGCCTTAGCAAATCTGACTTCTGCTAAGGGTGTCTTGGCGGGAGCTAGGGCTAGGCATAAACGTATTTTAGAAGGGGCTAAGGCAGAAGAGGTTACTCTTTCAGAAGTAACACTTGAACAAACTAAATTAACTCAAGAAACATTAATCAATAATGCTTATAATAATTTATTAAATTCAGCACCAGAAGCAGAACCCAAAGATGGGGTAAGTGATTATATTGCTCCTACTATTAGTGGAACTTATTCTTTAGGGAAAGAGGGGAAAATATATTTAAGTGTTTACAATAGTTCTGGTGGTAAGAGTTTTACGGCATCAGGGCTAACAGAAGGAACTGGACTAGTTGATACCGTAATTCCACAAGCTATTGGTAACTCTGGATTATATATTAAATTTTCATCTGAGACAGATATAGATGCTACAGACTGGATAATAGAAATCCCCAACAAAAAGGCTTCAAATTATCTTTCTAATTATAACGCTTATCAAGCTACAATTTCTCAAGCGAAACTAGCAATAGATGGACGAACGGCTGAACTTGCTTTGATTAGGTCCAATGCTAGAGGGTCTGATATTGATTTGGCTATGGCTGATATAATTTCAGCAGAAGGGCAAGTTGAATTAGCTGATGCAAATTATCGTAATACTTTTATTATTACTCCTAGTGATGGAACAATTACGGATATTGATATAAAACCAGGGGAGCTTGCTTCAGCTTTAAGCCCAGTTATAACACTTCAAGATGTTTCGAATATTTATATTGAAGCAAATATAAATGAAGCTAATATTGCAAATCTAAATATAGGCATGCCTGTCGATATTAATTTTGATGCTTTTGGTTCCGATAAAATTTTCAAGGGGAATATTACAAAAATAGATCCTGCTTCTACTTTAGTGTCTGGGGTTGTAAATTATAAAATCACAGCAAGTGTTGAACAAGTAGAAAATTTGCGTCCTGGAATGACTGCAAACATGACAATAAAAGTTAAGGAAAAGAATCATGTCGTAGCTATTCCATCGAGAGCTATTTTAATAGATACGAATAATGTTAAAACTATTCGTATAGTTACTGATAAGAAAACTAAAAAGTTTAAAGAAGTGCCGGTTACTACTGGAATAGATGGAGATGGTGGATTAGTTGAAGTAACAAATGGTATTAATAATGGAGAAGAATTTGTCGTACTAATAAAGACTCCATAATCTAAACAAAATGTTAATAGAACTTAAAAATATTGTTAAAAGTTACGACAATGGTGGAGTTATAACTCCTGTTCTTAACGATATTAATTTAGGTGTGGAAGAAGGTGAATTCATCGCTATCATGGGGCCGTCTGGCTCTGGTAAATCCACTCTAATGCATACTATTGGTTTTCTTGATCGCCCTACCGAAGGGGAATATTATTTTGATGGAGAAAATACAAAAGATTTTAATGATGATGAACTCGCTCATATAAGGAATGAACGTATTGGTTTCGTTTTTCAATCTTTTAACTTGCTTCCTAGAACAACTGTTCTCGACAATGTAATGTTGCCACTTCTATATAGTAAAAAGAAAACTGGACATGACCATAAAGCAAGAGAAGCTCTTAAGGCTGTAGGACTAGAAGAACGATTACATTTTATGAGTAACCAAATTTCTGGTGGGCAGAAACAACGTGTAGCTATAGCTCGAGCACTTGTGTGTGATCCAAAAGTTATTTTTGCTGATGAACCGACAGGAAACTTAGATTCTAAAAGTGGATCTACAGTAATGCATATACTTGAGCATTTAAATAAAGAGGGTCGTACTATTATTCTTGTTACTCATGATATGAATGTAGCACTTCATGCCAAGCGTATTGTTACTATTCGTGACGGAGAAATAGTTTCAGATAGACCAGTAGAAGAACGGGAAAGAGTTCATTCAAAAGAAGTTATTGATTAAAGTTTATGAATAGCTTTTTTTCTGAAATTAAAACAACTATTAAAGATCTACTTTCCAGAAAGGGAAGGTCATTTTTAACAATTTTAGGGATAGTTATAGGAGTAGCTGGAGTTATCATTATTATGTCTCTTGGATCTGGTGCGCAGTCTCTTGTTCTTGGACAGATTACAAAACTTGGTACAAATCTAGTAGGAATTATGCCAGGAAAAAGTAATGATAGTGGACCACCTGCTGCTGTTTTTGGTGTACAGATAAAGACTTTATCTAATCGTGATGTAGATGCCATCAAAGATAAGAACAATGTTCCACACGCTCTCTATGTTGAGCCAAATGTAAGCGGGAATGTCACAATTATTTCAGGAAGAGAAAGTGTAGATACCAATTTTACTGCGACAAGTGGTGTTTATCCTATCGCTCACAATGTAGAGATGATAAAAGGAGAATTTTTTACTGAAGAACAAGCAAATTCTGGGAGTAATGTTATTGTACTAGGGTACGATGTTGCGACAAGTTTATTTCCAAATGGTAATGAGATTGGACAAGTTGTTAAAATTAAAATACCAAATACAAATCCATCAATAAAAAAAGATACGGGGAGTATTCCACTTCGTGTTATTGGTGTTCAGAAGAAAATGGGTACAGTTGCTTTTCAAAATCAAGATGATCAAGTCTTTATTCCTTTTTCTTTGGGACAACGACAACTGCTTGGAATTGATTATATTCAATTCATTGGGATAAAAGTAGACGAATCTATAAATATCAAATCAACAATGGAAGATGTACGGCGCGTCCTTCGTGATAACCACAACATTACAGATCCCAATAATGATGATTTCTCCGTTCGTGATCTAGCTGATGCATTAAAAATGCTTACAAATATTACCGATACCCTTAGTATTTTTCTTATCCTAATGGCAAGTATTTCTCTTGTTGTTGGAGGTATAGGTATCATGAATATTATGCTTGTTACTGTATCTGAGCGTACTCGTGAGATAGGACTTCGTAAAGCAATAGGAGCAACTCATAAAAATATCCGCAATCAATTTCTTTTTGAATCGATAGTACTCACTCTTTCTGGCGGGGTTGTGGGGATTATTTTTGGAGTATTGGTTTCTTATTTAATTGCACTTATAGCAAGATTCTTGGATTATGATTGGGCTTTTGTTGTGTCTCCTGTTGCTATATTACTTGCTGTATTTGTATCTATAATAACTGGGGTTATTTTTGGACTATATCCTGCTCTTAAGGCGGCCAAATTAGACCCTATTGATGCATTACGATATGAATAATCCTGTAGTAGATTTTTGATTAGATTATGTTCTATGTATATATTTTACAAAGTAATAAAAATCAGAGTTTATATATTGGTTATACATCTGATTTAAAAGAAAGATTAAAAGAACATAATCAAGGGTTAAATTTTTCTACAAAAAGATATTTACCTTGGAGTATAATATATTATGAAGCGTGTATAGAGAAAACTGATGCTAAACGAAGAGAGGAGTATCTAAAAACAACACAAGGTGGTAGATTAATAAGAAGAAGGATAAAAAATTATTTTTATAAATCAAAAAATTTAACAAATCAAAAATTCACTACGGGATGAATAATCTTTATTTAAAACAAGCAATACGTGGACTTAAATTTAATCCTTCTAGGACCATTTTGACGACTCTTGGTATTATGATAGGTATTGGAACAGTTATACTTGTACTATCTGCGGGGGAAGGATTTAAAAGTTATATAAATAGTCAAATTGAAATAAATGGTTCCAATGTTGTGTTTGTGGAAGTCTCTGTTCCTCGTTCTACTAAGCAGAGATCCAATTCTTCTGGTAATGAGACGGCAAATTCTTCTGCAAATAATGCAATCCCGATCACAACTCTTAAGATGCGTGACGTAGAAGATATAAAGAATATTCCAAATGTGAAGAATGCTTATGGAGCTTCTATGGGACAACAACCCGTATCATATAAAAATGTATCCAAGAATGCTTTTATATTTGGAGCATCATCTTCTAGATTTGATGTTGATAAAGGTATTGTTACTCAAGGCAGAGGTTATACGACACAAGAAGATAAAGCTTTAGCCCAAGTTGCTGTCCTAGGGAATAAAATAGCAAAAGATTTATTTGAAGATCAAGACCCTTTAGGTAAGTTAATAAGAGTAGGGAATTATAATTTTGAAGTCATTGGTGTGTATGCGATGCGAGGTGGTTTTGATGGTAGTGATGATCAAATTTTTATTCCCATCACCACATTACAGAAAAAGATTCAAGGAATAGATTACCTTATTTATTCTGTAGTAGAACTTGAAGATAATTCTAAGGCAGATGCAACTTCGCTTGATATTGCCGATGTGCTTAGACGTAATCATTATATTTCTGATCCAATTCGCGATGATTTCAAAGTTACCACCCAAGAAGAAACTCTAAATATTTTTAGTACTGTTTTAAAAGGTATAACTTTCTTGCTTATAGCTATTGCATCTATTTCTCTACTTGTAGGGGGAGTGGGAGTAATGAATATTATGTATGTTATTGTTACTGAACGTGTTGGGGAAATTGGACTCAAGAAAGCTCTTGGTGCGCGTAATCACGATATTCTTTATGAATTTTTAATCGAATCAATAATTCTTACCGTAATAGGTGGAGTTATAGGAATACTTGGAGGTTCATTCTTTGCTTTTCTTGTCTCAAAAATTGCACAAAGTTTTGGGCTAACATGGAAGTTTATCGTACCATTGTGGGGAGTAATACTTTCTGTATCAGTCTCAGCTATTATTGGTATTGTTTTTGGAGTTTTTCCAGCTCGGAATGCTGCCAAATTGAATCCAATTGAGGCACTAAATAAAGAATAAAATAAATGAAAAACACGTAAGGCAAGACACGTCGAATCTCTATTTTGTTTGACAATTGGTATTATGAATAGTAATGTAAGATAAAAGTATAATTAAAACCCATCAAGATGAGAGAAAAGCAACAGGCTTTACTAAACATATGGGAGAATATAAATGTGCAAGAATTATCAGATCAAAAACAAATTTCTTTAATAAGTGTTACATTCCAAATTACCAATAAACTTAGTTGTATATTTAATCCCATGGATTTTATTGAACCATCAGGAAAATACAGACATTTAGGTTTATGTTTATATATTGGCAATGGTTTGTATTGTATTAAAGAAAAAAGATTAGTTTTACCTGGTTATTTTATTTTAACGGAAATAGAATTTTCATTTCCGTCACCACGCATTTCCCATCATGTTGGATGTTTTATGGAAAACCCTGAGAAATTAGGGTTTGTCCTTATTCAAAAAGAAACCTTATGATTCAAGAGAAGGAGGCATATTTGCCTCCTCTTTTTTGTATAATATTTTGTGCTATAATACCCTCTATGGATCCCGTTAGAAGTCATAGATGTCGGACTTTTTACGAGATTTATATTAAAAAGTATTGATTATTTTTTGATTTTATCAATTAACTTACGTACGGAAATTTAAAGATTTCCTACTTCTAACAGGATGGAAACATTATTAAACAACAAAAGAATAAGCTGTTCAGTTTTTATATTATTAGTAGTTCTCTCGTTATTTGTCGCAGTTAAATTTATTAATGAAGTTAAGTCCAGTTCTTACGTCGGTCGTGGAAATCAACCAGCTAATGTTATTTCAGTAACTGGAACTGGTGATGTGTTGGCAACTTCCGATATTGCATCTTTATATGTAAATCTCACAAAAGATGGTAAAACAGCAAAAGAGGCACAAGATTTGCTCAATGAATCAATCACTAAAACATTAGCATATTTAAAAGACCAAAAGATAGAAGATAAAGATATCAAATCAGAATATGGAGGACTAAATCCAAAATATTCTTATTCACAACCAGTCTGTTATACCTATCCATGTCCTACCCGAGACCCTATGATAATAGGCTACACTGCAACTCAATCAATCACAGTCAAAGTCCGTGTTGTTGATAATGCAAATATCATACGTACTGGACTTGCTGATTTGGGGATTACCGATATAAGTGGCCCAACATTTTCAATTGATAACGAAGATGCATTCAAGGATAAAGCTCGCTCAGAAGCTATAACAGATGCAAAAGTAAAAGCTGAAGTTTTAGCTAAAGAACTAGGAGTCAAACTTGGTAAAGTTGTAAGTTTCTCGGAAAATAATGGTGGTTATTATCCAATGTATGAAGCAAAGGGAATGATGGAAGATAGTGTATCTAGCTCTGTCCCTGCTCCAACTCTACCAAAAGGAGAGAATAAAATTACCTCAAATGTCACGATTACTTATGAAATAAGATAAAATATCAAAAAACCCCTGCATTTGCAGGGTTTTTTTTAATAGGGATACATTGACAATTGATAATAAAAAGAATAATCTTTAGATGAATAAAAAGTACTAACTAAAAACATATCTAGTATGACCAACGAAGATGTAAATCGTTTTATTGATAGATACATTCCTGACTTAACAAAAAAGGAACGCGCCTATTGTAAAGAACGAGTAAAGAATTTATCAGAAGAGGATATTGATGATTTTTTCAAAAGCATGGAGGCATGTAGACTCACTGATGATATGAATCAAAAATTAAGAAGTTGTCCAACAGAAAAGATGAGAAATTCTTATTTGGATTATTTCCACAGGTTTATGAATTTTCATAAAAAAGACTGGTTGGAATATTTATGTGGAGAACTTAGTTATAAGCCTGAAGCATATTCATTTAGACAGTGAAAAAGCTAGGTTTGAATAGATAGAGCAGGACAGCGATGTTCTGCTTTTTTATTGACAATTATTCGAATTCATAATAAGGTAGAAAAAAAAGAGTAAATAACTAAATAGACATAGGATGAAACAGGAAAAAAATTGGAAGGGGTTTGTTAACCTCCTAAAAGAGCGCTCCCTAAAAATGAGCAAGAATCAAAAAGATATGATAGTGCTGATTTTGGGCGATGATCCGGGCAGTTCGATACTTTTCGATAGATTAAATGTGTCTGAAATAAACAGTCTGTTTATTTGTATAGAAGGGAAACTTACAAGACCTATGTATGAAAGTATTGGCCGGTGTAAATCCGAGAGAGAAAAGTTATCTAAAAGACATCTTTTGGAGAAATTGATAAGTCTTCATTGTGAATGGTGGTTAGCATATTTTTGTAAATACACTATCAGAAAACCAAATGAAGGTCCTGGTGAACCGTACCTTGTTTCTCAATAATGTTAACGAGCAGGCATAAAACCTGCTTTTTTATTGCCTGTTGACTTTAGATACCTGAAGGGGTATTATACTTGTATTACACCCCCGGGGTGTTTTTTTATAAGACTAAAACATTCGTTTAACGAATGTTCCCTAACCGTGGAAGGTAATGGGATAATTATTTATGACTAAAATTATTGATTATATAAAAGAAGTAATAGAAGAAGCAAAAAAGGTAACCTGGCCAACTCGCAAACAGACCATATTTTTTACTGTCGCGGTTTTAGCAATATCTGTAATTATTGCTTACTATCTTGGACTATTAGACTTTCTATTTAGTAAAGGTCTCAAGTTTTTACTTACAAGATAAATTTAAAAATATTATGGCAAAACAAGAACTAAGAGGGGAAAGGAATTGGTACGCAATTCATACTTATGCAGGTTATGAGAATGCAGTTATGCGTAATCTAAAACAGCGTATAGATTCACTTGGAATGAATGACAAGATTTTTAGCGTTGTCGTTCCAATAGAGAAAAAAATTAAAATAAAAGCTGGAAAGCGTGTTGAAGTTGAAGAAAAAGTTTATCCAGGATATGTCCTTGTCGATATGATTGTGGATGATAATTCTTGGTATGTAGTTCGCAACACTCCTCGTGTTACTGGTTTCGTTGGTGCTGGAGTTAATCCAGTTCCTCTTGCAAAGAATGAAGTTGATGAACTCTTTAGTAGAATGGACAAAGTTGATTCTAAGAATAAACACCAGATTGATGTGGAAATTGGAGAGATGGTCCGTATTGCCGATTGTCCATTTAAAGACCTTGAAGGCAAGGTTAATGATATAGATAGAGAGCGAGGTAAGATTAAGGTTTTGGTTTCAATGTTTGGTCGCGAGACACCAGTTGAACTAGACTTCTTGCAAATCAAGAAGATTTAAGATAATATTAGCCCTGTTACGCTAGCTTCAAATTATTAAGTATTTTTCTAGAACCTATAAACTAGAACCTAGAAACTAATCAAATATGGCAAAGAAAATTATAAAGAAAGTAAAATTACAAATCCCTGCCGCAAAGGCAACCCCTGCTCCACCACTTGGACCCGCACTTGGTCAAGCCGGAGTTAATATTGCAGAATTCTGTCAAAAGTTTAATGCAATGACAGCTAAAATGGCTGGAGATATCGTAGGTGTAGCTATCACAGTTTATGAAGATAGAACTTATGATATTAAAGTCAAAACTCCTCCCGTTTCAGGTCTTATATTCAAAGCTGCAGGAGTAGAAGGTGGTTCTGGAAAACCAAACACAACAAAAGTAGGGAAGATTACAAAAGCTCAAGTAAAAGAAATCGCAATGAAAAAAATGCCCGACTTGAATGCCAAAGATATAGAAGGAGCCATGAAGATAGTAGAAGGTTCCGCTCGTTCGGCAGGAATTACAGTAGAATAATAAATTATTAATCTAAAGAAAAACTCTGCTAAAGCAGAGCTTTTCTTTTTATTGCTATTTACTTAAGCTTGTGTTATTTTATGATAAACCAATACTTTTCAGCTATGGAAAAAACAACGATTTTTTTTGTTTGTGATTCAACTCAAACTCCAGATATAAAAAAACATGCTGAATTATTCAAAAAACAGCTTCTGGAAAAGTTGAAGGAAGGTTTTTCTCAACTAATTTTGTCTGCTGTACCTGAGGAAAAACTTTTGAATTCTATGTTTGCGGTTTCTATTTTAGACCTGAATGTCAATAATCTTGATGAAATATACGACCAAATGCGTGGTGAAAGTCAGCAAGATATTCTAGTCTTTTATTACGATACCAATAGCACTTTTGTTCTCGGTATGCTCGCTGGGGCAGTTATCAGAGAAGGAAGAATGGATGTTGTCATTGTCAGTCAGACTGACGAAATACCAAAATTTATCAGGAACGGAAATAAATGCCTGAGAAATCCAAGGTGTAAGTTTGTCTCATATAAAGACTCTATTGAAGTTTCAGATGTTATTACGTAGGAGTAAAATTATGCAAAACGCCGGACTATTATAGTCCGGCGCTTTTTTCTAATTCCTATTTACTAACTCTTTCTACATAATCACCAGTTTCAGTATTCACTACAACTTTATCTCCAGCTTCAACAAAGAATGGAACTTGAATTTTTACTCCGTTTTCAAGAATGGCAAGTTTGCCTCCACCATTTGCAGTGTTTCCTCGGATTGATGGGGGAGCTTCCTTTATAGTAAATTCCATTTTAATAGGAAGGGATACTTTTATAATTTTTTCTTCGTCATCATTATCCCAGACAATAGCTGTAGCATTTTCGTTAGTTTTCAAGAATCTTTTAACTTCGCCGATAATATTCTCATCAATCATATAACGGTCCTTTGGGTCAGCAGGATTACAAAACCAATACTCACCCTTATTAGTATAAAGGAATTTAATATCTCGTTTATTTATGTCAGCTTCATTTACTTTGTCAGCAGCGTGAAATGTTGCATTTAAAGCACGTCCAGAAATTAAATTCTTGAGTTTGACTTGGTTTTGAGGTTTCCTCATTTGAGTTCGAGCGACATGGTTATCTAGAACTTCACATGGTTCATCCTCATAAATTATTATTTTTCCAACACGAATTTCACTGTATTCAAGCATACATTTAATATAAATTATTTAATAACAAATGGAGTATAACAGAATATGTTATTATTTTCAAGCTAAGTTTTCAGCAATAAAAAGTGCAATATATAGATTCATATATTGCACTTTTTTTTAATTTCCATTTTATTCCCCACTACTTGCAACCTGTATTTCTCCGAATCGAGCTCTTACTTCTTTTAGAATTTCATCTGAGAGTTTTTTATTATCACGCAAGAATGTGCGAGCTGCATCATACCCTCGTCCGAGTTTTATTTCTTCAACTGGACCTTTCTCTTTTTGCTTGGCTGTTCCATTATATGAGAATATCGCTCCACTTGTTTTACTAATAATTCCAAGTTTCTCACCGAGTGCCATTATTTCACCTTCACGAGAAATTCCTTCACCGTATAAGATATCAAATTCTGTTTGTTTGAAAGGGGAGGCAACTTTATTCTTCACAACTTTAACACGTGTACGACTTCCTACAACTTCCTCACCTTTTTTAATTTGAGCGATACGGCGAATATCAAGTCGTATCGTTGTATAGAATTTAAGAGCTTTTCCTCCTGGAGTTGTTTCAGGATTTCCAAACATTACTCCAATTTGCATACGGATTTGATTTATAAATATAACTACTGTCTTTGAGTGAGCGACTATAGCAGTTAATTTACGTAGTGCTTGTGACATTAATCTCGCTTGTTTACCCATATGTTGTTGTCCCATATCTCCCTCGATTTCATCTTTTGGAGTAAGTGCAGCGACAGAATCAATAACCACAACATCTATTTTCCCTGAACGGATTAAACTTTCTGTGATTTCAAGAGCTTGCTCTCCGTTGTCTGGTTGAGAAATTAAAAGTTCTTTTATATTAACCCCAAGCTTTCCAGCATAATCTGGGTCCATTGCATGCTCTGCATCAATATATGCACAAACTCCACCTTTCTTCTGAGCCTCTGCAACGATATGTAGAGCAAGAGTAGTCTTTCCAGAGGATTCTGGTCCAAATATCTCTATCATACGTCCTCGAGGTACTCCACCAACGCCGAGAGCCATATCAAGCCCTATTGAGCCAGTAGGGATAACATCAATATCCACCTTAGGAGCATCGCCTAGCTTCATTATGGCTCCTTCCCCAAACTTTGTCTGGATTGACCTAATTGTATCTTCGATTTCAGCACCCATTTCTTTTGGAGCTTTTTTTGCTTTTTTTAACATAACTGATTTTTAAATAGTGAAACGATTATAAAAATCGTTACCCCGTTAAATTCGGCTTCTAGCCGACCCGCCTTTGCGGGATTTAACGGGGTAAATAAAAATATATTTCGCTTCGCTACATTATTTTTAATTTATAATACTCACACTTCTAAACGCGATCGCCTTCGCATTTTCTTTATCATAAACAACCTCAAATTTTTTCTCTGCCGTTTTTCCAAATTTATCTTTCGCATTTAATGTCACAACGGAGAACCCCGGAAGCATAGCGATAGATTCAGAGAAATTACCTTCTTTGTCAATAAATATTTCTCTCCCATTTAATGCTAGATATATCGCTTTCGATGCATTACCACTAATCATTGCAATGGATGAATCTGATTTTTGTGCTATTGTTGCTTCTATCTTTACTCCCTTAAACACGAATCCCATTTTTACATAACTAAAAACCATAATAATAGAGAACAATACTAAACAGGACATTATCCCTATCCACCATTTTATGTTTTTGTTTTTTATGTTTCGCATCTAATTTTTAATTTCTTCTTCACCTGTATGGTCCATTGGTTTTTCAAGTATCTCTCTTGGTTTTGCTCCATTACCAGCACCTATTACTCCACGTTCTTCTAACATATCTATAAGTTTTGCTGCACGTGCATATCCAACTCCCAATTTTCTTTGCAAGTATGAAGTAGAAGCTTTTCCGGCTTCCATCACTGTTAATCTTGCATCTTCATAAAGGTCATCATCACCTGCGTCTTCGACATTATCAGAAAATAGACTACCATTTCCCTTATCTATATTACCACTTAATTCTATCATATTTGGTATTTCATCTATATATGCTTTTCTTAAGTATTCTACCACTTTTTTGACTTCATCTTCAGAGATAAAAGCACTTTGTAATCTCTCTGGGTTAGGGGATTCTGCACAGGCATAGAGCATATCTCCAGCTCCAAGAAGTTTCTCTGCTCCACCTTGGTCGAGTATTGTTCTTGAATCTATTTGTGAAGATACTTGAAGGGCGATACGCGTAGGAATATTGGCTTTAATTAATCCTGTGATAACATTTACTGATGGTCTTTGAGTGGAAAGTATTAAGTGTATTCCAACGGCACGAGACATTTGGGCTAAACGGATAATGGCACTTTCTAACTCTCTCGGATATGCTTGCATGATATCTGCGAGCTCATCTATGACTATTATTATATAAGGCAAGCGTTCAGCTTCTACACCATTCTTCTTTGCTTTTTCATATACATTGGTATGATATGATTCTATGTTTTGTACTGATTCTGCCTGAAGAATATCGTATCGTCTATCCATTTCTCTCGCTGCCCACTTGAGAGAAAGAATTGTTTTCTTTGCTTCAGTTATAACAGGTGTAAGTAAATGGGGGATTTTATTATAAAGAGTAAGCTCAACTCTTTTTGGGTCTACCATGATAAATTGTAAATCTTCTGGTCCATTTCTATAAAGTAATGATGTGATGATTGAGTGGATAGTCACAGATTTACCAGACCCCGTTGTTCCTGCAACGAGCAAGTGTGGCATCTTTGCTAAATTACCGAACATTGATTTACCTGAGAGCCCTCGTCCAAGGGCGATAGTGAGTGGTTTTGGAGAATTTTGGAATTTGTCATCGGAAAGTAATGTTGCAAGTCCAACTGTTGATTTTACTTTGTTTGGTATTTCAATTCCAACAAGAGATTTTCCAGGAATAGGTGCTTCAATACGAATAGTTTTTGCCATTAAAGCGAGCGCGAGTTCATTCTGAAGTCCAACAATTCGAGAGAGTTTAACTCCCTGAGCAGGTTTAAGAGCATAACGAGTAACCGTTGGTCCTACTGTCACCTCATCCATTTCTACAGATATTCCAAACGTAAATAAAGTTCTCTGGATGGTATTCATATTTCCTTTCATATCTCCAGTATTTGCGACTCCCTTGTCCTTCTCGAGAAGTGATAATGGGGGAGGGACGTAATTCGTACTGAACTTTTTTACCTTTCCGACTGCTTTTGTTATCTCATCCTCTTCTTTTACAGGACCTTCATCGTGTTTAATCTGTTCCGTATTTTCAACTTCTTCCTTTTTGACTTCTACTTCCTCTATTTCTACCATTTCTTCCTCATTATCTTTCTTTAATTTTAGAATACGAATATCTGATTTAAGAAAATTCCAGATTTTTCTAAATAGTCCCATCAAGTTTGGTTTCTCATCGAACATAATAATAAGAGAAGCGATTAGTATTGCACCGAGGAGGAGTATCCCCGCATACATACCGAAAAGTTTTAGAAATGGCCACGAGACAATACTGCCGAGATATCCACCTGAAGTTATGTTTAAGGATTCTCCTTTTCCATTACTTGCGATGTCCATGATAGCAAGGGCTGAGAGTAGGGTAGTGAGACCAAAAATAGCATGAGTCTTAGCAACTTGAACTTTTTCATTTCTCAAAAAATTATAACCTACTACTATAAGTAAAATAGGTAAAATATAATATCCAAATCCAAAGAATGAATTCAATGTTGAAAAAATAAAATTTCCGACAACTCCTGCCATTTTAAAAATTGATAGTGTTACCAAAAGTCCGAGGACCACAAAAACAATACCCCAGACACCATAGCGGGTCTCTTCTTTTAGTTCTATTTTCTTGCCATTCTTTTTCTTTCCTTTCTTAGGTGTTACCTCTTCATCCACATCATTATCTGTGTCTTTTTTACTCATCCCGTTAGAGATAGGAAGCGCCTAATCTATTTTTAAGATAACGCTTACCCATTCCTGATTTTAAATATAATTCTCTCGACCTCGCTTTCTCTTCTAATAAACACGCTTCATAATAAATAATATCAAACGGACCTTTACCTTTTGTATATATAGATTTACCCTCATTGTGTTGCAAAAGGCGCTTCCGTAAATCATTTGTGAACCCCGTATATAATTTACCATCTTTCTTACTTTTTAGTATATATGTGTAATAAAACATAAATTATCTCTAACGGGACCATGTTGTAAGTGTATTATATCATAATTTTTTTTTAAAATCTTTGGAAAATTTACTACAAATTACTATATTTAAAATATCGGGAATAAAATAGTATTTGGAAATACATTATGCAAGGGGGTGGTTCGAGTATAACAAAAATTCAACAGAATTTTATGTGCGTATTTTAAGAAGAACTATTTGAGGACGACTAGTTGTTGATAAAGTCTACAGAGGTATTGCATCAAAAATATTTCGGTATATAATGGACACATTAAAGACATAAAAATCTGCTTCTAGCAGTCAAAAAGACAGATGAATAATCAAAAAGACACACAAAAGACAAGCGAAAATACCAGTCCTTTAGGAGGTGCCCTTGCCAGTCTTAATGCTCAAAGTGCTTTAGATTCTGGTATTTATGAGTTTGCCAACAAAAAGACAGAGAAGCTAGTTACAGCTCTATACTTGGTTTCTGATTGTATGGAAACAGATGATGCCCTAAAAGGAAAGATTCGTTTACTTGGGGTTGAACTATTGTCCGATATCTATAAGCTTTCCACCTTATCTCCTGTGGAAAAACAGAATTATATTTCCATATCTCTAACTCACATATACGAACTTCTTTCTTTTATTGAGATTGCTTATACTATAGGTTTTATTTCTGAAATGAATACTAATATATTAAAAAAGGAGTTTTCTGGTCTCGTTTCGGACCTTAAGGCAAGTCTTACTAAAGGTAAACATTTCACATTTACCCTAGATGAAAAAATGTTTGAACTGCCAGAGCTTCCAAGTATGAAACAAAGCCTAGGCCATACAAGTCAAAATTTTATAAAGGACAAAAGGACATCATTTAATACAATGTCCTTTACAAATAATAAAAGTCCTTTACAAACATTCCAATCTAAAAAGACAATTTCTCATTTACCAAATTTGGCCGATAGACAAGATAGAATAAATAAGATTATATCTCTTATAAAAGACAAGAAGGATTTACTAAATAATAATGATGGAGTGTCCATAAAAGACGTTTCCCTTGCTTTTACTGATTGCTCAGAAAAGACCATACAACGGGAACTAAACTCTCTTGTCCTAAAAGGACAACTAAAAAAAACTGGAGCCAAACGCTGGTCCCGCTATCAATTAGGTTCTAGTAACTAGTTTCTAGTGGTTAGTTTATGGGAGTTAAAATCTTTCTAAATTGTTTATTAAAATCTGCTTCTTATACTAGAGAAACTAACTCATTAATCCCTAATTTTCCATAGAACCTAATCACTAGCAACTAGAACCTAATATTGGGTTATCCACACCTTAGACCAAAATACCCTATATCTATTGCGTATTACAAATCTGGAGTATATAATACCTATGTATATTATCGCTGGTATTATTTTACCTTATGTGATAATATATAGTATCCCTCTGTACTTATTTATAAGCACATTTGGGAAGAGAAGATCATTGAAAATTAAATACCGCTAAATTCTAATACCAAGAAGGTAGTGGCAGTTTCGTTTTCTCTGGTCAGATCCGTTTTAGATTTTTAGTTTTTATTTTTCTTCATCGCCCGATTGATAGAGATTGGGTGAGTCCTATTTTTATAAGTAGGATTATCCCGTTGATAGAGGCGGGTGATAAAAGATAAATTTAAAAATAAAATTTTAAAATGTGGTATCGGCCCTGTCGACAAGGCAGATATGCTTGTCTAATCTTTTCTTTACTCTTAAAAAGATTAAGAAGGGTAGAGACAGGCAGTTATTTAGTTTAGTTATTCCAATAATTTATTTTAGAATATTTTTTTCAATATTTTTTTGATAGAGAAATTTTTGAGAAAGAAAAATAAAATAAATTATAAGATGGAAGGTTTATGTTTTTATTTTACGATTCTAAATTTTATTTTTATTCCGTCACAACTTTTTTGATAGAGAGAAGTTTCGGTCTAAGTTTTAGATTTAGAAGTTCAGTAAAAAGATTAATAATTATTAATTTCAATTCTTAATTATTAATCAAGATACACACACATTAGTTTTTTTCTGGGGTGCACAATATATTATCAGTCGTATTCTGGAATTAGTCGAAACTAATTTAAACGTGTATAAATTATAAAATATGTTAAAAAAATTTTTAATCGGAACGTTCGTAGTTTTAGCTCTTGGCGTTGCCATGGTAGCTTCAGCTGCTTATGATTTCGGTCCTACGACTTTAAAAGTAGGTAGTTCAGGAGTATACGTAAGTACACTTCAGTCCTTTGTTGGAGCAACAGCTGATGGGTCTTTCGGTCCTATGACAAAAGCAAAGGTTATGGCATGGCAAGCTTCTAACGGCTTAGTTGCTGATGGAGTATTTGGTCCTATGTCAAAAGCTAAAGCTAATGCAACAGGTCCAGTAGTAAATGATGACCTTTGTCCAAACGGAAAGACTGTTGCAAGTAGTTGTACAGTTCTCCCAGCAGGAGCAACAGGTCCACTTTGTCCAAACGGACAGACCGTTGCAAGTAACTGTGGAGCAAACGGTGGAACACCAACAGGCTTAGTTGGAACTTCAGGTGAAATTTCTGATATCAATCAAATCGCTTCATATAATAATGAAGAGATTGGTGATGGCGAAAACGATGTAAAAGTTATGGGATTTGATGTAGTAGCTTCAAACGATGGAGATATTGCATTAAAGTCAATCAAGTTAACTCTTGATGATTCTCCTTATACAGTTACAGGTGGCGCTTCAACTCGTCTTTCTGATTATGTAGATTCAGTTTCAGTCTGGATGGGTAGTGAAAAAGTTGGTACAGCAGATTCAGCTGACTTTACAAAAGAAAGTACAGGTGTTTACTCAAAGACAATCACATTGAGTAATGCAGTTATTAAGGCAGATGAGACTGAAAAGTTTTATGTTTCAGTTGATGCTATAAGTAACCTTGATTCAGGTGATATCACTTATGAGTCTTGGTCAGTAGGTATCAACAATATTCGCTATATTGATGGTGAAGGAGTTGTAACTACATATAGTGCAACTGATATCAATACTACTGCAGCAAACCTTGATTGGTCAACAGCAGGAAATGGTGTTGGTATGAGCTTTGTAAGTTATTCAACTTCAGCAGATACTGAATTGAAAATCTCATTAGATTCGAACTCACCAGATTCACAAGCTGTAGAAGTAAGTACAACGGCCAACACAGATGGAGTTGTTCTTTTGAAGGGTAAAATGAAACTAACTGGAACTTCAAATGTTTGGTTAGATTCAATGCCAATCTTGTTTACAACAGGCGCAACTAATGTTAGCGATGTTGCTTCAACTGTATATCTTACAATTGATGGACAAGAATTTTCAGAATCAACAACAACAGGAACGACAAATACAGTTGCATTCGACAATCTTGACTTAACTCTCGTGGCTGGTTCAACTGTTTCCTTTACAATTTCAGCTGATGTAAATAATATTGAAGCTGGAGTATTTGATGAAGGAGATACATTATCAGCAGTAATCACAGAGACTCAAACCGATGCTGCAACATATATTGTTGAAAACACAGAGGGTGATGCTTTGATTGATGATGAGAAAACTGGTGCTGCTTCAGGTGAGACACAAGCATTCTATTCAAAAGGAATTAGTGTTAAGCTTGTTGGTACTCCAACATCTGTAGTTTCAACTGCAGGAGACCCTGCAGCTACAACACCTACATCTGATACAGGAACATTCAAAATTACATTTGAGGTTACTGCCTTTGGTGATGATATGAGAATTGACGATGACGTTATAGTAGATACATCTACTTATACTACAGTTGATCAACTTTCATACAGTCAAGCTGGTACTTATGCATTTGCTTCTACATCAGGAACTCTTGCCTCAACAACAGGAGCAACTCATGATACTGAGTCTTTCCTAGTTGAAGAAGGTACACCAGAAACATTTACTGTAACCGTAGTAGGACTTGCTAGTGATACTGCTAGTCAAGATTGTTTCAAGAGTGTAAAAATTGAAGGAATTGGTTGGACTACAGGCTCAGCAGATGCTGTTGGTGCAAACATCTATACCTTCGATCTTGCTGACTTTATGACACCAGATCTTTACATGAACGCTAACTAATAATTCATATTAGTTAATTGTTCAAGCTAGATTTGCTACTGGTTAATACGCCTTAAAATGTATTCAAAAAACCACTCCGACTTTGGTCGGCGGTGGTTTTTTGTTTGTCTATTATATAATAGATGAAATTATCTAGGTGTATTTTGTTATATATAGTATTTTGTGATATTCTTTAATAATGAAAAGAATAAATATAGATATATTTATAATAAATACCTTACTTTTTCTATTTCCATTTATTTATATTTCAGGTTTTGGTTCTTATAATATTCTTCGTTATTTTTTCTTTGGGACGACAGCTCTTGTTCTGACCGCTTTTACTACTTATAGATTTATTAAAAATAAAGAGCTCCTAAGGTCTTTTTTAAGAAGCTGGTATAGTTATGGGTTAATTGTTTATTTAGTTTCTTTTTTTATAGTTTCTATCGCTAGCATAGATGTGGCTACCTCATTTTTTTCTTCTTTTGAAAGGACAGATGGTTTTTTTGCTATTTTATTTCTTTCATTGTTCTCTTTATCTATATATAGTATAACTGCGACAAAAGGGCAAAAAGTTATAAGGCAATTCCTTATTTCTTCTATATTAGGAGCTGTTATACTATCTCTATTTATCTTTTTTTCAACTGAAGGATTCTCTCTTTTAAAAATGAAATGGCTGTCAGATAGTAGAGGGGGATCTCTGTTTGGCAATTCCTCAGTTGCAGCTGCATATATACTATGGAATATATTTTTTGCAATTATTTTATTTATAAAATCAGAAAATTTCAAAGAGAAAATATTCTTTGCATCTTCTTTTTTAATCTTAACTTTTTCACCATTATTTTTAAATTGGCATATAATTTTAAAAAGTGAAGCATATTCTGGTATTATAAGTTTTATAGGTCAAGCTCGTGGAGCACTGCTCGGTATAATCTTTGGTCTCATTATCTCAGCTGGAATATGGCTTATTTTTCAAAAGCATAATATAAAAAAATATTTTGGAATAGGAATTTTGTCAGTAATTTTTATTGGAATTTTTTTAGGAGGAGCTTCTCTTTTAAATAAAAACTCTTTAATACATCAAAAATTTATCGAGAGCACTAGTGAAACACGGTTTATTTTCTGGGATAGTGCAGTAAAAGGATTTCAAGAACATCCACTCCTCGGAGTTGGTCCAAATAATTTTAGTTATTCTTTTCATAAGTTTTTCAATCCACGAATGTGGTTACCAATAAATGGCAGTGAAGTTCTAGTGGATAGGACACATAATATTTTCTTTGAGACACTAGTTGGAGGAGGAATACTTTTAGTACTATCCTTATTCTTTTTCCTCTCTTCTATTATTATTGGTTTGATAAAATTAGGCAAAAGAGAACAGTTACCAAAACTAGAAATATCTCTATTTATTGGAGCATTATTTGGTTGGTTACTGCAAGCTCAATTTGTATTCGATTCAATTGCTTCTCTTTTGATGTTGTTTTTAGTATGTGGTATTACTTATGGGTATTTAGTAAAAGTAGAAGATATTAAAAAACAAAAAGTAGACTATCTTTCCATAAAAGAGAAATTTATTATTATTGGTATTTTCACTCTGGTTACTTTTTTATTTGTATATGTCATAATTTTTCCTATTAAAAAAGATAGATTAATGTATAAAACTTACACTACCAATTTACCACTTCGTACTGAGTTGTGGAAAAATCTTTCAGAGATATCTCCGATGGGGGATTCAAATGATAGCGTTACATTATTTAGTAAAGTGGTTGATTCTTATGACCTAGATAAACAATATGTTAAAGAAAGTGATATAAGGGAAAAAGAAATATATATAAAAGAAATAGACGCAGTTATAAATTATCTATCTGGTTTAATTAGCCAGAAAGATAATTATGACCTTATCTTTATTACAGCGAGGTTTTACTATTTAAGAATGTACATTACTAATGATATTTCAGAATCTTCTTTTAGTAAAGCTCAAAATCTTATTCAAAGAGCCATAGAATTGTCCCCAACTGACCCCAAGCCATATTGGTTTGAAGCACAATTAGAAATAGTAAAAAATAATTTCTCTGAAGCGAAAAATTTATTAGAAAAGGCATATATTCTCGAACCAAAACTATTGTATACTCACAATTTAATTTTACAATTTGCAAAAAATATAAACGATAAAGTCTATTATGAATTTGCACTAAAACGTGCCAAGGGAGATATTCCAGGCTTTGAGTTTAAATAGGATTTCCTTTAAATTTAATTTAGAGAGATTTTATAAATAAATGTTATAATCAAAATATGAAAATTATTGTTACAGGTGGGGCTGGGTTTATTGGGAGCCATATAGTAGATGCTCTTATTGATGAGGAGTACGAAGTTCATGTTGTTGATAACTTGGTTGCAGGAAAGAAAGAAAATGTGAATCCTAAAGCAATTTTACATGTAGTTGACATAAGAGATAAAGAAAAACTAATGCCTATATTCAAAGATACTACGTATGTTTTCCACGAAGCAGCAATGCCACAAGTCCAGTATTCTATAGAGAATCCAATTGAAACAAATGATGTAAATGTAAATGGATTACTAAATGTTTTAGAAGCGTGTAAAATAAATGGCGTGAAAAGATTAGTATTTGCATCGTCTTCTTCTATATATGGAGAGACAGAGGTATTTCCAACAAGCGAAGATACTCAGATTAATCCATTATCTCCCTATGCAACGCACAAATATATTGGGGAAGTTCACCTAAAACTCTATTCAAAAATTTACAATTTAGAAACTGTTTGCCTGCGTTATTTTAATGTATATGGTCCACGTCTTAACCCAGAAGGAGCATACCCACTTGTTATAGGCTACTTTTTGAAGCTTCTTTCTCAGGGCAAGCCTCTTACTATCACAGGTGAAGGTAATCAAACACGAGATTTTGTCCATGTGAGAGACGTAGCGAGGGCTAATCTTCTTGCAATGAAATCTGATAAGGTAGGTAATGGGGAAGTCATAAATATCGGTGGCGGAGCAAGATTTTCTATTAATTATATAGCAGAATTAATAGGTGGAGAGGTACAACATATTGAACCCCGTATTGAGCCACACGATACAGAGGCGGATATTACAAAGGCCAAGGAAATTCTCGGCTGGGAGCCAAGTATTAAATTAGAAGAGGGGATTAAGGAGTTGAAAGAAAGTAGTATATAATAGAATAATATTATGAATAATAAGAAAAGAGCATTAATAATAGGTATTACAGGACAAGATGGTTCATATCTTGCTGAATTTTTGCTAGAAAAAGGTTATGAAGTTCATGGAATGATAAGACGTTCTTCAAGCTTTAACACAGGAAGGTTAAATGAAATATTTGAAGATCCGCACGTTAATAACGCTCATTTAATTCTTCATTATGGTGATTTATCAGATTCAAGTAATGTATCTCGTTTAATCGAAGACATTAAACCTAATGAGATATACAATCTGGGTGCCCAAAGTCATGTTCGGGTAAGTTTTGATATACCAGAATATACTGGAGATGTTGTTGGTTTGGGGACTCTTCGTTTATTAGATGCAATTAAAAATTCTAAAATAAAAACAAAGTTTTATCAGGCGTCATCATCAGAAATGTTTGGTAAAGTTCAGGAAATTCCTCAGACAGAACAAACACCTTTTTACCCACGGTCACCATATGGTTGTGCTAAAGTATTTTCTTATTGGATAACCAAAAATTATCGAGAAAGCTATGGATTATTTGCTTCAAATGGAATTCTTTTTAATCATGAATCACCTCGCAGGGGAGAGACTTTTGTTACTAGAAAAATTACTCGTGGTTTAGTACGAATAAAATTAGGACTAGATGACAAACTTTACTTAGGGAATTTAGACTCTAAGCGTGACTGGGGTTATGCTAAGGATTATATAGAAGGCATGTGGCTCATGCTTCAACAAGATAAACCAGATGATTATATTTTAGCAACAGGGGAAACTCATTCAGTTCGCGAGTTCGTTGAACTATCTGCAAAATTACTTGGTTTTGTGTTGGAATGGAAAGGCAAGGGAGTAAAAGAGATTGGGGTAGACCATAAAACAGGAAAGACAATTATTAAAATCGACCCACATTATTTTAGACCAGCAGAAGTAGACTTACTAATTGGCGATGCCAGTAAGGCCAATAAAAATCTTGGATGGAAACCTAAAACAAAATTCAAGCAGTTAGTTGAAATTATGGTGAAAGCTGATTTGAGTTATTACAAATCTATGAGTCGTATATTAATTAATAAAAGAAAGAAAATAAATAGAACTAAATAATATGATTAAATTAACTAAATCCTCTTTTTATAAAGAAGTTGAGACTAAAAAGTCATTAATTAATTTTATTTCCCATGCTTCTATTTTAAGTATGGGGAAGGAGTGTTTTAACTTCGAAAAATCATTTTCTAAGAAACAAGGGAGACGTTTTTCTGTTCTTGTCTCAAGTGGTTCATCTGCTAATCTTATTTTAATTCAATCAATGTTAAATTTAGGATTGTTAAAAAAAGGTGACAAGATAGGTGTTTCTTCACTAACTTGGGCAACTAATGTGATGCCGTTATTGCAGCTCGGTCTTGTTCCTATTTCACTTGATGTAAATATTAATACTCTTAATGTTGATGTATCTGAGGTAGAAAAAAATATAAAAAAGTTAAAAGGACTTTTTATCACAAATGTCCTTGGTTTATGTGATGATCTCTCTACTATTCAAAAAATATGTAAAAAAAATAAAATTATTTTATTTGAAGATAATTGTGAATCACTTGGTTCCAGGATGGGAAAAGTTATTTTGGGAAACTTTGGCTTAGCCTCAACCTTTTCTTTTTTTGTGGGACACCATTTATCAACTATTGAGGGGGGTATGGTTTGTACAGATGATGAAAAATTATATAAAATGTTAATTATGGTTCGTGCTCATGGTTGGGATCGTAATTTATCAATTAAGTCTCAAAAACAATTAAGAAGAAAAGTTAGATGTGATAACTTTTATGCAAGATATACTTTTTATGACCTAGCATACAATACTCGTCCAACTGAAATTACTGGGTTTCTTGGGAATACGCAATTAAATTATTTAGATGAAATTATTGCAAAACGTCAAAAAAACTTTTTATCATTTGTTTCAATCATCAATTCAAATAAAGATTTTTTGCCTATAAAATTTAATCACATGAATACTATCTCTAATATGGCTATGCCAGTTATTTGTATTTCATCTAAAAAAGCAGAGTTTTACAAGAAAAGATTTTCTAAAATAGTAGAAATTAGACCAATAATAGCTGGTAATATTTCACATCAACCATTTTATAAAAAATATATTAAAGAAATATCTAATTGTCCCAATGCAGACTTTATACATAAAAATGGGTTTTATTTTGCAAATAATCCAGAACTAACTCAGGATGAAATCAAATTAATTTGTAATTTATTAAAATTAAATAATAAATAAAATGAATAAAATAGAAAGTTTTAACATTGAAAATAAAGAAGAAATGAAATTCAATGATCTAACAGTTTTTACATCAACCTTTTATGGTTCAGATAAGACATCCGAGGTAAGACAAAAGTTGGCTGAAAAGTTTTTGAGTAATTGTGTAGATTTAAAAATAAATTGTGTAGTAGTAGATGGTGGGTCAAATCAAGAGTTTATTAATAAAGTAAAATTATTTAAAAATATTACTCTATTGATTGAACCCTCTCTTAATATGGGAGAGAGTCGAAAAGAAGCTTTACGCGTAGCAATGGATAAGTATAAAACGCCTTATTTTTTATGGGTAGAACCAGAAAAAGATGATTTAATTAAAGAAGAATCTTTACTAGCTATAATTAAAGAATTAAGAGAAAATAAGGCTGATATAGTTGTTCCTCAGAGAATAAAAAATGATACTAACCCAGAATTGCAAACATGGATAGAAAATAGAGCAAATAAAAGAGTAGCAGAAATTATGGATCCAAATCTAAAGGAAAGTTTTGATTTATGGTTTGGGCCAAAAATGTTTAACCAAGCGGGGGCAAAGTATTTTACTGATTACAAGAGTAATATTAATAAATGGGATACAATTATAGGACCTGTGATTGATGCATATAAAGATAAATTGCGAATTTCTTCAGCTAAGGTTGATTACAAGTATGATGTTTCTCAAAAAGAAGATGAAGAATCAAATAAAATAATAAAACGCAAAAGATTAGAACAATATACTACAATTCTAAAAGAATTAAAGGATCCATATTGGTCCAAAAAGAAATCTTCTGATGATGAATCAATTAAATAAAAATATAACTATTATGCAAAAAAATTCCAAAATATATATTGCAGGTCATACTGGTCTAGTTGGTAGTGCCATTGTAAAAAAAATGCAGTCTGAGGGATATACTCAACTTATTTTACGAGACAGAAGTCAATTAGATCTTTTAGACCAGGCTAAAGTTGCAGAATTTTTTTATAAAGAAAGGCCAGAGTATGTTATAGATGCAGCTGCTAAAGTAGGGGGGATAAAGGCCAATATGACATTGTCTGCAGAGTTTCTTTATGAAAATCTTCAAATCCAAAATAATATTATTTGGTCAGCCTTTAAGTATAATGTAAAAAAACTTGTGTTTCTGGGCAGTTCTTGTGTTTATCCAAAGGATTCAATTCAGCCTATTAAAGAAGAATACTTACTTGCTGGGAAGCCTGAAATAACAAACGAAGGATATTCTATTGCTAAAATCGCTGGAATTAAATTATGTGAGAAAATATACTCTGAATATGATAGAAAATTTATTTCTTGTATGCCAACCAATATCTATGGACCAGGAGATAATTTTAACCCAGAATCTTCGCATGTTATTCCATCGCTTATAAGAAAGATACACGATGCCAAGTTGGCTAGTTTGCCAGAGGTTACTCTTTGGGGAAGTGGTAGCCCCAGAAGAGAATTTTTACATGTTGATGATTTAGCAAATGCAGTTCTTTGGCTAATGAATAATTATGAAGATAAGGACTTTTTAAATATTGGGACAGGGAAAGATGTTTCAATTAAAGAATTGGCTTTTCTTTTAAAAGAAATTATAGGATATAAAGGTAATATTCTCTGGGATACTTCAAGGCCAGATGGTATGGCTCGAAAATTATTAGATGTGTCAAAAATAGAATCTCTCGGATGGAAGTCAACGATAACTTTAAATGATGGTTTGAAGAAAACTTATCAGTGGTATAAAGACAATTTAAATTAAAAGTAGTAATAAACTTAGTGAACTGATATAATGAACAAGCTGAACCGGATACAACGGATACAATATAAGGCGTTTAATTATGAGAATATTATATCATATTGATTATTTGAAAGGGCTAGGTGCAGATAGATGGATTTATGAAGGATATAAACATGCTTTTGAAGATAAAGGGCATGAAGTCTTTCCTCTTACTGAAAATGATGATATGGAGGAGAGGTTAAAAGAAATAAACCCTCATATTTTTATTGCTCATCAAAGTCAAATAAATTTTAAAAATTTTAAAATTTTTAATGATGCTAAAAAAAGAGGCACTAAAATATTTCAACAAGTAGATTTTCTTATTTTTAATGATCTTGTAAAATTGGAACTTGTTAAAAAGGGGATTGGTGATTTTTATTGGGATGAAGCAGACGAAGAAAGAATGGAAAAATTGGGATTTAGTCGGATTACAGGACATAAGTTTTTTGAAATTCCAAATGCAGCGAATGTGAAATATAATTTTCCATCTCATCCTGTTGAAAAATATAAATGTGATATTGTTTTCTTGGGGGCATATATGTCAGAAAAAAAGGAAGGATTTAAAAAAATGCTTTATCCCTTAATGAAAAAATATGATGTTAAGGTATACGGTCCCGGGTGGACATTAAGAGATAATTTTTTTAGAGGTATTGGAAAAATTGCTAGAAAAGTTGGGATTGTATTTATTGCTGATTTTGTAAATAAGAAACGTATAACAATTCCTCAAGAAGATGAAAGTAAACTATATGCTTCTGCAAAAATATGTATAAACTTTCATGTTAGAGGTAAAGACGGTATTGATTACGCGTTGGTCAATGAAAGAGCTTTTAAGATACCAGCAAGCGGTGGTTTTGAGATATCAGATAATATACCATCATTAAGAAGATATTTTACTGAGGATGAAGTAGTCATGGCTGAAAATGAAAAAAATTGGTTTGATAAAATTGATTTTTTTATCAAAAACGATAAAGAAAGATTACGAATCCAAAAAAATGGTACAGAAAGAGCATTAAAAGATCATACATATCATAATAGGGTTGATAAGATTATTATGATATATAACTCTATTAATAATAAGTAATAAAAAATAAAACTATGGTCTGTGTATCCTGTAATAATAAAAACAATTTTAGAAAAAATATTTATAAAACTTTTAACAGAAATGAGGAATTTAGTATTTATGAGTGTCAGAATTGTGGGTTAGGTTTTCTGCATCCAGTTATAAATTTTAAAAATATAGAAAATGAATATTATAATAAAAACTATCACGCGTATCAAATATTAGATAACAATAAAAGCTTTTTTAGAAAATTAAAAAATTTCATAAAAGTTAATTCACTAGAACAATATCTTGACTATGGTGATAGAAAATTTTGGAAAAAAATAACATACCCATTTTTTATTCGCGTTAGTTTTTATCCAAGAAAGGTAATAAATGGAAAGTTTTTGAGTGTAGGTCCTGGTGCTGGACAGCAACTTGTATACAACAAAGAATTAGGATGGGATGTCTATGGTGTGGATATAAGTAAAATGGCTGTTGAAATTGCTAAGAAAAGAGGGTTTAATAATATATTTAATGGAACACTTAATGAAGCTAAATTTGAATCAGATTTTTTCGATGTTGTTGATCTTCATCATGTTTTCGAACATATTGGTAATCCCATAGAAACACTTACAGAAATTAGAAGAATTCTTAAGAAGGATGGAGAAGTAATTATAACTCTTCCTAATTATTCAAGTTTTTCAAAAAAAGTATTTGGAAAGTATTGGGGTGGTTGGGATGTACCGCGTCATTTTTTCTTCTACAGCAAAAAAACGCTTAGTAAGCTAGTTGAAAGAAATGGTTTTAAAGTTGATGAAGTTTGGCATTCAGACACATTTAGGGGAATATCTGCTGGGCTTGCTTATTTAATCTTTAGAAAAAATGCAAGGAAATATGAGAAATATTTTATCCCATTTGGTGTTTTTCTAGATTTATTTTTTGATCCATTATTACAAAAATTTGGTTCTGGTGATCAATTAACCATAAAAGCCAGGAAAATATGATTATAATTTTATCCTTAAAAAGTCCATCTGGTAAAGCTACTGATGCCGTAGATACTGTAAATAAAAATGTATTTAAAAAAATTGATATCAATGATGTTAATTTTGTTGAGACAAAAGGATTTTTTAATAAGATAATTTTAATGTATAAATTAAAACCTGACTTTTTATTAGGTATTGGGAATATTGAGGAAATATTTTTTGTTTTATTAAAACCTATTTCTGTTCGTTATGTAATTGTATGGCATACTTTATTAAAAAAGACTAAAACATGGCTAATCAGAAAGTTTCTTTTTAATTCAGTAGAATTTGTTATTGCCGTTTCTTATTGTGCAGGAACAACAATTAAAAATTTATTTCCTAATATAAAAGTTTTTACTGCTCTTAATGGTGTTGATACAGATTTTTTTAATGAAAATAAAAAAAATAAAGATTATTTATCTAAAAAATATTCTATTTCTTTTGATAAACCAATAGTCTTATTTGTTGGAGCATTATTTAAGAGAAAGAGACCAGATATTTTTATTTCTATTGCTAGAAAATTCGATAATGCTAATTTTATCTTAATAGGTAGAAAAGATAAAGAAAATTTTTTATCCGATACTAAAAATATACCCAATTTTAAATGGATTCCATTTATGGATAGAAATGATATTGCGACTATGATGGCATCATCTGATATATTTCTTTTCCCAAGTATAAATGAGCCATGTGCTGCGGTTATACCAGAGGCTATGTCTTCTGGATTAATTGTACTTCTATCAAAAAGTTGCGGAAACAGAGAATTAATTGATGATGGTAAAAATGGATTTTTAGTTGATGTTGGGGATAATGAAGTTATAGATTTTTTAGATCACTTAAAAAATCTATTTAATGATGATAATTTTAGAAAAAATATCAGTCAAAATGCTAGAAAAAAATGTGAGGACCAATTAAATTGGCTAGCAGTATCCAGTGTTTATAAAAAGATATTTTATGAAAATTTATGAAAATTTTATATGCTGCATTTAAATATGATTATGCCGATAAGAAAAGAGGATATTCTTATGAGCATTTAAATTTTTGGGATACGCTCTCTAGAATACCTAATAATACTGTAATATATTTTCCCGTTGACGAAAATATTATGAAATATGGCAGAAGAAAGATGAATGAACTGTTGATTGATATTACGAATAATGAAAAACCAGATATTTTATTTTGTAATTTATTTACCAATGAGATACACCCAAAAACAATAAAATATATTACTAATGAAACAGATACAATAACCTTAAATTGGTTTTCTGATGATCAATGGAGGTTTAATAATTTTTCCCGCTACTGGGCTCCATTTTTTGATTGGGTTATAACGACGGACCCATTAGCTGTAGATAAATATTATTCTATTGGATATAATAATGTTATAAAAAGCCAATATGCTGCGAATCCTAATCTTTATAAACCAAAGGAAGGTCATTTTAAATATGATGTTTCATTTATAGGAAGTTCTCATACTAATAGAAGAAAAATGATTGATGATTTAATAAGGAATCATATAAGTGTAGAATGTTGGGGTAGTGGATGGAAAAATGGAAGAATCTCTCATGAAGACGCATTAAGCGTTATATCTCAAAGTAAAATAAATTTAAACTTTACAGAGGTTAGTACCTCAACAATGAATTTAAATACATTGATAAAAATGATTGCAAAGATATTTCTAAGAAGAGGAATTAATAGTACTTATCATTTTTTCCCTCTATCAATAATTTTCAGGAATATAATAAATTTTAGTTTACCAGAATCACGACTTCAAATAAAAGGTAGAAATTTTGAGATACCAGCGACTGGTGGATTTTTATTAACACAAGATGCGGAGGATCTTTATAATTTTTATGAGTATGGTAAGGAAATTGTGGTATTTAAGAATTTTGATGAGTTAATTAAGAATATTAGATATTATTTAGAGCATGAAGAGGAAAGAGTCCGTATAGGAATAGCAGGGTATGAGAGAACAATAAAAGATCATATATGGGAAAATAGATTTAAAGAAATTTTTAATATTATTTCATCAAATGAATAAAAACCCTTTAGTTTCTGTCATTATACCAGCATATAATGTCGAAAAATATATAGAAGAAGCGATTAATTCTGTGCTTGCACAGACCTATTTGAATATTGAAATTATAGTAGTTGATGATGGTTCAGTTGATAGCACAAAAAAAGTAATTGATAACTATTTGAAAAAGAATCAAATAATATATTTATTTCAAGATAATAGGGGGTTATCAGGAGCTAGAAATACTGGGATAAAAGTGGCAAGAGGTGAATATGTGGCGCTACTTGACGCAGATGATTTATTTTTCCCAACTAAAATAGAAAAACAAGTCTTGTTTCTGGAAAGTAATAAAGATTGCGATTTTTGTTATTGCGATGTTGATTTTTTTATTGATGGAAAACCAGAAAAGATATTGAAATCCCATTATAAATATTACTCTGGTAATATTTTTAAATATTTAATTAACGGTAGTTTTGTTAATCCATCTACATTATTGTTTAAAAAACAAACATTTAATATATTTGGCGCATTTGATGAATCTTTCGAAAGAGCTGAGGACTTAGAGTATTATCTCAGAGTATCATTACTTGGAGCAAAATTTTGTTTTATTAATGAACCATTATTTTTAAGTAGAGTAAGGAAATTGGGGAATTTTCAATCGGACTATGTTTTAATGCAATCTTCAATTCTTAAAATATTTGAAAATATTAAATTAAAATTAAGTTCAGAAAAAATTAAAGAATATTTTTTTGATAACATTATAAATAAAAGAAAATTAAAATTAGCCTTAGCTTATTTAATAAATGAAGACAAAAAATCTTGCAGAAATATTTTAAAAACAATACAAGTGTTTAATTTATTTAAAATAGCAATTTATTTGTTATCTATTTTACCAAAATCTATTTTAAAAAGTTTTGTCAAGAAATTAATTATTATAAAGAGAAGTTTTTTATACAAATGAAACTATCAGTAATTATTTTAACATGGAATTCTGAGCTATATATCAAAAGTTGCCTTGATTCTTTGATGGATGATTTAATTGAATCTAGTATTGACTTTGAAATTTTTGTGGTGGACAATGGATCAACTGATAAAACAAGAGATATATTAAATGGATATAATAAAAACATTAATGTAATCTTTTTAAACAAAAATTGTGGAACAACGTTTTCTAGAAATATTGCACTTAAAAAATCTGTAGGTGAGTATATTTTATTTTTAGATTCTGATACTAAAATAATACATAAAAAAACAATTAATGAATTGATTCTGACTGCTCAAAATAATAGAAAATTTGGAATAATAGCACCAAAATTAATATTGAAAGATGGAACTACACAAATATCATTTAAAAAGTTTCCAACTATTCTTTTAAAGATATTAAAAACTATTCCTATAAATTTTATAAGAAAAATAGCAGTTAAGCATGAATCTTACAATTTTTCTTTTGAAGATAAAAATCTTTATAAAGTTGATTATTGTATTTCTGCTTGTTGGCTCGTGCCTAAAGAGGTTATTACTCAAGTTGGCTTACTGGATGAGAAAATATTTTATTCTCCAGAAGACGTTGATTTTTGTTTGAGAATTTGGAAAGCTAGTTATGAGGTAGTATGGTATCCTTCAGTTGAGATCTTGCATTACTGCCAAAGAGTTTCCTATAAAAATCCACTTATCGCCATATCTCACTTTTGGGGTCTTATTTATTTTTTTAAAAAACATAAATACTATTTTTCCCAATCAAAAATATACAAAATGATGAAATAATTTATTCCGTAGCTTTTATTTCTTGGATAGTATATTTATAAGAAATTGATAACGCTAAAAGAATCCAAAACCAGTATAATCTAAAATGATCATCAAACAATAGAGCTATTGTAAGGGCTACTAATGCACCCAAAAGAGCTACTGGTATTTTTTTATCAATATTATATTTTATTGAAAATACAAGATTTTTAATTGCAATAATTAATAAAAATAAAAAGCTTACAATGGCTACCCAACCTCCATATAGCATTATTTCAAGAAAACTATTGTGGGCCCCAGCAAGATCATTGTTTGGTCCTACACGAGTAAAAGTATGAGTATAATAAGCAGGTCCCATTCCTAATGGATTTTTAATAATCTTTTTAATGAAATAAGGCCAGATTGTAAGTCGTGTTTCTGGTGTACCACTAGACTTAGTTCCTATAGTTTTTTTAAAAACATTTATGGTTTTTGTATTTTTTAAGTCTAAAGCTGTTAGATTATTAACATTTTGTGTAAATACTCTATTTATTATAATTTTTTTAGAAAAATCAGGTGTTATCAAAAACCCTATAAAAAATATTAAAAATACGGAGGTCAAAGCAACTAATATATTTTTTTTAGAAAAGTTATATTTTACATATAAAAAAATAATTAATGCAAATCCTATAAAAGAAGACAGCATAGCTGCTCGTGTTCCAGACCAAAAAATAAGAGACATTAATCCTATTGTCGTAACAAAAAAACAAATTTTAGATAATTTATTTTTGTGTTCAAATAAATACAAGGAAAAACTAAAAAGAAGTGATATTAATATTAATTTTGATACAGTAGAAGGGTTATTCATTAAACCATAAAATCTCCCATCGTCTAACACAAGATTGTACTGGATAGCTATTTTGGGTAAAAAAATAGAGATTGTATAAAGTATAGGAGAGAGAAGAGCAAAGAAATAATATTTAAATGAATCTTGATATTTTATTGTATAAATTATTACAAATATAAAGACCAATATTGCTAGTATCAATCTCCCAAAATCAAAAATCATATCAGAATTAATATTTATATCTTTCCATAAAATCGTAATTAACCATCCAACTATAGTTGACATAATCAACCCCAAAATTGCTAGAAGTATCTTAGAAGGAACTAATGATATTAGTTCTTTTATGTTTGTCTTCTTTAATATTAGACTGGCAATAAATACACCAATCATAATAACAATTAATATCTCAAAAGGTTTTGGAAAGAATGTAATCATAAAATTACCCTTTCTTATTATGAGTGAAGCAATTGACAACGCTAAAAGAGCGATTATTATTTTATCAAACCAATTCTTTACATTCATGATTTTTTAAATATCGTTTTAACTTCTTTCAAAATAGGCTCTTTTAATAAAAATAATAAGTATAAATACACAGTCGCTGAGATGATAATATTGATTAGTAAATTTATTTTAATATATTTTAGAAGTATTGTCAAAATAACCATAAATAAACTTGCTGAAATTATTTTTTTAAGCGATGGTAGTACTTCAAAGTAAGTTATTTTTTTCAATTTTCCCCAGATAATATATGTTGTGATTATAGTAGAGATAAGTGTTGATATGGCTGACCCAGTCGCTCCAAATTTTGGGATAAACAAAATATTCAGTAATATATTTGCAATAACTCCAAATGAAAAAGCTCGAACTAAATTTTTTTGTTTATTATATGCAAGAATAGTGTTTGATATTAAAATAAGAGGAAAAGAAACTAATAATATTAACATAAATATACGTAATATAGGTACTGCTCCTGAATACCCAGAACCGAAGATAAATGGGACAATTTGATTAGCTAGAACTATTCCACCCAAAGATATAGGTAATCCGATTGTTAAAATTATAGCAATTGTTTTTTCTAGTATAGTTCTTTGTTTATTATTATCATTATTTACTAGCCGTGATAATAAAGGGAAAACTGCTATAGCTATGGTTGAGGGTATTATTATAATAAATTGTTGTATTCTATCAACTGAGGCATATAACCCTATCTCAACAGAACTTCTCCATATACCTAACATATATATATCTGTATTTGTCATTATTGTTCCTACTAGTGGAATTATTGCAAATGGCCAAGTTGCTTGTACCACCATTTTTAATTTAGCGATGTCTACTTTAGTAATAAGTTTTTTTATATCCTTTTTTATCATCAATGCAATAATTAAAAATCCTGTTATGCTTCCTACTGCGTAAGCTATGGCTATTGATTCTGGTGCTAGTTTTATTTTTAATAATACTATCCCCAACACAAGAATAATTATACTCATAATTGTTTTAACAACCATTTCTCTCTCCATTTTTTCATTTACTCTATTAATGGAAAAAAATAGTTCTTTTAATGAATCAAAAAATAAAATAAGAGCGATTATTGGGAATAATTCTTGTGCTTCGGGTATATGTGATATAAGAGGACTTATAAAAATGAGCAATAAAATACTAGTGACCAAGACAGTAATTTTTAGTACCAATGCAGTTGTAATAAATGTCATATATCCTTCTTTTTTTTGGGAAGCTTCTCGGGTTATAAGACCCGAAAGCCCAATATCAGAAAAAATCATTAAAAGTGAACCAATTGAAATTGCATATGAAAATACACCCCATCCATTAGTCCCTAATGTTCGTGCAGCATAGACAATAAGCCATAATTTTAAAAAACGTCCCAACATTTCACTCAAAAAAAGCCAGAATGTATTTTTTACTACTGTTTGTTTTAGACTTGTATTTACAAAAAGAAAATTTTTAATTCTTTCCATATTTTACAGAATTAATTATTTTTTTTCTGAGATTACTTGTTGAATAATTATGGTTGCGACTATTGTAAACAACTTTCATGTTAGGGAGATGGTCTCTTGAGTAATTTGGTTTATTCTCCCAATCCTTTCCCATAAAACGTACATTCGGATTAATCTTTTTTAACAATTGGTATAGACTTTTTTCTGTTTTATAAGTAACAATTTTATCAATATATCGGCAGGCGTTTAATTGAATCATTCTTTCTTTGATTGACTGTATAGGTTTGTTTTTTTCTTTCCTGTCGACTGATGGGTCAAGTTGTAATCCGACAATTAAATAATCACATTGACCTCTTGCTTCCTCAAACATCAAATAATGTCCTGCATGAGTTAAATCAAAAGCCCCACAAGTAAACCCCCGCACCAAATTTCCTTTCTTTTTGAAATTTGGTGCGGGGGTAAAGCCTATAATTCTTTTATTTTTTTTCTTCATCCCGTTAGAAGTAGAGAATCTTTAAATTCTCGTACATAAATTTAATAATAATACTCGAAATATAATCAATATTTTAATATAATCTCGCTTACCAGTATAACATGTATGACTTCTAGCGGGATTCATATTAATGTGTAAATATTATCTGTATCGTTCTTAAAATAATTCCAAAATCCAGAAAGATGTTTCTATTTTTAATATAATATAAATCATATTCGAATTTTTCTTTTGAAGTCTCAATTGTATTTGCATATCTATATTTTATTTGTGCCCAACCGGTAAATCCTGGGCGGATAATGTGTCGAAGTTTATAATGAGGAATTGTGTTCTCAAGGGAAATTACGAATTCTGGTCTTTCCGGACGAGGTCCGACAAGGGAAATATCTCCTTTTAAAATATTTATAACTTGCGGAATTTCATCAATATGTAACCTTCTTATTATTTTACCGACCGAAGTAATGCGAGGATCATCGTGTCCTGTACTCCACTTAGCTTCGCTTGTTTCAGCTGAGCCATCTGGTGCGAGTACGACCATGCTTCTAAACTTATATAGGTTAAAAACTTTACCATTTTTTCCAACTCTTTTTTGTTTATAAAATGTTGGTCTACCATCTTCTATTAAGAGAGCGATTATCGTGATAATAAGAAACGGGGATGCGATAATGAGAATTAATAAAGATATTGTAATATCCATAATTCTTCTCGTAATCTTATATGCAACATCTTCATCTTTATTTATATTATCTAAAATCCAAGTTGACAGAGCATAACCAATGGGAATTTTTTGTAAGAATCTCTCATAAGCTTTTGCTGTATCAATAACTTCTACTCCTTTTTTATACAAGTTTAAAATATTTTCGTCTTCTGTTTTTGCACTTGTATCTAGAATAATTATTACATTTTTTATATCTTCTAAATCTAATGTTAAATCATTTATATTTTCCAAATGTTTAATAATACGAAGTCCTGTTTGTGGATTTGTTCGGATAGTTTTTTCAAGATTTAATAAGTATTCGGAATTTCCTATTAGTATTGTAGGTTGCGTTATCGTTTTTGAGAAAAGGGTATATATGACTCTTCTAAATAAAAAAGAAAAAATACTAAAACCTATAACTTGAATAATCAGATTTATTTTTGGTGAAATGCCGAATATTGATACAAAATAAAATAATATTATTCCTATAGCAAAAGAACAAATAAGAGCTATCACCCATCTCTTCAAATAGGGAATGGTAGGTTTTATTGATATTAAATCATATAGTCCAAAAATATAGAAAATCAATATCCAAGATAGGAAAAGTATTATAAAAGGTACTATATGCTCATGCACAGCAAAACTGTAATTTTTAACCCCAAAGCGGATTAAAATTAATAATATAAATGATACCCAAAATGCTATAAAGTCTCCGAAGATAATAAGCCAAACTCTGTTCATATATACATAATATAGTACTCAAATAATTGCTTATAGTAAAGGTAATGTAGGTTATGTTCAAAATAAAAAGAGAGTAAAATACTCTCTTTTGAAACCCCAATGCTTTAATGCCTGGTAATATCGCCTCTGTGAGGAATGTGGTCCTTATGGAAGGGTTGGGGGACTTTTCTCCCAGACGACCACGAACGGTAGCTTGGATAGCATTCTCCGGATGTAGCACATGACGGCATAAATAATAATACTGCGATTATTAGAATTAAAAAAACCACTAATTTTTTCATGACTGTTTGGGTTTTAGTTTCAAAACTAGTTTATTAAACGTGATTATATAACAATACTTAAAAGCTGTCAAAAGCAAATTATGGTGAGTGTTCGAGTTATGTGAGATAATATGTAACAAAATAAGGATTAATCTAATATTTACCCATTGACAAACGTTATAAAATATGCTATACTCTAACTAGATATAGTTTTTTGAAAAGTATTTATTGGTTATTTGAGGACAGACAAGCATCTTTCTTCAAATAACCAATAAATATATAAACAAATGAAAAATCTTTTGAAAATAATTGGACTTTTGATCCTCATAATCTGGATTTCAAACTGGAATGTCGAAGGAGAAAAACTAACCCATAGACTCATCACGAAAGTAGAGAACGTGGTGTATTCATTCAAATTGAGGCATCAATCTGTTCCAAAAACTGATGATAAAATTCAAAGAATGGATATTCAAACACCATCCAATGACTTAGACTGGATTGTGGCGGAAGCTTCATTTTATGATCCTCATGACATCAAACAAGTCGGTGGGGTGAAGAAGAAAGCTGATGGGATCGGAGCATCCGGTCGCGAAGTCAGTTATGGCTCTGTTGCAATGGACTCAACTTTTATTAAGGACATTGCAAATAACTATAAGGGCTGTATAGTGTATATCCAAATAAGACAGTCAAAACTTGAAACTCCATTTGGGGTAGGAGTTTACCGGGTGGATGATACTATGGGAAAGGATTTTACTCACCCGAGCCACCTGGATTTTTTTCATAAAGATGTACCACCTAGACTGAAGAAAAAAGGTCGGTTCAAAGTTATGTATAGAGTTGCCTATATAAAAAAATATTAAAGAGCAGTTGAAATAAACTGCTCTTTATTTTTTTCCAATTTTCCCACATACTTTCCCACATACCGGGTATGTGGGAAAATATTTTATGATATAATAAAAAAATGGGATACAGAAAAGTTTCACTTTTGCCAGGAGAATACTTTCATATTTATAATAGAGGTAATAGTAAACAGAAAATTTTTCTTGACGATGAAGATAGAAGTCGTTTTGTTAAACTTTTATATCTCTATAATACTAAAAAGAATATTAAATTTCGTAATGTTATTGTTGACGCAAAAATAGATGTATGGGATTTTGAAAGAGGTGAAAGTATTGTCTCAATAGGAGCTTGGGTTCTAATGCCCAACCACTTTCATATTTATATAACTTCCCACATACCCGGTATGTGGGAAGAAAAAGAAGTTGAAAAACGTAAACTAGAATCATCAATTGCTTTATTTATGCGCAAGGTTTGTGTTGGTTATGCTAAATATTTTAATAATAAATATAGACGTACAGGAGCGCTTTTCGAAGGTAGATTTAAGGCGGTCCATGTAAATGATGATATACAAGCAAAGTATTTATTCTCTTATATACATCTCAATCCAATCAAATTGGTAGATTCAATGTGGAAAGAAAATGGAATAAAAAATATAAATGCTTCTATTAATTTTTTAAAACAATATAAGTGGAGTAGTTATTTGGACTATGGTGGTGAAAAAAGAAATGAAAATAAAATTCTAAAAATAGAGGATTTTCCGAATTATTTTTTAAATATTTCAAATTTTAATAAAGAAATTCTAGATTGGTTAAAACTTAAAAAATAAATTCCACACATAGTCCCACATACAGTCCCACATACCCGGTATGTGGGAAAGTATGTGGGAAAGTTATCCACAGAAAATATTTTTTTCTTTACAAAAATTTATCTCAGTTTTATAATAAGAAAATGGAAAGCTGAAAAGTTATTCCATTTATTTTTTATCAATTTTTTATATCATGAGAAAATATTTTATTTTTTTATTATCAGCCGTAGTATTAATTGTTACTTTCTTTTTTTCTAGCACTGTTTTCTTGTCAGCATATTCTGCTGATTTTGTTTTTAATATACAAACAGTAGACGCTACCCTTGGGCAACTTGAAAGTCAGAATGCTTCATTTACTGTTTCATTTAACCCGTCTTCCATGCCTGATATCGACGAAGAAAATTCATATGCTATTTACTCAAATTCTCATTGTAACCAACGCGACAATGATTGGAATTGTCTCGATTCTGTTCCCAATTTATGTCCTTACCTTAGTCTTATACCAAGTGATGAAGAAGATGATATAGAAATTGGTTTCACTCAAAATCCATTTGGACGTAAAGCAAAAGGGAAACTCAATAACCCTTCTGATGCAAATGATAACTGGAATATCACAATCCAGTCGCCATGTTTTGAAGGGGAATGTCCTTCAGATTATGATGAATCACAAAATGGTGCCCCTCTTCTACAATCACAGAAAGGTCAAACTTTTAAGTGTGATCTTTCTGTAGAATTATATAATACACCTGTACTCATGAAAAATGATTCAATAAAAAATATTGCTTATGCAGATGATTCATCAAACCTTATTAAAGTTTCGGCTGTATTCACAGGGGAATTATCTGGTTGCACCGTTGATTGTTTTTCTAATATCATTTTTGTCCCAGGATTTGAGGGGAGTCGTTTGTATGAGAAAAGTGATGATGAAAGTTTAATCCAAAGATGGGAGGCAGGAATAGCCAGCTTTACAGATGTGGATTCTTTATCTCTTGATAATTTAGGAAATTCAATTAATAATATTTTTGTAGGAGATGTTACAGAGAGAACGAATTACACTCCAGATTTGATCAATACTAATTTTTATAGTTCTATTTCTAATTGGCTTAGAGAAACTAAAGCATCTTCAATTATAAATGATTTCTTCATGTTCCCTTATGACTGGAGATTAGATGTTTCTGATTTGGCCAAAAATGGTTCAATTTCAACTAATGATGAAACTCTAAATTTAAAAGATAAAATAATAGAATTATCACAAAGTTCAAAAACAAATAAAGTAACATTGATAGGTCATAGTAATGGTGGTCTTTTGATTAAAAAAACAATTCAATTATTAAAAGATTCAGGGCAGGAAAATTTAGTAGATAAAGTAATTACTCTTGGTTCACCCCAACTAGGAACTCCAAAAGCAATTGCAGCTATGCTTCATGGTGATGGAGCTTCTCTTGGTGGAGGTTTTGTTTTAACTTCAGAAAAAGCTAGGTCTTGGGGTGAGAATTTAGCTGGTGCCTATGGATTGATTCCTTCAGAGAAGTATTACCAAAAAGCTGGTCCGATTGTAAGTTTTGATGAATCCCTCAATAACAATTGGATTAGTTTATATGGTGAAGTTCTAGATTATGAAGAGCAGAATGATTTCTTAACTGGCCAAGATGGTCGTGAAAAGCCGGCTTTTGATAATTTAGAATTCCCAACAATTTTAAATGAATCTTTATTAAATAAGGCAAATGAGTTACATGATAATATTGATAATTTAGAATTTCCAGAAGGTATGGAATTTTATGAAATTGCTGGGGTTGGTGTTCCAACACTAGAGAAATTAACGTACAAGAGCCGTTTGTTGGGGACTGTCCCTGTTGATTATAAATTAAATTTTTCTTGCGATGGAGATAAAACAGTTGTTTCTCAAAGTGCAATAGATAGTGATTTAAACCCTTACTATATAAATTTGTTTGATTACCAAAAAGATATTGGGGATAAATTCTCCCATTCTAATTTAGTAGAAAATCCAGAGATTCTCAACTTAATCTCTAATATAACTATAAATACAAATGAAGATATTTCACACATAACAACAACTAAACCATCTTTATCTGGGTGTAAATTTAAAATTTTTGGGATATTCTCGCCTGCCGATTTGGATGTGTATGATAGAGAAGGAAGGCATACAGGAATAAATAAAGATATTTCAAATGACAATTTCATAGCTTTTGACACTGAAATTCCAGATAGCGATTTCTTTATGATTGGTGACCAGAAATATGTTGTGGTTCCAGATGAAGGAGAATATAATATTAAAATAGACGGGACAGGGACTGGGGTGTTTACTTTAGATATTACAACTCAAGAAAATGATCAAGTCGTAAATAATACAAGTTATAACAACATTCCAGTCAATCCCAAATTGGAAGCCGAAATTGTTGTTGATTCTAATGATTCAGAGGAGGCATTGTTAAAAATTGATACGGATGGGGATGGGAAAATTGATAAGCAGATTCCCCCAAATAACGAAGAAAAACCACTGAGTTATTTAGAGAAGATTAAGAGAATGATTATCGAATTGAACTTACCTAAAAAGATTGAAAAACAATTATTGCAAAGAATTGATAAAATCATTAAATCAATTTCAAAAAACAAGCAGTATCTTTTTGGGGAAAATATCAATAAATTTATGAAAAAAATTGAATTAGATCATAAATTCATAAAAAAGTTTAAACAAAAAGACCGTGATAATTTTGTTAAACAGATTGATACTTTATTAAATAATTTTTAATTTATGAATAAAAAAATAATAGTGTTTTATGTAAGTGAAATTTTAGTATTTCTTATATTACCAAGATTTTTTATAAGGACAGATTTGGTTTCTTATTTGTTTATGGGGTTTGTTTTTCTTTTACCCTTTACGGTAATTATTTTATTTGTTCTGTATAAATATTTTAGGAATAATAAAAATTCAATAATTTTACATTGGATTTTTTTGTTAATAGAAGTACTGGTAGGTTTATATTTGGTCATAGCTTATAATGCCTCTCATTCAATTATGATGATTTAGCGATTCCAGTTATACATATTTAATATGATATACTATACCTATGTTCAATAAACATCTGTTTAAGGTAATCATCTCATTTTGTGTTGTTATTGCTATTGGTCTAGTTTTATTGGTTGTTTTTGATTCACTTAAATAGAGTTTTACCTTTTGACAAATTTTTTATATTTGCTAATATATGCGTGTAGCCGTAGAAACAGGTTTTGCGAAAGCAAGTAAACATACCTGCGGAGGTCGAATATGCTTTATTGTATATACTATATATAGTAAAGTAGACTACACATTACGGCCCGAAAGGGTCTTTTTTATTTAGAAAAAAATATGCCAATTACCCCAGAAGCAAAATTTAAAATCGAATGCACTTTAAATTTGCTACGGGGCAGGAAGTGGCTAAGTTAAACTAACTTTATATTTTTCAATAAAATGAGGATATATAGTACAACATTATGCCAATAACATTAGACAAAAAGAAAGAATTAGTAGCAACACTAGAGAAAGCTCTCAAAGGGGCAAATTCTGTTGTCTTTGTGAAATTTGATAAATTGAAAGTTGCTGATGTGAATGCACTTCGTCGAAGCTTGCAAGTAGAAAAAGTTGGTTATCAAGTAGCAAAGAAAACTTTGCTCAAGCGTGCACTGTCTACCCACAAGATTACAGGAGATTTGCCTGAAGTTCCTGGTCAATTAGCTATCGCTTACGGAGAAGATTTACTTGCCCCAGCTCGTGAAGTG